>ERZ827528.1334-NODE-1334-length-25866-cov-4.597846_pt1 | contig 25866 bp, 29 predicted proteins | sample MGYA00519768_ERZ827528 | MGnify/ENA primary metagenome ERZ827528 (study PRJEB31778, sample SAMEA3449343) | human gut metagenome | biome: human gut; feature: human-associated habitat; material: faeces | place: United Kingdom | collected 2010/2012 ...
GGCGTCAGGCCGATAACTACAAGGTCCCCCGCATGATCTACGTCAACAAGATGGACATCATGGGCGCTGACTTCTACAACGTGCTCCGCATGATCGAGGAGCGCCTGAAGTGCAACGCCGTGCCCATCCAGCTGCCCATCGGCAGCGAGACCTTCTTCAAGGGCAACGTAGACCTGCTCACCATGAAGGCCAACGTCTTCTACGATGAGCTGGGCAAGGACGTCCGCGTCGAGGATATCCCTGAAGACATGGTGGATATCTGCGAGGAGTACCACGAGAAGCTGATGGATGCGGTCACCGCGCTGGACGACGATCTGGCCATGATGTATCTGGAAGGCGAGGAGATCCCCGTCGAGAAGATCAAGGCCGTCATCCGCAAAGCCACCATCGACAACGAGATGGTGCCTATCGTCTGCGGTACGTCCTACAAGAACAAGGGCGTTCAGGAGCTGCTGGACGCAGTCGTGGACTATATGCCCAGCCCCCTGGACAAGAAGGGCATCCGGGGCGTCAACCCCGAGACCGAGGAAGAGGATTTCCGTCCCGCTTCCGACGATGCACCCTTCTCCGCTCTGGCCTTCAAGATCGCTACCGACCCCTACGTGGGCAAGCTGTGCTACTTCCGCGTGTACTCCGGTACGCTGGAGAAGGGCACCACTGTGCTGAACTGTACCAAGGGCGTTAACGAGCGTATGGGTCGTATCCTGCAGATGCACGCCAACCACCGTGAGGACATTGAGAAGGTCTACGCCGGCGACATCGCCGCCGTGGTCGGCGTCAAGAACACCACCACCGGCGACACGCTCTGCGACGAGGATCACCCCATCATTCTGGAGTCCATGGTCTTCCCCGAGCCTGTTATCGAGGTCGCCATCGAGCCCAAGACCAAGGCCGGTCAGGAAAAGATGGGCATCGCCCTGAGTAAGCTGGCTGAAGAGGACCCCACCTTCCGCACCTACACCAACAAGGAGACCGGGCAGACCATCATCGCCGGCATGGGCGAGCTGCACCTGGAGATCATTGTTGACCGTCTGCTGCGGGAGTTCAAGGTCGAGGCCAACGTGGGTGCTCCTCAGGTTTCCTATAAGGAGACCATCCGCAAGGCTGTGGATCAGGAGACCAAGTACGCCCGTCAGTCCGGCGGTAAAGGCCAGTACGGTCATGTCAAGATCCATGTGGAGCCCAACGAGCCCGGCAAGGGTTACGAGTTCATAAACGCCGTTGTTGGCGGCGCCATCCCCAAGGAGTATATCCCCGCCGTCGATGCCGGTATTCAGGGCGCGATGGAGGCTGGCGTTCTGGCCGGCTACCCCGTTGTGGACGTGAAGGTCACCCTGTACGATGGCTCTTACCACGAGGTCGACTCCTCCGAAATGGCCTTTAAGATCGCCGGTTCCATGGCGTTCAAGGAAGCCTGCAAGAAGGCAAACCCCGTCATTCTGGAGCCCATCATGAAGGTTTCCGTCAACGTGCCCGACGAATATATGGGTACCGTTATCGGCGATATCACCGCCCGCCGCGGCAACATTCTGGGTCAGATCACCCGTACCGGTTCTGTCCAGATCGACGCCAACGTGCCTCTGGCGGAGATGTTCGGCTACGCCACCGACCTGCGCAGCAAGACCCAGGGACGCGGCAACTACTCCATGGAGCCCAGCCACAACGCCGAGCTGCCCAAGTCCAAGACCGAGGAAATTGTCAAGTCCCGGGGCAAGGACTGATTTCCAAAGGAAATTGACGTAAATTTTCAAAAATTTTTCTTGTGTTTCCCCGCAAAGTGTTGTATGATGTATACGATGTGCGGAAGCACCCAGACTAAAGTTGTTTATTAAATTCAATCAACAATTATAACAGGAGGAATATTTCAAATGGCAAAGCAGAAGTTTGAAAGAAATAAGCCCCATGTTAACATCGGCACTATCGGCCATGTTGACCACGGCAAGACCACTCTGACCGCCGCTATCACCAAGTATCTGGCTATGAAGGGTCAGGCTCAGTTCGAGGACTACGCTTCCATCGACAAGGCTCCCGAAGAGAAGGCTCGTGGTATCACGATCAACACCGCTCACGTTGAGTACGAGACCGACAAGCGTCACTACGCTCACGTTGACTGCCCGGGTCACGCTGACTATATCAAGAACATGATCACCGGTGCTGCTCAGATGGACGGCGCTATTCTGGTTATCGCTGCTACCGACGGCCCCATGGCTCAGACCCGTGAGCACCTGCTGCTGGCCCGTCAGGTCGGCGTTCGCTATATCGTTGTGTTCCTGAACAAGTGCGATCAGGTTGACGACGAGGAGCTGCTGGAGCTGGTCGAGATGGAAGTCCGCGAGACCCTGAACGAGTATGGCTTCCCCGGCGACGACACCCCCATCATCAAGGGTTCCGCTCTGAACGCTCTCGTTTCCGAGTCCAAGGATCCCGACGCTCCCGAGTATGCCTGCATCAAGGAGCTGATGGACGCTGTTGACGAGTATATCCCCACTCCCGAGCGTAACGACAACCTGCCCTTCCTGATGCCCGTTGAGGACGTCTTCACCATCTCCGGCCGTGGCACCGTTGCTACCGGTCGTGTGGAGCGTGGCGTTGTCAAGAAGAACGAGCCTGTCGAGATCGTCGGCCTGCGCGAGGACAAGCTGGCTACCGTCGTTACCGACATCGAGATGTTCCACAAGCTGCTGGACTACGCTGAAGCCGGCGACAACATCGGCGCTCTGCTGCGTGGTATCGACAAGAAGAACATCGAAAGAGGCCAGGTTCTGTGCAAGCCCGGCTCCATCCATCCCCACACCAAGTTCAAGGGTCAGGTTTACGTCCTGTCCAAGGAAGAAGGCGGCCGTCATACTCCCTTCTTCAACAACTATCGTCCTCAGTTCTACTTCCGTACCACCGACGTTACCGGCATCATCTCCCTGCCCGAAGGCGTTGAGATGTGCATGCCCGGCGACAACGTTGTTATGAGCGTTGAGCTGATCACCCCCATCGCTATCGAGAAGGGCCTGCGTTTCGCTATCCGTGAAGGCGGCCGTACCGTTGGTTCCGGCGTCGTTACCGAGATCGACGAGTAATTTCCCGTTAGACAATGAACTTGAAAAGGCGTGACCTTCGGGTCACGCCTTTTTTCTCTGCATCTCAGAAAAACTTTGTCCATAGGCCGCGGTTTTCCTACTATAGCGGTGTAAGGCCTTACACATCACGAGGAGGTGTCCTGATGGAAGATACCCAGATCATCGCGCTTTATCTGTCCCGGCAGGAAGCGGCCATCGGCGAGACGGCGAAGAAATACGGCGGCTACATAAATCGGATCGCCTACAATATCCTGCGCTGCCGGGAGGATACGGAGGAAATCGCGGCAGATACGTATCTGGCTGCATGGAACGCCATTCCGCCGGAAATTCCCAGAGTGCTGAAGCATTTCCTGTCCCGAATTGCCCGAAACCTGGCCTTTGACCGGCTGGATTATATCACAGCCAAACGCAGAGATGTGCATATGATCACCCTGCTGTCGGAGTTGGACGCCTGTCTGCCAGACCCCCGCTCCGACGTGGAGGCCGCCGTGGATGCAAAGCTGGCTGCGGGGAGTGTGAACCGGTTCCTGTCCCAGCTGGATAAGAAGGACTGCGCCGTGTTCCTGAGCCGCTATTACTACAGCATGACCATTGCGGAAATCGCGGACAAGCTCGGCCTGACGGAACGGAACGTGAAGTACCGCTTGAGCTGCCTGCGGCAAAAGCTGCGTAAGCAGCTGGAAAGGGAGGGAATCAACGTATGAACGGAAAAAACCTTTTCAGAGCGTTGGAGTACGTGGATGACAGGTATCTGGACATAGTGGACGCCGCCGCACAGGAGGCAACCGATATGAAACAAAAGCACTTTTCCGGGAGGAAAACCATCCTCTACATTCTGGCCGCGGCCATCTGCGTCAGTCTGCTCACCGTGACCGCCGCGGCAGCTGGGTGGATACCCAATATTTTTGCGGCCGCACAGCCCAAGGCGACACCGCGGGATGAGCCGGTTCTGGAAGCGGCGCAGAGTGCGACCCAGTCCCAGACGCCGGAAACCGTCGAATTTGCCGAAGCGGACTACACCAAGTTCACGCTGTTTCAGAGCTACTATGACGGGAAATCCATTGCGCTGGGCTACGACCTGTCCGGGGTCATGCCTGGGGAAACGGTGGTAGGGTTTACGCCGGAGGATACGCTGAAGCAGGAAATCCTGCAAAGACCCGACAATCAGCTTTGGTGCGAGAGGTACGGTCTGACGGATGACACTGCCGACCAATATCTGGAAGCGGGCGTCTGGACGCGGGAGGAGTATGACCAGCGTCTGGCGGGAAGAAGCGAGTGCGCAAAGAAATACGACCTGCGCAGGGATTCCCAGATCTACATGGATGACGAACTGCGCGCGCTTCTCACCGACGGGGAATACAAAAAATTCTGGGAAATTCTCGGGGAAACGGGCTCGTGCTGCGTGGCCATCCCGATGAAACCCTACGTCGGCGACCACATCCTTCTGAATGGCGCGGATGAACCCGCGGATCGAGGGGACTACACCACGGAGGAAGGGGAATGTCTGGTGCTGAACAACCTGCCCGCCGCCGCTCAGAATCAGCCGTCCATCACGGTGGGACTGAAATTCAAATCCGGCTGGAGCTATTACTATATGGAGCTGTCGGGAACCGGCTACCGCCTTTACGTCCCGAATCCGGACTACGTTACGACCATCACGCTGGAAAACGAAAGCAAACCATAATCTTGCGGGGCAGCTGCTTGCGTGGCTGCCCCGTTTTCGCCGCCGGAATACGCACGGTTTCGACCTCCCGGGCATAGATTGTGCCGGGAGGTTTTGCGTTATGAGAATCTTTATCATCACGTTCCGCTCGGTGACGTTCGCCCAGCGGGGCGAGCGGCTGCTGAACCGGAACAACCACCGCTGCGTCCTCCAGCGGACGCCCAAGTGGATGGAGCAGCAGGGCTGCGGCTACAGTCTGCGGATCAAAACGGAAGACATCATCCCGGTGGTGGAGCTTCTGCGGGAGAACGGCGTCCCCTTGCGCAAAATTTATGCCCAGCGCCCGGACGGAAATCTGGAGGAGCTGACGGTATGATCTATCTGGACAACGGCGCCACCTCCTTCCGCAAGCCACCGGGGGTGTACCGGGCAGTAGAGCGGGCAATGTACACCTGCGCGAATCCGGGGCGGGGCGGGGATCCCGCAGCAATGGAAGCGTCGGAGACGGTATACGCCTGTCGGGAAGCCGCCGCGGAGCTGTTCCACTGCCGACCGGAGCAGGTCGCGCTGACCGGCAGCTGCACCCATGGCTTAAATATTGCCATCCGCTCCATCGTGAAGCCGGGGGGACGGGTGATCGTTTCCGGATTTGAGCACAACGCCGTGACCCGCCCCCTTCATGCGCTGGGGGCGGATATCCGGGTGGCGGGGCGGCGGCTGTTTGACTGGGAGGACACCCTTTCCCGCTTCGGACGGGAATTGAAGCAGGGGGCGGATGCGGCGGTATTTACCCACGTTTCCAACGTGTTCGGCTATATTCTGCCCGTGGAGCAGCTGGCGGAGATGTGCCGGAAATGGCGGGTGCCGTTCATCATCGATGCCGCCCAGTCCGCCGGGGCGCTGCCCGTGGATCTTCAGGCGCTGGGGGCGAATTTTATCGCCATGCCGGGGCATAAGGGGCTGCTGGGGCCTCAGGGGACGGGGCTGCTGCTCTGCGGCGGCGATGCCCAGCCTCTGCTGTTCGGGGGGACGGGCAGCGACTCCGTCAATCAGGCCATGCCGGATTACCTGCCTGACCGCCTGGAAGCGGGGACGCTGAATGTGCCCGGCTACGCGGGACTGACGGAGGGACTGCGGTTTGTTCGCCGTACAGGTGTGGAGAACATTTTCCGCCGGGAGCACCGGCAGCTGGAACGGTGTGCCGAGGGCTTGCAGAAATTGGGAATGGAGGTATTCACCGGGGCGCATCAGGCATCGACGGTGTCCTTCCGGCCGGGGATGGACTGTGAGGAAGCGGCGGCGTTTCTGGCGAAGCAGGGCATTGCGGTCCGTGCGGGTCTGCACTGCGCCCCCTTTGCCCACGAAAGCGCGGGGACGCTGGAATCGGGGACGGTGCGGGTCAGCTTTGGCCACGACGCATCCAACGCCCAAACCGACGCGTTTCTCCGAACGGTATCCAAACTTCCCAGAGTTTAGCCGCAATTTTTTTACAGATTGGCTATTGCCATCAGCGCCGGTATTCGCTATAATAGACAAGATAATAGCTAATTTACGATAGCGGAGTATGCGCTATACAAAAGTTGACATAAAAGGGGTAAGAACGTTTATGGAGAGCATTCAGAATTTGCTGCATCAGATACAGCGGATGCAGTGGTCAGACTATCTGGATATCGCCGTAGTCGCGTTTCTGATATATAAAATTCTTCCGCTGATCAAGACACCCAGCACCACCCGGATCGCCAAGGCCGTGGTCGCGGTGCTGATCATCGCGTGGCTGACGGATTTCCTGCATCTGTACACGGTGGGCTTCATCATGAACCAGTTCCTGGCCATCGGACTGCTGGCGCTGGTGATCCTGTTCCAGCCGGAGCTGCGGCGGATGCTGGATCATTTGGGCAGCGTGAAGCTGACGAGTATCTTCGGCGTCAACAAGCCCGTACAGCAGGAGATGGACGCGGTCATCACCCAGACCGTGCGTGCCTGCGAGGCCATGGGGCGGGAAAAGGTGGGCGCGCTGATCGTCTTCGCCCGGGAGCAGCGGCTGGAGGAATACTTCAAAACCGGCACCCAGATCGACGGTCAGGTTTCCGAGCAGCTGATCCGGAACATTTTCTTTAAGAATTCACCCCTCCACGACGGCGCAATGATTATCCGGGACGGCCGGGTCGCCGCAGCGGGGTGTGTGCTGCCCCTGTCCGACAGCAACCGTCTCAGCTCGGACTTGGGCACCCGGCATCGCGCCGGCGTGGGCATGAGCGAGGCTTCCGACGCGGTGGTGGTGATCGTCTCCGAGGAGACCGGCACCATTTCCGTGGCGGTGGGCGGAATGCTCAAGCGGCACCTTGCGCCCCAGACGCTGGACAAGCTGCTGCACAATGAACTGTGCCCTGCCAACGACGGGGACGAGAAGCAGGACTTGAGTCTGCGGCTGAAGCAGAAGCTGCAGCCCCGCAGAAAGGAGACGGACGACAATGAAAAATAGATTTGGCTCCATTCTGCTGTCCATCGTCATCGCCTTTGGCCTCTGGCTGTACGTCATCACTTACGTCAGCCCCAATTCCGAGGAGACTTACTACAACATCCCGGTGGTGCTGGAGGGCGAGAGCGTCCTGAACGAGCGGGGGCTGATGTGTACCTCCACGTCCTCCTCCACGGTGTCGCTGCAGCTGGCAGGCGCCAGAAGCGATCTGATCAAGGTCAACCAGAACAATATTACGGTCAAGGCCAACCTGTCCGCGATCACCGAGCCGGGACAGAAGATCAATCTGCGCTACACCATTTCCTACCCCGGAAACGTGGCGCAGAATGCCTTCGAGACGCTGTCCCAGAGCGACTTTTATGTAGATGTGGAATACCGCCGGGTGAAGGATGTGCCGGTGGTGGTGCAATATGACGGCACCCGGTCGGAGGATTATCTGTACGACACGGAAAACGTTCAGCTGGACTATTCCACGGTGAACATCATCGGCCCCGCCTCCGTCGCCGACAAAATCCGGCAGGCGGTGATCGAGGTAGACCTGACGGATCAGGTGGAATCCATCAGCGAAAGCTACCGCTACACTCTCTGCGACGCGGAGGGCAACCCCGTGGACGCGGCGGAGATCACCACGGATGTGGAAGAAATCCATCTGGATATGAAGATCCAGAGGATCAAGGAGCTGCAGCTGGTGGCGCAGGTCACCTACGGCGGCGGTGCTACGGAAGAAAACACCACCATAACGGTCAACCCTGCGTCCATCCGGGTCACGGGCAGCGACGCCGCGCTGGCAGAGCTGGGCGACAGCTATACCCTGGCCGAGATCGACCTGCGGGCGGTGGAAAAGTCCCAGAATATGCTTTACACCATCAACCTGCCCGACGGCATTACCAACCAGACCGGCGTGAACGAGGCCACGGTGAGCATCCAGTTCTCCGGCCTGAGTACCAGAGAATATACCGTAGACAATTTTGAGGCCATCAACGTGCCGGAGGGCATGGAGGTGGAGATCATCAACGCCAGCCTGACGGTGCGGGTGCGGGGCGCGGCCGGACAGATCAGCCAGCTGACGGGAGACGATATCAAGGTCGTGGTGGACTTCTCCAACGCCGTGGCCGGAACGGCCACCTACAAGGCGTCCATCACCTTCGGCGAGGAATTCACGGCAGTCGGCGCGGTAATGGGGCCGTATTCCGTATCGGCAACGGTAAAGGGGTGACGGCATGGAACAGCTCGTCCGGGTAAAGGAAACCTATGACGACGGCACGGCGCTGGTGTTCCGTATCCGGGAAAGCGCCTGTTCCGGCGACTGCCACAAATGTTCCGGCTGCGGCGCGGCGAAGGAAACGGTGACGTTTACGGCAAAGAACCCCATCGGCGCGCGCCGGGGGGAGCTGGTAAAGGTGGAATCCGAGACTGCCCCGGTGCTGAAAGCGGCGGCGGTATTGTACATTGCGCCGCTGGTGCTGTTCTTCTTGGGATACTATATCGGCTTCCGGCTGGGCGGCTTCGGCGCGCTGGTCGGGGGGCTTGGGTTTGTGCTTGGCATCGCATTGGTGCTGGTGTACGACCGCAAAGTGGTGAGAAAGGCCAATATTGACTATACAATCACAGCTTTCGCAAGGAAAATATGAGAAAAGCCATGAAAAAAGGGGATAATGAGTTTGGTTAAAAGTATGACCGGCTACGGCCGCGCCGTGGAGACCGTGAACGGAAGAGAATTTACGGTGGAGCTGCGCTCCGTCAACAACCGCTATCTGGACTGCACCGTGAAGCTGCCCCGCAGCCTGTCCTTTGGAGAGGACGCGGTGAAGCAGGCCGTGAAGAACGCCATCTCCCGGGGCAAGGTGGACGTGTTCCTGTCCGTCCGCTCCGAGGGTGCCGCCGACGTAAAGGTCACCCTGAATGAATCCATGGTGGCGGGGTATCTGGCCGCTATGAAGCAGATGGCGGAAAATTTCGACGTGAAAGAGGACATCAGCGTGTCGCTTCTGTCCCGGATGCCGGATGTGTTTACCGTGGAGAAGCCGGAGGTGGACGAGCAGCAGCTGCTGGACGATATGCTGTCCGTTGTGAATAAGGCGCTGGCAGGCTTCGACGCCATGCGCACCACGGAAGGCAAGGCGCTGGAAAACGATCTGCGCAGCCGGGGACAGACGATCCTGTCGCTGGTCAGTCAGGCGGAAGCGGGCGGCGCCCAGACTGTGCTGGACTACCGCACCCGCCTGGAAAATAAGATCAAAGAGGTTCTGGCGAGCACCGCCATTGACGAAAGCCGCATCCTGACGGAAGCCGCTATTTTCGCCGACAAGGTGGCGGTGGACGAGGAGACCGTCCGCTTAAGAAGCCACTTGGAGCAGATGAACAACATGCTCACCACCGGCGGCGCCGTCGGACGGAAGCTGGACTTTCTGCTGCAGGAAATGAACCGGGAGGCTAACACCATCGGCTCCAAATGCACCGATGTGCGTCTGGCACGGGTCGTGGTGGAGATCAAGGCCGAGCTGGAAAAGATCCGGGAGCAGACCCAGAACATCGAGTAAGGAGTAGCTATGAAGCTTGTGAACATCGGTTTCGGCAGCATGGTCGCCGCGGGGCGGGTGCTTGCCATTGTAGCGCCGGACTCCGCACCCATCAAGCGGGTGATTCAGGAGGCGAGAGACCGGGGAATGCTCATTGACGCATCCTACGGGCGCAAGACAAAGGCCGTGCTTCTCATGGATACCGACCACGTGATCCTCTCCGGCATCCCCACCGAGACGCTGTATGCCCGGTGGATGGACAGACCGGAAGAAGAAATAAGGGAGGATTGAGCCGTGAGCAAGGGAAAAATGTTTGTGATTTCCGGCGCTTCCGGTGTGGGAAAGAGCACCGTCCTGAAACAGGTGATGGACGGCCGGGACGACCTGAAATTTTCCGTCTCCGCCACCACCCGCGCGCCCCGGCCCGGGGAGGTGGACGGGGTACACTACTACTTCGTGACCAGAGAACGCTTCGAGGAAATGATCCGGGAAAATGCGTTTCTGGAATACGACGCCCACGCGGGCAACTATTACGGCACCCCCCGCGCCCAGGCGGAGGAAAAAATGGAGCATGGACTGCTGCTTCTGGACATCGAACCCATGGGCGCGAAGCAGGTGAAGCAGTCCGCCCCTGACGCGGTGCTGATCTTCATCATGCCGCCGTCCCGGGAGGAGCTGGAGCGCCGTCTGCGCAGCCGGGGCGATACCTCGGAGGAACAGATCAAAATGCGTCTGGAACGGGCATCATGGGAAATGGAGCAGCGAAGCTGGTACGATTACACCGTGGTTAACGACGACGCGAAGCGCTGCGCCGAAGAAATTCTGACAATCATTGCCAATCTGGCTGACTGAATATATTGCTACTTTATTGGAGGAACGAAATTATGCTATACCCCCCTGTTGCTGATTTGCTGAAGAAAGTGGACAGCCGTTACCTGCTGGTGAATCTGGTGGCGCACCGCGCCCGTCAGATTGCCGCTGAGGCCGAGGCGTTTCAGGAAGATCTGCCGGAAAAGCCCGTGACCATGGCCATTGAGGAAGTGGCGGACGGCGAGCTTTCCGCTACCGTGAAGGAAGAGTATATGAAATGATGCTTTTCCGGGGGATGCGAACGTCCTCCGGAAAAGCAGCTGGAAAGGATGGGGTGAGGGATGATTGCGAAAATCGCGGTTTCCGCCGCGACCTATGCCATTGACAAGCCCTATTCCTACAAAATCCCCGAGGGGATGACCCTGCAGCCCGGCCAGCGGGTGCAGCTGCCCTTCGGCCGCGCCAACAAGCGCACCGAGGGCGTCGTCCTCACCGTGGAGACGGGCAATGAGGAAAAGCTGAAAGCCGTGGAGCGGTGTCTGGACGAAGCACCGATTCTGTCGGAACACCAACTGCGGCTGGCGGCATTTTTGCGGGAGCGGTATTTCTGCACCTTTTATGAGTGCCTCCGGGTCATGCTCCCGGCGGGACTGTGGTTTCAGGCGCGGGAACGGATATCTCTCACCGGCGACCGCTCATGGAAGGAAAAGGCCATCCGTAAGGACGGCGCGGCGGAGGTGCTTGTGCTGCTGGAAAATCTGGGCGGTCAGGCGGAGGAATCTGCTCTGCGCGCTCTGATTCCCGACGAGGAAACCCTTTCCGACGTGATCGCGTATCTTGCGCGGAAAAAGTGGATATCCGCCGAAACGGAATATCTGCGCCGCGCCAATGACAAGACGGAGAAAATCGCCGCTCTGGCGGTTTCCGCCGAGGAAGCCATGGAGTATGCCTCCCACCGTCCCAAATCCGCCGCCATGCAGAAAAATGTGCTGGAGCTGATGTGCGGCGTGGGCAGCGTGTCCGTGAAGGAGCTTTGCTATTTTACCGGCGCTTCTACCGCGACGGTGAACCGGCTGGAAAAACTGGGGTATCTGACGCTGACCGAGCAGCCGGTCCTTCGATGCCGGGAAATCCGTCCGGCAAAGCTGGACGGGCCGCTGGTGCTCAGCCCCGATCAGCAGCGCTGCTATGACGGACTCGCGGAGCAAATGACGCAGGAAAATCCGGGGGTTGCGCTCCTTCGGGGTGTGACCGGCTCGGGAAAGACTTCCGTCTATATCAAACTCATCCAAACCTGTCTGGAAACGGGCAGAAGCACCCTGCTTCTGGTGCCGGAAATCGCCCTGACGCCCCAGCTGCTGGGGCTGATGACGGCCTATTTCGGCGCTCAGGTGGCGGTGCTGCACAGCAGCCTTGGGGCGGGGGAACGGTACGACCAGTGGAAGCGCGTCCGAAGCGGCGACGCGAAAGTGGTCGTAGGGACCCGCTCGGCGGTGTTTGCCCCCTGTACCCCCGGCCTGATCATTCTGGACGAGGAACAGGAGCATTCCTATAAATCCGAAAATTCCCCCCGCTACAGTGCCCGTGAGGTCGCCATCTGGCGGGGCGCGAAGGAAGGCGCACTGGTGCTGCTCGGCTCCGCGACGCCCTCCGTGGAAAGTATGTACCGGGCGAAGACCGGCGCTTACAGCCTGTACACTATGGCGGAACGCTATGGCGGACGGAAGCTGCCCGCCGTGGACATCGTGGACATGCGGGAGGAGCTGAAGCTGGGAAACGATCTTTCCCTGAGCATCCCTCTGCGGGAAGCGCTGTCCGACAACCGGGACGCGGGAAAGCAGACGATTCTGCTGCTCAACCGCCGGGGAAACAGCCGGGCGCTGGTGTGTGTGGACTGCCGGAAAGCGCCGGAATGTCCCCGGTGCAGCGTCCGCCTGACCTATCACAGCGCCAACAACCGGCTAATGTGCCACTACTGCGGCTTTTCCCAGCCGGTGCCGGAGCGCTGCCCAGAGTGCGGCGGGCCGCTGAAAACCATTGGCACCGGTACCCAGAAGGTGCAGGAGGAGCTGGAGTTCCTCTTCCCCGACATGGAGACCGACCGGATGGACGCTGACACGGTAAGCACCGTGAATACACACGAAAAAATTCTGGAACACTTCCAAAAGGAGAACGTTCCTGTGCTTCTTGGCACCCAGATGGTGGCCAAGGGACTGAACCTCCCCAACGTCACGCTGGTGGGCGTGCTGGACGCCGATCTGAGCCTGTACACCGGCGGGTATCTGGCGGGGGAGACCACCTTCAATATGCTCACCCAGGTGGTGGGCAGAGCCGGCCGGGGGGACAGCCCCGGAAAGGCTATCATTCAGACGATGGTGCCCGACCATCAGGTCATCCGGTACGCGGCGGAGCAGGATTACGACGGATTTTACGATCTGGAGATTCAGCTGCGCCGGGTGCAGAACGCGCCGCCCTTCGGCGATCTCGCCGCCGTGGTGGTGACGGGACGGGAGGAAACGGCGGTGCTTCGGGGCGCGGCAAAATTCCGGGACAGCCTGATCGCGTGTCTGCGTCAGGAAGCCTACCGGGAGGAACGCTGCGCGGTGCTGGGGCCTGCGCCCTGCGCCGTGCCGAAGGTCAACTACCATTTCCGCTACCAGCTGACCCTGCGCTGCTGCCTGACCCGGACAATGCGCCAGCTGCTTTCCTATCTTCTCCGGGAGTTCGGAAAGGACAAGGCAAACCGGGGTGTCAGCGCCTACATCGATGTGAACGGATTCGACTGACCGGCAACCCGTTTACCATAAGAGAAACGAGGTAAAATCATGGGACTGCGCAAAATTCTGACATACAAAGACCCGGCGCTGCACAAGGTATGCCGTCCGGTGGAGAAGTTCGACTGGCGGCTGCACAAACTGCTGAACGACATGACCGATACCCTGGCCGAAGCTAACGGCGTGGGGCTGGCTGCCCCTCAGGTGGGCATTCTGCGCCGGGTGGTGATCGTGGATACCGGCGAGGAAATTCTGGAGCTGGTGAATCCGGAGCTGGTGGAGACCAGCGGCGAGCAGTGCGGCGCGGAGGGGTGCCTCAGCGTTCCGGGCAAGTACGGTCTGGTGAAGCGCCCCAACTATGCCAAGGTTCGCGCGCAGGACCGGAACGGTGAGTGGTTCGAGGCTGAGGGCGAGGAACTGATCGCCCGGTGCTTCTGCCATGAGCTGGATCATCTGGACGGCATCGTCTACACCGAGGTCATGGAGCGGTTCCTGACGGAGGAAGAACTGGAGCAAGAAAAGTAACGGAGGGATCATCCTTGCGTGTTGTGTTTATGGGTACGCCGGACATCGCGGCGACCTGCCTGAAAAAAATTCTGGCCGACGGCTTCGACGTGGTGGGCGTCTACACACAGCCTGACCGCCCCAAGGGACGGGGCATGAAGCTGGTGGCGTCCCCGGTGAAGGAGGTGGCGGTGGCTGCCGGAATCCCCGTATTCCAGCCGGAAAATTTCCGGGAGGAAGAGACGGTGGAGCAGCTCCGCGCCTTGCAGCCGGATATCTGCGCCGTGGTGGCCTACGGGCGCATCCTGCCCCAGAAGGTGCTGGACGTGCCGAAATACGGCTGCATCAACATCCATGCCAGCCTGCTGCCCAAATACCGCGGTTCCGCCCCCTATCAGTGGGCGGTGCTGGACGGCCTGACGGAGACCGGCGTCACCGCCATGTATCTGACCCGGGAAATGGACGCCGGAGACATCATTGACGTTTCCAAGACCCCCATCGGCGAAAACGAGACGGCGGGGGAGCTGCTGGATCATCTGGCGGTGCTGGGGGCGGAGCTGCTGAGCAAGACCCTGACCCGGTTTGAAAGCGGGAAGGTGCCTGCCACGCCTCAGGATGCGTCGGGGGTCAGCTATGCTCCCATGCTGGACAAGTCCATGTGCCCCATCGACTGGACGAAGACGGCGCAGCAGGTGCATAACCACGTCCGGGGGCTGCATCCATGGCCGGTTGCGACCATGGAATTGCAGGGCAAGACCTTCAAAGTCCACGCCACACGGGTTGTGGAGGGCAGCGGCAAGCCCGGCGAGATTCTGGGTCTGACGAAGACCGGACTGCGCATCGCCTGCGGCGAGGGGGCGGTGGAGATCATTTCCCTGCAAGCCGAGGGCGGCAAGCGCATGGCGGCGCCCGATTATTTCCGGGGTCATCCCTTGGAGCGCTGATGGGCGCGAGAGAAACGGCGCTGAACGCGCTGATCGCCTGCCGTAAAAGCGGCGCATGGCCGAACGGGGCGCTGAAAGAATATATTGCCCGGGACCGCCTGTCCCCAAGGGACGCGGCGCTGGCTACGCGGCTGTGCTACGGCGTCCTGCAAAACCGGAACAAGCTGGATTTTTACCTGAAGCAGCTCCTGACGGGGCGGCTGAAAGACCTCCATCCCGTGGTGCGGGACATCCTCCATCTGGGGCTGTACCAGATTTATGAGCTGGACAAGGTCCCAGAAAGCGCCGCCGTGAATGAATCGGTGACGCTGGCAAAAAAATATTGCAAAAATCCGAAGGCCGGAGCGCTGGTGAACGCCGTTCTGCGTAAGGCGGCAGCAACGAAGGGAACCTTGCAGGAGCCGGTGTCCTATGCCGATCGCTACAGCCACCCGGACGAGCTGATTTCCCTGCTAAAGGCCAACCTGCCCAAGGGCAAGCTGGAACCCATGCTCATTGCCGACAATGCCGCACCCCGGACGGTGGTGCAGGTGAACACCCTCCGGATATCTGCGGAGAAACTGGCCGAGCGGCTGACGGCGGAACACGTCTGCGTCAAACCACACGAGTGGATGGCGGACTGTCTGGTGCTGTCCGGCACGGGAAGCTTAGAGCAGCTGCCGGCGTTTCGGGAAGGGCTGTTCTATGTGCAGGACCCGGCGGCAAAGCTCAGCATCCTGTGCGCGGGACTGCCGGAATCCGGCGGGAACGTGCTGGACTGCTGCGCCGCGCCGGGAGGCAAGAGCTTTGCCGCGGCCATTGCCATGGGCGGTAAGGGAAGCATCGTCTCCTGTGACATTTACCCTCACAAGACCGCCCTGATCGAAAATGGTGCGGCGCGTCTGGGACTGACGAACATTACGGCGCGTCAGCAGGATGCCTCCCAGGTTGTGCCGGAATGGGTCGGCGCCATGGACACCGTGATTGCCGACGTGCCCTGCTCCGGTCTGGGCATCATCCGGAAAAAGCCGGATATCCGATACAAAAATCTGAAGGAGCTGGAAGACCTTCCGGCCTTGCAGTTGAAAATTCTGGAGACTCAGGCGTCCTATGTCAGACCCGGCGGCACGCTGCTGTATTCCACCTGCACCGTGCTGAAACGGGAAAACGAGGATGTGGTTTCCGCATTCCTTGCAGCACACGACGAGTTTACGACGGAGCCGCTGCCGCTGCCGGATGTGTTTCCCAAAAACGAAACCGGGATGCTCACCCTGATCCCCGGCGAGTATGATACCGACGGCTTCTTTATCTGCCGTCTGCGGAGAAAAGCATGAATCTGAAATCCATGACCCTGTCGGAGTTGACGGCGGTTCTGAAAGAATTGGGGCAGCCTGCGTTCCGCGCCAAGCAGGTTTACACCTGGCTGCACAGGGGCGTCCGTGCCTATGACGAAATGACGAACCTGCCCAAGTCCCTCCGGGACACCCTGGCGCAGGAGTATCCTATTTGCGCCCCCGAGGTGGTGCGCAGGCAGGAATCCGCACGGGACGGCACGATCAAATACCTCTGGGAATTGTCCGACGGCAACTGCGTGGAGACGGTGCTGATGCGCTATCACTACGGGAACACCGTGTGCATTTCCACGGAGGTGGGCTGCCGCATGGGCTGCGCCTTCTGCGCCTCCACCATCGGCGGACTGGTGCGGCGGCTGGAACCCTATGAAATGCTGGACGAGGTGCTGTTTACACAGGTGGACTCCGGCCTGCCCGTTTCCCACATCGTGCTCATGGGCATCGGCGAGCCGCTGGACAATTTTGACAATGTGATGCGCTTTCTGGAGCTGGTGAACAGTCCGGAGGGGATGAACATTTCCATGCGGCACATCAGCCTCAGCACCTGCGGTCTGGTGCCGAAAATCGACGAGCTGGCGAAGCGGAAATTGCAGCTGACGCTGTCGGTTTCCCTCCACGCGCCCAACGACGAGGTGCGAAACCGGATCATGCCGGTGAATAAAGCCTATCCCAGCGAGGAGCTGCTGGCGGCCTGCCGCCGGTACTATCAGGCGACCTCCCGGCGGATTTCCTTTGAGTACGCCATGATCGACGGAGTCAACGACCGCCCGGAGGACGCCAAAGAGCTGCTCCGGCGCTTGAAGGGGCTGCCTGCCCACTTCAATCTGATCCCATTAAACCGTGTGGAGGAAAGTCCTTTGAAGCCCAGCACCCGGGCAGCGGTGGCGGCGTTTCAGAAGACCCTGGAAGAGGGCGGCGTCACCGCCACCGTCCGCAGAACCCTGGGGGGCGACATCGACGCCTCCTGCGGGCAGCTGCGGCGGAAATACAATCAAAGTAAAGAAAATCCATAGATAAAGGAGGCGCAAGCTTATGCAGAGCTGGGGATTGACCGATCCCGGCTGTGTCCGGAAACAGAATCAGGATTCCTACAGAATTGAACAGCTTGACCGGGGCAATCTGCTGTGCATCGTCTGCGACGGCATGGGCGGCGCCAAATCCGGAAACATTGCCAGTTCCCTGGCGGTGGATGTGTTCGTGGAGGAAGTCCGCCGCTGCTGGAAGCCTGTCATGGAACAGGAGAAGGTGGACCAGATGCTCCGCAGCGCCGTGAAGCTGGCGAACTTCACCGTGTACGACCAGTCCCGGCAGTTTGAGGAATTCGACGGCATGGGTACTACGCTGGTGGCGGTGATGGTGCGCGGCCGGAAGGCGACCGTAGTTAACGTGGGGGACAGCCGCGCCTATCACGTGGGCAAAAGCGGCATCCGTCAGGTGACCAAGGATCATTCTCTGGTGCAGATGATGGTGGACAGGGGAGAGCTGACTCCGGAGGTGGCGAAAAGCTATCCCGGCAAGAACTTCATCACCCGTGCCATCGGAACGGAGACAACCGTGCTGTGCGACATCTTCCATCTGGACGTGGGTAAGGGAGACTACCTGTTGCTGTGCAGCGACGGACTGAGTAATCTTCTGGACGATCAGGAAATCCTTTTCGAGGTCGTCCACGGCGTGTACAAGCAGAATTGCTGCAAGCGTCTGCTGAACATTGCCAAAAACCGGGGCGCGCCGGACAATGTCACCAGCGTGCTGATCGCCATTTGAGTACCGCGAAAGGAGCAATTTCTGAATATGGATCAATATATTGGACGGCTCTTGGACGACCGGTACGAAATTCTGGAGATCATCGGTACCGGCGGCATGGCCGTCGTCTATAAGGCGCGTGACCACCGGCTGAACCGGTTGGTAGCCGTCAAAATACTCAAGGATGAATTCGCACGGGATGAGGAATTCCGCCGCCGGTTCCGCGCCGAGGGCGAAGCCGTGGCCATGCTGAGCCATCCCAACATTGTGCAGGTCTACGACGTTTCCGCCTCCGACAGTGCCAATTACATCGTCATGGAACTGATTGACGGCATTTCCCTCAAGCAGTACATGGAGAAAAAAGGGGTGCTCAACTGGAAGGAGACGCTGCATTTTGCCATGCAGATCGCCAAGGGGTTGGAGCACGCCCACAGCCGGGGGATTATCCACCGGGACATCAAGCCACATAACGTTATGGTGCTGAAAAACGGCTCCGTCAAGGTGATGGACTTCGGCATTGCCCGGGTCATGAGCAAGAGTAACACCCTGACGAAGGAAGCCTTGGGAAGCGTCCACTACATCTCCCCGGAGCAGGCCAAGGGCGGCCACACTGACAACCGTTCCGATATCTATTCTCTGGCCGTTGTCATGTACGAAATGATGACCGGCCGCCCGCCCTACGACGGGGAATCCCCCGTGGCGGTGGCCATCCAGCATATCAACGGCGGCGCGCCGCTGCCCTCCACCCTGAACCCCAATATTCCCAGAGGGTTGGAGCAGATCATCATGAAGGGCATGGCGCTGGAAGTCAACGACCGGTACGTCTCCGCCACGGAAATGCTCCACGATATGGAGGAGTTCCGGCAGAACCCGGACATGATCTTCGATTACCATACCATGGTGGACGATGCGACGCGGGTGCTCCCCAACCTCTCCCGCGGCATGACCACGGCGGAGAAAAAGGTGCAGGCCAAAACCGGGGCGGCTCCCGCCCGGACGTCCTCGGACAGCATCCGCCTGCACCAGAACGCCCAGGCGGGGCAGGACAACGAGTCCATCCGCCGCGCTCAGCAGCGCCGCCAGGCGCAGCAGCAGCAGCGCAAAGAGGAACGCAAGGAGGAGCGCAGCCGGGTCGCCACCACGGCCATCGTGGTTTGCAGCGCTGTGACGGTGATCGCAATCTTCATCTTCCTGATGGCACTGTTCAACGGCGCACTGCTGAGCAAGGAAAAGGCGCTGGTGGAGGTGCCCTATCTGGAGGGAAGCATTTACGACGAAAGTCTTGCGTCCCAGTACCCGGATTTTACCATCAAGCTTCAGCAGCAGTACGACGATACGAAGCCAAAGGGAGAAATCCTTCACACGGAGCCGACCGGCGGCAGCAAGGTGGTCAAAGGCTCGGAGCTTTGGATCACCGTCAGCCTGGGGCAGCGGCCGGAAGCCAAGACCATGGACAATTTCGTAGGCACCAGCGCGGAGGAGGCAAAGTCCATCCTGCTGGGGCAGGGCTTTGAGCCGATCACCCGCAACGAGATCAGCTACGTATACGAGGCGGGGCAGGTCATCCGCACGGAGCCGTCCGCCGGTACGGAAATGACGGCGGGACAGACGGTGTACATCTATGTCAGCACTGGCCCGGACGTGATCACGGCGAAAATGCTCAACGTGATGGGGCTGGATGTGGACAAGGCCAAGGAGCTGCTGGGTCAGGCGGGCTTCAGCAATATCAAGACCGAGGAGGTGGAGAGCCTGAAACCCAAGGGCGAGGTCATCCACCAGTCGGCGGCGAAGAACGCGGAGATCGACGTCAACACGGAGATCGTTCTGCAAATCTCCAAAGGACCGGAGGAAACCACCGGCCCCACTCAGGCAACGACCCCCAAAGACCCCAACGAGCCGGTGACCATCGGGGTGCAGTTCTCCCTGCCGGAACGGGATGAGCCGTACATTCTGAGCATTTTCCTGAACGGCAAGGAGGTCATCGAGTCCCGGGAGATCGTGCCGGGAACCTCCAGCTTTGTCTGCGACCTGACAGGCACCGGAACCCAGACCTATGACATTTACATCGATGGAGAATACTACCAGTCCAAGGAAGTGCCGTTCAATTGAGTATGGAAAAACAGCGTACCGGGCGGATCGTCCGTTCCATCAGCGGATTTTATGACGTGCAGGCGGGAGACGCGGTGATTACCTGCCGCGCCCGTGGCATTCTGCGAAAGGAAAACTGCACGCCCCTCACCGGCGACATGGTGAACATCACCGTGGAGCGGGGGAAGGGCATGGTGGAAAAGGTACTGCCCCGGCGGAACTGCTTCGTCCGCCCCGCTGTCGCCAACATTGACGCGCTGGTGGTATTCGCGGCCAACGTCAATCCGGTGACGGAGCCGTTCCTCATTGACCGGGTGGCGGCCATTGCGGGGGATCAGGAGGTGCCGGTCTACCTGTGCGTCAACAAGTGCGACCTTGACCCGGCGGTGGATCTGGTGCGCATCTACCGCAACGCCGGTTTCCCCGTCATCTGCACCAGCGCCGAGACCGGCGGCGGTGTGGAGGAACTTCGGACGCTGATTAAGGGCAAGCTGGTGGCCTTCACCGGAAATTCCGGCGTGGGCAAAAGCAGCATCCTCAACCGTCTGGCGCCGGAGCTGAACCTCTCCACCGGAGAGGTTTCCGAAAAGCTCGGCCGGGGGCGGCATACCACCCGGCATGTGGAGCTGTACAGTCTGGGGGACGACACCTTCGTCATGGATACCCCCGGATTTTCCTCCTTCGACACCGATGAAATGGACGTAATCCTCAAGGAGAATCTGCAATACGCCTTCGCGGATTTCGGGGCGTATCTGGGAAAGTGCCGTTTTGACGACTGCACTCACCGCAAGGAGCCGGGCTGCGCCGTCCGGGAAGCCTGCGAGGAGGGGAAGATCGAAAAGACCCGGTATGAAAGCTACCTGAAGCTGTACGAGAAGGCAAGTCAGATTAAGACTTGGGAATTGAAATAACGGAAAACAGCAGTCCCTTGCCTCTCCCTATGGGAGAGGTGGCCGAGCGCAGCGAGGGCGGAGAGGGTAGGCGCAAAGCCCTCTCAGTCACCTGCGGTGACAGCTCTCCCAGAGGGAGAGCCAAGGGGTTGTACCCCGTTATATGTATGAGAAATGGAGCGTATCTGTGCCGATACGCTCCATTCACTATTTTACGATCACCCATCAAATGGCAAGAAGTTCTTTGCAAATTCATACTGAACTCCAATTAAAATCTTAAAAAAAGATTTTAATTGCCTGAAGGGCATGGAGTTCATATGAGACTTGTTTTGTGATTTCTTTCCTTATAAATCACAAAACAGGCAGCGCCGTCAGGCAATGCCTTCCTGATTAAAATTAAGATTTTAATCAGGAAATAGTATCAGAACCGGTTATCGTCTGGGAAATGCTCCATGATGTCCTCAACCCGGCATTGCAGGATGTTGCAGAGCTTGTCTATGGTATTGACCTCCACGTTTTCGTTGTGCCGGAGCCGATTGAGCTGGGAGCGGTTTACATTATAATGGGTATAAAGATCATACTGGGAAACACCCCGCTGCTTCATGGTCTGCCACAGACGGTCGTATGTTATCATTTTCATCCCCCCGTCGCTTTATTTTAATATGGATCGCCGCAAATTGCAACTGGAATCGTGTCCTTATAAGAACCCTGACGGAAGACAGAAGAATTCTCTGTTTTCACCGAAAATAAATACAAAACTTCGTGAAAAATTCTGAAAAAGTGCTTGACAAATGGGGAAACAGATGGTATCATAATCGAGCGCGTGTAGGGAGATTCTGCGCGTGCACTGCGATGATGCGGGAGATTGCGTTGAAAAACGGTAACTTCCGCGGAGTATGTCCGGTCATCGGGCGGCTGAACTGCTTCTGGAAGCGCTGGCGTATATCGCCGGGAACGGAAGAAGGGTCGGCCTCGGTCGGCCATTTTTCATGGCTCGGAATGATACGCACGGCGGCGCGGACAATAGTAGTTCGACCGTACCCAGACACTACGCAAACTGAGTACGTAATTCAAGGAGGAAAACAAACATGGCAAACCAGATGATCCGCATCCGGCTGAAGGCTTACGATCACCAGCTGATCGACTCCAGCGCTGCAAAGATCGTGGAGACCGCGAAGCGCAACGGCGCTCAGGTTTCCGGCCCCATCCCGCTGCCCACCAAGAAGGAAGTCGTCACCATCCTTCGGACTGTCCACAAGTACAAGGACTCCCGTGAGCAGTTCGAGCGCAGAACCCACAAGCGTCTGATCGATATCCTCAACCCCAACCAGAAGACCGTCGAAGCTCTGATGAGTCTGGATCTTCCCGCTGGTGTTGAGATTGAGATAAAGCTGTAACGGCGCGCAAGCAAAGTTATGGCAGCCCGCACTGTCTGGCATCGGGCGGACGGGTCATGTCGGCTGGCCTCCCAATGGGCTGCCGACCAATAACCTATAAAAAAGGAGAAACCAAACCATGCAGAAAGCAATCATCGGCAAAAAAGTGGGTATGACCCAGATCTTCGATGAGAGCGGCAAGGTGATTCCTGTGACCGTCGTGGAAGCAGGCCCCTGCGTCGTTACCCAGAAGAAGACCGTTGAGACCGACGGCTACGTAGCCGTCCAGCTGGGCTTTGGCGACGTCGCCGAGAAGAAGCTCAGCAAGCCGGAGGCAGGCCACCTGAAGAAGGCCGGCGTTGCCCCCAAGAAGTACCTGAAGGAGTTCAAGCTGGACGGCGCTGCCGACATGAACGTCGGCGACGAAGTCAAGGCTGACACCTTCGCTGCCGGCGACAAGATCGACGTTACCGGCATCAGCAAAGGCCATGGCTACCAGGGCGTTGTGAAGCGCCACGGCGCAGGCCGCACCCCCATGACCCACGGCGGCGGCCCTGTCCACCGTCATGCCGGCTCCATGGGCGCATCTTCTCATCAGTCCCGTATCTTCCCCGGCAAGATCGGCGCCGGCCAGATGGGCAATGAGCAGGTCACCATCGAGAACCTGGATGTTGTGAAGGTGGACGCGGAGCTGAATATGATCGTCATCCGCGGCGCCATCCCCGGCCCCAAGGGCGGTCTGGTCTACATCCGCAACACCGTCAAGAACAACAAGCTCAAGAATGTCGAGCTCGGCATCAGCAAGAACCCGCAGAAGGCTTCCGGCAGAAATCCCCAGAAGGCTTCCGCAAGAGGCTAAGGAAAGGAGATCTTAAATCATGCTTAAGACCAATGTTTATGATATGTCCGGCAAGCTGGTTGGCGAGATCGAACTCTCCGAAGCAGTTTTCGGCATCACCCCCAATGAGTCTGTGGTTCATGACGCGGTCAAGAACCATCTGGCCAACAAGCGTCAGGGCACCCAGAGCGCTCTAATCCGCGCTGAGGTTTCCGGCGGCGGCCGTAAGCCCTGGCGTCAGAAGGGCACCGGCCGGGCCCGCCAGGGCAGCACCCGCGCTCCCCAGTGGACCCACGGCGGCATCGTGTTCGCCCCCAAGCCCCGCTCCTACAGCTACACCCTGAATAAGAAGGCCAAGCGCCTGGCGCTGAAGAGCGTCCTGAGCGCCAAGGCTTCCGAGGCAAATATCGTGGTCATCGACGCCATCAAGATGGACGCTCCCAAGACCTCTGAGTTTGCCAAGTTCCTGAAGGCCGTCGGCTGCGAAGGCAAGACCCTGGTCGTCACCGCCGCCGCTGACCAGAACGTGGTAAAGTCCGGCCGCAACATCCCCGGCTGCGAAGTCACCTTCGCCGGCGTGCTGAACGTTTACGACGTGCTGAACGCCACCAAGCTGGTCGTTGACAAGGCTGCTCTGACCACGATTGAGGAGGTATTCGCATAATGAACGCTTACGATATCATCAGAAGACCTGTCATCACCGAGCAGTCCATGGAGTCTGTCGCTGACAAGAAGTACGTTTTTATGGTGGACGTGAACGCCAACAAGACCGAGATCAAGGCCGCGATCGAAGAGATCTTCGGTGTGAAGGTCGCGAAGGTCAACACCGTCCGTATGCAGGGCAAGGTCAAGCGCACCGGCGCTTATCCCGCCGGCAAGCAGGCCGCCTACAAGAAGGCTGTCATCACCCTGACCGCCGACTCCAAGACCATCGAGTTCTTCGAGGGTATGGTCTAAACCAAATCTCAATAAAGGAGAGAAACGCAAATGGCTATTAAGACTTTCAAGCCTTACACCCCCGCCCGCAGAAACATGACCGTTTCCGCTTTCGACGGTGTTGATAAGAAGGCAAAACCTGAGCGTAGCCTGGTTGAGACCCTCAAGAAGAACGCAGGTCGCAACAGCTACGGTCACATCACCGTCCGCCATCGCGGCGGCGGCAACAAGCGCAAGTACCGCGTCATTGACTTCAAGCGTCTGAAGACCGACATGAGCGCTACCGTGCAGCGCATCGAGTACGATCCCAACCGCTCCGCTTTCATCGCGCTGATCAAGTACGAGGACGGCACCCTGAGCTACATCCTGGCTCCTTACGGCCTGAATGTGGGCGACCAGGTTCTTTCCTCTGCCAGCGCCGATATCAAGCCCGGCAACTGCCTGCCCATCGCCAACATCCCCGTCGGTACCGTTATCCACAACGTGGAGCTGCAGCCCGGTCACGGCGCTCAGCTGGTTCGTTCCGCCGGTACCGCCGCCCAGCTGATGGCCAAGGAAGGCGAGCTGGCGCAGATCCGTCTGCCCTCCGGCGAAGTCCGCTACGTTCACACCAACTGCACCGCCTGCATCGGTCAGGTCGGCAATCTGGATCACGAGAACGTCCACGTCGGTAAGGCCGGCCGTACCCGCCACATGGGTATCCGTCCCACCGTCCGCGGCTCCGTCATGAACCCCAACGACCATCCTCACGGTGGTGGTGAGGGCCGCGCCCCTGTCGGCCGTCCCGGCCCTGTTACCCCCTGGGGCAAGCCCGCTCTGGGTTACAAGACCCGCAAGGGCAAGAACCCCACCAATAAATTCATCGTCAAGCGCCGCAACGAGAAGTAAGGAGGCAAGTCAATATGAGCAGATCCATTAAAAAAGGCCCGTATGTTGCCCCGGAGCTTCTGAAGCGGGTCGAGGAAATGAACGCGAAGAACGAGAAGAAGGTCCTCAAGACCTGGAGCCGCAGCTCCACCATCTTCCCCGCCTTCGTCGGCCACACCATCGCAGTCCACGACGGCCGCCGTCATGTGCCTGTCTATATCCAGGAGGATATGGTCGGTCACAAGCTGGGTGAGTTCGCTCCCACCCGCACCTTCCGCGGCCACGCCAAGTCTAAGTAAGGAGGATGCACTGAACAATGGAAGCTAAAGCTTATTTGAGATATGTCCGCATCTCTCCCCGCAAGATCCAGATCGTCTGCGATCTGATCCGCGGCAAAGACGTGCAGACTGCCATGGCCATCCTGATGCAGACCCCCAAGGCTGCCTCCGAGCCCCTGATGAAGCTCCTCAAGAGCGCCTGCGCCAATGCGGAGAACAACTTCAGCATGGACCCCGAGAAGCTGGTGGTCACCCAGGTGTTCGCCACCCCCGGCCCCATCCTCAAGCGGATGATGCCCCGCGCTCAGGGCCGCGCCTATCGCATCAATAAGAGAACCTCTCATGTGACGCTGGCCGTCGCTGAGAAGAACTAAAGGGAGGAGACAGTTTTATGGGACAGAAAGTTAATCCCCACGGCTTCCGCGTGGGCGTCATCAAAGACTGGGATTCCCGTTGGTATGCCAGCAATGAGAAGGTGGGCGACCTGCTGGTCGAGGATCACAAGATCCGCGTCTACCTGAAGAAGCTCCTGTATGCTGCCGGTGTCTCCAAGATCGAGATCGAGCGCAGCAACGAGGTCGTCACCGTTTACCTGCATGTGGCCCGTCCCGGTGTGGTCATCGGCAAGGGCGGCGAGCAGATCGAGCAGTACCGCAAGGACGTTGAGAAGCTCATCGGCAAGACCGTGAAGCTGAACATCGTCGAGGTCCGCAACCCCGATATGGACGCGCAGCTGGTGGCCGAGAACATCGCCG
>ERZ827528.1338-NODE-1338-length-25846-cov-3.657594_pt1 | contig 25846 bp, 8 predicted proteins | sample MGYA00519768_ERZ827528 | MGnify/ENA primary metagenome ERZ827528 (study PRJEB31778, sample SAMEA3449343) | human gut metagenome | biome: human gut; feature: human-associated habitat; material: faeces | place: United Kingdom | collected 2010/2012 ...
GATGGCTTCTTCGATGGCTTTCTTACAGTCCAGGTTTAACTTTCTGGAATCCAGATAAGCATCCACATCCCGTTCTCCCATTGCCTGTTCCAATGTTCCTTTATAAACTGGCGGATATGCCCTGACGGAATTATGTTCCAGCATGTTCATTCTCTGCTGGACAAACTCCGGAAGTTCCTGAAATCCAAAAGAATCTACATAATAGGCTGTGATCTCTGCACCCCTGTTTATCACGATCACATCACTTACCGATAAGGAATGACCACGGAAATCTTCCGGTCGATCAATGTTAAATCGTTCAAATATATTGTCTAACGTGATTGTTGGCATCCACGGTGCTGCATAAACCATCCGGTAATCCTTTCCATCAATGGTATAGCCCAGGTTCTTTGCAGATTCCATTCCCATAAACTGATAGGTATGCTCATCTCCACTATCCATCTGATAAATGGCAAACCTTCTGCTTTCTCCATGCAGAAGAAGTGTCTCATCAATCTTTTCTGCACTCTGCCGTTCCAGTGCTTCCTGTTTTGTGGCAGAGACTTCTCTTTCTTTCTGGACTTCCCATTCTGTTTCTGTGATTCCAAAGATACCGTCATATCCCAAAATCTCATTTTCCGTCTCCACAAGCACCTGTTCTGCCCGTTGTGGATTCTCTGGATTTCCATATAAGATGTAAATTTCTGCCCCTCCACGGTATAATTCATATGCCCGGTCTTTCGTAAGCGGTAGCATATGGTCTAACTGGATTCCTGCCTCGTGCATTTCCGTAAAACCGATCATGCCATCTGGGAAATTGTCAATCTGTGCCTGTGTTTCATTCATAAGGTTTCTCGTATATTCACTTTCCGGTCTGCGGATTGCGGTCATCATACGGTTCACCAGTCCAAGCACTTCGTCTTTGTCATCCATCTTATATGCAAAATTCACAATAAGATTTCTCTGGGAATCTGTGAAATTTCCTGTATTTGCAGCTTCTGCCGTTTCAATCAGACGGTGAGCATACTGCATGGCTGTTTCTTCTGCAATCTCTGGTTCCTTGGCTGGGAAGTTTGCCCTTGCTGCCTGGATCACTTCATACACCAGCTTTGAACCGGCTTCATCGTAAGATTCCCTCATATCCCATACCAGGTCATTCAGTCTTTCCACCTGTCCGGGGAAGGTTTCCGCATATTCATTTACAAATGCCTTTTCATTTTCCGAAAAAATATTTCTTGGAAACTCTGCTTTTTGCACCAACATCTCTGCCTGATCTTTCGGAGAAAGGTCAGAAAAAGAAGTAACGCCTGTGTCCGCATCATATTCCACATCATAAAAATCAATCGGATAGTTCTCTCCGTGCCCACTGCTGTCATAGAGTGGTGTGACGGCAGCACCTTTTTCTTCCAGAAAACTTTCCAGTGGTTTCTCATTTTCCTCTATCTCACCACTTTCCAGAAGGCGGACGTATTCACCCACATTCTGTTCTAACTGTTCCCTGCTCATATTTTCGATCAGATCATAAGTAAACTCGGAACCCATGCTGCCCGAAAGATGCAGAATCAAATCTTCCTTATGGAAGGTATCCCGGATTGGTCTTTCCATTTCCAACTCGTACATCTGTGCCTCGATATTCTCAATGATCTCTGCCGATGTTTTTCGGATGGTATCCATAGATGCTTTCAACGCCTTCATATCCCTGCTCTCGCACCAGCTGGCGATATAGGTAAACGAATATTCTGAAGTATCCAGACCAAAATGGTTGCAGACAATATAAGCAATACTTTCTGCTTCCACTTCCTTTGTTGTCTGGTCTTTTAAGACTCCTTCCGCATCCATTACTTCCCGGTCATGCAGCAATGCGTGGCTCACCTCATGGACTCCGGTTTTCATCGTCTGTACATTACTCATATCTTCCTTTATCGCAATATATTTTTCTGTCTGGTGATAATAGCCTTTTGCATCCCCTTCCACATTCATCATACGGATCGGCACAGGAGAAATATTCTGCAATGCCTGCATGAACGTATCATAAAACTGTACACTTCCGGTAAACTCCGGCACCTCCAGTTCTGCGATCGGTTCCCCCTCTGTCTGGCTGACATCAAACACTGTCGTTACACGGAATCTCGGTATCACCATCTCCACGATCTCTGTTTCCGGCTGTCCATCATCCCCGATCACAGGCTCTTTTGTTACCGGGTCGATCTTTTCAATCTCCTGTTTCTCCCGGATCGGTGCTGGTGCAATGATCTGGATTCCTTTCTCTCCACGTTTTACATGACGGTTAAATTTCTTCTGCCATGCATGATACCCGGCCACCAGTGTTGCTTCCGGTTTCTGCATGGTGATCAGCAGCGTGTTATTAAAGCTGTAATTGTGGAACTTTGACATGGTATTCAGATATTCGGTATATCTCTCCGAAGTAAAGATTTCTTTTACTCCCTGCTCCAGCCGTTCCGATATTTCTTTTAACTGTTTTTCTATATTATTTGCCATAAACAAACCCTCCATTTTATGTCCCGCCAGAGAAAACTCTGACGGGACATCTTTTATAACTCCTGTTCGTGTTTTTTCTTTGCAGCTTTCTGTGTAACGGTCGGTTCCGCTGTATTCTGCTGTGCCTTCTCCTGCTTTAAGCGTTCCAGAATAGATGGCTTATGGATTCTGTCTGCTGTTTCCGGAAGTTCTTTTTCTTCTACGGCATCCCTGCTGTCTGTGCTGCTTCCTTCTCTGCCAATATCCTCATCTGCCATAATCGTCTCATTGCCCTTTTCATCCATGTTCAGCAGGGCATTTAACTCGGATAATCGTTCCATCTTTTCATTCAGCTCTGCTTCTTTCGGGAATGGTTTCTTTACCTCTTCCTGTGCAGTAGCAAGCTGCTGTTGTACAGTTTCCAATTTCTGCTCACTTTCCGTCAGCTTCCTGTCAATGGAAGAAAGCGTGTTATGGATACGCTGCATATTTCCTACAGGGTCTTTTCCGATCTCCAGCTTATAAGAGCACTTTCCTTTGACCGTCAGCTCAAACGCATTAGAGAACATATTGTAGGAAGCAGATAACGTAAACCCATGATATTCCCCGACCTTTCCGCCGGTGCTGACGGTTTTTAACCCTGCACAGGCGGCAATCAACGCTTCGCCTGCTTCTTTCTTATCTTCATAAAGAACATTCCCTACCGTCATGGCAAACGTGTCATTATCCTGTAAATCCACGCTTTTTACTACCTGCGAATCCACCTGCATCCCGGCAATCCGCTCTTTCAATGCACTGATCTGTACCGGGAAATTCTTTGCAATATCGGATTCCAGACGGTAAATCTGACTGGTATGGTTTGCCTTTAAGAGTTTCAGCTTACTCACCTGCACATCCAGATCCATTTTTTCTTTAATGTACGGATTGCCTGTGGCAAGTGCCTTTATTTCCGCATAGGACAGTGCCGTATCATCCACATCTTCACAAGCCCTGACTGGTGATTTACTGGTCATGATCTGGCTGATGAACTTCTGCTTATTCTCCAAAATCTGCCACATATACGCATCAAAAGTGTTCTCCGTCACATACCGGAATATCTTTACTTTGTCATTCTGGTTTCCCTGTCTTAAAATACGTCCTTCCTGCTGTTCCAGATCAGACGGCTTCCACGGACAGTCAAGGTGATGGAGGGCAATGAGCCTGTCCTGTACGTTGGTACCAGCACCGAGTTTTGGAGTGGAACCCATAAGGATTCTCACCTGCCCGGCCCGTACCTTTGCAAACAAATCTGCTTTCTTTGTCTCCGTGTTGTATTCATGGATAAACGCAATCTCTTCTTTCGGGATTCCCCTGGCAACCAGTTTGTTTCGGACATCATCATATACATTGAAAGTCCCATCCCCTTTTGGAGTAGACAAGTCACAGAAGATCAGCTGTGTTGTCCGATCTGCTTTTCCCTCGTCCCATACCTGAAAAGCATTTTCCACACAGGTATTGACCTTGCTTTTTTCTGCATCCGGAAGGAGTTCATTTAATAGCCTCTGATCCAATGCACATTTTCTTCCGTCATTGGTAATCTTGAGCATGTTGTCCACCGTTGGATTCACAAGACCGGCTCTTACTTCTTCCGCACGTTCCGAAAAGGCACTGACCATTTCCTGCTGTTCTTCACTTGGTTTTAAGACTTCATTGATAAACTCTGCTTCCGGTACAGGAAGATTCAGCATATCCGATGTCTGAATATCCGCAGCTTCCTTAAAAATGGAGATCAGCTCTGGAAGATTAAAAAAACGGGCAAACCGTGTTTTCGCACGATAGCCCGTTCCTTCCGGTGATAATTCGATTGCGGTTACTGTCTCCCCAAACGTTGCCGCCCAGGAATCAAAGTGTCCCATACCCATACGCATGAGTGTGTCATACTGGAGATAACGCATGATAGTGTAAAGCTCCGTCATACTGTTCGATACGGGAGTACCTGTAGCAAAGGTGATCCCTCTGCCGCCGGTCAGTTCATCCATGTACCGGCATTTCATAAACATATCCGAACTTTTCTGTGCATCCGTCTGTGAGATACCCGCCACATTCCGCATTTTTGTATACAAAAAAAGGTTCTTAAAACTATGGCTCTCATCCACAAACAGCCGGTCTACACCCAACTGCTCAAAAGTTACCACATCATCCTTTCTGGTCTGGTCATTGAGTTTCTTCATCCTCGCCTGCAGACTCTTCTTTGTTTTTTCCAACTGCTTGATGGTATAATTCTGCCCTGCCTGATGTGCCGCTTCTTCAATGGAAAACGTAATATCTGCGATCTGATCTTCCAGCATGGCAATCTGCCGTTCTCTTGAAAGAGGGATTTTCTCAAACTGCGTATGGCCGATGATCACGGCATCATAATCCCCTGTCGCAATACGGGAACAGAACCGTTTTCGGTTTGCCGGCTCAAAGTCTTTCTTCGTTGCCACCAGGATATTTGCTCCCGGATAGAGACGTAGGAAATCACTGCCCCACTGCTCGGTCAGATGGTTTGGCACAACATAAAGATTCTTTTGTGAGAGTCCCAGCCGTTTTGATTCCATACCGGCTGCGATCATCTGGAACGTCTTTCCTGCTCCTACGCAATGAGCCAGTAACGTATTATTTCCATACAGCACATGAGCCACTGCGTTTTTCTGATGCGGCATCAAGGTGATCTCCGGGTTCATGCCGACAAACTGAATATGGCTTCCATCATATTCCCGTGGACGGATGCTGTTAAATCGTTCATTATAAATTTTACAGAGATCTTCCCGTCGGTGCAGGTCTTTAAATATCCACTCCTTAAATTCCTCTTTGATCAGCTCCTGCTTCTGCTGTGCCAGCATTGTTTCCTTCCGGTTTAATTCCCGGTGTTCCCCCTCGGCATCCTGTACCGTGTCATAAATCTTGGTATCTCTAAGGTTTAAGGCATCTTCCAAAAGGCGGTAGGCATTGGCTCTCTGTGTTCCATATGTGGAAGTAACAAGGGCATTTCCGTAGCTGTCCACATTCTTTCCCATAACATTCCATTGTCCGGTCACTTCGGCATACTGGACTTTGACCTTGCTCCCTACATAATATCTTGGTGTATGGAATGTCTCTGCCATAAACCGTGTAATGTAATCCTCGGAGATCCAGGTTGCCCCAAGTCTTGCCTCAATCTCTGATGCATCCAGATCTTTTGGCTGTACCTGCTCCAAATACTGCACGTTCACCTGATATTCCGGATGATCTTCTGCAAACTGTTTTGCGATCTGCAGTTTCTCCCTCACATTTCCAGAAAGATATTCGTCCGACGGCTCCCATTTTTCACCGATCGGATTCTTAAAGATCACCCCTGCCAGTTCTTCGGTAAGCTCCTCTTCTGTTTTCCCGGAAAGCTGTGCCATATAGGAAAGTTCAACACCTGCCCTCTCACCAATGGAAACAGCAAGGGCTTCACTGGCAGTATCCACAGAAGTCACCGTTTCTGCCCGGCGGATCGTCCTTTTGGTAAAAATATCCGCTTTCCGTTTCAGTTCTCCCTTATCATCCAGAAATTCCAGAGAAGTCAAAAGACAATAGCTGCTGTCCTGACTAAATGCCCGCTTATTGGCATTGCTGCTGATAAGACCATATTTTGCTGTAAAGGTATCGTATTCTTCATTGAGTTTTCCCTGCAGCTTTGTGATCTGTTCATCGCTTCCCTCTTCCATCTGGCACTGGATCAGTTCATTCGTAACATCACGGATCTTCACCATCCCTTTGACACGTTCCGCTGTCATTGCCGGAAGCTCCATGCGGTTCATCACAGAGTTTTCCCGGTAATAAACTTCATCATCTACCACAGTAAAACTAAAATTCTTTACCTCCGGGTCTGCCGGGATAGAGACAACCTCCTCCTCCAGCTCTGTATCCGAAAGTTCCAGTTCCGTGATCGTACCATGGATATTCCTAATCGCTTCTTTTAACTGTTCTTCTAAGGTAATGCCTTCTTTTGGTTTTACGGTCACTTCCTGCTTTCCGTACTGGGTACTTTCTGTAGTAAAATCACCAAGCACCATTTCCGGATGCTCTGCAAAATAAGCATTAACCGAATAGCCTTCCGGTATTTCCTTTAAATTTAACCATTCCGGTTCCTCAATGGATGCCCTGTCCCTTTTCTGGAAAAACAAAATATCAGAAACAACACTGGTATTGGCATTTCTCTGAAACGCATTATTCGGTAATCGGATAGCTCCAAGCAGTTCTGCCCGGTTTGCGATATACTGTCTCACTGCCGGATTCTGCTTATCCAGCGTTCCACTGGAAGTTACCACAGCCACTACGCCACCGGGACGCACCAGATCAAGGGATTTTGCAATAAAATAATCATGGATCATAAAATGATGCCGGTCATATCTGCGGTCACTGACCTGATACGCCCCAAACGGAACATTGCCTATCACACAGTCGAAAAAGCTGTCCGGATAACTGGTTTCCTCAAATCCCTGCACGGCAATCTTATTTTTCTGGTAAAGCTGTTTTGCGATCCTGCCCGAAACCGGGTCAAGCTCCACACCGTACATATTGGCTTTGCCCATACTCTCCGGGATCAGTCCCATAAAGTTACCGACACCACAGGACGGTTCCAAAATATTTCCCTGTTTCAGTCCCATATTTTCCAGTGCTTCATACATACTTCGGATCACGGTCGGGGATGTATAAAAAGCATTTAAGGTCGATGCCCTTGCTGCACTGTATTCTTCTGGTGATAAGGTATTCTTTAATTCCAGATACTCATTCGCCCAGCTACTGTTATTCTCCTCAAATGCCTGTGGGATGCCACCCCAGCCAACATAACGGGATAAGATTTCCTGTTCTTCGGGTGTTGCCAGACGTTCTTCTTTCTCCAAAGTCTGTAACAAATGGATGGCTTCCATATTTGCCTTATACTTTGCCTTCGGACCGCCTGCACCAAGGTCATTATCCTGGATACGGAAGTTGTGTGGTTCTAACACAGCTTTTTCCTGTTCCTGACTTTTCAGAATAGATTCTTCGGCAGTAACCTCTTCCTCTTCTATTTTCTCCACATCTGACATATCTACTACGGTCGGTTCTGTCACTGCCTTCGTATCCAAGAAATCAAACATGGTCATCTGGTGTCCGGATGGTTCCGCAAAAGACGGTTCTGCTTCCGGTGTCGGAAATATCGTATAGGTTCCTTCTGCATACTGGTGAAGTTCTGAAAGAAGTTCTGTTTTCTGCTGATAGTTTGTCCCATACGCTTCAAAATCCAATGGCAGAGCTGCCAATGCTGCATCCATCTTCTGTAACAGTTCCTCTGTCTGCTCTGTTCCTTCCAACACTGCCATCAATTCTGCTCTCGACACATCCCCAAAAAAGTCATTGGTAAATGGTCTGTCTATTCCTTCCGGAAGACGAGCATAAAAACTAAGTATCTTATTCGCCATCTGTTCCCGTTCATATTCTGGCATATGAACATAATCTTCTGCCTGCAGGAACTGGTCATTCCTTATCAAATAGGATATTCTATTGGCAACTTTCTTCCAAGATAATGAAATTGAAGTATATGGACTATTATCATCACCTCTTGCAAGAAGCAGTCCTTTCCTGTCATAATTTACATAAAAATCATCTACATCAGGCAGTGCATGAATCCTTTTATTAGCTCCATACTTTTCTTTAACAAAATCTGTTCTGGATTTTTCATTTTCATTTAACAGATAAAAAGAATACGTTTTGAGCCTATCTTTTGAATAAGGGCCACCCCTTGCGAGAAAAGCATCTATCTCATCCTGGGTAATGAACATCTGATGTTCTTTCCATGCAAACCCATCTCTTGCCTGATAAGGGATGACCTCATCCGCAAACTTCTGAAACTGCTTTGAGATATTTATCGGATTATAGTGATGGAAACGCATAAGAGAGTTGTCCATTTCATAGGCTTCTGCCAGTGCATCCAGTCTCTCATTCAGTTCCGAAAGCCACTGGGGATCTTCTATTTTTTCTTCTAAATAATCCGTGATCTCTGGATAAATACTGCGAAGATGTGGTAAGTCCTCTTCGTCAAAGACAATCTCCGCTACTCCTTCTGCCATATCCCCTTTCATATAGGCAAGAGCCTGGGCGTGTTCTTTTACTGCATTACTTCTTGCCGCATCCAATACAGACTGCGGTGCATATTCACCCTGGTCTAAAAGCTGATGGATACGTCCGCTGACATCTTCCCATGATAAAAATGCCTTATCTAAGATATGGTCTGTAACTGTATGCCCTACTGCGATCTGCATCCCGGTTTCATCAAACCAGACTGAATATTCATTTCCATCAATCTGAAAGCCTTTTCCACCTTTACGGTATTCACGCTTCACAAACTCCGTATATTCCTCCGGTGTCTGTTCACTCATGAAATTATAGATGATCCGGAGCTGGCTGGCTTTCCGGTTTCCTCCTGTCCGTAAGATCTCATCAACAACTTCCTCTGGAATCGGGATTTCTCCGGCATAAAGGGCAGCTGCCCTTTCCTCGATCTGCCGTCTTTGTTCATTTGCGGTGGGATATTCGGGCAAAGATAAAGCAGAGGCGATCTCTTCCTCTGCTTTACTCAATCCATCTTCTCTTGTATCTTCGACTAACTGTATACCAATTCCGTCAAGATGCTCTCTTCCGCTGTTGCCATCAGTGCGTTCATGTGTGCTGTCCATGCCATCGGATCTGCTTCCTTGTCCGGTGCCGGATTCTTCTCCAGTAATTTCTCCATCTGGCTGTCCATTCTCTCCTGTGCTGCTTTCTCGATCTGTTCCAGATGGCTGTTCAGCTTCCCGGTCAGGAACAGGCTCTGATAAAGGCTGTTCTTGTGTTCTTTCAGAAATGTCCTCCGCAGCATCCCGTATTTCCCGATCGTCACTTCTTCCTCTTCGACGGTCAGATTCGGAAACAGGTAATCTCCCTTGCGATGATATGTCAGTTCCATAATCGTTTCCTCCTTCATTTTCAATATTTTCTTCTTTTTTCGTTTCTGCATCCCGGTTTTTAGTTTCACGCATTAACGTGGTAAAGTTATTATAATTCCTTTCATTGGAATTTTCAACCTCTTTTCTCGCTTCTTCCAGAGAAATTTTATGTACGGTCTTTCCAATATCAATCAGAATACTCTCACTGAGCTGGCTTGCCGCATTTCCAAGGAAGGTGAGAACTGACAGACGGTTATAATCTGTGATATGCATGAAGTCCTCTTCTTCCAGAAGTTCCATTGGCTCAATCCCACATCGTCTGGAAAGCATATAGTAAACACTGTCTGTTACCAGCTGACGGAAATCACTGCGGATCGTCACCTCATCCAAATCTTCCAGATAAGTATTTTCTACTGCATATTCCAATCCATCCAGGTATTCCTCCAGATTGTCATTGACCATTTCCCTTGCGACCGCCATCAATGCGTCCTGCAAAGTTGCCGCATCCTTTTCTTCCAGAGCATAGACTTCTGCCAGATGGGTGAGGATCTCTTCTCTCTGGTGTTCCTGCATCTTCCAAAGATACGGGCTTCTGCCTCCGGCTACCATGTGGGTATCCGAAATATCAAACACATAACGAAGTTTGGTATTCTGCCAGGTTTCATCAAACAGGGCAATTCCTCTTGCACCACGATTTACCCAGCGTAACATCTTTTCATTCCATAGTTCCAGTGATGCACAGGCTGTTGCGTCTGGACGCTGTGCATGGATCAGAAGCTGGTCTGAAAAAGAATAACGATATAACCTTGATGCTGTGTCCATATAATCCATCCAATCCCCTGGCGAACTGCTCACTGATACGGCATGTTCCTGTACCAAGTTTCGGATGTCCTGTAGTTTAGACATTTAACTTCCCTCCTGTCAATAAAAAAGCAGCCCACTCTTTTTAGAATTGGCTGCATAAAATGTACTTTACTTTTCGGAGAGAAAATGCTATATTCTAATTGAAAAGAGTAACCGCCCACAAGGTGGATGCTCCTGGATTAGGTTTTAATTTATTTTGCTCTCAAAGAGAGCTGCCTATCCTGTTGGCAGACAGGGTAGGCTATTTTTTTCGCTTGTTGTCCCTATTATCCAAATAGGCAAGCAAAGCAATCAGAAACGTACCGCCTAAGAACAATAAGCTCAAGACTTCGTATGTATCCATTCGCTCCACCTCCCTTCTTCTGTATCCCTTAACGGAATCTGAAAATCCAGGAGGTTTTTACCAACCCTGTACACGGTTACTCCAGTAATATTCTAACAGGTAACTCTCCGCAAAGCAATTCCTTTTTACTTCATACGGTTTTATATTCTGTTTTTCTCTTATCCTCTGGCCAATGCAGTTTCCATTCCAGATATTCCTCTTCTGTGATTCTTCCATCGCCCAGTTTCTGCTTTTTCCCCATCCATTCCTGCAGATAAGACATTGTTTTTTTATCCCTCATTGTGATTCCAACTATTTCACTTTCTGAATCATTTAGCAGGAACAGATGAAAAAGCCCTCTATTTTCTTCATCCATCCAGAATAAAGTTTCCATTAATTCGTCCATTGTCGCAATTCCAGGACTTAAAAAATTTCGGACATCAACTTCCAATATTTCTGCTATCCGGATAAGCGTTTCCTGCTTCGGTGTACGCTGTCCACTTTCATATTGGGCGATTCTCACATCCGCACTACTTTCCCCATATCCTAATCTGCGTCCCAATTCCTTTTGAGTTATGTTGCGAAACATACGGATTTTTCTTATTCTTGCTCCTAATTTCAATTTCTTCTCCTTTTCAAAATGGGGCTGTGCAGTAACCACAGCCCCAGAACACTATTTATATTATCATTTGCGTTTTCTCTTAACTGTCACTACAGTTCCCAGACATCCTGCTGATACTGCAAGTGCCAGCACAAAAATAGCAATATTTGTATTATCTCCTGTTTTTGGTGAATTGGATACAGAAGTCGCATCAGAACCATGGGAACCAGGAGTGCTGACTCCCTGGTTTTCTGATGTTTCCGGAGTGTCTTTTTCCGGAGCTTTCTTATTTGTCAGATCTAGAGTATATTCAATCACAGGAGTACGGTCATTGACATATTCAAACTGAATCTTATGCTCGGTTTCATCAAGCTGATAGCCATCCAGTGTTTTTGTTTCTTTCAGGATATATGTGATTGCTTTTTTATACTGCCCATTCTTAAAAGTCGCAATCGGATAATTCTTTGATTCTGCATGGCCAGCACTGTCTGTTACCAGAGTTTCCAGAACTTTACCTTTGCTGTCACAAAGGGCAAATTCTACACCTTTCATTGGCTTCTTGGTATCTTTATCCGTTTTATTTAAGATTACCTTGCCCATTGCCTGTTCATCTTCCATTTTGGCTCCCTGAACATCTCCGGTGTCCTTAACCTCAAATGTCACTTTATTTGCCACAATATAGCCTTTCGGTGCTGTTTCCTCCAACAACGTATAAGTGCCGACTGAAAGTTTCTCTACATAATGGGGCTGATCACCAGATGTCCAGCTTTCCATAACTTCCTGGTTTTCATTAAGAATATACAGTTTAGCACCTTTGACCTCGCTGCTTCCATCTGTCATATCAACTTTACTGATCAGAATTTTTGTTGTATCATCCTGCATTTCTACTTTCTGTATATCTGCAGTATTTTCTACTACAAACGTAATGGATTCTGCAGTTGCATAACCATCAGCAGGAATTGTCTCTGTTAATGTATATTTCTTTCCAACTTCCAGTTCCTTAATGATGTGTGGTGTGCTTCCGGAAGTCCACTCATCCACAACGTTTCCCTCTGAATCGGATACTTTCAGTTTTGCACCTGGTAATTCTTCCCCGGTTGTAATATCTAATTTTGTGATTTCAAAAGTAGTTGGCTCATCTTCATAAGTGAACTCAAAGGATACTTCTGCAACCTCTTCTCCCGCATAAGCAAAATCAAATTCCTTGATTTCTTCTGTTGTCACAAATCCAGCAGGAGCCTGCACTTCTTTTACATAGTAGTTGCCATTGATTGGAAGATCTGCCGTAAATACAATCCTTCCATCCTGATCCGTAGCTTTCTGCTCGATCATGGTATCTGCTTTCAGGATTACTTCGCCTTCTGCATTTAAAATATCATTCTTTGTATAAAGTGCAAATACTCCGCCTTCCAGAACACGGTCTGTATTTTTTTCTTTCTTAACTACAGTTACTTTTGCTTTCTGGCGGTTATTCTGCCAGTCCTCATCATAAGTCACAACCGGAGTATTCTGATCACGATAAGTCAGATCAACCTCTCTGATTTCCCCATCCAGAACATATCCATCCGCCGTCTCTTTTTCCTTTACATAATATTTGCCTAAAGGAAGATCTTCTGATCTTGCATATCCAAGAGCATCTGTCGTAATTGTTGCTACCAATTCGTCCTTTTTATAATAATCACTGCTTTCCCCATCTGCAGCCTTGATATCCTCCGCTGCATAAATTTCAAAAGTAACATCTTTCAAAGAACCTGTAACATAGCCAAATGCTGCGTCCATGCCGCCTGCCAGCATATCTTTCCAGGTAACTTCTTTGACAAATTCACCTTTTTTATTGATGATGATTCGTCCAACCGGAACAGCATCCTTCATTTCTACTTTTTGAACATCTGCAGTATCAGAAACTGTAAATTTCACTTCCTCCGCCTGCAGATAACCATATGGTGCAAACTCTTCCCGAAGTGTGTAGGTTTTTCCCACATGGAGTCTTTTTATTACATGAGCTTTTCCTTTTACAGAAGTCCATTTTTCTACTTCTTTTCCGTCTGAATCCAAAACCGTCAGTGTTGCTCCGTCAAGTTCCACACCTGTTGTAATATCTGATTTCGTAAATTCAGTTGTTGTCGGCGCATTCCTAAAAACAGTTTCCAGTTTTACTGTTTTTACTTCCTGTCCCTGATATTTCGCAGTCACCTCAATCTGCTCATCTGAAGATACAAAACCATCTGGTGCTGCCAGTTCTTTTATATAATAAATTCCAAATGGCAGATCCTGCTCAAAAACAGTTTTTCCATCTTCACCTGTTACCGCTTTTGTAAGCAGTTCGTCTGCTTTTACCAGTACCTTATCCCCTGCTTTTATATCCTCTTTTGCGTAAAGACCAAACTCTGCTCCAGAAAGCCCTTTCTCATTTTCAGCATCTTTTTTCACAACTGACACTTCTACTTTCTGGCGGTCATTTATAAACTCTGCACTCTGTGAGATCACTGGTGTATCCTGGTCTGCATAGACGAAAGAAACCTTCTGTTCTTCTTCATTTAATACAAATCCCTCCGGTGCAATCTTTTCTACAACTTTGTATTCTCCTAGAGGCAGATTATCAAGATCTGCTTTTCCGGATTCATCCGTTGTCAGTTCTGCAACTTTTGCACCCTTTGCATATTCCAGGATTCTTTTTCCTGTGTCATCTTTCTGGAAATCAGCTGTATAAATATCCTCTGCAGCATACACTTCATATACTGCACCGGAAAGATTCTGAACTTCATACTTAAAATCATTCTTATAGGTCGAAAGAACCTCTCCTTTTTTCTGTACAGTGAGTTTTCCTTTCACCGGATGATTCTCATATACAACTTCAATGATTGCATCACCTGATACCGGATCAGTCTGATACAGGGTATTGGTGTCCACCTGTATTTCGACATAATTTTTGTTAATGGTATAACCGTCCGGTGCTGTTACCTCTTCGATTCTATAATGACCGATTTTTAAATTCTGCGGCAGGATCAGATATCCATCTGTATCTGTGAAATAAGAGATATGTGTAACGGTTGTCGGATATGTAGTTACCTGCTCTACATATTTTTCATGATCCAGATCATAAATTTTAAACTCTGTTCCCGGAATTAGAACAGATTTTTTAGTCTCATCATCCTGTTTGATAATTTTCAGTTTTGCAGAAAATTCTTTATCCAAAAGAACTCTCCATGTCTGCGGCTCTGTTGGTTTATTCTCTGTAATCCGGACAATAAAATCATCTACAGGTTTGTAATTATGGGGTGTTGTAGTTTCTCTCACCAGATATGTTCCATATGGAATTGCAATGGATTTTACATAGCCTTTCTCATTTGTAAAAATTTCCGTTGCTCCATTTTCACCGATCACAACCGGCTCTGCAGAGGAAAAATCATAATTTCCATCCTCTTTTACCACCAAAGAAGATACCAGATATGCACTAAATCCAGCTCCGGATAGTAATGCAGCATCTGTGTCTCCATTATTGGCAGCTTTAATAAGTTCAAACGGCTGTTTCTTCACCGTTTCCAGTGAGGTACACTCTTTTTCTACAACCGCTGTCAGATCACCTTCATCACTGCATACAAGATCATATTCATGCTCGTCTGCCAGATATCCTACGGATGGGGTAATTTCCTTGATGTAATACTCTCCAAGATAAAGATTCTCTATCCTTGCTTTTCCTTCTTTATCGGTAGTTAGCGTACAAATCTGGCTTCCGGCTTTATAAATAACGCCTGTCTTTCCATCTGGATGGGTAATGTCGTTTCTTGCATAAAGTCCATACACCGCATTTTCCAGGGAAGCATCTCCCTGTGCCTTATTTTCTTTTGTCTCGGCATCTTTTTTATTCAAAGAGATTGCAGCACTGACCCTGTCATTCACAAAAGTATGACTGAAAGAAATTTTTGCCTGTTCATCATTGGTATAACTGAACTGGAAAGAATAAGTATCTTTCTCATTTCTGACATAACCAGCCGGAGCCTGGACTTCTTTTACATAATAAGAAAATCCCACTGGAAGATCTGCTTTAAATGCTGCTTTTCCATCAGTACCAGTAATTGCAGTCTCAATCAGAGCATCTTTTTTTACTGCTACTTTTCCATCCACAGTTTTCATATCCTGCGCTGCAAACAGAGCAAAATGCCCTCCGGATAGTGTATTTTCAGTATCTTTGTCTTTCTTTATCACCTGCACCACTGCTTTCTGACGGTCATTTGTAAAGGTAGTCTCTGAGAAAGCCGCTTCTGCAGTCTGCCCTGCATAAGAAATGGTTACTTTTTTTGTTTCTTTTGCATTATAAAAATTTTCCGGGGCCTGTGCTTCTGTTACATTATAGCTTCCAAGCGGAAGATTCTTTACCGTTACAGAACCGTTCTCACCTGTGATCAGATTTTTCGCTACTTCTGCGCCTTTTTTGTAAACTGTTTTTCCACCTGCTGTTACAATATCCTCGGCAGCATATACGTTATAAACGGCTCCTTTCTGACGGCGTTTCTCATACTGGAATGAAGTTCCATTTTCATCAGATACAGCTCCTACGAAAACCTCACCCTCTTTATAAACGGTCAGATTTCCTTTCTGCTCTTTGTCCGTTACAGTCTGTTTGGTCGTACTGCCAACTACTAATTTCACTCCATAAGAGGAAGCCTGGACAACATAACCTTCTGGTGCTGTAATTTCCTTTAAGTAAACTGTATCCTGTGTCTTAGTAAGAGTTACACGTGAAGAACCATTGCTGTCTGTTGGCGGCATTTTAGCAATCAGCTTTGTGCAGGCGTTATCACTATATACCCCATACACGGCTCCAGCTAGATTTTTTCCAGTGTCTCCATCTTTCTTTGTAATTTCAATAACTGCTTCTTCCGGCCAGTCAACTGTAATCTGCAGGTCAGAGGAATCTGTATAGTAGCCAAAACCAATGTCCTGTGAACTCTCCAATTTTAAGAGCATTGCATGGAAATCCAAAGGGAAATTAGATGTAATCGCATACTTTCCTTTCAGGCTACCCATATTGGCTGTTGTAGCTACAAGATGGAATTTCTCTCCACCCTTTACAGTGACATTTCCAGATGCCGTTTTTCCTGTGGTTTCATTAACAAGGCTTACTCCGTTCTCCAGATGAATGGTAATGGTAAATGCTTCATTTGCCTTCCAGGTAAAACTTTCTGTTTCCTTTCCCGTTGCATTAACGGAAAGTCCTGGAAGAAGTTTCATTGCTGTCGGATCAGGCATTTTAGCAAGAGCTGCTTTAATCTCTTTCAGCATATTTTTAGCGGTTGTAGAAAGCGCACCTCCAAATCCGGATTCGCCATCATATAAATAGTCAACCAGGTAATGCTGCATGGCTCTTGTCTCAGAACTGCATCCATATTTTTCCATAATGGATTTTACATTGTACCCGTTGAATGTATGTCCCCATCCAGGACCGCCATATCCATAGAACAAAGCTTTCCGCAGATACTTATCATCTCCGCCCTCATCCAGTTCAACCATATTTTTATATGTTGTCCCACTTGGAGGTGACTGCATGGAGTGCTGCATACAATACGCATTTACTGTATAAGTCTTTCCGCCTGCTTTGTAACGAACATATTTGTAGCTGTCATTTCCACCCTGTCCCATAACTGTATCAAACGGATGAAGCTGGCCATCTGAATAATAGTAATATTTATTTGCTTCAATATTTGTTGCATCATCCCATGGAGTATCGGTTGCAAGTAACATGATACCGTTTTCTGCCTGATCCATGGAAACACTTAGGTCAATGTCATCTGCTGGCATTTCAAAACTGAATTTATCCGATTCTTCGTGATAAGTCACCTCTGAATACAATAAATCTTCTGTATTCTCTGTCTGGTTTGCCTGTACTTTTGTTGTTCCTACTGCAATTAAGCTGCCTTGCGGCATATCTCCGGAAAAAACAACGGTTTCTCCTGGCTGATACTGTCCATCTTCATGGTTCAGCTCAATATGAAATTCCTCTCCACGAACAATATTTACCTGATAATTTCCATCTGCATCTTCTGTTTTCTCTGTTCCATCTGTAAAAGAGTCGTCTGTCGCCTCTGGCATTTCTTCCGGATCTGTATCTGTAATTTCTTCAAATGTGCTGTCTGTATCCGGATTATCATCTATGGCAGGTTCTTCTGTTGAAACTTCCTCAGACGGGTTTTCCGGGATTGGTGTATCTATTGGCTCTTCCTCAACCGGAATTTCTGTCGGAGTTACTTCTTCATAGATTTCATCCTCTGACGGAATTTCTACATTTACCTCATCCTGCACAGGTTCTTCACTCTCTGCAGTGCCTATGGCTGGTTCCTCGCCTTCTGCTTCATTCTCATCTTCCTGGTTGCTTACAGATTCCTGATTCTCAGATTCAGCAACCTGCACCACCGCTTCCTTTACAATCAGCTTACGATTGATCTGATAAATTGGGTGGCCACTTACTGGCTCTACATAATAAACAGCTTTGTATGTATCTTCGTAATCTGTTGTAAAGTCCTGCTTTTCCTCATTTTTTGCCTCATGGAAAGTGATCTTCACCTTTTTTTCATCTGGTATTTCCAGTCCGGTAAAATCTTTCTCCACTTCAAAAATACTGCCTGTTTCCAGTTCCAGATCTTTTGCTTTTACCACCTCATCTGCATCAAGTTCATTTTTTACCTCTTCGTATAACGGTGGCTCTTCTGGCACTGGCACTACATCTGCCGCATAGGACAGTATTGGAGATAGAATTGTAGATAACACTGTAAGCATTGCCAAGAATCCCGACAAAAATCTTCTCATATTTTTTTTATTCTTCATTCTTTTTTCCTTTCTTCCGTTCCGGGAAAATCAACTGAAACTTTGGATTTCCGGTTTCTGAAACCTCCATCTTTATAGTTGCTTCATACTTCCTTTTTGTTTTCTCTGATACCAGATCTTTGAAATGCACCTGCTTCTCACTCAGCAGCTTCCTGACAGTTGCTTCATCAAGTATTTTTCCCTGACTCTCAAAAAATCGGTTATTTTTCCATAAAGTAAAACTGCAATCACTTCCTGAACAATAATAATTTCTCTTTCCCACATAAACCTTATTGCCACATCTTGGGCATTTTCCAATTTCTTTCCGACCATCTGAAAATAGTTTCTGGTATTCTTCCACTGGCTGTCCATTATCACTTACCAATTTGGTAACCATTTTTTCAATTTCGAAGAGAAATTCTTCTACATTTTTCTGGCCTCTGGAAATCAGTGTCAGATCATTTTCCCATTCTGCTGTAAGTTTTGGTGATTTGATCATTTCCGGAAGAATCCTGATCAGATTTCTTCCATCTGCTGTAGGTAATATCTGCTTCTTTTTACGCTCAATAAAGCCTTTCTCAATCAGTTTTTCAATAATCGCTGCCCTGGTAGCCGGAGTTCCAAGCCCTTTTCTCTCTGCGTCTTCTATCGTATCCGAACTTCCAGCGTGTTCCATGGCACTAAGGAGCGTATCCTCCGTATAATGTTTCGGCGGTGCTGTAAAATGTTCACTAAATTTTACAACAACACATTCAAATACCTGTCCTATTTTTATATCTGGAAAATCACTTTCCTCCTCTTCTGGCTTTTCTGCATTTTTCCCATATGATTTAAAGAACCGTTCTTCCACTTCTTTCCATCCATATTGGAGAACATTCTTTCCAGATGCAGTAAACAGTTCTCCATGACAGGAAATTTCAGTCTTAATACTCTCATATATGTATTCCTGTTCCGATGCACATAATAACTTTGATGCAATCAGCATGAGAATTTCCTTTTCTCCACCCGGAAGTGCTTTTAAATCCATGTTTGTAATTTCTACCGTTGGTATAATTGCATGATGATCTGATACCTTTTTGCTGTTTAAAAGTCTTTTTATCTCTGGTTCCGAACCCTTCATTGATATTTCTGGAAATACTCTATTTACCGCATCAATAACCAAAAACGCATTTTCTTCCATATCATCTGTAAGATATTGGCTATCCGTCCTTGGATACGTCACCAGTTTCTTCTCATAAAGGCTTTGGGTATAGTCCAAGGTTTGCTGTGCCGTAAATCCAAGAAGACGATTTGCTTCCCTCTGTAATGTGGTCAGATCATATAATTTCAGCGGCTGTACCTTTTTCTTCTCTTTCTTTACTGAAAGAATCTGTGCAGTTTCATCCTTCATATCCTCCATCATCTGAACGGCAGCACTTTTCTCTTTTATCCGGCTGCTTACAGCATCCAATCCATCCATCAGAAGATGAACCAGATAATACTTCTCTTTCTGGAAGTTCTCGATGCTCTTTTCCCGTTCCACCAGCATTGCAAGTGTAGGTGTCTGCACCCGACCTACAATCAACTGATGGTGATACAGCACCGTAAACAGTCTGGTGGCATTAATTCCCACCAGCCAGTCTGCTTCACTTCTCGCCACCGCAGAATAATAAAGATTATCATATTCATGTCCATCTTTCAGCTGCTGAAATCCTTCCAGAATTGCTTTTTCCTCCATGGAAGAAATCCACAGTCTTTTAAAGGGAAGTTTACATTCTGCCTGGTTATATACCAGACGGAAAATCAACTCCCCTTCTCTTCCTGCATCTGTTGCACATATAACTTCTGTGATATCTGCTCTGTGAAGCAGTTCCTTTAAAACCCGAAACTGCCCTTTGGTACTTTCTTTAATCTGATATTTCCAATTCTCCGGAATCATGGGAAGTGTTTCATATTTCCATGCTTTCCAGTCATTCCGGTACTGATCTGCACTGGCCAGTTCAATCAAATGCCCAATACACCAGGAAACCAGATATTCTTTTCCTTCCAGGTAGCCATCTTTTACGTTTGTGGCATGAAGCACCTTCGCAATGTTTCTGGCTACGCTGGGTTTTTCCGCAATTACAAGCTGCAATTTTCTATCTCCTTTCTGCACCTGTCGCTGTAATTAAGTGAAACAAAGTTATTCCTCTGATTCTTCGTCTTCTACTTCACCTTCCATTTCATATTCTTCTAATTCTTCATCATCCTCACGAATTGTATCTTCCTCCTCATCGTCGTCCTCGTCCTCTTCATAATCAAAAGAAGTATTTCTTCCTTTCATAAATTTCCAATAATAGTAAGCACCACAAACTCCTGCCAGAACCAGCAGCATTAATAAAATCGTGCCGGAATTATTGCTTTTCTTCTCAGGTTCTTCCTCTTCTTCCGGTATGATTGTAACTTCTGGTTCCGGTGTCTCTGTGATTTTCTCCGTTTCAAGTGGCAGTGCAGATTCTGCAATAGCCTGGTTCTGTGGAAGTGTGACCATGTTGGTATCCGTAAAGTTCAAAAGATCATTTTCGCCTACCTCTGTAAGAAGATAAACATTTTCATCCGTTTTATCCTTATCTACAATCAGATAAAAAACCTTATCACTTTTTGTCTTGATCGTATAAAATTCCTTTCCCCCTTTGTCCTGAACTGTTCCTGTTGTCATGCCGGAAGCAGAACTTTCTCCCTGCACCCGTCCGGTATCTGCTTCTGTATCCGTTTCATTTCCTGTGTTTTCTGGTTCTGTTGGTGCAGTAGCAGTCTCGTTCGTTGTCTGATGTTCCGTTACGGTTGCCGTAGCACTGGTGGGCTTACTTGCAGTTCCATCGGCTGGCAAAGAAGCTGCATTCTGCTCCGTTCCGGAAACCTCTGTATTCTCTTTTACTGCATCTGGATTTTCATAATAAGGGTTTCCTACTTTATAGATCTCTGACATATTTCCTGCTTTGTCTTTTGCCTGCAGGGTAAAGTATTCATAGGAAGTATCCGCTTTTTGCAAACGGACATTTAACGTATTATTCGTCAGTTCTGTGAATTCATTTCCATTGACATACAAAGCAGCAATTCCCGATTCCGCATCAACTCCCTGCACGATCAGTATCCCATTCTTCGCAGCCGCAATAATAGTTGGTTTGGTTTTATCAAAACACTCTATGTAACGATTCTGCTCATAAGTATTTCCATTCTGATCGGTAACTCTCACATAAACACTACAATTAGAAGAGATGGATACTTCCATATTTCCGGTTATGTCTGACCATCCTCCATTTTCTGAAAGTCTTGCTTCTACTTTTGCAATAGAAAAAGCACCTGTATTCTTTGTATCTTCCACTTGAATTTTTACGGTTGCCGTATCTGTCTGCCAGCCTTCGGGTTCTATAAAGGTAATCCCTACTTCTGGTGTTTCCGTCACATCATTTCCTGCATCTTCCTGTGCCTGTTCCACTGGATCTGCAAGAATTTCAGCTTCTGATCCATCTGAAAAATCAACATCTTCCGGGCTGCTTTCTTCTGATGATTCCACTTCTACATTATCTGCCCATACAGTCAGACTTCCGGGCGAACTATAAAAGAAAGCTCCTGCCGGAAGTCCTGCTAACGTAGCTGCGGTTAAAAATACAGCTGCTCTTTTATGAAATTTCTTCATTTTCTGTCTGCTCCTTTTCTCTGGTTTCCAATATCTTTTTTTGTTCCTCCTTGCTGATATCAATCATCAACTGAAGTTCCTCTGCGGAAACTCCATTGCTTCGGATAATTTTTAGATACTCCATATCCTCTGCCTGTTTCTTCTGTTCTTCCAGATCCCTTGCTTTTTTCTGTAGCTTTTCAATCTTAACGTAGGTTCTTGCAAGTTCTTCTTTTATTCGTTCAATGTTCAAATACGCCCCTCCTTATGGCCTGCCAAAAGCATAAAAATGAGACTGCCAGTATGCAGAATTAATGGACGTATACTGAATTGGATTTCCACAATGGATCATCTGTCCATCTCCGGCATAAATTCCTACGTGGGTAACCGGCTCTCCCGCATCATACGTCCCAGTGAAAAAGATAATATCTCCTGGCCTTGCTTCTTCTGGTGATACAGGCATACAAATGTCATAAATTCCCTGTGCAGTAAGTCTTCCCATATTGCAGACACCCGAATTGGTAAACACATAGCTTACAAAACCAGAACAGTCAAAAGAAGTCTCCGGGCTGGAACCGCCCCACACATAGGGCGTACCCACATACTTTTGGGCTTCCTTGTAGATGGCTGCAAATTCGCTGTCGGTCAGGGCTTCTGCCGGTACCTGATAGTCGATGCCCGGTGTGCCGGAGCCATCCGAGCCACCGGGCGGCAAGCCTCCATTAAAAAGATAAGGTCTGCCGCCCAGCGTATCCTGAAAGATCTCGTACCGTTTCCATTGGTCGTTGTTCAGTTCCTCCCGGATGACCACCTCCAAGCCACGGTTCACCAGCTTGGTGTGGAAGATGCGGTACTCGTAGGGCACCTGCGTGGGGACTGGGATTCCTGCAGGAGTCATGACCCACACAGTCATATACCGGGTCTGCACCTCTACCCATGTGGTCAGCTTGTACTGTTTTTTGAAGGTCTCCTTCAGCTTGCCCTGCACCTCCGACCGGGTATAATCGTCATACAAGGTGGTCAGGAACGAGGTCAACTGCCACGGGTCATGCTCGATGGGGTCGAGATGGTACTGGTACTCGTTGTAGCCGGGATGGTCGGTGGGGGTGCGCTTGATTTTCTTGTCCAGTTCCTTTTCCAGCTTCTTGTAGTCCTGTTCTGCGCCCCGGATGTCCCGATCCTCGGCAGAATATATGGTCTGCCCGGACACCTGCGTGGTGCCGGAAAAGAGGATTCCGCAGGAGGAAAAGCCCGACATCACCATAAGAATGAGCAAAAGAAAAACGCCCACGATCACCAGAACGTGTGCGTTGCCTTTGGCGGCGTTCGTCAGCCCCTTTACAGCGGTGCTGACGGCAGTTTTGCCTTTCTCCACCGCCTGTTCCACGCCGGATCGGGCAGCAGATGCGCCATTGGATGCAGCCTTACCGCCTGCGGTCTGCGCCGCTGTGCCGGACCGGGCGGCGGCATAGTAGCTTTTGTGGATTTCTTGCCGCTGTTTCCAGCGTGAAAGCCAGTTGGAGCCACCCTTGCCGGTGCCGGATGCGCCTGTATCTTGTGCCGCAGTTGGCTCCTGTGCAGAAGATTTTGCGGTTTTGGTGCCTTTCTTGCCCTGCATCTTGGCTTTCTTTTTCAGCTTTTTGGCGTAACGGCTCTTGGAAATATCCCGGACACTTCCAGCCGCCTTTTCGCCCTCGCTCAAAGCCTGCGTGCCCACATTGTCATCCTCGTACTGGTCAACCTCCCGGTGCACCGCAGACCGGGCGGCATGGGCGGCGTACATTTCCCGCTTCTGTGCCTTGCTCAAACGGCTCAACTCGTCCGGGGTCAGTTCCGCCTTGCCAAACCGCAGATGCTGTGCCTTTTCCGCAGCTTTATCTGCATCGGTTTTCAGCTTTTTCTTTTTGGGCACCGACTGCTCCACCCTCGTTTTCTTCGGGGGAGAACGGGTCTTTTTGGTTGAGGTTTCCTCCTTGATGTTCAGCTTCGGATTGCTCATTTCTGTGTGCCCTCCGAGATCTCGTTGAGTTTGGTCGTGAGGATGCGGTAGAGTTCAAGGTCTTTCGGGAAGTGGTCAACAAAGGGCAGGATCACGTTGCCGAAAAACAGCAGTCCCTCGCCTTCGCCGGAGTGGGTCACATAAGAAAGCTGATGGGGAGAGATGTTGAGCTGCTTTGCGAGGATCTGCCTATCACCGTTCGCCTGATTGAGCATATACACAAAGTCCGAGTTCTCAAAAATATTCGATACTTCGGGACTTGCCAGCAGATCTTTGACGTTCTGCGTTAGGGCTGTCGGGATGCCGCCCCACTTGCGGAAACGCTTCCAGATCTCCACAGAATAGGCCGCAGTCTGCTCTTCTTTCAGCAAAAGGTGGAATTCGTCTGCATAGTACCGGGTGGATTTTCCGGCACTGCGGTTGGCGGTCACGCGCCCCCACACGGCATCCTGCACGATGAGCATTCCCAGCTTTTTGAGCTGCTTGCCCAGCTGCTTGATGTCGAAGCAGACAATGCGGTTGTGAATGTCCACGTTGGTGTGATGGTTGAAGATGTTCAAAGAACCTTTGACGTAGATCTCCAATGCTGCCGCCACATGGCGCGCTTCCGGTTCGTCCTGCGTCAGCAGGGCGTTGTACAGATCTTCCAGCAGCGGCATATTTTCCGGGGTCGGATTCTCGAAATACTTGCGGTAGACCACATGAACACAGCGGTCAATGACCGTCTTTTCTACCGGCTGCAAGCCCTCTTTGCCGCCCACCACCAGCTCACACAGAGAAAGAATAAAGTCCGCCTTCAACGCCAGCGGATTGTCCTCCTCGCTGTAATTGCTGTTGATGTCCATGGGGTTGATATACTGGGTGCTGGCGGGACCGATGTGAATAACCTGCCCATGCAGACGCTCCACCAGCGGAGCGTATTCTGCTTCCGGGTCGCAGATGATAATATCATCATCCGTCACCAGAAAAGCGTTGGTGATCTCTCGCTTTGCCGAGAAACTTTTGCCAGAGCCGGGAGTACCCAAAATCAGGCCATTGGGGTTCTTCAGCTTCTTCCGGTCCACCATGATCAGGTTGTTGGACAGGGCATTCAGGCCATAATACAGGCTTTCCTTACCGGACTGATACAATTCCTGCGTGGTAAACGGGATGAAGATAGCCGTGCTGCTGGTGGTCAGCCCTCGCTGAATCTCGATCTGGCAGTCAGCCAGCGGCAGGCTGCTCATCAGACCCTGCTCCTGCTGGAAGTCCAGTCGGCACAGGTTGCAGTTGTGCTTCTGGGCAATACTGGATGCCTGAAAGACGTTGTTTTCCAGCTCCTGCTCCGTGCGCCCGGTGTTCAGCACCAGAAAAGTGACAAGGAACATCCGCTCGTTCTGGCTCTGCAATTCCTTCAAAAGCGCCTTTGCATCCCTGCCGTAGGTCGCCAAATCCGACGGAATGATGTCGATATCATATCCGGCACGGATGGCTTTTTTCTGCTCCTCGATCTTTGATCTATCGAGTTCGGTGATGGTGCGCTTGACCGTTTTGATGGCCTTGTTCTGGTCAACGGACTGGATGTGCATGGTGACGATCTGGGACGAATCCATATCCAGAAAATCCTTCAAAAGCTGGTCGCTGATGTCGGAGGCCGTGATGCTCAGAAAGCTGGCGGCGCAATAGATGCCGCCCATCTGGAAGGTACGGCTGTTCTTGAAAGCAAAGGCGGTGGGCGCAATGGCATCCTTCACGGACAGCCCGCTTTTCACAAGGTCTTTCCAGTCGAAATGAAACTTGCTGGCACCGTCCATGTTGAACATATCGTGCATGAGTTTCAGCCGCTGGACACCATTCAGGGGCTTTGCCTGCACACCCAGCCGGTGAAAGTTGTTCAGCAGATCGTTCTGGATGTGGTCGAGCCGGGGCTTGACCTGTGCCATGCTTTCGCCCTCCACACCAAAGGTGATGAATTTGGTCTTGGTCAGACCATTATTGCCCTTGGCAAGCTGCTGGCGCAGCATCTGGCTGTACTCAGCACGAACATCATCGAAACCATCTCGCTGGTACGGGATGCGGATACTTTTCTCAAACTCGGTGCTGTCGGTTGCCATGTTCACAAAGGACAGTTCAAATTTGATGGAGCTGTCAAAAAAGTTGAGGAAGGAGCACCATTCCTCGAAAATGGCGGTCTTATCCTCCTGCTGGGCGAGCTGATAATTGATGTCCTGAT
>ERZ827528.1341-NODE-1341-length-25767-cov-7.532553_pt1 | contig 25767 bp, 18 predicted proteins | sample MGYA00519768_ERZ827528 | MGnify/ENA primary metagenome ERZ827528 (study PRJEB31778, sample SAMEA3449343) | human gut metagenome | biome: human gut; feature: human-associated habitat; material: faeces | place: United Kingdom | collected 2010/2012 ...
CCCAGGCCCCCGATCTTGCTCCTCAAACCGTCGCTTGCGTACAGAAGTACGCGGCGCTCCTCTTTCGGGGCAATCTCGGGCACCTCGAAAACCCGCGTCATTGAATGGCAATTCATTTCTTTTATTGAAGAGAGGAATTTACTATGAAGAAGATTACGGCGATTGTTCGTGCCGAGAAGCTTGAGGTTCTTAAAGATGCGTTGTTTGCTGCCGATGTTCGCGGTATGACTATCAACCAGGTGCAGGGCTGCGGTGCACAGCATGGCTGGAAGGAATACGTGCGCGGCAACGAGTTGCTTGTCAACACGATCCCTAAGGTACAGTTCACCCTTATTTGCGCCGACGAGCATGTCGACGGCATTGTCGAGATTATCTGCAACGCTGCTCGCACCGGAGCCGTCGGCGACGGCAAGATCTGGGTCGAGCCGGTCGAGGAGGTCATCCGCATCCGTACCGGCGAACACGGCCCCGCCGCGGTGTAGAATCGACCGCCTGCCATCCGCAACGTTAAAATGCTGCAATGAGGCACAAGACTTGCGTTGCGGATGGACGGATTATGGGTCGTAATAAATATCCCGAGGAGACGGTCGCGAAGATTCTCGACGCGGCGCTGGAGCTATTCTGCGCACAGGGTTATGAGGGGACGAGCATTCAAGACATCGTCGACCGCCTCGATGGCATGACCAAGGGTGCTGTCTATCATCACTTTAAGAGCAAAGAAGAGATTTTCAACGCCGCATTTGATCGGGCAATGGCTCCGATTGTGGAGCAACGTCGCGCAACGCTTGGTATCGGTAATATGACCGGAGCCCAAAAGCTCAAGCGACTGTACGCGCCCGAGTCTGTCGTTCCACAAATTGAGCTATGGGCGCGCATGCATCCTGCGGCAGATCCGGTAAAAAGCTCGCGTCTGCTGGCGATGCAGTACCAGGGCTCGTTTGACGACTCGGCCGATGGCTATCTCCTGCCAGTGATCGAGGAGGGCATCGCCGACGGCTCCATAGCGTGTGCGTGCCCGCGCGAAGCGGCGGAGGCGGTATCGTTGTTGGCGAATCTTTGGCTGCTGCCATTGTTCCGTCCGCTTGAATCCAAGGACCGAATGCTCGCTCGCGCGCAATGCTTGGCGCAGATGGCGGCCGCGGTGGGGCTCGATTTGGGTAATGAAGTGCTCCAGACAACGGCCCAGATTTGGGACGTATGGAACCGTGCTGGGTGGTAATATAGATACTAACGGTATGTAATTGATTTGCAAGGGTAGCCACGGCTGCCCTTTTCAAGTCATTAAATACATACTAATGGTATGTATAGGGGGCAGGCTTATGGCTGGAATGCGGAGGAGCAATGTCTCGTTGGCGCAAAAAACAGGGCGATCTATCAGGCTTTTCGGCCTTCTTGTTGCACAGCTGTGCGCGTATTCGATGTTGTCGGCACTGTGCTTTGCGTGCCCGCTTTACTTGTTCGACTGCAGCGGCTCATCAACGTTATATGGTGCCGTCGCGGCGATAGCGTTCATACCAGGCGTGCTCGCGACTCCGGCTGGCGGAATCTTGGCGGATCGGGGAAGACGTCGCGGGGTTCTTGTGGTACTCGGCATTGTTCTGATGGCTGCATCACTGTTGTTTGTCCCCATGAAGCGTTCGCTGCCTCTTGCCGCTGTCGTGGTAGCAATGCTTTGCGTCCAATATGGCATCCAATCGCTGCTGAAACCGATGCTTCAAATTGAGACGGTGCGCATGACGGGCCAAGAAAAGGTTGAGCGTGCCACTGCGTTGGTCTCGCAGATAACCATGATGAGTAATATCTTGGGGCCTGTAGTCGGGACGGCAGTCTATGGGTGCTTTGGTATCGATACTCTTTGCGCAACCGCGTCGGTGACGTTTGCGATTTCAGCCCTGCTGTTTGGGGGCGCACTCAAGCAAAATGCCTCATCTGAAACGATGGGAGACTGCGCGACTCGTACGACATGCCGAAACGATTTTCGGGAGTCGATTCGGTATCTGTTGCAAAATTCATCATTGGCCGCCGTGATTTTGCTTGCGGCAGTTTTGAACCTTGCGTTGGTTGGGCTAACGATTGGCGCTCCCATTATTGTTACAAAGCATCTCGGCATGCAATCGTCCTGCGTTGGGATAGTTGAGGTTGCTCTGGGCTTGGGTGGTCTTACCGGCAGTGGCTTGGTCGGCATTTGGCCGCATCGCTTTTCTCTCAATGGCATATGTCGATATGTTGCGATGATCTGTTTTGGAGTCGTACCGATTATTGTTACGCTACTGAGCGGTCCTGATGAACTGGCGTTTGCCACGCTTGCGGCCGGCTCGGCATGGGTCATGGCGTGGGCAAGCATTACGTCGGTCGAAATCGTTTCATTTGTTCAGCGGGCAGCGCCGATTGAGCTCTGCGGAAAAGTGCTTTCGGTCGTTTACATGGTCCTTTCCTGCGCAACACCTATCGGCCAATTGACGTACGGGGTTGCATATGATCGATGGACACCGGCGATTGTATTCGCAGGCATGTTGGCGGTGCTGACGTTGACGACGGTGCTGTTTTATCGGCTGAAAAGTCGCTTGTGGCAATTGTCTTAAGGCGCAGGGACACCGTGGATTTGCGGAAGCATTGTCCCGCCGCGCCGGGATGCCATTGTCTGGGCATGCCTCTCCTTCGTCTACAATATCGTGCAGACGAAGGAGAGGCATGCCCATGATCAAGATGTTTGCGAGTGACTTAGACGGAACGCTGCTGAATGCCCTACACGAGGCCGACGGAACCATCCGCCGCGCCATTCGCGAGCTGACCGAAGCCGGGCTGCATGTGGTTCCCGCGACCGGACGCTCGACGCTGCCGATCGGCGAGCATGGCTTCACAGGTCTGGCACTCGACGCCTGCTGCTCCAACGGATCCATCGTGCGCGACAGCCATGGTGAGGTGCTCAAGACCTGGACCATCGACCCGCAGGTTACCGAGGAGCTGCTCAAAGCGTTCCCGGACATTTGCTTCGACTGCTCCACGCCCGACGGCATGTTCTCGAGCGGTTCGTTCGAGATGCACCAGGCGGGCTTTAAAAAGGACAGTCCTATCAAGCGCATCGTGATGCGCGGCATGCGTGCACGTGGCGGGTATCACGAGGAACAGTATTTCGACCAGTCGATCGGTGACATCCTGCGTCATGACGTGTGCAAAATCAACTGCCGCGTGACCTCGCCCGAGCTGGAGCGCGACCTTAAGGCATATTTGGCTGAGCGATCGGACCGCGTGGTCAACGCGCCGTTCGATCCGGTGATGTTCGAGATCACGGACGTGGCGTGCAACAAGGGCGAGAGCGTGGCGTGGCTGGCGGGCTACTACGGTATTGCCGAGGACGAGGTCGCGGTCTACGGCGACGGCGGCAACGACATTGCCATGCTCAAACGCTTCCGCCACAGCTACGCGACCAAAAACGCAAGCGATGCCGCCAAGGCCGCCGCGAGCGCGACCATCGGCAGCTGCATGGTCCACGCCGTCCCCAAACACATGCTCGCCACCATGCACAAGCAAAATTCCCGCACCGTCATCGAATAATGTGACAAAGGGACAGCCCCTTTTTCACGAGAACCCTGCACCTTTGGCATGCGAACATATATTCGTATATATAACTAAGTTTTGATAGAATCGGTATCGTTGACGGCAGCTCCATGTGTCGGGCAGCGCCCTCCATCTGATGGGAGGTGATGCCCATGACCGATCTGATTGATTTCGTGAGACTTCTGACCGCTTTGGTCTCGTTCTCCACGGCGCTCGTCGGGCTTTCCGAGGCACTCAAGCAACGTTCGAAGCAACGTAAAAGGGGTCGCCGCCGCTAAGGCGTTGACCCCTTAATCCAAGCAACGGCGCTGCCCAGCTTTCCAGAACTTGGGCTGCCGTCGACACTATTCTACCCACGAATGACATTTTGAACAATCGGCAATGCCGCTCCAAAAGCCAGGCACAACTGGCACAACCTAGGCGGTCGCTGAATGTGACAAGGGGGCAGTCCCTGTCACATCCAAAATATTGCCTTTACGTGTTGATGCACACGGTGTGCAATAATACTCGCACTGTGAAATAGCGCACAGTCTGAGTAACAAGGAGGACGCTTGTCCCAGCTCGAGAAATGCGACCGCCGGTCCCTTCGCTCACAGCGTGCCCTTCGCCAGGCGCTTGCCAGCGAGCTTGCCGAAAGCGGCGACCTTTCGCGCATTAACGTCGCGTCGCTCACCGAGCGCGCTGGCCTTACGCGCCGCACGTTCTATTCGCACTACCGCGATATCCCCGACTTTATCAATCAAATCGAGGACGGCTTGCTGGCCGAGATCCGTGAGCGCATTGAGCTCATCACCGCAGCTCAGCTGCCCGATCTCTATCACAACATCGATGAGCTCGAGCCGGCACCCGGTTCGGTTGAGTTGCTGCGCTACCTTGCGGCCAACCGCGATTTAATCGGATCGCTGCTGGGCCCGGGCGGCGACCCCGCCTTTATTAAAAAGATCATCGATACCGCACGCGAGGCCGTGGTGCCGCGCGCACAGACGGGCATTTTGGGCTTGGCGCTGGGCACCTTCTTTGACTACTACGTCACCTATGTCGTGAGTGCCGAGGTCGGCATGATCCAGCGTTGGTTTGAGCGTGACCTTTCTGAATCGCCCGAGACCATGGCGCGCATTATGACGGTTATCGCCTTTGTGCGCCCCGGCGACCTGTATGGCCAACCCATCGATATCAACGTGCCGGAATACGGCATGAAGCTATTGAACCTGCAGCTCGAGGACGCGGTCGACACCACCGCAACCGTCGAGTCCAACAACTAAGAGGAGAGACAATGAGCAAACTCGTCGAGGGCATTAAAGACCGTGTGGTCGCTGCCGCACGCGAGGCCGCGCCCGCCGTGGTGGACGCCGCGCAGAAGGCCGCGACCGCGGCTGCCGAGAAAGTTGCCGAGGCAGTTGCCGATGCCAAGAACGTGGCAGGGGAGACGTCCGTCGTCAGCGAGCCCGCCACCGCCGCTGAGCCCGTAGCCGCCGCCCAGGCCCCCGAAGGCGCGATCTTCAACCCCGAGGCCGCCCGCGGCAACCTGCACCTGGGCATCGACGTGGGCTCCACCACCGTTAAGCTCGCCGTGCTCAACGACGACAACCAGATCGTCTACGCCAAGTACCAGCGCCACCACACCGACGTCCGCGCTTGTGCCCGCGACCTGTTCGAGGGCGCTGCGACCGTGCTGCCGACGGCTCAGATGACCTGCGCCATCACCGGTTCGGGCGGCCTGCTGCTGTCCCAGTGGCTCGACCTGGAGTTTGTCCAGGAGGTCATCGCCAGCAAGCGTGCCGTCGAGACCCTCATCCCGGCCACCGACGTCGCCATCGAGCTGGGCGGCGAGGACGCCAAGATCATCTACTTCGACAACGGCATCGAGCAGCGCATGAACGGCACCTGCGCCGGCGGCACGGGCGCGTTCATCGACCAGATGGCAACCCTGCTGCACACTGACGCCAGCGGCCTTAACGAACTCGCGGCCAACGCCACCACCATCTATCCCATCGCCAGCCGCTGCGGCGTTTTTGCCAAGACCGACGTGCAGCCGCTGCTCAACGAAGGCGCCCGCCCCGAGGACGTCGCCGCTTCCATCTTCCAGGCCGTCGTGACCCAGACCATCTCGGGCCTGGCGTGCGGCCGTCCCATCCGCGGCAACGTCGCCTTCCTGGGCGGTCCGCTGCAGTACCTCTCCGAGCTGCGCCACCGCTTCTACCTCACGCTCAACCTGGACGAGGAACACCGTATCGTGCCCCAAAACGCCCACCTGTTTGTGGCGAGCGGCGCCGCCATGGCGCACGAGTCCAACAAGCTCAGCACGTTCCCGCAGCTCATCGAGGCCATCGACAGCTTAGGCGACACACAGGGTGCCGAGGTCGAGCGCCTGGATCCGCTCTTTGCCACCGACGAGGACTTCGCCGAGTTCAAAACCCGCCACGACCAGGAAGTCGTCCCCAAGGGCAAGCTCGAAGGCTACACCGGCCGCGTGTTCATCGGTATCGACGCCGGTTCCACCACCATGAAGGCCGCGCTCGTGGGCGAGGACGGTCAGCTGCTGCACACCTGGTACGGCAACAACAACGGCGACATCCTGGGCACGGCCAAGGTCATCATGGCCGATTTCTACAACCACATTCCCGCCGGTTGCACCATCGGCCACGTGACTACCACGGGCTACGGCGAGGCGCTGCTCATCGAGGCCCTCAAGGCCGACTCCGGCGAGATCGAGACCGTCGCGCATCTGCGCGGCGCCAAGGCGTTCCTGCCCGGCGTCGAGTTCATTCTGGACATTGGCGGCCAGGACATGAAGTGCCTGCGCGTCAAGGACGGCGTGATCGAGCACATCATGCTCAACGAGGCCTGCTCGTCGGGTTGCGGTAGCTTTATCGAGAGCTTCGCCGTCTCTATGAATATGGACGTGCGCGCGTTCGCAAACGCTGCCATCCATGCCAAGGCCCCGGTCGACCTGGGCAGCCGCTGCACGGTCTTTATGAACTCGCGCGTCAAGCAGGCGCAAAAGGAAGGCGCCACGGTGGGCGACATTGCGGCCGGCCTGTCCTATTCCGTCATCAAGAACGCCCTGTTCAAGGTCATTAAGCTGCGCGACCCCAAGGAGATCGGCAGCCAGGTGATCGTCCAGGGCGGCACCTTTATGTCCGACGCCACGCTGCGCGCATTTGAGCAGCTCACCGGCGTTCATGCCGTGCGTCCCGACATCGCCGGCTGCATGGGCGCCTACGGTGCGGCCTTGCTCGCCCGCGATCGCGCCGGCGCCGACGGCACCTCGACCATCCTCTCGGCCGAGGACATCGCACACCTCACCGTGACGCAAAAGCATGTCCGCTGCGGCCGTTGCTCTAACAACTGCCAGCTTACCGTCAACGACTTTGGCGGCGGCAGGCGCTTCATTACCGGCAACCGCTGCGAGAAGGGCGCCGGCCACAAAAAGCAAAAGACCGAGGCCCCCAACCTCTTCAAAAAGAAAAACGAGTTGCTGTTTAACCGCGAGGTGCTGAGCCCCGACGAGGCCCCGCGCGGCACCGTCGGCATCCCGCGCGCGCTCAACATGTACGAGAACTACCCCTTCTGGCATGCATTCTTTACGCGCCTGGGCTTTAGCGTGCAGCTGTCCGACCAGTCGAGCAAAAAGACCTACCAGGCGGGCATCGAGTCCATGCCGTCCGAGAGCGTGTGCTACCCGGCAAAGATGAGCCACGGCCATGTGATGAACCTTATCGACCGCGATGTCGACTTCATCTGGATGCCGTGCGTGCGTTGGGAGCGCAAGGAGGATCCGACGGCTGGCAACTGCTATAACTGCCCCATCGTCATGAGCTACCCCACGGCGCTGGCGCTCAATATTGACGAGATCCGCGAGCAGAACATCGAGTTCCTGTATCCGTTTGTGCCGTATCACGACAAGACCGAGCTCAAGCGCCGCCTGTACCAGGTGCTCGCCGTCGACCGTGTGGCCGATGCTGAGGCCGGTCGCGGTCGCGTGCGCGGTCCTAAAATCACGCGCTCCGAGGTCGATGCCGCCGTCAACGCTGCCTTTGAGGCCGATGCGCGTTTCCACGAGGACATCCAGACTATGGGCGAGGAGGCTCTTAAGTGGGTCGAGGACCACGGCGGCCATGGCATCGTACTCGCCGGCCGTCCTTACCATAACGACCCCGAGATCAACCACGCCCTGCCCGAGCTTATTTCGAGCTTTGGCTTTGCGGTCTTTACCGAGGATTCGCTCGCGCATCTCGTGAAGCCCGAGCGCCCCATCCGCGTCGTCGACCAGTGGATGTACCACAGCCGCCTGTACGCCGTCGCCCGTTTTGTGACGATGCGCAACGATCTGGACCTGATCCAGCTCAACTCCTTCGGCTGCGGCCTGGATGCCCTGACCACCGATCAGGTACAGGAAATCCTAGAGGCCAGCGGCAAGATCTACACCGTGCTCAAGATCGACGAGGTGTCCAACCTGGGTGCCGCGCGCATTCGCATCCGCTCGCTCATGGCCGCGCTTAAGGACCAGGAGGCCGAGCGCCTGGCCGAGGCCACGGCCGCGGGCGAGGCCTACGAGCAGGGCGATGCCGCGCCGGTGGCGCCCTCCACGGATGCCCCCGCATTCGCGAGCCGCAAGTACACGTTCGAGGCGCAGCGCGAGAGTGCTTCGACCGCGTGGCCCAAGGTCCCCTTTACCGAGCAGATGCGCGAGGAGGGCTACACCATCCTGTGCCCGCAGATGGCGCCGATCCACTTTGACCTGGTCAAAGAGGTATTCCGTGGTGCCGGCTACAACTTGGAGCTGCTGCCCTCGACCGACCACGACGCCGTCGAGGCCGGCCTGCGCTATGTGAACAATGACATTTGCTATCCGTCGATCCTGGTAACGGGCCAGATTATGGAGGCCATCGAGAGCGGTCGGTACGACCTGTCCAAGACGGCCGTGGTTATCAGCCAGACCGGCGGCGGCTGCCGTGCCACCAACTACATCGCACTCATCCGCAAGGCCCTGCGCGAGAGCGGCCACCCCGAGATCCCGGTGATCTCGCTTTCGGCCGTGGCGCTGGGCGAGGACAACCCCGGCTTTAAGATTACGCCGGCGCTGCTTAAGCAGGCAGTCTACGCGGTGCTCTTTGGCGACGTGATGATGCAGATGCTCTACCGCTGCCGTCCGTACGAGGCTACGCCCGGTGCCGCCAACGCGCTCTACGAGGAGTACATGGCGCGCGCTCGCAAGCTGGCGCCCAAGTTCAACAGGCATAACTACACCAAGCTGTGCCGCGAAGCCATCCGCGCGTTCGACACCATGCCGCTTGTGGGCGAGGGCGCCAAGCCGCGCGTGGGCGTGGTCGGCGAGATCTTGGTCAAGTTCCACCCCACAGCCAACAACCACGTGGTCGATGTCATCGAGCGCGAGGGCTGCGAGGCTGTGGTGCCGGGCCTGCTCGATTTCTTCCTGTACTCCATGAGCAATGCCGAGCTGCAAAAAGACGAGCTGGGAAGCTCTGCCACGGCGCGCGCTAGCATGCAGGCACTCATTAAGCTGGTGGACTGGATGCGTACGCCGGTGGAGGAGATGCTCGAAAAGTCCCGCCGCTTTGAGGCGCCCGAGCGCATCGGCACCATGGCCGACAAGGCCCGCACGGTGCTTTCGGTGTGCAACAACATGGGCGAGGGCTGGCTGCTCACGGCCGAGATGCTCGACCTGATCGACCATGGTGCGCCCAACATCATCTGCACGCAGCCCTTCGCGTGCCTGCCTAACCACGTGGTGGGCAAGGCCGTGATCAAGGAGCTGCGCCGCCAGCATCCCGAGAGCAACATTGTCGCGGTGGACTACGACCCTGGCGCGTCCGAGGTCAACCAGCTCAACCGGATTAAGCTTATGATTAGCGTGGCGAAGGAGAACATGCGCGCCGGCAAGGGCTTTAAGCTCGAGAAGGTGGCGCCGCTCGCAATGGACGAGGTCACCGGCCAGATGCGTGCCCATGATGGCTGCGTGAGCTGCGGGCCGGCCAGCGAGGAGGCCGTTGCATCGGTCGCCAAGCGTCTGGGACGCGGCATTAAGAAGTAGCTTGCCTGCTATGGGCTAGATATGAGACAAACGGGTGGTGGCCGTACCGGCTACCACCCGTTTTTGCTGGACATATGTTGCGCAAATGACCTTGCTACAGCCTTCCGTGGGCTCGCCCGATTTCTGGGCCGGTTTGGGCTTTGAGGACAAGTTACTGCAGGCCCAAGGCGATTTTTCGCTCAACGCAGGCCAGCACGGTGTGACCTATCTGCCAAACGACGAGACGATCGCTATGGACTGCCCATCGCCACCTACGAGATGGAAGCCGAGAAGTACATCTACCGCGTGTACAAGTACGAGCTGTAGCGCTGCGCTTAGGTTTGACCAATGGAGTATGAAAACACGCCGTTCGCCGATGCCCCCTCCGCGAGTGGCAGCCATATGGTTTGATGTCAGAAACATATAGTTGTCGCCAGCCTGCTGGCGACGTTCCCCCTGATATCGGAGGTTCCAGGTATGTTTCACGCTCCGTTAAACAACTATCGGTTGGGCTAACATGGGTCGCCGTGCTATTTCGATAACCCTTGCAGTGGTCTGCCTGGCTGTGCTCCTGGGCGCTACAGGGCTGTTTGCTATAAGTCGAGAAACGTCCTATATGCAGGAATGCGCTTCCGAAGGGTTTGCCATTGACGGTTACTATCGGGACGACAAGACGAGTCTGGAAACCCTGGCCTTTCTTGAAGAGGATAACCATCGGTGGCAACTGGTCGACAAAGACGGCAGCTGCGTAGACGGGCAGTTTAAGCGTACGGATGACCCCAACATCCTGATATTAAAGAAGGAAAACGGCGAAGAATTCGGTACGGTCCACGTGGCGTATGTGTCACGCCGACGCGAGCAGGGCCAGCTCTATCTATTTAGAAATAGCAAAGTGACCCGATTTTATCTGGTGAGCACCAAACCTGCGTTTACGGTGGAGTCGGGCGATGTCGATGCGGACGTCTGATTCACGGCAATAAAACAGCGAGCGGGGCGCGGACGTGAACTACGTCCCGCTTTTTGCATGTGCCTGCGTCGCGTCTGAGCCTCGCCGCGACTTGCGCCTGTGCGCGGGAGCCATCCCATGCTCCGCATTACTCCACATCAAACTCCACACGATCGAGTTCGGGCACATTGAGGTTGATGAGCTTGCGGGCGACGTGACGGTCGTGTGCCCCAGGCGCCTCGCTTGTCGTCACATGGGCGACAATCTCGCGCTCGACGATGCCCTCCTCGTCGCCTTCGGTGGTCGAGGTTTCGACGGCGACGGTGTAATCCTTAAAGCCCGGCAGCACCGCGGCAAGTTCGCGCGTAGTTTCGGTGACACCGTAGCCGTCCTGCACGCCGGTCTGCGCCGAGCCAATAGACCCCGCCGTCATAACGATGCAGGGGATGGCAAAGACTACCGTACCCACAATGATGCGGCGGCGCACCTTGCGCGATAGCTCGTCGACCTCGGCATCTTCTTCGGCGGTCACAATGCCGTCGCCGTTGAGGTCGCGCTTGAGCGGCACGCGCAAAAGAAGCAGCACGGCTTCGGCAGCCAGCGCGATAAAGACAACGTTGATGCCAAACTCGTAGAGGGCCGAGAGAAACAGCGACCCGCTTGCGATGGCGATGCCATAGCCCGCCGCGCACAGGGGCGGCATGAGCGCGGTCGCCACGGCCACGCCGGCGATGAGCGTGGCAGGTTCCTGGTCGCGCGAGTTGCCCAGGCCACCCGCAAAGCCGCCGGCGAGCGCGACGGCAAGGTCCCACACAGTCGGTGTCGAATTGTCGAGGATAGCGGCCGTGGTGGTGCCAAGGGGCGAGAGCTTAAAGTACAACGTGGACGTGACCAGGCAAAAGGCCATCTGTAGAGCCAAGCTCGCGACGGCCTCAAGGGTAATCTCGCGGTCGAGCGTGGCGATGCCGTATGCCATGGCAAGGACCGAGCCCATGAGCGGGCAGATGAGCATGGCGCCCACGATGGCGATGTCCGAATCGATATCGAGGCCGATGCTTGCGATGAGCATGGCGATGATGAGGATACACAGGTGAGAGCCAGTCAGACGCGCGCCGTTTACAAAACGCTTGCGAATCACGTGGTAGGGCGCGCGACCCTCGCGAATGTTGAATGCGCGCTTGAGGAAGCGGGTGATGTTTTCCATGGCCTCGCTATGGGCAGGGCGGATGCCGTGGCGCCGGTGATGGCGTTCGCGTAGTCGCTTGATCTGTTGTTTGTCGAGTTCCATGTCCACCTCGTTCCAGCGCGGTCCGCGCAACGCGCCCGTTGTCCTAACTCTACACCGTGGCGGGCGGGGTGTCTGTTGGATGCGGAATCCGATAGGGCGGATGACGCGGGAGCAAATGCAAATCACAGGCTCAATTCCATCCCGCGAAAATATGATGCACCAGCTCCTGCATATGTGACGAAATTGTGAAGCACGAGAGCGTGAATTTCAAAAAATCCGCCGGTGACCAATGTTGCGCAACAGAATTCAAAAATCAGCTCTTACATTTTGAAGCGTATGGATACATCCGTGTCAAAGGGAGAAAGCCATGGCAAACTACAGTCCACAACACTTTGAGCCTAGGGCCAAGGCCGTCAACGTCAAGGGCGTTGCCAACCGCGCCGTCGCAACCGTTTTGACGGCGGGCCTCATCGCTCAGCCGCTCATGTCGCCGCTGGCGGCAATCGCCGCACCGTCAACCGATAACGGCGATTCTGTTCAGGGGGGGGGTAGTTCTGTAGAGAACACCGTTGTCGCCGGTAACCAAGCGGTCGCAAAGACGGGTGCCCAGCTGGCCGAGGAGTCGGCAAAGCAGCTCAAGGACGCTCAGGCCGCCTACGATGCCGCCCAGAAGAAGGCCGACGCGGCGGGCCAGTCTCAAAAGCAGGCGCAGCAGCAAAAGAATCAGGCCTCGCAGGCTGTGAGCGACAACGAAATCGAGCAGAACGCAGCAGAAGTCGCCGCGCTTCAGGAGAAGATTGACGAGCTTAAAGCGGCCGTCGAAAAGACCGAGCAGCAGCAGAAGAAGCTGGGCGACCTGAACGATCAGCTCGAACAGGCCAACAAGAGTGTCGAGGATAAGACCCAGGCGCTCAAGGACGCCAAGGCAAAGCAGGATGAGGTCAAGAAGGCCCTCGACGATGCGCAGGCCAAGCTCGAGGCCATGGGTATGGACGAGTACGAGGCCGCCAAGAAGGCCGTCGAGGACGCGCAGGCAAAGCTCGATGACGCCAATAAGGCCGTTACTACTGCACAGGACAATCTGGACCAGGCCAAGGCTGCCGAGGCCAGCGCCCAGCAGGAAAAGCAGAATACCGAGGCAGCTTTGACGACTGCCCAGGCCAAGAAGCAGGAGACTGCCGCTGCTCTCGCAGTCGCAACCACCGCGCGCGATAACGCCCAGCAGAAGCTCAGCCAGGCGCAGGCCGCGCTCGATGCCGCGACCTCGGGCACGGGTATCGATCTGAACGCGCTCGAGGCTGCCAAGGTCACTGCCGCCAGCGAGCTCGCGACCGCGCAGGCCGCGCTCGATGCCGCGACGACTGCAGACGCCACCGCACAGGCGAACCTGCAGGCTGCGCAGACTACCGTCACCGCCGCGCAGGAGAAGGCCAACGCCGCCAACGCTGCTGTGGCATCTGCCCAGTCTGCATACGATGCGGCAAACAGGGAGTACAAGGACGCGGCCAGTAAGCGTGACGCCGCGAAGACGGCATACGAGCAGGCCCAGCAGACCGAGGCCGACAAGAAGGCTGAGTACGATAAGCTTGTCGAAGTTCGTAAGCAGAAGCGCAGCGAGTGGGAGGCGGCCTGCGCTGCTTCGAACGCCGCGGAAAAGGCTTATGACGCTGCTAATGCCCAGGTTGAGGCTCTTGAGCAGCAGATTGCCGACCTCAAGTCGAACATGACCGTAGACCAGAATGTCATCAGCCAGGGCATGTTCGGCTTCATGAACTACATCATCGGCGGCAGCCAGTTCACAGCCACGCAGAAGAAGAACGCCCAAGACGCCGTATCGATGCTGACCGGTGCCGATGACAAGGCCGAATGGTATGACCAGTACGTCGATCATGACATGTCTCGCGACACCAATCCGCTTTCCTTGGAGCAGATGCGCAACGCCCTGACCTACCTCGATACCCAGAACAACCTCCGCAAGGCGAACGGTCAGTCGGCGCTCAGCGTCAGCCTCCGCATGACTGTGGCAGCTGCCCTTAATACATCGTATTCATCGAACATCTGGGGGCACTCTGGCTGCTACTATGATAACGGTGAAAATCTTGCCGGCGGCGGCGGTGCATATACCGGTGGAGAGACCGAGGACACCCTCGGTTGGCCCTATACCGGTCTCTACACCCAGGAGAAAGAGGCATTCGATAAGTACGTCGCGCAGTATGGCGACGAACTCGGCAGCCACCGATATGATGCCTATTATATCTCCCAGAACTACAACAGCATCTATCAAGAGTGTGGGCATTATCTCAACATCATCGATGCCGCTGCGGAAGCCATCGGTATTGCAACCGGTAGCGGAAAGAATACCGATTCCGAGGTAACCATCTTCGATTACAGCGCTGATGATACCCAGGCCGATTTCACTGTCTCAGAGTTCAAGAAGCTCCTCAACGACTATATCGATTCCGCTTACAACGCAGGCGGCACGCAGGAGCAGAAGGAGCAGCTGAAGCAGCTACAGAATAAGCTGGCGGAGGCGCAGAAGAACTTCGGGACTGCCGGAACGGCTTATTCTGACGCATTGGATAAGCAAGAAAGCGCACGCGACGCCTATACAGCGGCCGACACGAACGTGAACACCGCCAAGGGTGAGTACGAGAAGGCTAAGTCCGGCACCGCCGCTGCGAAGACGGCATACGACGCCGCGAAGGACGCACTCGGCGGAATCGACATCGAGTCCCTCAAGCAGAACCTCGATGCCGCAAAGTCCGAGGCCGCTACTGCCCAGGCGGCTCTCGATAAGGCAAACGCCACGCTTGCTGACAGCAAGACGAAGGCAGCTGAGGCCGCTGCTCGAAAGGCGAAGGCTCGCAGCGCCCGCGATGCCGCCAAGGCAAAGTCCGAACAGGCCAACGAGGCGTATGACAACGCCACGGCTTCGGTCAAGGACCTTGCTGCCAAGCGCGATGCCGCCCAGGCGGACCTTGCGAATAAGCAGGGCTCGCTTGACGAGGCAAAGAAGGCCGACGATGCCGCCCAGGCTGGTGAAGACAAGGCCCAGGCCGCAGATGTCCAGGCCGCGACCGCTCTTTCGGACGCCAAGCAGGCAGTTGCCGCCAAGAAGCAGGCTGTGTCCGATGCGCAGGCCAAGGTCAAGGCTGCCGAGGGTGAGCTGGCTACCGCGAACAAGGCCTTCGAGCGCTTCGCTGGAGCCCAAAAAGCGGTCGACGACGCCAAGGTCGCCTATGACGCCGCTGTCGCCGGCGTCGCCGATGCCCAGAAGCAGCTCGAGGCCGCCAACGAAGCCGTCGTCGATGCGAACTTCGAGATCGTCAAGGCCAAGGCCGAGCTTGCCAGCGACGAGGCACTCAAGGCCGATCTTGAGGTTGTCGACCACAAGGCCTCTCTTGTCGCGGGCACGACGGGTAACGAGAAGCTGGTCAAGCTGAACGCTGCCTACGCTCGCTATAAGGCCGCCGTCGATGCCGCCGCTGGCCTCAAGGCTGCTCTGGGCGATGCCGATGCTAAGCTGTCCGATGCCAACGACGTCTATGCCGCTGCACTTGCCGAGCTTGACGATGCCAAGGATGCCCTGGCTGCCGCACAGGCCGAGTACGACAAGTATCATCCCAAGGCTGAGCCGCAGGCCAAGCCTCAGGTTGCGCAGACTGCTGCAAAGGCTCCTGTCGCCAAGAAGAAGGCAACGTCGGCCGCGCTCGCCCAAACTGGCGACAATTCCGCTCTTGCGGGCGAGGTCTTCGTTATCGGCGGCATTACGCTCGTTGCCGCGGGTGTGACGCTGAGCGATCGTCGTCGCAAGCAGATGTAGCGTTTCGAGCGTAGTTTCTGCAACGAACTTCAATTCATAGCGGGACCGTCTCGTTAGCCAAACGATAAGGCCGGCGCGCTGTTAAACGCAGCGCGCTGGCCTTTCTTTGTTTCGATATCAAAGAGCCCGGTCAGCAGCCGCAAAAGCTACCGACCGGGCAAGCCGTAGGCAATATGGTTGCTGTCGAGCAGCTGCTCGACTTAGCCCAGCAGGCTTAAGCCCACGGAGACAAACGCCAGGATAACGCCGACGATGGACTCGCCGCCGAGCAGGCCGCTGGCGACAACCAAGCCCTGTTCCTGGAAGGCGGCGTCCTTGGCAGCCTTCTCCTCGTCAGAAAGACCAGCGGTGGCGTCGCGGTGAGCGGCCCACTTGTCGTAGGCGAGCTTAACGCAGGAGCCCAGGAAGGCTGTGAGCGACATGTAGAACGGCAGGTACACGCCCAGGCCGATCATCATGGCTGGAATGCCGAGCCAGTACATGACGATGCCGGCGATAAAGCCGCCAACGAACCACGGCACGCTCGGGATGCCCGAGACCATGGTGGCGACGACGCTTGCCTGTGCGGCAACAAAGCTCTTGTCGGGGCCAAAGGCGTCCGGACCATAGGCAGTGACGAGCGCGACCATGACGGCGGCGGCGACCAGGGCGCCCACGATGCCGCCGATGGCCTGGCCGATCCACTGCGCACGCGGGTTGGTGCCCAGCACGGCGCCGGCCTTAAAGTCGTTCATGACGTCGCCCGCAAGGCCGCACGCCACGGCTACGATGCCGGCGATAAAGAACAGCTTGACCTGAGCGATCTGTGCAAAGGCAGCCACGATGAGCATAACGATGAGGCCAAAGATCTCCATGGGGTCGATGCCCGTCTGGCCGCAGCTCTGTGCGCTCATGATGGTGGTGACAAAGGTGAACAGCGTCACGATGACGGCCGGAACGGGGCCAAGGTCGAGCACGATGGCGACGATCACGGCGATGGCGGCAGCGCCCAGGCCGATGATGCCGGCGTCGAGCTTAAGGGAGCCCGAGATGAGCGACTGCTCGTCGGTGTCGGTGGAGCTGTCGGCGGCAAGACCGCGGACGATACCGGCGACCTGCGGCAGGATGTCCTTGAGGACGACGGCGACGCCAAAGCCCATCATGAGGCCCATGCCCAGGGACTTGACGATGCCCTGCGCAGTCACAACGTCGAACAGGCCGGCAGCGGTGCCGCCGACGATGATGCCAAAATTGCCCAGCAGCGCGCCGGCAAACCAGAAAGCGACCGGGGCGAAGCCCACGAGGAAGCCGACGGAGAGCAGCATGGGCGAGTTGTAGATGGCAAAGGTCACGCCGGGGATGTTGAGCGTGCACAGCATGCTGGGCACAATGCCCAGGGCGTCGCGAAGCACGCTGTAGATGCCCGCGATGGCCATGGAGCCAAAGAGCTGCTTGCCGGTCTTGCCGCCGGCCTCGGTGGCGCGCAGGGTCTGAGCTGCGGCGTTGCCGGTGGGGAACTCAAGCGCGGCGTCCACGATAAAGTGACGGTGGATGAGCGCCGTGGCCAGCAGGCCCAGGATGGTGCCGGCGAGTGCCACGATAAACATGTCGAGCCAGCTGATCTGGTCGGCATAGCCCAGCATCCAGGCGCCCGGGATGGTAAACGCCAGACCGCCGGCGACCATGGCGCCTGCGGACATGATGGTGTGGGTGACGTTGGCCTCGTTGAGGCTGGCGTTGCCCATGAGCTTAAGGAAGAACAGCGAGATGACGGCAGCGAAGACGATCGGCCAGGGGAGTGCGCCCATCTTGAGGGCGGTGTAGGCCGAGCTTGCCGTGATGATCACGCAGCCAAGGACGCCGATGACGACGCCGCGCAGCGTGAGTTGCCCGCGCATCGAAGCGCGGTTCGAGGGATTGCTCATATAGAACTCCTTTGCGTATATCCGCTTCCCCCGGGAGCGCCGCTACGGATACGGCGCGGGAAGTCGGGTTACCAAGGGCCGCCGCGTGAGCACGCGCGCGACCGCGCACCAGTATAGCGGCACGGCAGTTCATTTGGGACGGGGCTTTTTTAGCTGCCCCGAGCGAAACCGAAGGATGATTATTCTGGGACGGGGATTTAAAAATCATTAGGTACACAATGATTTTTAAATCCCCGTCCCAGAATAATCATCGGGATATACTGCTGGGCAGACGAAAGGAGCGCCGACGATGCTTAATGGGTGCGCATATATATTGACGGTCGACGTGGGCAACACGTTCATTCGCTTTGGCCTGTTTGCCGAGGATTCGGCCGCGGCGCAGGAATGTCCGCTTGCGACGTGCGAGATCACCACGCCGTCGAGCATCACAGCAGACGAGGCGCGCATGCGTCTCGTGCAGGTCATGGCCGCACTGGCGGCCGATGCGGGCATGCCGGGTGCGCTTGTGCCCGCGGCTGCTGTGCTGAGCTGTGTGGTCCCGGCGCTCGAGCGCCCGTGGAAGGCAGCGCTTTCCCGCACCTGCACGGGGCGCGTGCTCACGGTGGGGCCGGGCCTCAAGACCGGCATACCCGTGCACTACGACGATCCGGCCGAGATCGGCCCCGACCGCATCGCCGATGCCGTGGCGGCCCGCGCCGTCTACGGCTCGCCGTGCATCGTGATTGACCTGGGCACGACGACCAATATCGAGGTCATCGACGCGCACGGTACCTTTGTCGGCGGCGTTATCGCGCCAGGCCTGGCCCTCGGCGCCCGTTCGCTTTCGGCGGCAGCAGCGCGCCTGCCTCAGGTTGAGCCCTCGGCGCCGGCGCGCGTCATCGGTCGCAACACGCGCGAGGCCATGCGCTCGGGCGTGGTTCTGGGCGAGGTGGCCCGCATCGACGGCATGCTCGACATGGTACTCGCCGAGATGCGCGCGACCAAGGCCGCGGGGGAGGGCGATGTGCCCATCGTCATTACCGGCGACGATGCCGAGGCGCTTGCGGCGCTGGTCGGCCATAGCCTGACGGTCGACGATGCGCTGACGTTGCGGGGTCTCGCCGAGCTCTACCACATCAACCAAAAGCCCCGCCGCGTGTAAAGTGAGGGTGCCGGTGGGACAAACGCCCCCACCTTTCACCTGCTACAATGGGTCAAACTATTGCGATTTCGGAGGTGTCTGCCATGTCGGACGATCTTCATCAAACCGCGTCGGGCAAGCGCCGCGACGTTATTAGCTGGGATGAGTTCTTTATGAGCGTGGCCATCGCCGCGCAGCGCCGCAGTAAGGACCCCAACACGCAGGTGGGCGCGTGCATCGCCAACACCAATCACCGCATCCTTTCGGTGGGCTACAACGGTACGCCCTCGGCACTCAACGACGACTTTTTCCCGTGGGGCACGAGCGATGACCCGCTGCAGGACAAGCACAACTACGTGGTCCATGCCGAGGCCAACGCCGTGCTCAACTACCGTGGCTCGCTCAAGGACCTCGAGGGTTCCACGGTCTACGTCACGCTGTTCCCGTGCCATGACTGCGCCAAGATTTTGGCGCAGGTGGGCGTGGGCGAGGTTGTCTACCTGGACAACAAGTACGCCGACACCGATGATGGGCGCATCAGCCGCCGCATCCTCGACTCCTGTGGCATCAGCTACCGCCAGGTTATCGTCGATGTTCACATCGGCACCGAGGGACAGGCTCAGCAGTAGCGCGTGGCAACGCCAGTTGGCAACAAAAGGCAGCTCAAAGAGTCCCGTCCCAAATTGACTGCTCGTGAAAGTCGTGTCCGCACGCATGGATGGCTCGTGAGCGGGTACATGGCTGTAGTAACATAGCCCCTGTCCGCGGGCGTGCCCGCGTTATTGTGAGAAAGGAGCCCCTGTGGCTGTTAACGAAGAGCTGCTTAAGAAGGTTCTTGAAGAGATCCGCCCCAACCTGCAGGCCGACGGCGGCGATATGGAGTATGTGGGCGTTGACGACGAGGGCGTCGTCAAACTGGAGCTGCAGGGCGCCTGTGCCGGTTGTCCCATGAGCGCCCTGACGCTTTCCATGGGCATCGAGCGTATCCTCAAGGAGCACGTGCCCGGCGTTACCCGCGTTGAGCAGGTCAATGCCTCCGGCGAGACCGATGACCTGTACGACGAGTATGCGCCGTTCTAAGAAGTGAAAGCTGCGGGCGATATGCTCCGCATAGACGTTACGCCCAAATATGCGGCTGCGAGCGCAAGGCCCGCGGCCGCATTTGTATGTAGGGAGTAGGAGGGTCGACATGCTCAACGACTTCTACCATATGCTTGATCCTGTCGCGATCTCGGCGGGCCCCATCACCATCTACTGGTACGGCCTGGCCTACGTGGTCGGCGCTCTGCTCACGGCGGTCGTCATGTATCGCACGCAGCGCCGTTGGGGCTTTAACATCACGATTGATGACCTGACGAGTGTCGTGGTCGGCGTGGTCTTTGGCCTCATTATCGGTGCGCGCCTGTTCTACGTCGTCTTTTACGGTGATGGCTACTACTGGGCGCACCCGCTCGAGATCTTTGCCACCAACGAGGGCGGCATGAGCTTCCATGGCGGCTTGGTGGGCGGCATTATCGGCGGCGTGCTCGTGTGCCGCATGTACAAGCTCGACGCCTGGACCATCGCCGACCTTGCCGTTATCGGTGCTCCGCTGGCCTTATGTCTGGGACGCTGCGCCAACTTTGTCAACGGCGAGCTGTGGGGCAAGCCGACCGATCTGCCCTGGGGCGTGATCTTTGACGGCACCGCGGGTGATATGCCGCGCCATCCCTCCCAGCTCTACGAGGCATTCCTCGAGGGTATTGTGCTCTTTTGCATTCTGCAGGTGCTCAGCCGCAAAAAGCCGCTGCTGCCCCAGGGTACGTTTATGGGCGTGTTCGTGATGGGGTACGGCATCGTCCGCTTTCTCGTTGAGTTCGTGCGCGTGCCCGATGCCCAGCTGGGTTATCTGCTGGGCGGCGTCATCACCATGGGCCAGCTGCTGAGTCTGCCGCTCGTAATCGCCGGCCTGGCGCTCATCATCTTCGCCCGACACCGCAATCGCCCCCAGCGCATCTACCTCGACGCCTAACCAAGACCACCACAAAGGGGACAGGCACCTTTGTGGTGGTTCGCTGGGCAACGATGACAGAACCGTAACGTTTCCCCAGATAAAACCTGCCAAAATAAACCTGTCCCTTTTTGGCAGGTTTCTAGAAAGGCTTTCGGACTGTGAAGGATTCCGACCTCTCCACAACGGCTGCGCGCGACGCTGCCCGCATCGTCTGGTTTAAGCGCTACCCCGCCAAGCAGACGCTCATCGCATTTTTGCTCGCGCTGTTGGCGACCACGGCGTTTTCCATCGATCCCGCCCCGGTGTCGAGCAACGCAGTCTTGGCGATTGACCCCAAAGCCTCGGGCATGCTGTACGTGTGCTACGAGGTGCTCCTCTCGTTTGCCGGCCATACCGACGCGGTCATGCTGCTTGCGCTTGCCTGCCTGCTCACGCTGCCGTTTCGCTACGTGTTCTTTGGCCGTGGCGACACCTGGCGCCCATCGATCATTCTGCCGTCGCTGTTCTTTGCCATCTGCATGGTGTTCGGCCGCAGCTACGATCTCACCGACTCGGCCGAGATTGTCCTTGGCGACAAAGCCCGCATCATCTGCGCCTGGATTGGCGGCGCGGGCTGGATGCTCTTGGCGGTCGTTGCCTTCTACCTTGCCTTTGAGTGTCTAGATTGGCTGAGCTCCCGACGCATTCCGTTTTCCGAGGCGCACTTTGGCCGCGTATGGCGTGTGACTCACGCCGTGCTCTCGGTCCATCCCTTTGCCGGGCCCTTCCTGGTGCTTATGATCGCCTGGGCGCCCACGCTCATCGCTTCGCTGCCTGGCCTTTTTATGGGAGATACGGGCGCGCAGATTCGCCAGTGGTTCAACTATCCCAACGGCACGAGCGACTACTTGCGTCTGCTCAATCCTAATGTGTTGCTCAACGGGCATCATCCCGTAGTGCACACGGCCATTATCGGCTCGTGCGTTCAGCTGGGGCTTTCGCTGTTCAACAGCGCTAACGCGGGTCTTGCCATCTACACCTGCGCTCAATTTGTCATCACGGCTGCCTGCATGGCCTATTCCATTTCGTCGCTGCGCAAATTGGGCGTGAGCCTGCCGGTTCGCGGTGCGATCCTGCTGTTCTTTGCGTTTATGCCGATGTTCTCTAACTACGCGGCGTTGCTCACCAAAGACGTGCTCTTTGCCGACGCGTTTTTGGTGCTGCTGGTACAGACCGTCAAGCTCGTGGCATGTGGCTTGCCCCGTCGTGATGCCAATGCCGAGCGAGCGGGCGAGAAAGCCCCCGTGCTCTTTGCGCGCCACGACTGGCTGCTGCTCGCTCTGGGCGCCATGGGTTCCACGTTTCTGCGCAACGGCGGCCTGGTGTTTCCCCTGGCGGCATGCGTAATCGCGGCGGCGTTTTGCGTATGGGACGTGCATGTGGCTCGTCGTGCAGCCAAGCAGACTGGTGCTGCGCCGTCAGGCGCCATCCCGCGTTTCCGCTGGGTTGGCGTTCTCGCGGTGCTCGCGCTCTGCCTTGCCTCTAATATGTACTTCACCAAGGTCTTTATGCCGGCGCACGATATCACGCCTGGTTCCAAGCGCGAAATCCTCTCGATTCCGTTCCAGCAGACGGCTCGTTTCGTCCAAAAGCACGACGGCCTCAACTCGGGCGTCAACCCCACGGTTAAGGAGGACGGCACCATTGTGGAGGCTCCTTGCGACGGCTTGGTGACCGACGAAGAGCGTGCCGTGATCGACCGTGTGCTCAAGTACGAGAACCTGGGCCGCCGCTACAACCCCGACAAGTCCGACGCCGTCAAGAACTGCTTTAACGAGTACGCCTCGCAGGAAGACATCGATGCCTATTTTGAGGTATGGGCTCAGATGTTTAAGAAGGATCCCGAGTGCTATATTTCGGCGCTTATCAATAACTACTATGGTTATTTTTATCCGAGCACGCGCGATGCCTGGGTCTACAGCACGGCGCGTAGTGCCGAGATCATGGCGCGCCCCGACAACCTCAAATACTTCGACTTCCATCCGGTAGACAGCAACGTGGTGCGCTGGTGCGACCACCTGATCAACCTGTATCGCGTGGCAGTACAACGCATCCCGTTTATTTCGCTCACCATGAGCTCGGCCACCTATGTGTGGATCATGATCGCCGTGGTGGTCTACCTGCTGCGTCGTCATTCATGGCGTGCGCTGGCGATCTGGGTGCCGCTGTTGGGCGTACTCGCTGTGTGCCTGATTGGCCCGTGCAACGGCTCGACCTACATGCGCTACCTGTATCCGGTCATCGCCTGCATGCCCTTCGCCATCGGCGCCACCGTCACCCGCAGCGACTTCTTCTGGTTCTAATTTGGTGCATTGAGGGTCAGGTTTCTTTGCACCAAAGGGGACATCATCACGACGCCTTCATTTTGGGGTTTATCTCGCAGGCCAGTAGGTATATCATAACGACGTTTGTTTATATTGCCCGAGCATCTGCGCTGGGCTTTAGGTCGAAACCGATAGGAGACACGTATGTCCGGACACTCTAAGTGGGCCACAACCAAGCATCGTAAGGGCGCGCAGGACGCCAAGCGTTCCGCCCTCTTCTCCAAGCTCAGCCGCAACATCACCGTTGCTGCCCGTCTCGGCGGTGACCCGCTGCCCGAGAACAACGCCAGCCTCGCCGCTGCCGTTGCCAAGGCCAAGGCTCAGTCCATGCCTAAGGACAAGATCAAGTCCGCTATCGACAAGGCTTTTGGTTCGGGTGCCGACGCTGCCGTCTACGAGAACATCGTGTACGAGGGCTACGGTCCCGCCGGTGTCGCCGTCTACGTCGACTGCCTGACCGACAACCGCAACCGTACCGCCGCTGATGTCCGTTCTGCCTTCTCCCACGCTGGTGGTAACCTGGGTACCTCCGGCTCCGTCGCCTTCCAGTTTGAGCGCAAGGGCCAGATCGTCGTCGCCAAGGAGATCCTGGACGAGAACGCCAAGAAGGAGACCATGATCGCCAACGGTGCTGCCGGTGACGAGGATGAGTTCATGATGGCCATCGCCGAGGCCGGTGGCGAGGACTACGAGGACGCCGGCGAGGAGTGGATCGTCTGGACTACTGCCAACGAGGTTATGGCTGTCTCCAAGGCGCTCGAGGAGCAGGGCGTCCAGGTCAAGGGTTCCGAGACTACCATGGTCCCGACCACCCCGACCGAGGTCTCCGGCGCCGACGCCAAGAAGGTTCAGCGCCTCATCGACCGTCTTGAGGAGCTCGACGACGTCCAGGATGTTTACAGCACCATGGACATGACCGACGAGGTCATCGCTGCCCTCGAGGAGGAGTAGCGCCCGCACGGGTTAAGCCGTGCATATCTGGGCATAATGAAGCGAGCATGCAAGCCTCGTGGAATAGATGAGCCGGATCCGCGTGCGTAGAGCACCGGACCCGGCTCTTTTATAATGATGCGAATCGTTTTGCATTCTGTGGACCGAAACCTGAAGGGAGCGCGCGTGCGCGTACTCAAACGAGCCCTAGCGATTGTGTATCTTGCCGCCGCCATCGTGGCGCTGGGTATGCTTGTCTGCCAGTTTTGGGGGCCGTATACGTATCGCTTTATGCTGCTGATGCGCGACCCCATGCCGCGCATTGTCGTGACGGCATGCGGCGGAGTTGTGGCGATCGGCGTGCTGGTAAGCTTCTTCCGCCTGATGTTTGCTCGTCGCGAGCCGTCCTGCGTGCATCCGGCGGGGGAGCGCAATATCGAGGTTACCCTTGCGGCGCTTTCTTCGTGCGCTCGCACTGCGGCAGAGCGCGACGATCGCGTGATGGTCGAGCATGTCGAGGCCCGCGTCCAAGGCTCCGACGATTCGCACGTCCGATTTAAGGTCGAGGCTATCGCGCTTGACGATAAGGACGTGGCATCTCTGGCTACTGCGATGCAGCGGCGCATCGAGGAAGCTTGCGACACCATGCTTGGCACGCCGGGCACGACCGCACGCGTTCGTTTTTTGCCGTCCAAGACTACCGTCCAGACCGTGGAGGTTTCCGGTGAGTGATACCAATCAAGATAAGACCGCTCGTACGCCGCGCCTGACGATTGACCAGAGCGCCACGCCGGCGAACGAACCTGTTGATTCCAAAGCAGAGGCAACCGAGTTACAAGACGCGGCAGCCGCGGATTTTGACGAGGCTATGGGTCTCATCAAGGGTACGGGCGCTGCCATCTGGAGCTATGCCGTGCGTCATCCCAACACCACGCTTGGCGCCGTCGCTGGCTTTATCCTCGCCGTGTTGGTGCTCACGTTGGGCCTGTGGGACACGCTCGTCATTGCATTCTTCGTGCTGATCGGCGCTGTGATCGGCCAAATTCGCGACGGCGAGAACGGGATCGTCAACTTCTTCGGCCGTCTGTTTAGCGGCCGCTAATATGTATTCGACTGGCGCATCCGCGGCAGGCATAAGGAGGAACCATGGCTTTTAATACGAAGGTCGATGTGGCCGATACCGAGCTCGAGGCAGACGAGACCGTCACCGCCGAGGCCGAGGACGTAACGCTCGAGGATGAGGCGCTCGTCGAGGCCGAGTCCGCCGATGATGCGGACGAGGATGATGAGGAAACAGACGAGTCCGAGGACTCGCTGACCTATTCCAACGGTGTGATCGAGAAGATCGTCGCCATGGCCACCCGCGAGGTGCCGCACGTCCTGGGCATGAAGGGTAACCTTATGCACTTTGTGCAGGAGCAGTTTGGTGCCGAGAATCTGACCAAGGGCGTGACGGTCGAGGTCACCGATGACAATCGCGTGGTCGTCAACATCTCCGTCATTATCGAGTACGGCGCCTATGCGCCCGCGATCTTCGACGATGTCAAGGCACGTGTCACCGAGCGCCTTGCCGCGATGACCGGCCTTGAGGTGGCGGGCGTCAACCTGCGCATCGAGGACGTCATCACCCCCGAGGAGTACGAGCACCGCACCAGCCAGCACGAATAACCTTCCAAAAAGGGACAGGTTTGTTTTGGCAGGTTTATCTGCGAAAACGTTAAACGGCCGACCGCGCAAGCAAAAGCGTGGCCGGCCGTTATTTGTATGCCCCCCGATGTAGGCATACCGCTCGTCTAACTAGGGGTTGCAATCGTCGCGTTCCGCGTTACCCTAATGGGCGCATTGTTTCCAAATTGTTAACGAGGGGT
>ERZ827528.1347-NODE-1347-length-25725-cov-7.169381_pt1 | contig 25725 bp, 19 predicted proteins | sample MGYA00519768_ERZ827528 | MGnify/ENA primary metagenome ERZ827528 (study PRJEB31778, sample SAMEA3449343) | human gut metagenome | biome: human gut; feature: human-associated habitat; material: faeces | place: United Kingdom | collected 2010/2012 ...
CGATCTGCACGCTCGAATTCGACGTGCACCGTCCGCTCTACGACTGGTTCATCCAAGCGCTGGAGATCTTCCCCTCGCATCAGTACGAATTCGCACGTCTGAACCTCACCTATACGATGATGTCGAAGCGCAAACTGCTCAAATTAGTGCAGGAAGGCGCCGTGATGGGCTGGGACGACCCCCGCATGCCGACCATCTGCGCCCTGCGCCGCAAGGGTTACACCCCGGCTTCGGTGCGCAACTTCGCTGAAATGGTGGGCGTCGCCAAACGCGACAACGTCATCGACCTCGGCAAGCTGGAATACTGCGTCCGCGAAGACCTGAACAAGGTCGCCCAGCGTCGCATGGCCGTACTCAACCCGCTGAAAGTGGTCATCACCAACTACGACGAGAACAAGACGGAACTCTTCACGGCGATCAACAATCCTGAGGACGAAACGGCCGGAACACGTCAGGTTCCCTTCTCGAAGGTGATCTACATCGAACGCGACGATTTCATGGAGGAGCCTCCCAAGAAGTTCTTCCGCCTTTCGCCGGGCGGCGAAGTGCGTCTGCGCTACTCGTACCTCATCAAATGCGAGGAGGTGATCAAGGATGCCGAAGGCAACGTCACCGAACTGCGCTGCACCTACGACCCGATGTCGGGCCAAGGCTCGTCGAGCGACGGCCGCCGCGTAAAAGGCGTCATCCACTGGGTGTCGGCCAAAGACGCCGTCGAAGCCGAAATCCGTCTGTTCAACCCGCTCTTCACCAAGGAGAACCCCGACGACGTCGAGGAGGGGCAGACTTGGGAGGACAATCTCAACCCCGAATCGATGGTCCGAATCAAAGGCTATCTCGAACCGTCGCTGCGCGACGTTCCGGTCGGTCAGGCCGTTCAGTTCGAGCGCGTGGGCTACTTCTGCCCCGACACCGACTCGACGCCCGAACACCTCGTGTTCAACCGCACGGTGACGCTCAAGGATTCATGGGCGAAGATCAACAAGTAAAGATCGGCTGAAAATCGAGTTGCGATACCGAACGGGGACACGCTCCCCGCGAAAAGCGGCCCGCTGAGCGGGCCGCTTTTTCGTACGACGGACCAACCGCCCCTGTCAGGCGGTCGGTTCATGCATCCGGACCGGTTTTCAGTCCGGACCGGCTTCTATTTCAGCGGAATATAAATCTCCGTTTTCAGCTTTTCCGCCGGCACCCGGTCGGGATTATTGCGGTAGCGTTCGAAACCGGGGCTGTCACACAGTTCACAGCCGCTTCGGGGCAGCCACTCCCGAAAGATTTTGTGATAGGCGCCGCCCAATCCGGCATAAGGACCCGTATGGACGAACATCGCATAGCGGCCTGCGGCGATCGTCTTGACGCCCACGGGGCCGACGGCCACCGGGCCTTTGGGAATCGTCAGGCATACGTCGCACCGCAGGTCGCCGGATTTCGAAATGTCGGGATCGTTGTGGTAAACGACGATGGACTCGATCCCCGCCGAGAAGAGTTTCTGCTCTTTGACGTATTGCCAGAGCCGGGCGAAACAGTCGCCGTAATCGACTTCGCCGTAATCCCCCTGAGCGCGGAGATAGGCCACGGTCTTTTCGGGAATTTCCAGCATTTTGGGTTTCGACAACCGGATTCCGGCGTCGGAGTGCATGCGTGTTGTCATGGACGGAAGGTTTTTAGCGGTTCGGTACTCTTTTGGCGAGATGCCGAAAAACCGTCCGAAAGCCTTGGTCAGCGACGACGGGGCGTCGTACCCCACGCGGTAGGCGATCTCTGCGACCGTAAGATCGGAGTAAAGCAGCAGGCGCGCCGCCGTCTCGATGCGCGTGCGGGCGATGAACTCCCCCGGCGGCTCGCCCAGAAAGGCCGAAACGATACGGTGGAAATGGCAGGGCGAAAACGACGACACCTCGGCCAGCGTACGCAGGTCGAGCGTTTCGTCCAGATGGGTCCGGATGTATTCGACGACGATGTTGATCCGCCGCTGATAATCGGCTGTCGTGGCTGGTTTGTTCTTCATCTCGGCGACAAAGGTATTCTCCGCCGGGGAAACGGACTTTTCCGATTTTGCGAATTTGCCTTACATCATCCGCCCGAAAGTCCTCCTGCCTAAAAGATAACGCAACACCACCGAGCCTCGGTAAATCTTCTCTTCCGCGGACCCTTTGCGGTTCTGCCGGATGGTCTTCCGCTTGCGGGACAGATCGCGGTGCCACCGCAGGAAATCGCGGTAGGCGCGGAACACCGCCCGGAAATTGTCGCTCCGCCCCTGCACCAGATAGGACAGGGCCGCCAGCAAGTCGAGCGCAGGACGCACGACGGCAACCGTGACCCGCTGCACGGACGAAGAGCACTTGTAGAGCATCGCCAGATTATTGCGGTGGTTGTAGAAGACTTTGGTCGGCGAATCGGTCGTGAGCGTACCGCCGCCGAGGTGGTAAACCCTGCTCTGCGGCACGACCCGTACCCGGTAACCGGCCAACTGCATGCGCCAGCAGAGGTCGATCTCCTCCATGTGGGCGAAAAAGTCGGCGTCAAAGCCGCCCAGCGCATGGAAAACATCGGCCCGGCAGCAGAATGCGGCGCCGCTGACCCAGAAAACGTCGCGGGCGTCGTCGTACTGGCCCTCGTCGGCCTCGACCTGTCTGAGGATGCGGCCCCGGCAGAACGGATAGCCGAGAAAGTCGATAAATCCGCCCGAAGCGCCTGCATATTCGAATTCCGTGCGGTCGGTCCATGAGATCAGTTTCGGAGAGACGACGGCTACGTCGGGTTCGCGTTCCAGCACGTCGAGGATCGGAGCGAGCCACCCTTCGGGCGTCTCTATGTCGGAATTGAGCAGCAGATAATAGTCCGCCTCGACCTGCTTCAAAGCCCGGTTATACCCTCCGGCAAAACCGTAATTGGCATCGAGACGCAACACCCCGACGGAAGGAAATTCCGTCGCCAGCACCCTCAGCGAATCGTCCGTCGAGCCGTTGTCGGCGACCACGACCTCCACGCCGGCAGGGGCCGCAGCGACGACACTGGGCAGGAAACGGCGCAGGTGTTCCGCGCCGTTCCAGTTGAGTATGACTATCTTAGCGACCGGCATTTGTACGTTTGTGTTTCCAGCGGCGGTGCGACCACATCCAGAGTTCCGGGTGTTCGCGGATCATCGCTTCCAGCTTCCTAACGTAACGCTCCGTAATTTCGTATTCGGCAACCTGCTCTTCACCGTCGTAAATCGGCTCGAACGACATCTGGTAGCGGCCCCGCCGCAGACGGTCCATCCTGACGAAATAGACCGGCAGTTTGCAGCGCAGCGCCAGCTTCTCCCCGCCGTCGAAAAAAATCGTATCCTGATTGAGGAAGCGGAACCAGTGGCTGTCGGGACGGCGCGGCGGATTCTGGTCGGCGATAAGCCCCATGACGAGGTTTTTGCCGTCCACGCCGCATTCCCGGTTGCGCAGGTAGAAGCGCAGCGAATCCTTCATGGCCACGGTCATCGAATTTTCGTAGTTGCGCAAACGCTGGTAAAGCCGCTCCATGACCTTGCTGCGCAGGGGATGATACACCGCCACCAACATCTGCGAGCGTTCGTAAAGCCCCCAGTAGGAACAATACTCCCAACAGCCGAAATGGGCCGTCATAGCGATCCAGTCGCGGCCGTGCACGGCCTTGTAATGTTCGTCGAATCCCTTCACCGTCAGCACCGTGCGGGCCTTTTCTTCGCCCATATGGGCCATATTGACCGTATCGACGAATATCTCGGCCAGCGTCCGGTAGAAATTGCGGCGGATGACGGCCAGCTCCCCGACGCTCTTTTCCGGGAACGAATTGCGCAGGTTTTCGTTCACGACCTTCATGCGGTAACGCAGGCAGTAGTAGAGTATGAAAAAGAGCAGGTTCTCGACGACGTAATATTTGAACCAGTACGGCAGCACGGCAAAGAAACGGGCGCCGAGCCACAGGGACTCCAGCCATACCTTCTGCGCAAAATTCAGCTCAGCTCGTTTCATCCGGCAAGGCGTTAGGGTTCGACAAAAAGTTTCACGTTATCCACCTTGGTGCGTATCCTCAGCCAGCTGGCCAGCGTCGTCCGGTCGATCGAATCGGCGGGCGCCTTGGGCGTAACGACGCAAACGAGGGTCGTATCGAGCGGCGTGCCCGCGACATCGAACGTAATGCCCTTCATCAGCGATATGGCCTTGATATTCTCCATCATGACGCCCACTTCGCGCGAAATGTCGTCCACTTCGACGTTCGTAACCCGGTAGCGTTTCAGCTGAGCCGTCATTTCGCCGATGCGCCGGTTCTTCTCCTCCAGCAGTTCGAGGTAGCTCTGCTGCAGCGACGCCACGTTTATCTCGTCGGTCTTGTTGGCCTGACGCACCACCAGTTCGGCCTTCTCCAGTCCGAAGTTGCGCATCTGCGCACGGGCATTCTCGATAATTTCGTCGCCGATGGGTTCTCCCACGAGCAGCAGTTCGATCTGCGACGGGTCTTTGCCGTGCGCATAATGCTTGTTGCACTCGATCACGCGCGTATGCGGAAACCTGAAGACCTGCGCGACGTATTTGTCGGCCACGGCTTCGAACAGCGAGACGCGGACCATATGGAAACCGATGACGACGCTCGGAATGAAAGTCACGAGCGTAATAACCATCATCAGCCGCTTGACGTTGCGTTCGCGCACCTTGTCGATGAAGGCGTTCTTCTCGTACTTCAGGAAACGGACCATGAGGTAAGTCGCCAGCGCGATGAAGACCGAGTTGATGAAAAAGAGGTAGAACGCCCCGACGAAGAATTTTATCTGCCCCGTCGCCAGACCGAAGCCCGCCGTGCAGAGGGGCGGTATCAGCGCCGTGGCGATCGCCACACCGGGGATAACGGTCGAGGTGCGGTCCTGCCGCGTCTGCGCCACGATACCGGCCAGACCGCCGAACAGGGCGATCAGCACGTCGTAGGTCGTCGGCACCGTGCGGGCCAGCAACTCGCTGCTGTTCGACGAGAGGGGCGACACGAGGAAATAGACCGTCGAGGTGATAATCGCCACGATGAACATCAGCGCATAGTTGCGCAGCGCCTTTTTGAGCAGCTCGAAATCGTTGATGCCCAGCGAAAGGCCGATGCCCATAATGGGGCCCATGATCGGCGAAATGAGCATGGCGCCGATAATTACGGCCGCCGAATTGACGTTCAGGCCGAGCGACGCGATCATCGTCGCAAAAATCAGCACCCAAAGGTTCACCCCGCGGAACACCACGCCCTTGCTGATGGCCGCCACGACCTCGTCGCGCTGCGCCTTGTCTTCGTCGAGGCTGAAGTGCCCCCGCAGGAATTCACGCATCTCCCCCACCCAGAGCGAGAAAGAGCGTTTTACATTATGCGTATCGTTCGTATTTTCCATTTCAACATGCACTATCTTTCATTTATTCCTCTTCGTCCGCCGCCGTCTCCCGCTTCGGTTTGGGTTTTCCGGCCAGCACGATCACGAACTCCCCCTTGGGGTCCGTGGTGCGGAAGTGTTCCAGCACCTCGGCGACCCTACCGCGAACGGTCTGTTCGAATTTCTTGGTCAGCTCGCGCGACACCGAAACCCTGCGTTCCGGCCCGAACACCTCGGCAAACTGTTCGAGACACTTCACCACGCGGTAGGGAGACTCGTAGAATATCATCGTGCGCTCCTCCGCGGCAAGCGACTGCAACTGTTTGGCCCGACCCTTCTTCTGGGGCAGGAAACCCTCGAAACAGAACCGGTCGCACGGAAATCCGCTCTGCACCAGCGCCGGAATCAGCGCCGTGGCTCCGGGCAGGGTCTCGACCTCGATCTCCGCTTCGACGCAGGTCCGCACCAGCAGAAAACCGGGATCGGAGATGCCGGGCGTACCCGCATCCGACACCAGCGCCGCATTGCGTCCGGCCGCGATCGACTCGGCGACCATCTTCACCGTGGCGTGTTCGTTGAATTTATGATGGGAATAGAGTTTCTTCTCGATGCCGAGATGTTTCAGCAGAAACGAGGTCGTCCGCGTATCCTCGGCGAGTATGAAATCCACGTCGCGCAGGACATTGACCGCACGCAGCGTAATGTCGTCGAGATTGCCGATCGGGGTGGGAACGATATAAAGCTTTGCCATGCAGCTATGCGAATTTACGTTCCAGCAGTTCCATCAGGAATTTGGCCCCGTCGGAATTGGCGTTCCAAGCATAATTTTCGGCGATATAAATCATGCACTCGTCGAAATCGTCGAAACCGTTGAGCGTTCCGATCGCCGCTTCGTAGGCCGTTGCATCGCCGCCGAACAGGTCGCGGATCATCAGGAACTTGTCGTTGATACCGATGGCGCGGCGCAGGTCGGTAACGTGTTCGCTGCGACGCAGCTCGGACGCCACGTCACGCGGAGGCGCGATCGTGTCGGCCAGTGTCTGCACATTGTGGTTGATCACCTCGCCCAATACGGCGCCGGAGGTATTTTTCGCTTCGAGCGTGATCTCTTCGAAATCAGGCTCGTCGTCATCCCCGGCATTGTCGGGCGCAGTGGTTTCGGCCGCTTTCGGCTGCGGAGCGGCAACCGGAGTCCGCGATGCAAAGGCGTCCGATCCGGGTGCAGAGGTTGTCGCGGAGCCGAGAGAGCTTGTCGCAGAGCCGACAGAAGTTGTCGCGGATGCAGCGGGTTCCGTCACGGGCGTCGTAAATGGAGTTGCAGAAAGGGCGGACCCGGCAGTTGCGTCGGCGGAAACGGAGACTCCGGCGGCGGCAGTTCCTGCCGATGCAGAGTCGGACGCTGCGGAACCGGATGACGCGGAACCGGCCACCGCCGGTTGTGCGAACGACGCTTCGGCCGCAGGCTTCCCTCCCGCAACAGGTTTCGCGGTAGGCTCAGGGGCCGGAACGGATGCGGGTTTCGGGGCAGGCGCCGCAGGCTCCGTATTATATAGCGACATGATGACGCGCTGTTTATGGCGGTGACGGACAGTCTCCTCTTCCAGTTCGAACAGTGTCGGAGCTATGGGTTGAGTTCCCGGCGCGGAATGCGCTTCGGCTTTGGCAGGAGCTTCCTGCGCCGGAGTCTGTTCCGCATCGACGGACGGCGCAGGTGCGGCGGCTGATTCGGCGGCAGGCTCTGCAACCGACTCGGAATGCGACCCGAAGACGGACTCGGCAGCGGATTCTGAGACGGGGTCGGCTGGAAACTCGACGACGGACTCCGCAACGGACTCGACAACCGACTCGGCAGCGGGTTCTGAGACGGACTCCGCAACGGATTCGGAAAGCGACTCTGCGAAAGATTCGGTCGCGGATTCGACGACGGGTTCAGCAATGAATTCGGGCTTTTCGGACGCTTCCTCCGGTTCTCGGACAGTTTCCGGCAGCGGCACTGACTGCTCGGCGGCTGGTTCCGCGGCATTTCCGGCAACGGGTTCTGCCGGAGCCGTCTCCTCAATGGAAAGCTCGGATTCAGGCTCAGAAGCAACCGGTCCGGATTCGGTCACGGGTTCAGCGGCAGAGATTTCCGGTTCTGAAATCGGGTTCGTCCCGCCGTCGGAATCGGACTGCGCAACAAATGCTTCGGCAGAATCGACAACAACTTCAGGTTCGGCAGCCAGTTCTTCGGCAGGTTCGGAATGCCCTGCGAAATTTACGCCCGTTTCGACGGCCTGTCCGGACCCGAACTCAGACTTCGATTCCGGCACCGTCTCCGGTTCCGGCTCGGAAACGGATTCCGACTCGGAGACCGCACCAGCTTCGGCGACTGACTCCGACTCAAAGGACGCCCCCGCCTCGGCAAAAGATTCCGACTCAAAAGCCGCACCCGCTTCGCCAACAGCGTCCCGTTTGGCGGCAGCATCCGGTTCGGCCTGCGCCTCAACCGCGAACGGGTCGAGCGAAAGCATTTCGCCGAGATCGATGCTGACCGGAATTTCGGCCGGAGCAGGCTCCGCCACGGCCTCTTCCGCCGCATCTTCGCGGACAGCCGCAAAGTCCGCATCCGCGCCGAAACGCACGGCATCGTATAACTTCCGCAGTTTTTCGAGCACCAGATCCCGTTCGAGGGCCGCGGTCTCCTGCGGGGTGTCCCAATTGTCTATGATTTCAGAGAGCTTCTGCAATTCGCTCCGCACGTATTTCAAATCCATGATCCGTACACTTTTTGCCCTCAAAGATAGGAAAAATTTACGAACTACCCAGCGGAATCGCCCATATAATATCGCAGCCCCTCCCCGTTGCCGCCGGGAAACGGAAAAGGGGACGGCATACGCATCGTCCCCCTATTCCGTCTGCGGAAAACATGTCACTTCCCGAAGATATGTTTCGCATAATTATATCCGCAGGCGTCGTAAATCTTCGCCAGCCGGCGTACGCGGCGCAGGTAGTCGCCGTAATCCTTCCGGTCGAGACTCCACCCCACTTCGGCCAGCGCGCTCAGGCGCGGCAGCAGCATGTATTCGGCATGGGGCCACGTGGCGATGTACTCGGTCCAGAGGTTGGCCTGCACGCCCAGTATACAGCGCTGTTCGTCAGCCGTCAGCATCTCGTAAGGATCGAGCGAATAGACCTTCTCCACAGGCAGATAACCGCCGATGGCGAGCGGTTCCCCAGCCGTATCGCGCGTCTGGTAATAGTCCAGATAGCAGTGCGTCGTCGGAGCCATGATGGCGTGGTTGCCCATCTTCGCAGCCTTGATGCCGCCTTCGGCGCCCCGCCACGACATGATCGTGGCCGTCGGCGTCACTTCGCCCTCCAGTATCTCGTCCCAACCGATCAGCCTGCGTCCGTGGGCGTTGAGGAATTTCTCGACGCGGGCCGTGGCATAGTTCTGCAACCGGCGCGGCCGCTTCAGCCGCTCGGCCTTCATGCGCGCTTTGCAATGCGGGCATTTCTTCCACATCACCGTCGGGCACTCGTCGCCGCCGATATGGATATACTCCGAAGGAAACAGCTCCAACACCTCTTCGAGCACCCCCTCGATGAATTCGAACGTCGTCTCCTTGCCGATGCAGAAAACCCGGTCGTCGATGTCCCACGTCTGGCGCACTTCGTACTGCTCGCCCGTACAGCCCAGCCACGGATAGGAGGCCAGCGCCCCGACGGCATGCCCCGGAAATTCGATTTCGGGAATCACCGTGATGAAACGCTCCGCAGCGTAATTCACCACGTCGCGGATCTCATCCTGCGTATAGTAACCGCCGTAAGGCGTTTCGTCGAATTTGCAGTTCTCGTCGTACGTGCCGCCCGGATCGCGGCCGATCAGCGTACGGCTGCGTACGGAACCTATTTCGGTGAGTTTCGGATATTTCCTGATTTCGATGCGCCACCCCTGATCGTCGGTCAGATGCCAGTGGAAGACGTTGAGTTTGTGCAGGGCCATGATGTCGAGCGCCTCCTTCACCTCATCGACCGTGAAGAAGTGACGGCCGACATCGAGCATCATGCCCCGGTAACCCAGACACGGTTTGTCCTCGATCGTGACGACGGGCAGTTCGACGGCCCGCACGTCGTCGGCTTCGTACGCTGCCGCCGGAAGCAGCTGGCGCAGCGTCTGCACGGCATAGAACGCCCCCTGCGCTCCTCCGGCGACGATGTCGATCCGGCAGGGAGTTACGAAAAGGCGGTAGGCCTCCGCAGGCATCGTCTCGTCGCGGGTGACGTTCACCGCATGGTCCGCGGCCTTGTCGGCATGCCTTACCCGCGGGCCGCGGCCGAACAGCGGCATCAGCACCTTGTTCAGCGCGGCAGTCACGCCGGACAGACGCTCGTCGTCGAACAGCAGGACCACCTCGGCGTCGGAGGTCAGGCGGAAGGTGCCCTGCCCCTCCACGATATGCTCCGGGAGCGGCACGACAGCCACTTCGCCGTCGGTCGGAATCACCCTGCCGCAACTGCAACAGCCGCACAATACGGCGAACAATGCCAAAACAGGTAAAAGTCTCTTCATATCGGATCGTTTTCGTGGGTTTCGGTGCAACTTACCCGGTAAATATAACAAAAAAACGGATTTCGCCAAAGCACCGCGTCATTTATTCGCAGGCCGAAGCTCCCAGCAGTCCTACGTGGTCGATATTCGAACAGCAGATATGCAGTCCCTCGACGGTCTTGGCATAGGGGAACCGTTTCAGCTGTTCGTACATCGCTTCACGGAAAAAGCCGAATGCATGGGCGATGCTGCCGCCGAAGACGATCGCTTCGGGGTCGTACGTATAGAGCACCAGCATCACCAGCTGGCCGACATGCCCCCCGAACTCGCGCCAAAGCGCCAACGCTTCGGGATCGCCCGCCGCGGCGCGCTCGTAAGCCTCCTTGCCCGTCGTGCCGCGGCCCACGAAGAAGCGGCTGCTGCAATAGTATTCGTAATCCCGGTCCAGATACGGGATGCTTCCGATCTCCCCCGCCCCGGTGTCCCGGCCGCAGTAGAGTTTCCCGCCGATCACGACTCCCGCGCCGACGCCCGTGCCGAGCGCCACGCACACCACGTCGCTGAACGCGCTCGCCTCGCCGAAGCGGCAGACGCCCAGCGCAAAACAGTTGCAGTCGTTGTTGACATGCACCGGCACGCTGAAACGCTTTTCGAGCAGGTCTTTGAGGTAAACCTCGCGCCACGAAGGGATGCCCACCACATTATATACGATTCCCCGCGCAGCGTCCACCACCGACGGCACGCCGATACCGATCCGCGACACCTCAGGTCGCATAAGCTCCCCGATAAGCGATGCGATATGATCCACCACCTCCCCTTCGGGACGGTCGGCTTTGCAGGGTTCGGAAAGCAGCCGCACGATATGTCCGTCTTTCACAAGGCCGGCGCGCACGTTCGTGCCGCCCAAATCCACGCCTATTCTCATCTCTTGTCTGTTAATTGCTGTTCTTGACTTTGCTGATCCTGCCGTCGCGGAACTCCACGTGATCGACGATCCGTCCGTCGCGCTCGTGAATCCACGTCTCGAAGCCCCGTTCGCCTTCGGTCAGCACCAGCAGACGCACGCCGGGGCGCAAGTTGTTGTAGGTCGTATCGTCGCCCGAAAAACGTCCGTATCCGAGCGCTATACCCTTCTCGGCAACGACGTAGTCGATGTCGTGGTCATGCCCCACGAACACCCCCGTCACGTCGCCGCTCTCGACCATTGCCGCGAACATGCCGGGATTCAGCTCGCCCGGACACTCGTCCTCGGCGGCGCGGCCGATATGCGTATTGTCGGGATTGCGCCACGCCGCGACGTATTCGGGCAGGGCGATATGGAAAAAGGCCAGCGCCGGCAACGGTTTCCCGCCGTTGGCCCCGGTATAGGCGGCGCTCCGGTCGCGGTACCAGCGTATCTGATCCTGCGTGAACCAGCCGTAACCGTCGATACCCTCGACAGTCGAATAGTCGTGCGAATCGAGGCAGTAAAGCAACGCCGCAGGCGATTTCTTCCCGGCGATCTCCAGCACCACGTCGGCCAGTTCGCCGTCGGCGTTCAGCGTGTTGAGCGTCCCGGCATACGAAGTGACGATGCGGCCGATTCCGGCGCGCGGAATATCCTGTTCGGCGTCGTGGTTGCCCAGCACCACGCAGAACGGCAGGTTACGCTCCGCAACGGGCGCCAGCACGCGCTTCCACCCTTCGGCGGCAGGTTTTCCCGTCACCACGTCGCCCGTGAAGACGACCAGATCGGGCCGCTCCGCATCGAGGATATAACGCATCTGAGCGATCGTCTTCTCCGCCTGCGCCTGCCGGTAGGGATTCCCCAGATCGAGGTGCACGTCGGTGAACTGCGCGATCTTGAATTTCCCCTCCCCGTTGAATTCCAGAGCGGGCCTCTGCGCCTGCGCCGAGCACCACAAGGCAACGGCGCACATAAGTGTCGTTATCTTTTTCATAAGCAGGTTGGGTTGCTCAGTTCAGTTTCACGCTGCCGCTCTTCTCCACGCGGACCGTACGGCTCCGGCCGTCGCCCCACGTCACCGTCAGGTCGAAGGGCACGTTGGTCTCAACGCTCACGGAGGGCGTCTCGCCGGCCGAAGCGCGTCGTTTGACCTTCAGCCCCACGACGCCGTCCGGCCCGTAGGGATAGCGTTCGATGCCGTGGACCTCGGTATGCTCGATGTCCCACACGATGCGGCCTTCGGAGTAATCCGACTTCACGCCGAGGATATACTCGATGAAGACGGCGATGGGCGGAAGTCCGGTCCAGCCCACGAAGTCCTTGCGTGCCATGAATCCGGGTTCGATCTTCTCCGGGGCGTAGTACTCCCAGAAGGTGCCGGTATTCTTCCACACCTCGAAGACTGCGGCGTAATGGTTCGCGGCGATCTCCCGCGCAAGGTCGTGATAGCCCTTACGGTAAAGGCCGTCGATGGTCATGTAATTCGTACCGGGCCATACGCCGCCCTGCCAGTAGCGGCCCAGCGGATTGTATTTCGGATGGTCGGCCGAGAGCGACGGCACGCGGTGCGGACGGTCGAACTCGGTCGTATCGCTCAGATGCGCCACCATGCGGTCGAGCCGCTCCCGATCCAGCGCATCGGCCTGCAAAGCCCAGAATGCGCCGATTCCCTTGGTCGTGCAGAGCGTTCCGTCGCCATAGCGGTCGTACAGGAAAGCCGTCCGCTCGTCCCAGAGATGTTCGTTCACATAGGCGCGCAGCCGCTTCATCTCGTCCTCCATATCCTCGATCTCCTGCCAGCGTTCGATATAAAAACCGATGTTCAGCAGCGATTCGTCTACCAGCATCTGCTGCAGGTTGGTGTCGAGCCAGACCATATGTCCGTGCGAAAAGATCGGGTTGTATTCGGGCTTCACGCGGGGCATGTTGTCCATGCCCGTTCCCCAGCCGCTCGACCAGTAGGTGCCGTCGGGCCACGTGCGGTTGAGCCGCCACCATTTGGCGTAGGCGCACAGCGCGGGGAAGACCTTGTGCAGGCGGTCGATGTCGCCGAACTGGCGGTAGTACAACAGCTCGACCCACGGCAGCAGGTTCGGGCCGGTCGAAGTCGGATCGTAACGCTCGAAACAGTCGGAACCGTCGGCCCGGATTTCGCGGCAGATGAAGCCGTCGGGATGCTGCTTCGCATAGAAGTTGTCCAGCGAACGCTGGAACGGGAAGAAGCGGTAGCCATAGCGGGCAAACATCATCATGAACGAGGCGTCCCACATGAAAATATTGCCGTTGTAGGCGATATCCAGATACGGCGAGACGAATCCCGATCCCTCCTGCGGCTGGCGGATGTTGCCCACGGCGATCCGCCAAGCATGCCAGTACATCTCGATCTCTTTGTCGTGCCCCTCCCACACGGGTGCGGGCAGGATCTTGCGGGCCTCGGCGAACGAACGGGGCTTGATGGTTTCGGGCTTGGCGGTCCGGAATTCGTTTTCGGCCACGAAGACCTCCTTTACATAGGTATTCTTGTAAGGCAGCTCGTAAGGACCCGATTTAAGGCCCTGCGCTCCGGCCGCTCCCGCTGCGAAGACCAGCGGCAGAAGCGCCGCGATTTGTTTGCGTAGCGTCATAATATGCGGTTTATTTTATCAGCGATTTGATCCTGCGGGCGATCTCCGTATTCATATACGTACCGCAGAACTTGTCGGCTCCGGGACCGTATGCGAATACGGGAAGCATCGCGGGGGTATGGTCGTCGGAGACATAGACGCCCATCACGCGGCCCGTCCGCTCGTCGCCGTCCACCAGCACCAGCCCGCCCGTCTCGTGGTCGGCGGTGACCACGACGAGCGTCTCGCCGTTTCGGTCGGCGAATTTCAGCGCTTCGGCCACGGCAAGGTCGAAGCTCAGCATCTCGATAATCGAGCCGGGCAGACAGCGCGAATGGCCGGCATAGTCGATCTTGGCGCCCTCGACCATCAGGAAGAAACCTTTGCCGCCCCGCTCCTGCAGTTTGGCGATCGAAGCCTTCGTGGCGTCGGCCAGCAAGGTGAGGTTGGCCTGCTCGGCGGCATCGTCCATCGTCTCGTCGATGCAGATCACCTTGCCTTTCCGGGCGTTGATCTCGTCGACCGAACGCACGAAGTCATACTGTTTTTCCAGCTCGCCGATCAGGTCCACACCGTCGCTGCGGCGGGTGAATTCGCGGATACCGCTGCCGCAAAGCAGGTCCACGCGGCCGTCCATCAGGCAGCGGGTCAGCTCGTCGGCGTTGTCGCGTTCGACCGAATGTCCATAGAAGGCCGTCGGCGTGGCATCGGCGACATTGCCGAGCGTCAGCACGCCCACCGGCATCCCCTTGTCATGGAAAAAGTCGCTCAGCGAAGGATACGGCTCGCCTTCGGAACTCATCGAAATATGACGGTTATCGTGACGTTCGCCCGTCGCCAGCGCACTGCCGCCCGCGGCCGAGTCGGTCGTGAAGGCATCCAGCGCATTGTTCTGCTGCAGGCCCATATACTTCATCTGCAGCGTCGTAAGGCCCTTGTTGGCATAAAATGCGGCCACGATCTGCGAAAGGCCCATGCCGTCGCCGATCAGGTAGATCACGTTTTTGACTTTTCCCTTGCCGCCGTCGTTTCGATAGGTCGGCGTGTAAACGTCGATACCCTCGGTGAGCTGCAGTTTATCGTTCTGAAATCCCCTGAAATCGCGCGTGGTCTTGTCCAGACGCTTCGTGCCGGTCACGCCACCGACGGCCGTACGGCGCTGGCCGATCTGGAAATTCTTGTTGCCGAAATCGTCGAAGAATCCGGCGCAGACCTCCGGACGGTCGGTGTTGATGTAGTCGATCCCCATGTCGTAAAACGTATAGTAAACCGTCGTACCCTCAGGAGCGCCCCAGAAGCGCACGGGCTTGCCCCAGCCGTGGGCGCGGTCGATGATCTTTTCCAGCTTCACACGCTCGGCGGGAATGATCGAACCTTTGCCGTTCCACTGCGAATAGGTCCTGAAGTTTACGCTTACGAGGGCGATGCGCTCCAGCTGGTCCGGGGTGTAATCGGTCTCCCAATTACCGTCGAAACGGACATAGGCGGGATATTTGCCGAAATCCTCAGGCGCGGGAACCCGTCCCGTAACGGCGATACGCACGGCTTCGGGATTCACGGCCGGGTCGAAGACTTCGGGATAACGGCCCAGCAGCGCCGTAACGGCCTGCAGCGTCGGTTCGGTCGCCGATTTGAGTTCGACCATCAGTTGCAGACGTTCGTCCGAATCTTTCCATGCGCGGCCGCCGTTGCGCCCAAAAAGCGTCACGATCGGCTCGACGTAGAGCGACTCGAAAGTCATGTCGGGCGAAAGGTCCTCGACATCGTGCCCCACGAGCAGCCGGCCGTCGTGCAGGAACACGTCGGCTTCGATCGAGTAGACCCCCTGCGCATAAGCCTGCCAGAAGGGAGCGCGGCGGCAATAGTCGTTGTGCGAATGGATCAGCATGGGGCGTTCGGCCGCAGCCGTTACGCAGAAGCACAATGCTGCAGCCAGCAGCCAGCTTTTCAGTATCTTTTTCATCGTAGGAGTCATTTAGCGATTTTGACAACGGCCATCACCGGAGCGTGGTCGGAAACATAGCCGCCGTCGAAGGTGTCGGGCAGCACTTCATAGCGGACGGCTTCGATGTCGCCGCTCACGAAGATATAATCCAGCAGGGGACGCTCGGCTTCGGGAATCTGTCCGAAATCGGAGAAGCTCCAGTCGGTTCCCGACCGCTGCGCCGCGATCGCCTTCGCGTCGCGCAGCACGCCGTCCTTCTGCACATGGGCCACCACCGACGATCCGGGTTCCGAGTTGAAGTCGCCCGTCAGGATCACGGGACGTCCTCCGCTCAGGGTTTCGATGCGTTTCATCAGCAAGCTCACGCCCTCGTCGCGCGCCACCTGCCCGACATGGTCGAGATGGGTGTCGATGAAGAAGAGTTCCCGGCCGTCCCTGTCGCGCAGCACGACCCATGTGGCGATTCGCTCGCAGGCGCCGTCCCATCCCAGCGACCCCACCACTTCGGGGGTCTCGCTCAGCCAGAACGTCCCCGAATCGAGCAGCGTGAAGCGGTCCTTCCTGAAGAACACGGCGCAGTATTCGCCCGACTCGGCGCCGTCCAGCCGTCCGACGCCCACTCCTTGATACCCGGTCAGCAGACCGCTCAGGTCGTCGAACTGGTTGGAAAGCAGCTCCTGCGTGCCGAGCACGTCAACCTCCTGCGCCTTAATCACCCCGGCGATCCGCTCGCGGCGGAAACGCCAGTTGTTCTGCCCGTCTTCGGGATTGTCGTAACGCATGTTGAAGGTCATCACGCTGAGCGAGGTCGCCGAGCCGCAGGCGGTGAACGCAACCGCTGCGAGAAGATAAATCAATCGTTTCATTGTCCCCTATTTTTTATGTTGAATACAATATTTCCGTCAATTCGTCAGCCGCAGATTCGCTTCGGGAATCGCTTCGAAGCCCTCCGCTCCGGGCGCTTTCCAGCCCCACGAGAGATCCTGTCCCTCGTAATCCTCGAAATAGAGCAGCGTATAGGGATGCAGTCCCGCTTCGAGCGCCACGCGCCCGGTCGCCATGACCGAAGCGTGGGACCCGTCGTTGTCCACCACCTTGCGGTCGCCGATCGTCAGCACGCTGCCGTCGTCGCTCTTGGTCATGAACTCCCAGACGCCCCGTTCCGGAATGAGGATCGATCCCGTGAAAATATAACCGAAGTGGTCCTCCTGCGGAGCTTGGGCGATCGAAGGCGCAGGCATCGTGCCGGACGACACGTATTTTCCCTTGCGGATATCGTCCACACACGAGAAAACGCCTTCGTAATAGCTGTAGGCGACGCCGGGACGCATGGCGGTCTCCCCTGCGGGTGCGCCTTTGCGGAACACCGCTTTCTCGGCTTCGAGGGTCAGCGTACGGCTGGGCGCGGCGCCGGGTTTGAATCCTTTGGCCTTGAGCGTCAGCGAACGGTCCACCGGCACAGGAGCGGCATAGAGCGCCGACGTTTCGGTGGGTTCCGAGCCGTCGAGCGTATAGCGGATTTCCGCTCCGGAGGTCGTCGTCGCCAGAGCGACGGCGATCGGATCGGTAAACAGGCTCACGTTCTGCGTGGTATAGGGAATCGAAACCACCTCGCCGCGGGTCAGCGAATGGGGCGCGGCCGCATCGTCAGTCCCGCGTTCGTAATCGGGGCGCGGCCGGAGCGCAAAGTGCAGCTCGCCGCCCTGCATCAGTTCGTCGTAGGTGATGTAATTCCGGTCGATCGGCTTCCCGTCGAGCGCCACCGAAGCGATATAGACGCTGCGACGCGGATTGTCGGCCGTAACGGTCAACGTACGGCCGTTGGCCAGCCGCACGACGGCTTTCGGGAATTGGGGCGCGGTCAGCGCGAATTCGTTCGAGCCGGGACATACGGGATAGAAACCCAGACTGGAGAAGACGTACCACGCTGACATCTGGCCGCAGTCCTCGTTGCCGATGATGCCTTCGGGCGTCGGGGCGTACATCTCGTGCAGCAGGCGGCGCGTCAGCTCCTGCGTCTTCCACGGCTGTCCCACATAATTATAAAGGTAAGCCATATGGTGGCTCGGCTCGTTGCCGTGGGCGTACTGCCCCATCAGGCCCGTCACGTCGCTCACGTCGAGCTGCATTTCATCCGATTCGAGCGTGAAGAGCCGGTCCATTTCGCGGATGAACGCTTCGCGGCTGCCGAAAAGCTGGATCAGGCCGTTCACGTCGTGCGGCACGAAGAAGCGGTAGTGCCACGGCGTGGCCTCGGTATAGTCGCGGCCCGTGGCGAACTCTTCGAACGGCGCGGACCAGTTGCCGTCGGACTGACGGCCGCGAAAAAAGCAGGTCGAGCCGTCGAAAACATTTACATAGTTGAGCGCCCGCCGCGCATATTCCCCAAATATGTCGTCGCGGCCCATGGCCTGCGCCATGCGGGCGATCGCCCAGTCGTCGTAGGCGTATTCCAGCGTACAGGAGACCGATTCGCGCTTGATATTGGAGGGAATATACCCCTGCGCCGTATAATAATCCGAACCTTTCTTATTGATGTTCGACGAACGGATCATCGCCTCCAGCGCCTTGTCGGCGTCATAGCCGCGAATTCCCTTCAGATAGGCGTCGGCGATGACCGACACAGCGTGGTAGCCGATCATCGTGCCCGTCTCGCCCGAAGCCAGCGGCCAGATCGGGAGTTCGCCCGTTGAATCGTACATGTCGAGCATGCTGCGGATCATGTCGTTCACCAGCGCGGTATCGACCAGCGTCTGGAGCGGATTCCACGCCCGGAAAGTATCCCACAGCGAGAACGTCGAGTAGTAGGACTCCCCTTCGGGCATCCGCGCAACGGTCTGGTCGTGGCGACGGTACTCGCCGTTCACGTCGCTCATCAGGTTGGGCGTCAGTTTCGTATGGTACTGCGCCGTATAGAAGTTGGTCATCTCGTCGCGCGAGCCGCCTTCGACGACGATGTCGCCCAGCGCTTTGCGCCACTGCCCGACGGCGCGGGCATGCACGGCGTCGAAATCCAGTTCGGGAACCTCCGCAAGCGAATTCATACGGGCGTTTTCGACGCTGACGGACGACAGTCCCACGGCGATCGTGAGCGTCCGCACGTCGGGCGCGAAGGTCAGCACGGCCTGCTTGTCCCCCAACAGCTGCACGTCGGCGAACGGCTCCGAGAAGCGGGCCGCGAAGAATACATACTGATCGGGCACCCACCCCTGCGTGCGACGCATGCCGGCCAGCTCGTAGGGAGCCGTCCGGCGGAGTTCGCACAGGTCGATCTTCTCCTCGGTGACCGTATGCAGCAGATCGACGATCACCCGCCGGGGACCTTTGCCCGCAAAGGTATAGCGGTGTACGCCCGTACGGGGCGCGGCGGTCAGTTCGACCCCGATATTCACGTCGGGCAGCGTCACGGCGTAGTAGCCGCACGAAGCCCGCTCGTCGTCATGCGAAAAGAAATAGGGCTGCAAGACACACTCGCCGTCGTGGATCACGATTTCGCGCGTGGTCGGATGGAACAGAATGTCCGCAAGGTCGGCGCATCCCGTACCGCTCAGGTGCGTATGCGAAAAGCCGTCGATCGTCGTGTCGCTGTAATGGTAGCCGGCGCAGGCGTCCCAGTTGCCGGCACGGGTGTCGGGACTCAGCTGCACCATGCCGAAAGGCGTGGTGGCGCCCGGATAGGTATGACCGTGGAATCCGGTGCCGATGAACGGGTTCACATAATCGACGGGATCGGCGGACCGCGGCGAACAGCCAAGGGCCGCGAGGGCCAGCAGCAGAATGGTAAGTTTTTTGGTCATAACAGTAGTCGGTAGTGCGAACCGTCCGGAAAATGCAAATCAAAGGTACGGATTCCGGAGCGATATTGCAACTCCGCGCCCTTCTCTCTTCGTCTGTCCGAAGCCGGTCGCAGTTTAGGTCATACAAATATAGAGAAGCGATTGCACCCTGCCGTGGCTATTTGCGCTTTTACTTCCTCAAATCGCGCAGAACCGTCATTTCCCGCCCCCCGAAACGTCCCGATCTGCCGCCGAAAAATCGCAGAAACCGCCCGGATTTCCGAAAAAAAAGCTACCTTTACCGTCGAACGGACACTACCCGAACGATGGCACGCGTAATTTTCCTGACCGACTTTTCCGAAGCGTACGCACGAGAACTGCTCCTCGGCATGGCGCGCTATGCGCACGACACGGCGCAGGCATGGAGCCTGTGCCGCCTGCCGCTGTCGATACGCGACAAATTCGGCATCGAAGCCGTCGTGGAGTGGGCGCTGCGCATGAAGGCCGACGCCGTGATCGGCCAGTTCTACAACACCGACAACGTCGAACTGTTCCGCAAAAACGGGATCATAGCCATCGCGCAGGACTTCAAGAAACGCTTCACCACCATCCCCAACATCACCGGACCGCACTATTCGGCGGGCAGGATGGCCGCCGAGTACTTTCTGCAAAAGGGCTTCCGCAACTTCGCCTTCTACGGCACGCGGGGCATCGACTTCTCGGACGAACGCTGTCAGGGCTTCCGCGAAACGATCGAGGCGGCGAATCCCGAATTCACCTTTTCGTCGCTGCGCAGCAGCGCCCAGAACGATTTGTGGTACTACGACTCGACGCAACTCATCACGTGGCTGCAGTCGCTGCCCAAGCCGGTGGCGATCATGGCGTGCGACGACAACCAAGCATATCATATCACCGAGGCGTGCCTGCAGATCGAGGGGGGGGGAAATTCCCGCATCCCGAACGACATCGCCATTCTGGGCGTGGACAACGACGAGACGATCTGCAAGCTCTCCACCCCCAACCTTTCGTCGCTCAATCAGGGCGTCGAGCAGGGCGGTTACGACGTGGCGCGCCTGATCGACCGGCTGATCCGCAACCCTGAAGCGGAGTGGGAGGACGTCATGGTGATGCCGACCCACATCGTCACGCGGCAATCGACCGACATCTACGCCAACAACGATCCGCACATCGCCGAAGTGCTGCGCTACATCCATGAGAACATCAGCCAGAAAATCACGGTCAACGAACTCGTGAAGCTGGTCCCCCTGTCGCGCCGCCTGCTCGAAACCCGTTTCAAGAAGAGCATGGGCACCTCCATCTACGACTATATCATACAGGTCCGCATCGAAAAGATGATGCAGCTGCTCTGCGAAGGCCAGAGCGTCTCCGAAGCGGCCGCCGAGCTGGGGTTCTCCGACATCAAGAACGTCTCGCGCACCTTCCGCCAGCTCAAGGGCATCACCCCCTCGGAATACCGCGAACAGTTCGCGCCCAAAAGACGGTGATCCGCCCGGCGGGCCGTTCCCAATATCCGGGCGCCCGAATTCCCAATACCTCCCCTCCTGTCTTTTCCGCCGGTTTCATTAATTATACGGCCAACTGTCATACCCGCCAACCGCCCCGCAAATCCATGCACAAAAAAAAGCAGCGGCCCCTCAAAGGCCGCCGCTTAGTTCTGTTCGACCGTCCTGCGGTCAGAGCGTCACACCGCCCCGCAGGCGGATATCCTCGCACGACGATCCCACGAAGATGTTGAAGTCGCCCGGCTCGGTCACGAACCCGTGCGAGAAGATGTCGTAGAAGCGGAAGGCTTCGTCGGTCAGCATCACTTCGACGCGCTTTTGTTCGCCTTTCTTCAGGAAGATTTTCTCATAACCTTTCAACTCCTTGGCAGGACGCGGCACGCTGGCTTCGACGTCGCCCACATAGACCTGCGCCACCTCGGCGGCGTCCATACCGCCCGTGTTCCTCACGGCGAACGACACGACCACCCCGCCGTCGCACTTCTCGACCTTCAGGTCCGAATACTCGAACGTCGAATAGCTCAGTCCGTAACCGAAGGGATAGAGCGGCTTCACCCCGCTGCGCTCGTAACCGCGGTAGCCGACAAACACGCCTTCATTATAAGTAACGCGCTTCTGCAGGGTGTTCTTGCGGTGGGTGCGCGCCACATTCTCGTAATAGCTGCCCAGCGTCGGATTGTCCTCGGCGCGGCGCTCGACGGAGATCGGCAGGCGGCCGCTGGGCGAGATCCGCCCCGTTACGATCTCGGCGATCGCCTGACCGCCCTGCTGTCCGGGATACCACGCCATCAGAATCGCTTTAGCCTTATCGTCGAACGTCGAGAAATCGACACCGCCGCCGCTGTTGACGACCACGATCAGATTCTCGTTGAGCGCCGCGAGCCGGGCGATCTCTTCGGACTGCCCTTCGGGCAGCGCAAAGGTCCGATCGGAATTCTCCTTTTCGTTGGTGTTGTCGAATCCGGCGCAGTAGATCACGGCGTCGGCCCGGATGATCCGGGCATCCTCGGCGCGGGGATCGGCGGTCATATAGCCGAACGACACCTCGGCCGACGAGGCGTTGTCGAAATATTCCAACCGCAGCGCGTATTTCCGGCCGGCCTTCATTTCGACACTCCCCTTGCGGGTCGTCGCGCTGTGGTTGCCCCAGTCGGCGAGCACCTCTTCGCCGTCCACGAAGAGCCGGTAACCGTCGTCGCCGCGCATGACCAGCGAAGCCGTGCAGTCGGATTCGGGAACGAACACGCCGGTCCAGCGGATCGAGAAGCCGTCGGCGGGAAGCCCTTCGGCCGGCGCCTTATCCTTCCAGTTGAAGCCGATTTTCGTATCGACGCGCGTCAGCGCGGGAGTTCCCTCGAAATGCTTGTTGGCGAAGTACTCGCCCCTGAGTCCCGGCGTTTTGCAGTCGGCCGAGGTGTAGACCATGCCCTGAGCGGCCATATCGCTCGCCGAAGGGAGATTGCCCAAAACCGTCACCCTGTATTTCTTGCCCATCATCTGCATGCCCTCGCCGACCGAAACCGTCGAGAAGGGATGCACGAAACCGCTGCCGCCGCCCGTCGGGATATTGCCCGAATTGGGTCCCAGCACCACGATATCGCGCTGTTTGGTCAGCGGCAGGAAAGCCCCGTCGTTCTTGAGCAGCACCACACCCCCGCGCGCCACGTCGAGCGCCGCAGCGTCCGAGAAGGGATTGCATTCGGGAATAGCGGGGTCGAGCTGTTGGCGGTCCAAAAATCCGAACGCGATGAGCGTCTGGAGGATATGCTGACATTTCAGGTCGATCGTACGTTCCGACACCACGCCCGATTCGATGAGCGGACGCAGGTTGCGGGCGTTCATAAACCGGGCGCTCGGCATCTCCAGATCGAGTCCCCGGTTGGCGGCGCCCTCGGCCGAATAGGTGGCGTTCCAGTCGGACATGAAGATTCCTTCGAAGCCCCACATCCCGCGCAGAATATCGACCGCAAGCTGCTCGTTCTCGGTCGCATGCTGGCCGTTGACAAGGTTGTAACTCGACATCACGGCGCCCACGCCGGCCTGCTCGACCGCCTTGCGGAAGGCCGGGAGATAAATTTCATGGAGCGTACGCTCGTCGATATCGGAACTCACCTGATGACGGTCCCACTCCTGATTGTTGCCCGCAAAGTGTTTGATCGTCGCCATAACTCCTTCGGACTGCATGCCCTCGATATACTGCACGGCGGTCTCCGACGCCAGATAGGGGTCCTCGCCGAAGTACTCGAAGTTACGGCCGCACAGGGGCGAACGGTAGATATTGACGCCGGGTCCCAGCATGATATGCACGCCGCGGGCGCGGGCGTCCTGCCCCAGACCGCGTCCCATATCGCGCACCAACGCCCGGTCCCAAGTCGCCGCGGCGGCCACGCCGCAGGGGAACATCGTACTGCGGGTATTGTTGCGCACGCCCTGCGGACCGTCGGCCATCCGGATTTCGGGAATGCCCAGACGCGGAACGGCCCTGATATAGAATTCGTTGTAACCGCCGATATAATCGATTTTTTCATCGAGAGTCATCTGTCCGACCAGTTCGGCGGCGCGCTCTTTGGCCTGCGGCGGGATAGGCTGCGCGGCGGCGGACGACACGAATGCGACCGCCAGCACGGCAACAAGAGTTTTTTTCATCGGGTTGAAGTTTTAATGGTTTATGCAAAGAAAGTAAAAATATTCCGAAAAGCATCGGATCGGAAACAAAAACTTCCGAACCGAAACCTCCGTCCGGCCGCACGACTCACCATAATTACACGCCCGCGCCACCGGAAACCCCGAACCGGAGCAATATTTTTCATCATCGGAGAGCGAGCCAATACATATATGAAAAGAAATTAGTATCTTTGCGCTTCGGCCCGCAGGAGAGTTCCCGCCGGATGCTGCCGGGCAGCATCGCCGACGTCCGCGCAGGACGCGCAGCGGATGCTGAACGCACGCAAACCTCCGTCCGCACACGCGAAATGCGCCTGATACGCAGCAGCCGCGCCCGCACCGCCTGCGGTACAGGATGCGCGGAAGATGCCGGAGATGCGGCAACCGCTGTCCGTACGGAAGGAATGCTCCGGGCCACAGACAACCGATTCAAAACAAACAAGATAATTCAATGGCTTTACAGTGTGGCATCGTGGGTCTTCCGAACGTCGGCAAATCGACCCTTTTCAACTGCCTGTCCAACGCGAAGGCGCAGGCGGCTAACTTTCCCTTTTGCACCATCGAACCCAACGTGGGCGTAATCACCGTCCCCGACCGGCGGCTCGTCCGGCTGACCGAGATCGACAAACCCAAGCGGGTGATTCCGACCACCATCGAAATCGTCGATATCGCCGGACTGGTCAAAGGCGCGTCGAAAGGCGAAGGACTGGGCAACAAGTTCCTCGCCAACATCCGCAACACGCACGCCATCATCCACGTACTGCGCTGCTTCGACAACGGCAACATCACCCATGTGGACGGCTCGATCGACCCCGTGCGCGACAAGGGTATCATCGACACCGAGCTGCAGCTCAAGGACCTCGAAACGATCGAAAACCGGCTGGGCAAGACCCAGAAGCAGGCGGCCGTGGGCGGCGACAAGAACGCCAAACGTCAGGTCGAACTGCTGCTGCAATACAAATCGGTGCTGGAGCAGGGCCGCAGCGCCCGCACGGTCGAACTGGAGAAGGAGGACCGCAAACTGGTCGCCGACCTCAACCTGCTGACCGACAAACCGGTGCTGTACGTCTGCAACGTCGATGAGAAGAGCGCCGCCACGGGCAACGCCTACACCGAGGCGGTCCGTGCGGCCATCGCCGACGAAAAAGCCGAAATGCTCATCGTCGCCGCCGCCACCGAAGCCGACATCGCCGAGCTGGAGAGCTACGAGGAGCGGCAGATGTTCCTCGAAGATCTCGGTCTCGAAGAGTCGGGCGTCGAGCGCCTGATCAAATCGGCCTACAAACTGCTCAACCTCGAAACGTTCTTCACCACCGGCGCCGACGAGTCGCGCGCATGGACCTACGTCCGCGGCATGAAGGCCCCGCAGACAGCCGGCGTCAAAGGCAGATGTAAAACGGGCTGAGCTTCGTGGGCGGGATGATGGCATCAAATTCGCAAGCACTCTATTCTTGATGGCCCTGCGCGATAAGGAGGGCTTTGATCTGGAAGCTCTGCAAAAGGTCTGGAAAGAGGTTGGAAACTTGGCGGATAGCATTGCGGAAGGCTATTGCAGCATCGAGGATTTACATACCATCTTAGAGTCTGAAGCGGGCGCTAGAATTGTGGGAGGGATAGCCACATGACCGAATGGTGTCTTGCCCATCCGTGGATGACCTTTTTCTTGCTGACTTTTGCTCTGCTCGTCATCGACGAAATAGTATGCGCGATTGCGAATGCCATTGCAAGCAAGAACAGAGACAAGCATGAGGAGGGATAGCCCTTGAATGAGTTCCCGGATAGGCTGAGGAGGTGAATTATGCAGTACAATGAAATCTATCCTTTGCTAAAAAATACGATTAAGTGGCTTCAGGAAAACTATCCACACGACACATATTTTGTCATCAACTCAAACAGCGCAACGATGTATCACAGACGAAGTGTTTTTGCGATGGATGATGATTTGTTTTCGTCAAGGAAAAAGGAGGACAATAAGAATGGGGAGGGCGGACAGCATAAGTAAAAAAGTCAATCCCCGCAGACAACCGGCGTCCGCGCTGTCATGGACCGCAAGTACGTGTCCTAATAGAACTCCCCGCCAGTTGGCGGGGAGTTCTCATGTATAAGGATTCCGCTTCCAACTCTTGTTGATGATCGTCCAGAGGTCCGCCTTTTGTTCCCGTGTGAAATCCTGCCTGTCAAGATAGGCCTGCGCCTCTGTTTGGGAAACGCTGTTGTTTCCGTCACTATCAAGTCCGGCTTTCATGCTGGCATATTGCCCCACCGTTAACCCGGCCTGAACCGCCTGTATGGTTTTCTCATAGGCCTTTCCGCTCATGATTGCAGAACCGTATTGCTGATAGAGGGCAATATACTCCGCAGGAGAGACACCCAAATCT
>ERZ827528.1362-NODE-1362-length-25504-cov-4.404967_pt1 | contig 25504 bp, 26 predicted proteins | sample MGYA00519768_ERZ827528 | MGnify/ENA primary metagenome ERZ827528 (study PRJEB31778, sample SAMEA3449343) | human gut metagenome | biome: human gut; feature: human-associated habitat; material: faeces | place: United Kingdom | collected 2010/2012 ...
GTAAAAACATAAAAATATTCCGTATAAGCAGCAAGCGCAGTATATCGGCCTGTGCAAGCTAATTCTGAAATATATTTTAAACTGCCTTATTTATTTCTTTAAAGCCTCAGCCAGCATTTCCATCTGCTCATAAACAGCTTTATTAGCAGCTGATTTTATGGTTATTACCGGTTCGCATATAACAATGTCCTTCATTTGCCCAAGCAGTTCCTTAATGCCCTTAGCGGCGCTGGGCGCCCAAGTGCCGTTTTCTACTATTCCGACTTGCCTCCCGCGGTAGGTCTTGGATTTTAGATGGTGCAGGAATTCTTCCATGGGCGGGAAAATACCGCCGTCATATGAAGCGGATGCGAGTACCATTTTTTCATATTTAAAAGCATCTGCAACGCAGTAGGATACATCTGTTCTGGCCAAATCCCGCAGAACTGATTTAATTCCCCTCCGTGTCAGCATGTCGGATAAAGCCTTGGCCGCTTGGGCAGTATGCCCGTAAATGGAAGCGTAAGCGATAAGCACTCCCTTTTCTTCGGGAGTATAACTGCTCCAAAGCTGATATTTGTTTATATAATAGCTTAAATTATCCTTCAGTATGGGGCCATGCAACGGATATATGGCCGAAATGTCTAGATTGGCGGCCTTTTTTAAAAGTGCCTGAGCCTGAACGCCGTATTTTCCAACAATATTGTAATAGTATCTCCGAGCCTCGTCTTCCCATTCCTCCTGAACGTCCAGCGCGCCGAATTTGCCGAAAGCATCCGCAGAGAACAATATCCCTTCAGATGCTTCATATGTTACCATTACTTCGGGCCAGTGCACCATTGGCGCCATATAAAAGCGCAGAGTCCTGCTGCCCAGTTTTATTTCGTCCCCCTCCTGGACTGTCACAGTCCGATTTGACAAATCTATATCAAAAAACTGCGAAATCATTCCAAAGGTTTTAGCACTGCCCACTATCTGCATTCCAGGATATTTCCTTGCAGCCAGCTCCAGGCTGCCGGCGTGGTCAGGCTCCATATGGGAGACAATTAAATAATCGGGGTTTCGGCCCGCAAGGGCCAGTTCCAGGTTTTTAAGCCATTCATCTGCGGCGCGCGCGTCGGCAGTATCCATAACTGCAATGCGTTCGTCCAATATTAAATAAGAATTATAAGAAACCCCGTTGGGAACGGGATACTGTCCCTCAAATAAATCTATGCTCTTATCATTTACCCCTATATATTTTATTTGAGCTGCTTCCATATAATCAGGCGGCGTTCCGCCCTCCTCCTTTCGTAATCTTTGAATATCAGCTGCGGGGCAGTTCCAAATTGAGTATTTTATCTCTTCGTACCTGCCTCAATTATTACTGCCTAACTCAGCATATTATAGCATATATTGTCCGGTGTGGCTACACTCAATTAACCAGAACATATGCAGCTGCAAGAAAACTGTTCCGCTGCAATATAGCCGCTGTACGCCTTAACCAGGAAAAAATGTGTTGACACTCCCCTGTAATCATGTATAATAATAAAAGCTGTTTCAAAGATGACCGTAACAAGCATAATCCTTGATCGGACGATTTGCAGCAAAATTGAATATTTATACATGGAGAGGTATCGAAGTGGTCATAACGGGCCTGACTCGAAATGCTGTGGGGAGTTGTCCGTTTCGTCCAGCCGAAACCGTGTAACCATGCGGGTTTTGCCCGGTTCGAAAAACTGAATAATTTGCTGTTCTTTCCGTCAGTTCTTTCCAAAGCCTTTTTCTACCGGAAAAAGGCAGGGAAAAACGGCGGCTGAACATATAGGGAGCGGTATCGAAGTGGTCATAACGGGCCTGACTCGAAATCAGGTAGTCCTCACGGGCTCGTGGGTTCGAATCCCACCCGCTCCGCCATCGAAAAATCCAGTAACCATGCGGGTTTCTGGATTTTTCTTTTTTTGCGTTCACTTCGAAAATCACCCGATTTTGGGCTGTTCTTTCCAAAATTTTGGAAAGAACAGCTTTTTGCTTTATTCCCCGCTTTTTTCTGCGTTTTGCTCCCATTTGCTGCCGAAATCGCCCGCTTCGGGAAGGGGCATTCCGCTTACCATCGCCTGCGCCGAGGACAGCTTTGAGGTGTAATCAAGGTGGGCGTAGATATTGGCGGTAGTGGAAAAATCGCTGTGCCCCAGCCACTCCTGAATCTGCTTGAGCGGCACGCCGTTGGCGAGCAAGAGGGAGGCGCAGCTATGCCTGAGATCGTGGAAGCGCATTTTCTTCATGCCGTGCCGTTGGATGAATGCGGGGAATTGCGAGGTCAGGTAATCGGGCTTCATTCGCTCACCCAGCTCGTCTACGAATACAAAGCCGTCGTATTCATAGTTGTAGCAGTTGCCGCAGACCTGCTTGTTCAGCTCCTGCGCTGCCTTGACCTCTGCAAAATATTCCTTGAATCTTCCCACCAGCGGCAGAGTGCGCATGCTGGATTTTGTTTTTGCCGACTCTTGCTCGATGATCTGCGTTTTCCCGCCCACATTGACGGAGGTCACCGTCCGTTTGATGGTCAGCGTTCCCCGTTCAAAGTCGATGGCGTCCCACTTGAGCCCCAGTACCTCGCCGCGGCGTAAACCGTAAAAGGCGGCGACTAAGACCGGCAGCTCCAGCTTTGTCCCCTTGACCACTTCAAATAAGCGCTGAAGCTCCGCCGCATCCAGAAACACCGGTTGGAAATCGTTCTTCTTTGGGCGGTCTACCTTCATCGCCACGTTCTGCGCTACCAGATCGGTTTTCATGGCGTATTTCAGCGCCTGATGGATCACAGCGTGGTAATGGATGACAGAATTAGGCTTGACCGTCCGCAACTTTTCGGAATAAAACTGCTGGATATGCCGTGCCTCCAACCCTTGAAGCGTGTACCCTTTCTTGCGAAAGTACGGCTCGATGGTCGATTTTGTCATTGCTTCGTAGGAACTGTAAGTTGTCGCTTTCACACGCACCTTTACGATGTCCAGCCACTGAAGTAGATAATCCGCAAAAGGCATATCGGAAGCAAGCTCTCCCACCTCCTGCGGCGGCTCAAACTCGCTGCGGATGCGTGCGAGTTCTGCTTCCGCTTTTCTTTTGTTTCCCTTTTCGGGAAGTCCGGTAGATATGTACTTGACGTGCCGCTTGTTTTTGCTGTCGTAATAACTTAACACGGCGTAGTAGTACCCCTTTTTAACCTGTAAATGTCCTGATACCAATTGATAAAACTCCTTTCTTTGCTTTTACACAGGACAGTCCGGCACCGACAAGGCCATTGTACCCTGCCGGTGCCGTTCTTTCCATTGTGCGAAGGTCGTGCTCCGCACACATTTTCGGTTCGAATCAGCGGCTGTCTCTGTCCCGCTCCCGTCTGCGCTGCCATTGCTCTAACAGCTTAATGACCGTATCGCAGACTTGCTTGTCCGTGTAGCTCTTCGGGAAATATTTGCGGATATCCTCACGCTTGAATTTGTACTGCTCCTGCTGATTAGGCTTCTGCTCGGCGAGGATGTCGTAGATCGTCTGGTCTTGCAGTACCCCCTCCTGCGAGAGCTTTTTAAGCCGTATGCTTTGTGCGTGAGAGGGTGTGCAGTCGTTGAGCTCCATTGCGTTTAACAATACCCGTTGCTCCGACTGGTCTAAGTACGAGATTTCCACCGCAGGATTGAAAGCGATTTTGTTTTCGTCTACCATTTCCAGAAGTTCGGAAATCAAGTAAGTCAAGCGGATATAGCGTAGCACCTGATTCTTGCTGTCGCCGCTGTCTGCACCGATTTTTTCAACTGTCAGTAGCTTCTCCCCAACTTGGGGAGAAGCTATACCTTGGTGATTCAATGCGTCCCTTTTCATCTTGTATGCAAATGCTTTTTCACCGGGCAAAATATGTTCTCGTTGCAGGTTGGCGTCCACCATTGCAATGACTGCTTCATCATCGCTCATCTCTCGAATGATTACGGGCATTGTCTCGATCCCCAGCACCTGACACGCCGCCAGCCTTCTGTGCCCGGAGATCAATTCGTACCCGCCCTCCGGCAAAGGGCGGGCGAGCGCCGGTGTGAGCGTGCCAAACTTTTGGATACTCTCGATTAAGCGTTTCATCTCCTCGTTGTTTTGAATTTTAAACGGGTGATCCCTGAACGGGTGAAGCTCGTTTAATGAAATTTCTTTTACTTGTTCCGGCTTTGCATCGTCCCGTTCTTCCTGCGAGGAAAACAGCTCGTCCAGCGAATTTGTTGGTAAAGTAAAATCAGATTTTCGTTTTGTCATTGTGTTTGCCTCCTTTATTGCCATTTCAGATTGCTTTCACCGGGGCGGAGAAATACCGCTTCGACGTCCGCCTGAAACTTGTGCCAGCGCAGGGCTTCCGCTTTCAGCATCGGCGTGTCAATAAAGCCGAGTGTATTTGCTTTCACCGCAAGCTGGTTGATGTTGTTGCCGATGGCGGAAAGCTGACGCATGGCTTCGTAAAATCTTGCGTCCGGTTTTTCTTTCGGCTCGTAGCCGTGCAGCAGGATTCGGATCACTGCTGTCTCTGTAATTCCGCAAAGCTTTGCCTTGCGCTTTAATTCTCTGGCATCCTGCGGGGAAAGCCAGAATTGCTTTTTAACTCTTCGTTTCATCTTTTTCATCCTTTCTTTACGGGGTATTAGGGTGCGCCCTAACGAGATTCACCGTTTTACGACTTTTGGGAGTATAAACGGTCTGCTCGCTAAGATAACGCAGCCTAAAACCGCTGTCTTGTATTATCTACTTTAGGAAATCCTCTATCGTGCTTAGCCGATGGAGGATTTCGCTTCTTTCGAGTGAATCAAAATCCTTTTTCAGTTGTCGGATAAGCCGAAAAGTCTTGTAGATTTTCTCATCGGTTGCGGCTTTGACATCTTTTCCAAGCCCCAGTCTCCGAAGATATTCCGACAGAGAAAGTCCGCAATAATATGCGTTTTCGCTGAGTTTCTCCTTCTCGGCAGGCGTTACCCGCACATTGATTCCAAGCGTTTTGTTTCTCATAAAATCTCAATCCTTTCTTTTGCTTATGACAGCAATGACGGCTGTGACGGGCATTTCGCTATACCGTGATATTCCCGTCATTTGCGTCACCGCCGTCACGGCGTATGAATTTAATCAGCCTGCTTTGTCCCGTCCGCTTGGTGCGGTACTCGATTCCGGCGGGCTCCAACACCTCATAGTAAAACTGCCCTAAGTACTTGGTTACCACATTGGGCGTGGTTTCGCTTTCCGCCATATCGGCAATCAATTCAGTGGCGGTTCCCACCCATTCCGTGCGGGTTTTCATAAATTCCACTACCCGAAAAAGGAATTGCGGAATCTCCGCCCTGCGGATTTCTTCCGTGTTCTTGCGCTCCACCAGCTCCCATTTCAGGTCTTGAAACCGCAGGGTCAGCTCCTGATATTCCACATCCCGCCCGCAGGCAAGAAGGGTGGCGTCCCGGCTGCTTCGCTTGCGCTTAAGCACATAATTGGTGTCCGCCGCTCCGGTAATACCGGTGGAGCCGCTAACCTCATTGAACGGATCGTCCCCGTCCTTCAGCTTTCGCAGATGGTGGACGAGGATAATAGAAATATCGTGCTCGTCGGCGATCCGCTTGATGGAGGAAATGTCGTCGTAATCGTTGCCGTACATTCCCGTTTTCCCGGCACTTCCCTTGGAATCCCGCACCTTTTGGAGCGTGTCGATAATCACCAGCTTTGTTTTCGGGAAGTCCTCTAAAAAGTTGATGATTTCCTCCTCCAGTCCGTTCCCGATCAAACCGCAGGTCACGGATAAATGGAAACTCCGGTTTGAATCATCCGTCAAATCGAACAGTCGGTCTTTGATTCGTTTGAGCGTATCTTCTAAACAAAGATACAGCACATCGCAGTGCATAGTCGGGATTCCCCAAACGGGCAGCCCCTGTGATACCTGCAAGCCGAGCCACAGCATCAGCCAGCTTTTGCCGATTTTGGCGGCTCCGCTGAGAACACTTACCCCTTGCGGAATCAGCCCATCGACAATGAACATTGTCTTGCTCATCGGTGTGGACAGCAGGGTTTCTGCGTCCACGGTCACTAATTTTCTTTTCATAAGTACATTCCTTTCATTTTTGCTTTTTGGACAATTAGAAAGCCAAAATCAAAGGTTTTGGTATCTTATCCTTTCTTGTCTTGTTTCGGCTTGTAAAAGCTCTTGCAAACAGGGCGTTTCAGCGCCTCTAATTGTCCATTCGGCGCTTTCTTTCGCTTTCGTTTTTCTGCCTGCGGTGGACTTTTTTGCTGCAAGCGGGGCAGTATTTCTGCCGGTTGGAATTTGGCACAAAAGCCGCCCCGCATTCTGCGCAGTAATAAGTGCGCTGCTTGAAAATGTCCGCATACAGCTCCTTGTCGGCAGGTAAAACCGCATTGCGGAAATACTTGCAGATCAGGGATAACGAGATCATCTGCACGCAGACGCAGCCGTCGCCCTCGTCAAGCGGCAGGCAGTTTCCGTCATCATAATTGGCGCACAGCTTTTTAATCAGCCGGTTGCACCGCCTGCGCTGGGACGGGGTCAGCTCCACTCGCCGGGACATCCGCTTTCACCTCCTTTTGCTCTTCGGTCACATAATGGATCACGCTGACCTTGGGAATTTTGAATGACGTCCCGATTTTAATCGCCTGCAACTCGCCATCGTTGATGAGATCGTAGGCAAGCTGACGGCTGATCCCCAGCATTTCCCGCAGTTGTTTGACGGTTACAATATCCGGGTAATCCGGGAACATCATCTTGTAAAGCTCTCTGAGCTCTGATTTTTTCATAGCTTCCATCCTCCTTTTTTATGGCTATGTAAGGCAGATACCGGCGTGAGGATCGTAGCGCCTTCCGGTATCTGCTGCCGTTGCACCCTAAGATTCCTACAGGCATTCCCGCTTGTCGGCGGGCGCTGTGCAGTCCCAAGCTGTTGCTTTTTCAGCTCAGGCGCTCGTTTGCCTTCCGGCAAAGTCATGGCGGTTTGTATCCTTCGGACGGTCATTCAATTTTCAGGGTACATCGAGGAGTGTTTTTTCTTGCTTTAGACGGAAAGCTCGAAATGCTTCCTTTCAAACCCCTTCACTTGTTCCGAAAGAGGTCGTGGTTTTGACCACCCTATTTTTCAAAAAATTTTTTCTCTAAAATGCAAAAGCCGCTGAAAAGCCTGATAAATCGGTCGTTTTCAGCGGTTAAAATTTTTTTGAAATTTTTCTTCTTTGATTGCGAAAAAGTAGAAAATCGGTTATAATTACAGAAAAGGTCAACTTACGATATGATAGGTGATGAAATGTATTTTTCCGATTTGGCGCATACTTTACAAAATATTTCTGCGGACGAAAAGGCGGTATTTGTATCAGGGCATCCCGGCTCGGGCAAGACCTTTGGAGCGCTTCAATTTTGCGCCGAGCATAAGGAAGTTCTGTACTTTTCTTTCAAAAATCTTGATGCTGCCTTTGCACTTCGGGTGTTCTGTAATTCCCGTACCGATATATTCGGCGGCTGTAAAAGCTGGAACGACTTTTTCAGTTGCTTAATGCATTACGGCAATAAAAAACACCCGCCTGTCTTTTTTGACAATGCAGGTGAACGGAATGATAAAGATGATTTTTATGCGGCTCTGAATGATTTTTTGGAATCGGACAGCAAAACAACGGTTATATTGCTCGGCAGACCGTGGGAAACGCCGCCTATCCCTTGTCGGGTAGTGGAAATCAACTTCTTTTCCATGCCGCAGCTTGCTGATGTCTGCTCATTGGCAGATGAAACGGCGGCAAAGCTCTACTGCTTAACCGGTGCAATTCCGGCATTGCTTTCTTTATACAATAATGAACAGTCCTTTGAAGGTAATGTACGAGCTTTTCTTTGCACCGATTCTATCTTTTATCGTTTGGCGGAAAGATGGATGAATGAAAGCTTTCGCACGCCCGAAAGCTATAACACCCTGCTTTACGCAATGGCGAACGATTATAACCGCATCGGCGAGATCGCAAAATTCTCAGGCTTTCCGAAAAACAAATGCGACAAATACATAAAAGCGCTGATAGAACGTGGATTCGCTATAAAAGCGCCCGGCGAAAACGGACACACAAAATATCGTCCCGCAAACACTTATTTGACACTGTGGTATAAGTGCCTTCTGATTGCAGTACCCACCTCCGACGGAAACTTCGGCGAGGATGCTTTCAATCGGTTTATGCAGTTTTTCAACGGCGAGCTGATGGCGGAATTCTATCAAAATATGTGCCGCTACTGGTTGGAGGAACATATCAACAACCATAACAGCGCTACCTATATTGATGCAAAGAATCCCGTATATCAAAATGTTGAAATAGGCGGCGTAGCCTTTGATTTTGCGTACCAAAAAGACAGAAACGTATATGCGTATTTTGATACAGTGCCCGGTAAAGGCTTAAATATAAATCTTTGGCAAAAGATTGACGCCGTTACCTCTAAAATATCCCCGTTTTATAAAAACGAATATTATATCTGCACCGCAAATCGCGTGCCGGACAGCTTTTGGAAGGTTAGCAAAGCCTATGATAATGTACATATCGTCTCTCGGAAAATGCTCTTTGCCACTTATAAGAAAGAGTACAATAGAGTAGCACATCCGAGATTCGTACCCTCGTTTGTGAACAAAAGGTAATGCATTGAACCAATATCACTATGGTAATATCTGATCTCTGATACACAAGATAACCATAGCGCAGATGAAAACCGCTAAAATCCTTATAGAACTACAAAAATCATTGATTTTCTTTCTGCTTCGCTGTATAATTATTTTGCATTATTGTATCTATCTGAAAGTGAGGACTAAAAATGGACTCTAACATCGAATGCTGGTACTCCATGAAAGAAATCGTACAGTCTGTAAAACAGTAAAGGAGATGCAATGTCTAATCAAAATATGTCATCTGAAAAAGAAGCAAAAAGCATGCAGGAAAACATAAAGAAAGCTGGTGGATTATTCTATCAGTATAGACCTTGCAGAAGGAATGCTGAAACAATTTATGATATAGAAAATATTCGCCATGGGGTTGTTTATGCTCAAACACCATTGAATATGAATGACCCGTTTGATTCAATGATTGGATTTTCATCCGAAAATGTATATTCTGAATGTATTTCTATGTTGGTCGATGCAATAAGTACGGATGAAATAACGAAGGCTTTGGTATCTACATTGCTTCAGCAAAGAGCTTTTGGTAAGATGGCAGAAATGATTCTTGCTATTAAAGAACTAAAGCAGTATTTGCAGCAAAGACAAACGATCATGCATCAAAGAAATATCTCATTGTCTAATTTTATAAAATCAAATGCAAAAGTATTGAGTTCTAAAGCACCAAATCATTTGAAAAAATCGGTTTTGGGTCAATCACTTTATGCATTTATGTTACTGGTAGCTAATCTTGGTGACATTGAAATATCAGAAGAAAACATCTTAGAAATATTAAAAATGGATGAGATGTTGGATAAACTCCACAACGCAGCCATTGAAATGCGTGATTCTAAATATATTCCCGAAATACGAAAATTCCTTTCAAAAATAACAGTTTCTTGTTTCAGTGTAAGCGGCTGGAACAATCAATTGATGTGGTCACATTATGCCAATTCTTATGCGGGATTTTGTGTTGAATATGATTTTTCAAAACTTAAGGATTTTGTTGGATTTATATATCCTGTTAATTATACAAAAGACCGCCCAACCATTTCAATCAAAGATGCAGGCCTTGGTGGCTTTTCTCTTGAAGAAGGTGGTAAAATAATAAACTGTGATGTTGATATTATGAACATTATCTCTTACATGCTGTGTAAAAACACATGCTGGGATTATGAAAAAGAATGGAGAATTATTAATATTGGGGAAGAAAACACCCCGATATTTATCAACTTGCCTTGCGTAAAATCCATAACCTTGGGGTTGAATATGGATAAGTTGTGCAAAAAACTTATAACAGAGGTATGTGCGGAGAAAGGCATTGACTGTTATGAGTTGGTCATAAATGCAGAAAACTATGATTTAGAGCGAAAACTAATAGATCTAGAAGCGTTAATCGACGATATAGATGAAGAAGCTGCTTATATTCAACTTTTGAGTCAACAAATTATTAAAACATCCGAAAGCATGAATATCCATATGTCATTGGTTACTGATTCTATACAAAAAGAGGGTTTTGATACTAGTGCGTTCTTTTCGTCTTTAGAAGAAATATTGGACATGTTGAGCAATGCATATTTTGTGAAAAGATCTCTTAATAGAGCAGGCAAAATTGCGGGAGATGAATTGCTTTCAAACGCTGTCCCCTCCGGAATAGCAACTACAGTTAATATACTTAATGCTTCGGTGACTTCATTATCAATGTTAGCTGATACTTTGGATAAAAACATGGTTGGGCTAATTCTTAGTGGAAAAATCAATTATCAAGAAGGATTAAAAGCTTCTTCTCAGATTAGAAACATGAAAGAGTTGGTGGAAAAAATAAACCAATATGATTGGAATCCGGAGTTCCTAAAAAATTGCAAAAACACACAAGAAGTTATTGATCATTATGACTTATTAATAGACGAGGGCAACGATCCTGTTTATGCTTCAGAAGAATTGAAAACGTATATGGATAAATGGGATGGTCAGCGATTTATTGATGCAATGGGGCTATCTTACGATAAAGATGTTCTTGAAATAGGTGTAGGCACAGGAAGGTTAGCAATACAAGTTGTACCTTTTTGCTCTCATTTTACCGGTATAGATATTTCTCCCAAAACTGCAAACAAGGCAAAATCCAACCTTTCGCAATTTCAAAATGTCACTATCTTATGTGACGATTTTCTCAAGGTTGATTTTGAAGATAAACAGTTCGATGTTATTTATTCTTCTTTGACATTTATGCATATAAGCGATAAACTGTCTGCAATAAAAAAGGCGTCAAAACATTTAAAGACCGATGGTGTATTCGTTCTATCAATAGATAAAAATCAAAATGAGGCCATTGATTATGGCACACGAACAATTACAGTATACCCAGATACGCCAGAGAACATTCAAATGTATGCAGAAGCGATTGGACTAATTGTTGAAAACATCTTTGAATCAGAATTAGCTAATGTGCTTGTTATAAAAAATAAAGTTTGCTAACGGAGGATTTCATTATGGATAACAACCTTGAACGCTGGTATTCGATGAAAGAAATAATGGAATATTTAGGCGTCAGCCGTGATACCGTGCTCGCTTGGATAGACAAAAGAGAAATGCCCGCCACGAAAATCGGCAGGCTGTGGAAATTCAAAATCAGCGAAGTGGACGCTTGGATGAAATCCGGCGTTGCGGCGGAGAAATAACGGAGCACATGATGGACGAACAGAGATTGAAAGCCTTTGAGGATATGCTCGCCGCTATCTTGAAGCAGTACGATGATACGACGGAAAAGATGGCGAAGCTCAAAGCCGAGGGCAAGGAGAAAACCGTCACCTACCGCCAGCTTTTCGCCAACAAGCTGCAACTTCAGGCGATGCTTTCCTATTATCGGACGTATGGGCTTTTTGAAAATGAGAAATAGAACATATCGGAAAGGAGGAACTCCCTCTTTTGGAAAAACTGATCGATATCAGCAGTTACCCGGTCGTAAATGTGCTGGATTTGCTGCTTCAAGATAAATCAACAAAAAAGAACATCATCTGGGCAACGGATACCTACGAGGAACTGGGTGAAGGCTTTACCGATAAAGTACAGATAAATGCCGACGCACTGTTGCAACGCCCCGACCTTATCCGTCCCCGCATCCAAAAATCGCAGGAAGCGCAGGCACAGCGAACCCGAAAAAAGGCCGAGGTGTTCACGCCTGCTTGGCTTTGCAATCAGATGAACAACTACTGCGATGACGACTGGTTTGGGCGCAGCGGCGTATTCAACACAGAGAATGGCGATCACACCTGGACCGTGTCTGATGGGAAGATTGAATTTCCCAAAAATAAAAAGTGGCAGCACTATGTGGACTCCCGGCGGCTTGAAATCACCTGCGGTGAAGCACCGTATCTGGTCTCCCGCTATGATGTATCTACAGGAGAATTGATTGTTCCGCCGATTCGGCGCATCGGGATACTGGATAGAAAGCTCCGGGTTGTCAACGAAAATACCGACACCTATGAAGAGTGGCTCAAGTGGACGATCCGGGCGTTTGAGGCGTCCTACGGATACGAGTATCAGGGCGACAATGTGCTGATTGCACGAATCAACCTGCTGCTGACCTTTACAGATTATTATGAAGAGCGCTGGGAGCGAAAGCCGGATAGCAAGCTGCTGCAACAGATGGCAAACAAGATTGCCTGGAACATCTGGCAGATGGACGGGCTGAAAGGAACTGTTCCGTTGGGGAAACCGTACGAAGAGTTTAAGCAGATGACGCTCTTTGAGATGATTGGTATGGAGGACCCGGCCGAGACGGAAGCGGTACCGTGCAGGATATCTGACTGGAGAAGTAAAACTTCTCTGAAGTTTATGGATTTGAAGGAGAGGTAAGCCATGGGAAAGAAACTGTTTGATTATATTATTGGAAATCCGCCGTATCAGGATGATTATGTGGGATCTAATAATCAGGCAAAACCTGTTTACAACTTGTTTATGGATAATGCCTATAAAATTGCTGATATCGTTGAGTTGATCACACCTGCCCGATTTTTGACACAAGCTGGAGCCACACCAAAAGAGTGGAACAAAAAAATGCTTAATGATAACCATTTTAAAATCCTTCATTATGAGGAGAATAGCAGTGAAGTTTTTTCAGGCGTAGATATTAAAGGTGGGGTTGCAATCTCCTATCACAGTTGGAAGGAAACCTTTGAACCCATTGAAGTTTTTATTAAGTCTGACCAGTTGAGAAAAGTGTTTGACAAGGTTAAAGGACATTTAAAAGAAAATATCGGAGGATTGGTTCACAGTCCTGATAGCTTTCGCTTCACAGATGTGATGTTCGAAGAAAACCCTGTTTTGATAGGTAGAACGGATAAACAACATGCTAAAGCTGTGGCATCAAGTGTGTTTGATAGATACCCAGAGATTTTCCATGATAAGCCTCAGAAAGATGATGTCAAGGTTATTGGCCGAAGAGGAAATGAAAGAGTAGTTCTTTTTGCCAAGGGCATTTATTTTAATGACCAAGGAAACCTGCATAAATGGAAAGTGCTGATGGCAGGAGCTATTGGCTCTGGTACATTTGGCGAAACTCTAAGCGATCCGATTATTGCTGAAACAGAATCGGTGCATACTCAGACCTTTGTAAGTATTGGCGAATTTGACACGCAGTATCAGGCAGAATCGCTTGCAAAATACCTAAAGACTAAGTTTGCAAGAGCTTTGCTTGGTATAATGAAAACTACACAGAACAATCAATCAAAGGTAACATGGTCAAAAATTCCCCTCCAAGACTTCACCCCCAATAGCGACATCGACTGGTCAAAGTCTATCCACGAAATCGACCTTCAACTCTATCGCAAGTACGGCTTGGATGAAAAAGAGATTGAGTTTATCGAATCCCATGTAAAGGAGATGGCATAATGGCGGCAATCAAGATTCAAACAGCCACAAAAGTCACGCCCCAGTGTTATGCCTATACCACGCCCGGCGTGCCGGCGCATGACGGCTGGACAAAGATCGGCTTTACCGAGCGGGATGTGGAAACCCGGATTAAGGAGCAAACCCATACCGTCGGCGTTGCACATAAGACCTGGTGGGCTATGCGTGCAGCGTTTATGACAGAACCTTACGGGACTTTTACAGACAAGGACTTTCACGCCTATCTGAAAAAACTGGGGATTTCCCGTGAAGAAGGCACCGAATGGTTTTTCATTGAACCCAATGCCGCCCGTGGGGACTTTATCGATTTTACGCAAAACCACGGCGTGGTATCGGAGGAAGATGCGGATGCAGTGATCCCCTATAAGCTCCGGGACGAGCAGGCGAAAGCTGTGCAGAAAACCATGGAGTATTTTACCGGACGGGAGAAAGCTGAATTTCTCTGGAACGCAAAACCACGTTTCGGAAAGACGCTCTCTGCTTACGACCTGTGCATAAATAAGCTTCAGGTAAAGAATGTTCTCATTGTGACAAACCGCCCCGCTATTGCAAATTCTTGGTATCAGGATTATGAAACGTTTTTCGGCCCGCAGTCCGGCTACCTGTTTGTCAGCAATGTAGACGGAATCAAAGACAGAAAGTTCGTCTATAGCCGTGAGGAATACTTGAAAAAGATCGACAAGAATACCAAGGGCTGTATCGAATTTGTGAGTTTACAGGATTTAAAAGGCTCAATCTATTTCGGCGGGCGGTTTGACAAACTCTCGGAAATCAGCGCCGATAAGGGATTGACATGGGATGTTCTCATCGTAGACGAAGCCCATGAAGGCGTGGATACCTATAAGACCGATACTGCATTTAATCATATCCGGCGAAAATGGACGCTGCACCTTTCGGGCACGCCGTTTAAGGCTCTGGCAAATGACAAGTTCCCGGAGAGCGCAATCTACAACTGGACATATGCCGACGAGCAGAAAAAGAAGCGGGACTGGGACGCTTCCTGCGAGATTGAAAATCCGTATGCCAATCTGCCGAGACTGTCCCTTTTCACCTATCAGATGTCCGACATTGTTCGTGACCGTGTGAAAAAGGGCATAGAACTTGCGGATGACGATATCGAAGAATTTGCTTTTGATCTGAACGAATTTTTCAAGACGAATGAATCCGGCAAGTTTGTGCATGACGCAGATGTGGATAAATTCCTCGACGCTCTGACACGACAGGAGAAGTTTCCGTTTTCCACCCCGGAACTCCGTGATGAATTAAAGCATACGTTCTGGATTTTAAATCGTGTGGCAAGCGCAAAAGCTCTGGCAAAGAAACTAAAACTTCATCCGGTATTCAAAGACTATGAGATCATTCTTGCCGCCGGCGACGGAAAGCTGGATGACGATGATGAAAACGAGAAGTCTTTTGATAAGGTAACAAAGGCGATCGCTGAATATGACAAAACCATCACTCTGTCCGTGGGACAGCTAACGACCGGCGTGACGATTCCGGAGTGGACGGCAGTACTCATGCTCTCCAATATGGCAAGCCCAGCGCTTTATATGCAGGCGGCTTTTCGTGCGCAGAATCCATGCCTGTTCACAGATTCTGACGGCAACACCTACCGAAAGCAGAACGCCTATGTATTCGATTTTGACCCTGCCCGAACTCTTACGATTTTTGAGCAGTTTGCAAACGACCTTATCCCGGAAACTTCCGGGGACAAAGGTGATTTTGACAGCCGCAAACAGCATGTCAGAGAACTTTTGAACTTCTTCCCAGTCTACGGTGAAGATGATGAGGGTTCGATGATAGAGCTTGACGCAGAAAAAGTCCTCACGATTCCCCGCCATATTCACGCAAGAGAAGTTGTAGAGCGGGGCTTTATGTCCAATTTCCTGTTTGCCAATATCAGCGGTATTTTTGGTGCGCCGAAGGAGATCATTGATATTATTAACAATATGCAGCCTCTTGAGGAACCAAAGAAACTAGCCCCTGCCGCCGTGGACAATACAACGGCAGGTAGCCTGAACCTAAACGAAGACGGCGAGGTTGAGATTCCAAGGGAGCAGGTCATCGGAACAGCAAGCGATCTCTTTGGCGATAAGGTTTATGCGGATGTGGAGGAACAGCTGACCGCAGCCGTAGAGGAAATCAAGAAAAATGTAGAAATGACTCCGAACCCGAAAAAGGACGAGCTGAAAGCTCTTCGAGAGCAATTCTCAAAACCAATAGCCGATACGCTGATGAAATCTGCCAAAGAACAGTATGGTGATGATTTAAGAAAATCCACACAAAATCAGCTGGAGCGCAAGATTCAGGAGACCACTGATACCGTTGTAAACCGTGAATACGGAGATTATACGATACGGGATCATCAGCTGGTGAAAGAACGTGATGATAAAATACAGGAGGCGCAGCAATCCGGCGCTACAATGGCAGAAATCACAAAAATTGACGAGGAGTACTCAGACAGACGCCTTCAGGGCTACCGTGATATGGTGGATAATATCCATAAAAAACTTCATAGCGAAGAAACTGTGAAGAAGGCCGCTGAGACGATTGTCGAGACCGTAGAAACGGAGAAATTGAACGCTGAAAAAGATTCGATTGAGGGCAGTGTGCGTGACCACTTGCGTGGCTTCTCCCGCACGATTCCTGCATTCCTCATGGCCTATGGTGATGAAAGTACCACACTTGCAAATTTTGATTCGCTTGTGCCGGATGAGGTGTTCTGGGAGGTTACCGTAAATCCTCAGAACGGCCAGGGCGTGACGCTGGATCAGTTCCGCATGCTTCGTGATGGAGGAGACTACATAACAGAGTTCGGTGAGAAAAAGCACTTTGACGGGCACCTGTTTGATGAAGTGGTCTTTAACGACGCCGTGCAGGAGTTTATGAGAAAACGCGCCGAGCTTGCAAACTATTTTGAACCCGACCACAAAGGAGATATCTTTGATTATATTCCGCCGCAGCGCACAAATCAGATATTTACACCGAAAAAAGTCGTGAAAGATATGGTGGACAGGCTCGAACAGGAAAATCCCGGATGCTTCGACGATCCAAATGCAACATTTGCTGACCTCTATATGAAATCGGGAATGTATGTAACAGAGATCGTGACAAGACTCTATCAGAGCAAACGCATGAAAGCCCTTTATCCCGATGATGTGGAGCGGCTGAACCATATTTTTGCAAAACAGGTATACGGCTGCGCTCCGACAGAGATCATCTACCGTATTTGCTTACGCTATATTCTGGGATTCAGTGACGAGATACATATTGAGAAAAATAATATCCGTCTTTGTGACACTTTAGAATATGCGAAAAACGGAACGATGGAAACACAAGTAAAAAAGCTGTTTGATCTATAATTTCTCACCAATTAGGCACAGCTAAGACGGCGGCAAGGAACTCATTTCCTGCCGCCGTTCATGCACTATGCATAAACAACATCGTGATTTACTATTTCTGTTACTCTGCTTCGAATATTATTCATCCTCCCTATCTACTCCATTGGATTTTCAGCCTTGAGCTGTTCGGTTATACCTTCCCTTTCAGCGTATTCTTTTACCAGCCGAAGAAAAAGGGACTGTGCTTCCTTCTCTGCATCAGCGAGATGGGAATGAAGCTTGCCGGAAGTGAGCAGGTTGCAGTACAGGATTTTATGATGCTGCTTTAGATACTGTCTGTGGCGCTGTTCCCACACGCCGATGGGACGTTCTTCTTCGGCGGGTAATGTAAGATCCGGTAGGTAATAATCGCCCTGCAGGGTGTATGTGCCGTCAATTTGTTCAAATATTGTTTTAGCCATAATGCAAAACCTCCTTTGATACCGTTATTGTACCAAAGGAGGTTTCTGTTTGCGAATGTACGATTTATTAGTGTTTTATTAATCGTTTTATTCTTTAAGTGCTTGAACAGTCTATTGTAAACTTAAATGCTGGTATCACTTTATTGGCAAAACGAATCTCTACAGCTTTGAACGCATCATTCTCTGATGGCCTGTTTACTGCAAAAACAATGCTATGTTTTGCTCTTGTACATGCAACATAAAACTTTGCTCTAGTTTGATTTGAACTGATTCTTGTTTGTTTTTCTATAAACGGCAGACATGTGCTAACCGGAACAATGATAACTCTTTCATAGGTTGCTCCTTTGGCACCACCATAATTGAAAACATCACAGTTATTACTAAACTCTATCTTAGTTTTTTTATCGTATCGCAGTATTACAGGATGATAATATTCACAATAGTCTTTAAGAAATGCAGTATCAATGATATAAACGCCTATATTGTCGGCATCTTGATTTTGCCTAACAGCGTAATTGGGTTCAATCATCGATTCTTTATCCCCGTGTATAGTATTAACAAAATTACAAATTTCACGGTTAAACCTTCTAGTGGTATTTGCATAAAAAATACTGCAAATACCGTCCTTATTTAGATTCTCAAAATAGTCCCTAATCTTTTCGTCTCTAAATTGACTGTTTTTGATGGAATTATTTGTTCGATATGTAGCCTGTTTATAATCACCAACACATGTTATCAGTATTCGTGACGAAAACAGAAGGTTAATAATTTCTAGATCCCAACCGGCATAATCTTGAAGTTCATCGATGAATATGTGAGAATAAATTTCTCCCATCCGTGTAAGAGCTTTTCCTTCTGAATGCACATTACATAAGTATGCCAATTGACTTACTCTATCCGGTACAATATCACCGATCTTATTTACAAAATATTGTACATGCGTTTGGTTATACCATCTAGGAAGTGGGGCGGTATTATAAAATGCAATAGAGCGCACGAAATTTTCCGGAAAAGTGACAGGTATTTCTTCCTTATAATGTTTGTATTTTAATTTTAGAGAACATTGATATGGCTTTATGAATTCTGAAAGCAAAAAACTATACCAAGATTTAATGATTAACTTGTCATCTAGAATCCCTTTATTCTGTTTTCTATATTCAGTTTCTAAAGAGCGAACACCTTCATTTGTGTATGAAATCAGCAAAACATGTTTATTGCCATTTTCTACAGCTTCTTTTGCTTCAGAACAAATTGAATATGTTTTTCCATAACCTGCTGCCGCAAATATAACACGGTTATTCATCTACATCGCTCCTGTGTTTATCAGCAATTCCAATGGCCTCCAAAATATATGTAGGGTATTTAATCCTCTTTTTGCTAGTGAGGACACGCATGCTCCATTCAGTTTTATTCCCTAGCATAAAATTCTTTATGCTTTCTATATCTCGACTTTCAATATCTTTTCCATAGTATACAATCGCTTTAAATTCCTCGAAATTATCAAGATTCACTGCAAGTACAGAAGGCTCAAGTGTATTCAAAGAGTTATCAGACTCTACGCAAAGAGTGACCAACTCCCCGTATTTTTTGTATCGTTCTTTTACTTTTTGGACATTTCCATCATTATCAGTAACAATTGTTATGGGCTTTTTTATAAGTGATGAAAGTTCACAGTATCTTTGAAATGCCAGGCTATCAACTGTAACCACATCAATTCCTGCTTCTATTGGCTGCTTGCCATAATTGTCGATATATGCCCTTTGAACAATCAACTCATCGGCTGGCCCTTCAACTAATATCGCATGATTTGCCAACAAGATGCGTAAAGTGTTATATCCCGGAAGTTTGAGGAAATAATCGTATGTATCCTGACTTAACATTTTAAACGGAATTATGCCGTTGTTTGCTACTAAATGCAGGTATTGTAGACCTAATTTATTAGCAACGAAACTACTGTGAGTTGAAATAAACAACTGTTTTTCTTTGCTCTCTGATAATTTGGATATAAGAACAGACATGTTTGCATATGAAAGATTATTCTCGGGTTCTTCAATAATCAGAATATCAACATCTGAATTTTGAAGTAAAAAAATCTCTGATTTAAACATGTTTTGAGTTCCAAGGCCAGAATTTTCCAGCGGAATACCATCTAGCGAAATAGACATATCTCCCTTCCATTCATCTATTCCACTTTCTCTTAAGTTTAAAGTTATTACTTTTCCGTCAAAACTATGGCTTTGCTGCAACTTTTCATTAAGTCTTTTCACTGCTTGGTTATCAGTAAATTCATGCCGATTAGCTCTATATGCGTGACGAAGCTCCGTCATATCTTCTTCTGTGAGATATTCATTTATGCTTCCAGAAACAAACCGACTTAACACAGGACCGTAATCCCGTTTTGTTGTGTCTATACAGGCCACTTTTTTAGCAGTTGTCTGCGCATAGTATTCCGGTATTGCAAAAGATCTAAAATTAACTTTATAATATTCTATGGGAATGTCTTTAATTTTGCCATCGGATAAAAGTTGCTTATAGACAGTGGAATACTGTGTGTCAAATAATATTTCCACCTTGACACCTTCAGTATCCTCATGAAGCGAATTATTCGTTCCTTTATATACTTTTGTGGAAATCTCATCTTTATCCGGAGCTGAAAAATAAGCTTCTATTTCGATAGTAGGTAAAGCCGGTGTATTACCTGCTTTAATGGCTTCTATAAAACCTTTACGTACGTTTGTATTAAACCAATCAAGATTTACTCGATTTGCAATATTGCTACCACCGATCTTACCAGTTAACACCATTGATAGTGCTTCTAAAATTGTAGTTTTTCCAGAATCATTCTCACCGACAAAAATATTCATAGTGTCATTCATCTCAATGATAACATTCTGAAATAGTTTATAATTAATAATTTTCAACTTACTAATTTTGAGCATCATTTACTCCCTCGCTTATGCGTTATTTTCAATTTCAGCTTTAGGATGCTTTTCCATTTCTAGCCGTAACACTTAAATAAATCGCTACAATACATAAATCATCTATCTATCAACAATATCCCTGTAGGCCACCAGTATCACATTCCCCATCTCACTTGCCCGGTCGGTGCAACCTTTGGTAATAGTGGACATTTTTATAGGGGAACAGTTCGCTGCGCTTTACAAGTGTTTCCAAAACGCTGAGATCGACTTTCTCATTCGTCCACTTGCACTCCCCGAAAAGGGCGGTGTTTTTATCCTGTTCGGCGAGGATATCGATTTCCGCCTGACGCTTTTCCTTGGGATCGTTGCCCCACCAGCGACCGAGAGAGGAAAACTCCACAGGGCATTCGCCGGAGAGCAGCTGCTTCCAGAGATATTGCTTGCAAATCTCCTCGAACACCTTGCCCATATAATCGGACAGATACGGCTCGATGCGCTTGTAGGCCAAGTCGGCAGCGCCACGGGCGATGATCGAATTGTTTTCCGGTACAAAACGATACCAAAAGCGGAACATATTGTCCGCAATAGAGTAAATCGCTTTCCGGGATGCCTTTTCTCCATAGGGTGTTTCCTTTTCAATAATGCCGAGGGAGATCAGGTTTTTCACATAGGCGGAGCAAATATTTGTGCTTTCCCCAACCTTTCCGGAAATCTCCGACATACGGGAAGCGCCGGTGGCAATGGCCGTGATAATCGCATTGTAGAGCGCCGGTTCCCGCACCTCCTGCTTGAGCAGATTTTCCGGCTCTTCAAACAGGGCGGAGTTGGGGTTCAGGAATGTATTTTTGATATTGTCCTCAATGCTCAGCTTGTCGCTCATTTGAAGCAGATACTGGGGCGTACCGCCGACGATGCCATACACATAGGCTTTCTCTTCATCGGTGAAATTTTTGAAATAATGGCAGGTCTCCGCAAAGTCAAAGGGGAGAATTTTCATCTGCGCTGTCCGTCTGCCGTAAAGCGGCGCTTTGTAGGAAAGGACGTGATCTTCCATATAGGACATGGACGAGCCGCAGAGAATCAGCATCAGTTTAGAAGTGTCCTTGTATTGGTCAATCAAAAGTTGGATGGTGGAAGCGAGGCTTTTCGATGAACGGGCGACATAGGGGTATTCGTCAATGGCAAGAATAATCCGTTCTTTTTCGGACAGCTTGAACATATACTCCAAAGCCGCCTGAAAGGACAGGAAAGAGGTTTCGGCGTCCATCCCGGTGTGATAGCTCAGAATGCTCTTACTGAAATTTTCAAGATTCTGCTTGGCGTTGCTCTCGACGCCCATAAAATAAATAGCGTTTTTGTCATCAATAAACTGGCTAATCAGCGCCGTTTTGCCGACACGGCGGCGACCATAGATTACAACAAATTCAAACTTGTCCGATGCGTACAACTTATTCAGCGTCGCAAGTTCACGCTCTCTGCCGATAAACATGACTGGTGTCCTCCTATCTGCTGATAGATTCTCTGAGTATAGTATATCACAAAATTAAAATTAGTCAAGTATAATTCGGCAAATCGCGCTTGACTAATTTTTTTCTCACTTTTTCTGTTGCTACGCAAAAATCAAGTCGGCACAAACGGTTTCTGCCACCCGATTGCGGATGTTGTTCATTTTCTGCACCCACTCCATTGGATTTTTTGCTTTAAGCTGTTCAGTCACACCTTCCTTTTCAGCGTATTCTTTTACCAACCGAAGAAAGAGGGACTGTGCTTCTTCCTCTATATCTGCAAGGTGTGATTGAAGCTTGCCGGAAGTGAGCAGATTGTAGTAGAGAATTTTATGATGTTGTTTTAAATAACGCAGGCGGCGTTGTGCCCAGACGCCGATGGGACGTTCTTCTTCGGGTTGGATGGTAAGATCAGGCAGGCAATAATCTCCCTGCACGGTGTATGTGCCGCCCATTTGTTCAAATATCGTTTTATTCATAGTAAAACCTCCTTTGATACGCTCATTGTACCAAAGGAGGTTTCGCTTTACGAATGTGCGATTTTCAAAATTGCAGTTTCGTCTGCTATTCGTCATACTTTCTGCCGGGGACGGCTTCCATATCGAACATGGCAAGAGCGACGTTGACCTTGTCCATCCGAACCGTTTCTTTTCCTTGCTCCAGTTCTCGGATAAGCTGTTATCAATGGTATTATACCCGATAAGGTGTAAATCTATGCGCTTACAGGCCAAATACACCCTATCGGGTATAAAATGAGCCTCCTTCCGGCACGCTCTGCCGGAAGGAGGCTCATTTTAGATTAATCTTTCAGATAACTTTCAAATGGAGCATCATCGCTGCAAAATGTATCAAAGATCATCGTAGAACTGCGATGTGAGCCAATTTATTATTTTATCTTATTATGACCATGGCATGGTATATTCTGTATTTGAAGTTAACGCTGTTATCATCTTTAAAAACTCATCCTCTGACACGATAACACCATCTTCATCCATAGTCTCCAATACTTCCAGCACACTAACGATGCTATCCGCATCTTTATCATCAAACACAAACAGCTCCGTAAACCATATCACATTAACCCACTCTACTAATGTATCTTTATCAATCGTACCATTAAGCAAAAGTTGAATAGCATTTACAACATCACTTCGTTTGATACGAGAAGCTTTTTTACACTTTACATTGTGAAGATCCTCACCGATAGCTTGTTGCAACTCGGATTTACTAATTTTCAATTCACGATATAAATCAATATATTTTTTCATAATTATTTCTCCTTTACATGTACTAAATTTCCGTTATGATCATATGTTTCCTTGTAAACACGTACTGTTCGACCTTCAGAATCAACAATCTTATAGTATATGGCCTTTGATCCAGGGACTCTTCCCGGGTTTTCCATTTTTATTTGATAGTTTCCATTACTAAGTGTTTCAACTGAAAAGCTATTATAGTGATTCGAGCCGCCTTTAAAAAACGATTTGGCACTACTCTGAATTTCTTTTGGCAACGAGGACACCGAACTTAATGCCGACGATTTTGAAGTCCCTTCATAAATAGTTCGACCACCTTTTGTTCTGCCAAAACCGCCGTGAAAGCCTGCACCCATTAAGCACCCACCGCCTTTCGACTTTGCATAAAGTCACTGTCAAATTGCAGTATTTCAATTCCCGCTTCTTTATACTGTGCGAACACCTCGTCCGGTGTTGCACCATAGACTACAATGGTTTGCGGCTTTAATTTGTCAATGACATATTTCAAGCCGTTTATGAAATACTTTCGTTCGTTCAGTAGCTTTATACAACCGTGCGAGCCTACTGCGATTACCCCGTGTTTATTTATACCTGCACAAGATAATTCAAATGTACGATCATCACCAAATCGTATATTTGGGATGACGGGTATTCCGTTTTCTTGCAACCAGTGTCCGATTGCTCGGCTTCGGTAAATGTTCCATTGTTGCATCACCAACGGCATATCACGATAGACACTAAAATCGGGAGATATAACACCTTTGAATTTTTTGAAGATAGGGAGATAGGTATTAGGTCTATTCCATAATCTTTCAAAAGCGGTATCATCCTCGTAAAAATGTACCCATGCATCATAATCGCTACTGTGTATTGCCTTTGAAAAAGCAATTAGTTTTTGCGGTTTTCGCAATTCTATTTTCAAGCATGGGATTTCAAGGGGATTATCGTAGGTCGCATTTTTTACTAAAAATGCATGAAAAACATCTTTGCATCCACTTCGGGAGCTATTTTTTCTTGACATATATTATGCCCTCCTCATCTGTATTTTGCAGAAAACCGCAAAATGTTTTTGTAAAAACATCAATAATTCTTGCAATTTTTCTTCAGATGTGGCATAATACCTATAGCAGAATATCGGATGCTCGCATCCAAAGAGAACGCACTTCGTAAATTGTTGCCGCAATTTGCTGAGTGCTTTTTCTATTTGTACGGACTTTACAATCATATAACATCACCGTCCTTTCTCTTAATTTTCTATTACACAGCTTCTTTGAAAAGCTGGAGTAATCGTATTTCGTAATTGGTATAATTCTTATTGCCGTAAGTCAACCATTTACGATAGTAAGAGAAGGCATAGCCTGCTGCTTCAAGGCTGATGTCAAAATGCTCGTAAACCTCGTAGGCATCCTTTAGCTCTAATTTGTGAATGAGGACGGGCGGTGCGAGAGCGTACTTTGCAAAAAACTTTGCTTCGGCTTCTGCCAATTCACTTTCTTCGGTGTGATCTAACACTATATGTCCACATTCGTGAGTAAGAGTGTTGTTGATACGTCCGTAGCCTTTTGCATCGTTATAAAAAATATACCACACGCCATCTTTCTTGATAGTAAATCCATCCTCGCTTTCTTCAAGCATAAGTTGGTGCGTTTCCACGGATTTTGAGGAGTAAGGGACTACGATTGCGCCGAGTTTCGTTGCTATTTCAAAACCACTAATTGGAATACAGCGAATGTCGAGCTCTTCAAAGGTGTTGACAACGATCTCTTTTATTTCTTCGCATCTATTGTCTGAAAGTCTGAATGCCAATGATTAATCCTCCCCAAACAAAGCAGAAATAAGCGCTCTTTTTTGTTTTTCTGACATCATTGCGGCGTTTCGTGCCAATAAACGCTCTACCTTTGGAAAATTAAATTCGTCCTTTTCAATACCGAGCAAATAATCAGATGTCGTGTGCAAAGCAGTGGCGATGTTTGCAAGCATATCCGCTTTTGGTTCCCTGTCACCGGAAACATAACGTGAGAGCGTGGCTTCAGTCGTATTTATTCTGTCAGCAAGTTCTTTTTGTGTTATCCCTTGTTTCTGTAATAAGCTGGATAGCCTTTTTCCAAATTCTCTACTCATAATATTTCCTCCTGTGAAATTTTGAACAATCAGAACTTACCATTATTATAATCTATATTACCGAAAAAGTCAAGGACTTTTTTGAAATACACTATATCTTGTTGTCGATTTGTTTTTGAACAAAAAAACAACTGTTCCGACAAAGGCAATTCAGTACCTCTGCCGGAACAAGTTATCCTAATATGCTAAAGATTTTTCTTTTCTCCTTCTTCCGTCTGTTTCTGACTTCTCCAGACCGGGAAGCGTTTCAGCGCCCGAACATGCCACGGCGATTTGCGGGTGATGGTGCGAAAGTAGGTAGAGCAGAAGAACTCCACCAAATAAACCTTCGGAATGTGGTTGA
>ERZ827528.1363-NODE-1363-length-25502-cov-4.372539_pt1 | contig 25502 bp, 23 predicted proteins | sample MGYA00519768_ERZ827528 | MGnify/ENA primary metagenome ERZ827528 (study PRJEB31778, sample SAMEA3449343) | human gut metagenome | biome: human gut; feature: human-associated habitat; material: faeces | place: United Kingdom | collected 2010/2012 ...
TGAAACAGCAGCCGAATAAAACGGTTTTTAACCGTTTTATTGAAAACTAGTATCAGAGGTTCCCAAAGGGAGAATGGCTATGAACAAAATCTGGATCGGCAACGGCCAGCTGGTCTTGCCGGACAAAATCGTCCCCGGCGGCTCCGTGCTGCTGGAGGGAAAGAAGATCGCGGCCGTCAACGTGCCCTGTCCGCCGGATGCCCGGCGGGTGGATGTGGACGGAAGCTATATTATGGCGGGCTTCGTGGATATCCATGTCCATGGCGGCGGCGACTCGGACTTTATGGATGAGGACGCTTCGGCGTTCCCAACCATTGCGAAAGCCCACTGCGCCCATGGCACCACCGCCCTGTGCCCCACCACCATGACTTGCGCGGATTCATTGCTGGAAAAGACCATCGACCTGTTTCTGGAAGCGGACAAGGAGCCGGAAAACGGTGCGGAGCTGCTGGGACTGCACCTGGAGGGCCCTTATTTCTCCGCTGCCTCCAAGGGCGCACAGCCCATTGGGGAGCAGCGTATCCCTGAGCGGGAGGATCTGGAGCGGATACTGCGGCGGGCGAAGGGAAGCATCCTGCGCTGGGACGCCGCGCCGGAGCTGCCGAATATGGAGCTGTTTGCCAAGGTCATGGCGGAAAACGGGGTTCTGACTTCTCTGGCGCACAGTGCGGCGACCGCGCCGGAGGCATTGCGGGCCTTTGACTGGGGATTTTCCCATGTGACGCATTTCTACAATGCCTGCACGACCTTCCACAAGAAGAACGGTCTGGTTTATTCCGGCATTGTGGAGGCGACCTACCTGCGCGACGATGTGACCATTGAACTCATCGGCGACGGACGCCACATTCCACGGGAGTCCATGCTGCTGGCACTGCGCATCAAGGGCGCGGACTCCATCGCTCTGATCACGGACGCCATGCGGGCGGCCGGTGTAAACTGCGAAAAATCCGTGCTGGGCGCCAGAACCACCGGCGTACCCGTGGTCATCCGGGACGACGTGGCGCAGCTGCCAGACCTCAGCTCTTACGCGGGCAGCATTGCTACCATGGACCGGTGCCTGCGCACGGCGCATGTGCAGTACGGAATTCCTCTGCCGGAGGTCAGCAGAATGCTCTCCCTGACACCGGCGAGACTCTGCGGCGTTTCCGACCGCAAGGGTTCGCTGGAAAAGGGGAAGGACGGGGACGTGGTCGTGCTGTCCGGGGATTTCCAGGTGCAGCAGGTATACGCCCGGGGCGATCGGTGCGTATTTGAGACGTGAAGAACCTTTATATATTATCCATTGTATAAGATGCTGAAAAGAATAAGTTCTATATAGGGAATCGTAGGTAATGTTGATTGCAATTGTGGACGATTTGCTCTATACTATAGCCATAGCAGGTAAGCAGATTGTGAAATTTGCTGTAGTCGTGCAACTGCTAATCAATCAAACTGAGGAGGAACACAAATGAAAAAACTGTTCGCACTGCTTCTGGTGGCCATCATGGCGCTGAGCATGGTCGCCTGTGGCGCAGATAAGACTGCAACCACCGAAGCCCCCAAGACTGACGCTCCCGCTGCTCCCGCTGCCACTCAGGCGGAGACGACCGTGTCCGACGAGCCTGTGACCATCCACTGCCTGCACTACATGGTCGAGGGCAACAAGTCCGCCGGCCTTGAGAAGATCCAGGCCGCGTTCTCCGAGAAGTACCCCAACGTTACTTTTGAAAACAGCGCATACTCCCAGGGCACTGACTACTTTGCACAGCTGCAGACCGCGATCGCTTCCGGTGATATGCCCGAGATCATGATGGGCAACCCCGGCCTGTACACCGACCTGATCGATGGCGGCTACGTCATGGATCTGACCGGCAACGCCGTTATCGAAGGACTGGGTCTGACCCAGGCCGACATGGGCGACGTGTCCTACCAGGGCAAGTGGTACGCTTTCCCCGTGGACTTCAAGACCTGGGGCGTTTACTACAACAAGGACATCTTTGATGAGCTGAATCTGAAGGTTCCCACCACCCAGACCGAGCTGCTGGAAGTCTGCAAGGCTCTGAAGGCCGGCGGCTATGATCCTTGGGCACAGTGGTATGCCGACGGCGCCTCCGTTGATATCGAAATGCGTCCTGTCGTCTGGACGGAAGCAATCCAGAACGGTGACAACGATATGTTCGAGAAGCTGATGAGCGGCGAGAAGAAGGTTGCTGACTATCCCTACTTCGCCAAGGGCCTGGAAGCCTGGGGCGCTCGTATGGGCGACTGGGCGCGCAATGACGCCACCTCCAACAAGCAGTCCGACGCTAACGAGATCTTCCTGTCCGGCCAGGCCGGTATGCTGTACCAGGGCACCTGGAACTACGGCTCCATCGAAGACCTGAAGTCCGACGACTTCAACTATGGCTTCTTCTTCGTTCCCACCGACGACTCCGGCAAGGAGCCTGTCATGAACGTGCAGGTCGATCAGGCCTTCATGGTCAACCCCAAGGCTGAGAATGCTGACTGGGCCGTCAAGTTCATGGAGTTCTTCCTGAGCGAGCAGATGGGCACCTGGTCCGACGCGACCAAGCAGCCCTGCATCACCGGCGCTACCACCGAGAATACCACCGATTTCCTGAAGACCATTCTGGACGTGAAGGCCTCCGGCAACACTGTCGGCTACGGTGAGTTCACCGTTCCCTTCACCTCCGCTTACACCGCTGCTTACCGCAAGGCTCTGACCGCTTACGCCACCTACTGCTGCACCGGCAAGACTACTGACGGTGTCAACTCCGTGGAAAGCTGCATCGAGTACATGCAGGAGCTGTTCGACGAGGAATTCGCACAGGCTGGCCTGTAATGGCTGATATCACATTGTTCGTATAATTTAAGGGTCGGGTGGGCGCAGTCCGCTAGGACAGCGCCCACTCATCCCTCTTACCAGAAATAACGGCTAACCGGCCGCCACCATGAGAGGTGTGTGTATGCGCAAATTAAATATGCCGAGGCGGCTGTCTTCCAGTGCGGCCCGGACTCACGGCGGAAACATGCTGTTTATGCTGCCGACGATTATCCTGTTCTGCATTGTTGTCCTGATCCCATTCTTTCAGGGCATTCCCTATTCCTTCACCAACTGGAAGAGCATTGTCAGTGAAACGAAGGAATTCAACGGACTGAAAAACTACATCTACCTGATTAAAAACAAATATTTTCAGGATTCCCTGCTGGTCACCTTCAAGTTCACGATCCTGTATATGATCTCCGCGAACGTTATGGGATTGCTGCTGGCGCTGGCCATCCACAGGTCTTCCTGGTTCAATAATATTGCCAGAACCGTACTGTTCCTGCCCTTTACGGTGTCCGCGACGGCCGGTTCCATTGTCTGGTCCTACGTATTTACCGATGTTTACGGCACGATCACCGGTCTCGTCAGCCCGCTGGGTATGCCCGGCCAGATCATTTACGGTATGGTCGTCATCGGCGCATGGCGCGACATGGGTTACACCATGCTGATCTACATTGCGGCACTTCAGGCCGTTCCTCAGGATTATTATGAGGCGGCGACCGTGGACGGCGCCGGAAAGCTGCGTCAGTTCTTCTCCGTGACCGTTCCCAACATTGTGCCCGCGTTTACGACGAACGTGACGCTGCTGCTGGCATGGGGCCTGCGGACCTTCGATATGCCCATGGCCGTTGCCCGCAACGCTAGAGAAGGCCAGTTCACCGCGGTTTACGTCTATGACAGCATCTTCTCCAACAACAAGGCCGGTCTTGGCCAGGCAGCCGCTGTTATCCTGACCATCATTCTGGTGGTTCTGACCCAGATCGTTACACGCTCTCTGAGAAGACTGGAGGTTGAACAGTAATGGCAAGTTCGACGGTTATTGCTTCCCCTCACAAGCGTCTTCTGGACCGGCACACCCAAAAGAAGCTGGCCGGAATCGGCCGGGTAATCATGATTCTGCTGATTATGATTATTGTGGTGCTGCCGTTCTATGTGGCGGTGCTGTACTCCTTCCGCGCGCCGGACGCCATCACGGCCAACCGCTTGGCATGGCCGGAGCATCCGACCTTCCAGAACTATCTGCGGGTCATTTTTGAAAATGAAAGCTTCCTGACCGGCTACAAGAACAGCATCATCAACACTCTGCCCACGGTCGTGCTGCTGATGGTCATTACCTCCATGGCAAGCTGGGTTCTGGCGCGCCATGAGACAAGGTTCTATAACTTCATGTACGCCATCCTGACGCTGGGCCTGCTGATTCCATTCCAGTGCTTTGAGCTGCCGCTGTACATCAACTGGTACAACGCCGGTCTCGTCAGCACGAACATTGGGTTCATTGTTGCCCGCGCGGGCTTACAGATATCCATCAGTCTGACGGCGGTCACCGGCTTTATCAAGACGGTGCCCCGCGACTTGGAGCAGGCGGCGATGATGGACGGCTGCAACCGGTTCCAGTGCTTCTGGAAGGTGGTCTTCCCCCTGATGACCCCCATCAACGTGACTCAGCTGGTTCTGAACACCCTGTTTATCTGGAATGACTACAGCACGTCGATCATTCTGCTTCGCAAGAAGTACTCCTTCACCCTGACGTTGGCACAGATCATTTACTTCAACGAGAATACGACCATGCTGAACGAGGCGTTTGCCTTCTTCATCATGGCCATGATCCCGATTCTGATCCTCTATCTGTGCATGCAGAAATACATTGTCAGCGGCATCACCGCTGGTGCGGTCAAGGGTTGATCCCGACAGTTTGGCACCGGCCTCAGGAAAGCCTGAGGCCGGTGTTTTCCATAACAGGAAATGTAAGAAAAGTAAAAAAATACGTTGCGGATGCCGACAAATTCTGTTATAATACTACAAAAAAAGGAGGGCGTGCCGTTTTGACTGCCAAAAAAAGGAAATTCTGGAACATTCCGCCGGAAGAAGAACAGACGGGACTGCTCCTGTGGTTTCAGATTTTGCAGAAGCATTATCTGAAGCTGTTCGGCGCGAACGCCATAGCGGTTCTCAGTCTGCTGCCCTGCGCCTATTTTATTTATCTTCTGATACAGACCGGCGATGTTGTTTTCTGGGGACTGGGGCTGGCACTTTTTGTGCTGGCGTCTCCCTGTCAGACGGGGCTGCACAGTGTCTGCGTGCGGCTGGTTCACAGAATGCCGGTGTGGGTGAAGGACGAATTCATCAATGCGTGGAAGCAGGAGTGGAAGCCCTCCATGCTCCTCGGTCTGCTCCTCGGCGTGCTGTGGTCGGTGCTGGCCTACGGGGCGTATATGGTGGTCGCGGTGGACGGCGGCATGTCTGTGGGATATCTTCTGATGATGCTGCTTGCGGCGTATTTCCTGACGGGGCTTACCCTGTTCGGCTATCAGCAGATCGCCATGCTGGAGCTGCCCTTTGGCACACAGCTGAAAAACGCGGCGCTTCTGATTTTCGCCGGGAAACTGCGCGCCTTCTTTGCCATCGCGGTGTGGATCGGAATGCTTCTGGTTCCCGTGATCTACTACGGTCTGGCGGCGTACATATTGCTGGCGGGCTGGGTGGCCATCGGGGTCATGACGGCGAATGTCATTTTCGCGCCGGTGTTTTCCCGACTGTTTTTGACGGGAGAGCCGGAATGAAAAAGAAACTGGAACACATCTGGTACTATTACAAGTGGTATATTCTGGCCGCCGCGCTGGTGCTTCTGGTTGCGGCGAATTTCGTAGGAGAGTTGGGGCAGCGGCGTCAGCCGGACGGCGTGGTCAGCATTGTGACCACCTCTCAGGTGCCGGAGGAAACGGTTGAGAAGATAAGGGCGCTGTTTGAGACCCTTTGGGGAGACCGGAATCAGGACGGCGTTACGGACGTGGAAGTGAATGTGTACGCCTACGACGGAATGGGCTATTCCGGCGGCAGCGCGGACGACTACGCCGCCGCGGCCGTGCATCTGGCCTCGGAGATTCAGGCAGGGACTACGGATCTGTTTCTTTCGGACGCGGAAGAACTGATGCGGCAGGCAGAGCGCCTGCAATACTATGGCGCGTTCCGGGAGTATGACGCGCTGCACCGACTGGACTGCGCCGAGCTGGAAGATTTCGGTGTCTATGCCTTCCCGGAAAAGGCGGCGCTGCTGGACATGCTTCGTTAAGAAAAACCAACGGATGAGGAAGATGAGATAATGAGCTATCGTGTTTTGTTGATCGACGACAATCAGCTGGCGCTGGAATCCATGGAAAAGACCATCCCCTGGGCGGAGCATGATCTGGAGCTTGTGGGGTGCGCGTCCAATGGCATTCAGGGCTGTCAGATGATCCGCTCCCTCCGTCCGGACATCCTCATCAGCGATATCCAGATGCCGGAGATGGATGGCCTGACCATGCTGGAACAGATGAAGAATGAACTGGCCAATTCCAGAGTCATTTTCATTACCGCCTATGACAAAATCGAATACGCGGCCAGAGCCATTCGCCTGTCTGCCTTTGATTTCCTGATGAAGCCCGTGAAAAATGAAGACCTGATCCAGTCTCTTGACCGGGCGGTGCAGAGCATGGACCGGGAGAACAGCAAGATCGAAAAGCAGGCGAAGGAGCAGACGATCCTCCGGCGCGCCCGGTTCCTGTCCGCCCTGACCGCCGGCTCCATGGAGGACATCGCCCACGCTTTTTCCGGTTTTGTGACCGGTATTCCCCAGAATTACTTTTTCATGATCGCGGAAACCGAGAGCCATGTCACGGAGCCGATCTCCCGGATGGAGTTTATGACCTTCCCGGAAAATGTGGAAATTCTCAACGCGGTGCTGAACCATCAGCTGGTCATGCTCTGCGCGATGACAGGGGAGGGCGGCCACTGGCAGAGCACGGCCAGAAGCATTGCCGCGACATTGCAGGAGAATTTCCTTGGACTGACCGTGGCCGTCAGCAACCTGTACAGCCGCCCGGAGGATTTTTACGTCGCCTACCAGGAGTGCCGCTGTGCGCTGCTGCGCCATGACATCAATGGAAGAACGGCGAGGGTGGAGTTTGCCTACGACTTGGAAGGTGACGCGCTGAAGCATACCCGGATCGAGGAGCTGGATCAGGTCTGCGAGAAGATCGCCCAGCACATTACCGACATCGACCCGGAACGGCTGTGGAGCATGATCCTGAAAAAGAGCGGCGGAAATATCCGCATTATCCGAACCACATTGTGGCTGCTGTGTACCAAGGTGATCCGCAGCAAGCTGGAACAGCATCAGTGGACGGAAGAAGCGGACATGATCGTCTACGACATCACCAAGATCACCCGGGAGCAGGAGGCCAGAGACTGGCTTCTCCGGTTTCTGGAGGAAGCCAACAGAAATACGTCGGGTCAGAACCACCGCTCCAATCTGGTTCGCAACGTGCTGGAATATATCCGCGGACACATCACCGACGGACTGGTGCTGGAAGAGGTGGCAAAGAAGTTCTACGTATCGCCCAACTATCTTTCCTGCATCATTCACAAGGAGACCGGCAAGACCTACCGTCAGCATGTGATCGAGGCGAAAATGACCGTCGCCAAGCAGATGCTGAACGATACCCGTATGCGGGTGGAGGATGTGGCCTACGCTGTGGGATATGAAAATTACATCAGCTTCTACAACGTTTTCAAACGAATCGAGCATATGAGTCCGTCGGAGTATCGTTTTCAGAAATGGAACGGAGAACAGCTATGATTCAGGCGTGGAAGGATCTGCGTTTTTCTGCCAAGCTGACCCTGATTTTCTTTCTGGTGCTGTCGCTGACCATCGGCGTGATCACGATTCGGCAGAGCTATTCCTCCTTCCGCCTTCTGGAAGAAAAAAGTCTGGAGGATATGGAAAATCTGGCAGAGCAGGTAATTTTGAACTTTACCCAGACCCTTGAGGATATAGAGAACAGCTGCTATGTCGCCATGATCTCCCGTGAGGTGCCGAAAAATATGAGCGGCAGCGCGACCTATGCCGTTCAGAAATATACTCTCGCGACCATGATCAGCAGTGCGACCTCCTATGATTACATCATGACGCGGAATTCTCAGAGGCAGCTGATCAGTACGGACTTCCGCAATGATATGCCCACTGAGCAGCGCAGTCAGATCGAGGCGGACTGCCGCACCATTCTGGAAGAACATCAGGAAAATACGTTGGGTTCCTGTCAATGGATCCGCATGGACAGCGGCCATGTGTATTTGCTGCGGGATGTTTACGACACCCAGCCCCTGCGGCATATGGGTGTTATTGTGCTGCACATTCGCCAGCCGTTCTTCGCGGCGAGCAGCGCTTCGGAGAATACCGGCTTCCTGTTTCTGGATAAGAACGGGGATTTCCTGACCTATACCGGCACGGAGCTGCCGGAGGGAATGACGGATGAAGTGATAGCGGACGCGCAGGCCGGGGCCCTTTCCAGCAAGAATAACTGGTCGGGCGGCGAGTATTTTGCGGTGTCAGTGGCGGGCAGCCAGTGGTCGGTCATTGTGATCTGCTCTACCCAATCCTATCGAACCGGCTGCCGCCAGATCATGCAGAACGGCATCGCACTGGGCGCGCTGGGACTTCTGGCGGGCATGGCTCTGGTGTATATCCTGACAAGATCCGTGCTGAAAAAGCTGGGCGAGATCAAGGAATCCATGAAGGAGGTTGCCAACGGCAATTTTGATTCCCGCATTGAGGTGACGGATGCCGACGATATCAGTCAGCTGGCCCTTGCCTTCAACGACATGAGCCAGAGAATCTCAGAGCTGATGGCGGAGCTGGTGGAAAAGGAGCGGATGCGGAGCAACGCGGAATTGCAGGTTCTGGAATACAAATACCGCGCGCTGGAGACCCAGATCAGACCCCACTTTATTTACAACGCGCTGGAAGTGATCAGCTCCATGGCGAAAATCAAGGGAGAAACGGAAATGATCGACATTGTTCAGACGATCAGCCGGTATTTCCGCAACATCACCCAAAGTACCACCGACCAGTTTATTACAGTCCAGCAGGAATTCGACCGGCTGCAGGACTATACCCGCATTTATCAGTTCATGCACGGCGACCATCTGAAAACCGTTTTCTCCGCCCGGGAGACGGCGCGCAATGCCATGATCCCCACCATGATTTTACAGCCGGTGGTGGAGAATTCCCTGAAATACGGTCTGCGGTCTCAGGAGGAGGACTCTGAGATCCGGGTACACGCCTACACGCAGGACGGAAAGCTGCTCATTACCATCCGGGACAACGGAAAAGGGCTGACGCAGGAGCAGATGGAAAAGCTGGAGAAGGGCGAGACTGCGGAAAGCAGCAGCTCCGGCATCGGCATGGCGAACGTCCGCCAGCGCCTGAAGCTGATCTACGGGGACAAGAGCAGCATTTCCTTCCGGAACCGCACCGCCGGCGGCGTGAAGGTCACGATTGAAATTCCCTTCACCTATTCAGAGCCGGACAGTCTGTGGGAGCTGGAGCAGATGGACGACTGGAGCGACTTGGACGAGTTGTGGTGATAGAGCTACATATATACCAAATCAGATGCTTTCAGGAAAAAGCGTAAGTTTGGTGAATGGTGTAAAAAAGCTTTGGTAGTATAATATAATAACAGGCGTGAAAAAATAAACTTTTTTGTATATTATGGAGGTTTCGCCATGCTAAACTATCATGTCAAGGTCGGCCTGGTTCCCATTCGCAGAGACGTTACGCCCCGCCCCGGTATCTTTAACTGGGAAAAGGCGGAGGAGCGCTGCGCCGCAGCGGTAGCCTATATCGAGGAGCATTTCACTTCCGAGAACGTTTCCTTCGTGGATCTGAAGGGAATCAACGCCGTGGATGTTCTCTACAGCGACAAGGACGTGGACGCCGTTATCGAGCGCTTTCAGGCGGAGAAGGTGGACGCGGTATTCCTGATCAACGGCAATTTCGGCAATGAGGAAGTGGCCGGCGCGGTCGCCAAAGCCATCGGCAAGCCCGTGCTCCTGTGGGGCCCTCAGGACACCGTGTTTGAGGCGGACGGCACCCGGTATACCGATTCTCAGTGTGGCCTGTTCGGCATGAGCCGTCAGCTGCAGAGAATGAACGTTCCCTTCACTTACATCGAAAACTGCCGCATTGAAGACCCGATTTTCACCGAGGGCTTCCTGCGGTTCGTGGGCGTGGCCTGCGCGGTGAAGAACTTTAAGGGTATGCGTGTTGCTCAGGTGGGTATGCGTCCCAAGCCCTTCTGCTCCGTGATCTTCAACGAGAGCGACCTGATGGACAAGTTCGACATCCATGTCATCCCCGTCAATCTGGCCGTGATTCAGGACAAGTATAACCGGATTCTGGAGACCCGGAAGGACGAGCTGGCCGAAGGTGTTGCCAAGCTGCGCCAGATGTACGAGATCGACGACCTGTCCGAGCCGGTGCTGGACAAGGTGTATGCTTTCGTGCTGCTGTATGAGGAAATTTTTGAAGAGTACAACGTGACCGCCGTTTCCGCGGAGTGCTGGACTGCCATGCAGCTGATGGTGGGTGCTATGCCCTGCGCTGCCTATCCCTTGCTCGCGGACATGGGCTATATCATCGGCTGCGAGAGCGACATGCACGCGACCCTGACGCAGGTTGTGCTGAAGAGCCTGACTCTGGGACAGAAGAAGCCCTTCCTTGGCGAATTCACCACCCGTCACCCCAGCGATCGGAACGTGGAGCTGCTGTGGCACTGCGGCCCCTTTGCCTATTCCCTGAAAAAGCATGGTACCGGCGCGAAGATGGTCAACATGCGTCAGTGGATGCAGGTGGCCGACGGCCATTTCACCGTGGCGCGTATCGATCAGGATCACGGCAACTATTCCATTGCCGTCTGCGAGTGCGACAGCGCGGAAGGCCCCTATACCTTCGGCTCCTACATGTGGGGCAAGTTCAAGGATCTGCCCGCGGTGGAGCGCAAGCTCATCGAAGGACCCTACATCCATCACATGTCTGAGATCGAGGGCAGCCTGACGGATTCCATCCGGGAATTCTGCAAGTACGTACCCGGTCTGACCTTTGACGGCCTCGACTAAGCGTAAAAACACCGCTGCTGAAAAGCGGCGGTGTTTCTCATATGGCAGCACCGCACAATTGCGTCTGCGAGTCTCAGCCGTCTTTTTGCCCCACTTCTGCAGTTCCGAAGATGGGGAATACATACAGTATTCCTCCATCTTCGGAACTTTGAATTGAGGCAAAAATCCTGTCTGAGACTTCTTGCCGAATTGCACGGTGTTGCCATGTGACAAAATATCCAAAACAGATACTGAAATTTCGTTACAATTATTCCCGTATCGACTTGCAAAATGATAGTTGCTGTGGTATAGTGATGCTGAGATTGTAATAGAGATTCTATTTGCATCTTTTAAACGCGGAAAAACTGAAATTTTATTACATAACAGGAGGAAGCATTATGATTTACGATCTGAAGAAGATTCTGGACATTGGTGAGGAGAACGGCTTCGCCGTACCCGCTTTCAATGTGTACAATCTGGAAACCGTTATGGGCGTTATGCAGGCAGCCGAGGAGACCGGCGCCCCTGTCATTTTCCAGATGTACAGCCGCCTGTTTGATTCCCAGATCGCCCAGTACGTCGCTCCCATTATCCGGGAGGCCATGAACAACATGAAGACCCCCGTGGCCTTCCATCTGGATCACGGCGCGGGTGTTCCCGAGGTTCTGCGGGCGTTCCGCTATGGCGCGACGGGCGTTATGATCGACGCTTCCAGAAAGCCCCTGGAAGAGAACATTGCAATCACCAAGGGCGTCGTGGAGATGGCCGCGGAAATGGGCATCGGCGTCGAGGGTGAGCTGGGCGAAGTCGGCAAGGCCGCCGAGGGCGTTTCCAAGGATTACACCAAGGTGGAGGATGCCGCAAAGTTCGTGAATGAGACCGGCGTCTGCGCGCTGGCTGTGGCGGTGGGTACTGCCCACGGTCATTACAAGCAGGCTCCCGTTCTGGCGCTGAAGCGGATCGAGGAGCTGCATGAGGGTCAGAAGGCCCATCTGGTGCTGCACGGCGGCTCCGGCGTTCCCGACGACCAGATTGCGGCGGCGGTCAAGGCCGGTATCCGCAAGATCAACTTCGGCACCGACGTCTGCTGCTCGCTGCTGGACGGCATCCGGGCGGTCGATCCCTCCATTCTGGCGCTGGATCTGTTCATGCAGGGTCCCACTGCCCGGGTGAAGGACTTCGCCGTCAGCAAAATCAAGCTTCTGGGAGCGGATAAATGATGGCAAGTGTAGTTGGCATCGGCGCTGCGGTCTTCGATATTCTGATGACCGTGGACGCCTTCCCCCGGGAGGATACCAAGCTCCGGGGGCTGGAAACCAAGTTCCAGTGCGGCGGCCCCTGCGCTACCGGACTGGTAGCCATCAGCAAGCTGGGGGAGTCCGCAAGCTATATGGGCACCGTGGGCGATGATATGTACGGCACTTTTGTGAAGGCCGAAATGGAGCGCTACGGGGTGGATACCTCCTGCGTGAAGGTGAATCCCGGCCTGACCTTCCACAGTGTCGTTCTGCTGAACGTCAGCAACAGCAGCCGCACCTGCGTATGGAACCGGGGAGAAGCGGCGGCGCCTACGGTGGAGGACGTCGATCTGGACGTTCTGAAACAGGCAAAGTATCTGCATCTGGACGGCAACCAGCTGGACTGCGCTATTTTCGCGGCAAAAAAGGCCCATGAAATGGGCGTCACGGTCAGCATGGACGCGGGCGGCGCTTACCCGAACATTGAAAAGCTTCTGCCGCTGGTGGATGTGCTGATTCCCAGCGAGGAATTTTCCATGAAGGTCACTGGCTGCGCCACGGCCAAGGAAGCCGCCGCGGTATTGCAGGAGCGGTACCATCCCCAGATTCTGGTGATCACGCAGGGCAGCAAGGGCGGCTTTATCTGGGAGAACGGCAGGGAAGTCCGTTATCCCGTGTTCCCCGTGAAGGCGATCGACTCCAACGGCGCGGGAGACACCTTCCACGGCGCGTTTGTTGCGGCGCGGCTGAAGGGTATGGACGTGTATGAAGCCTGCCGTTTTGCCTCCGCTACCTCTGCCCTGAAATGCACCCGCTTCGGCGCGCAGCAGGGTATTCCCGGCTACGAGGAAGTTCTGGAATTCATGAAGACCCACGAGGGAGTTGTGTACGATGGATAATTTGCAGAAATTACAGGCGGCAAATCCCCATATTCAGATCCACACCATCCATGAAGCGGCGTTCCGGCGCTACGGCAGCGTGATTCAGGAGGACACTTCCCCGTTCTGCGCGGCGGCGGAGACCATCCCGTTCCCGGAGACGGGGAGCAAGTACGTTGCTTCGACCCCGGAACTGGACGAGATTCCGGCGGCGGCGAAGCTGCGGGAAACCCACTGCGGCGGTCTGGACGAGCAGATCGGCCTGTGCTGGGGGCATTCCAATCAGCTCAACGCTCTGGAGTGGCACACCTGCAACGAATTCAACATCGCCGTCCGGGAGCTGGTTCTGCTGCTGGCGAAGCGGGAAGATCTGGACGAGGACGGCCGGCTGAACGCGGACAAAGTGCAGGCGTTTTATCTGGCGCAGGGCGAGATGATCGAGGTGTATTCGGACACCCTGCATTTCTGCCCCTGTGAGGTGACGGGCAGCGGCTTCAGCTGCATCGTGGGATTGCAGCGTGGAACGAATCTGCCCATTGCCCCGGAGCAGAAGGTGAATAAGCTCTGGGCGGCCAACAAATGGCTACTGGGACACGAGGCAAACACCGGTCTCATCGAGCGGGGCGCGTTCCCGGGAATTTACGGGGAAAACTGGAAGATCAATCCGATCAGATAATCAGGAGGCGGAAAGCATTGGAAAAGGTAATCAATGGAGTTTCCTGCCGTGTGGTGGAAAAGGAATGGGACGTGTACTTTGACATGGCGCTGACCATGTTTGAGGAGATCGTCAAAAATAACCAGGCGGGGAAGCCGTCGGTGTTTATTGTCCCGGTGGGGCCTACGGATCAGTACCCCATTCTGGCGAAGCTGATCAACAGCCAGCGGGTATCTCTGAAAAACGTCCACTTCTTCAACATGGACGAGTATCTGGTTTCTCCGACCCAGTGGATCAGCGAGGACGACCCCATGAGCTTCCACGGCCGGATGAAGCGGGAATTCTATGACCGGGTGGATGAGAGTCTGGTCATGCCGGAGTCTCAGCGGCATTTCCCGGAGCCGGGACATGAAAAAGAGTACGACGAGCTGATCGCCGGTTTGGGCGGCGTGGATATGTGCTTTGGCGGACTGGGCATCAACGGTCATGTGGCCTTCAACGAGGCGGCGGAAGCCGACGATCCCATCACCGCGGACGCGTATGCCGATCTGGGGACCCGTGTGCTGCCCATCAGCCGGGAGACCCGGGCGGTCAATGCCTTCGGCTACCAGCGCGGCGATCTGGCGGGAATGCCGGAATGGTGCATCACCGTGGGCATGAAGCAGATACTGTCTTCTGAAAAGGTGTATATCGCGCTGAACCGCCCATGGCAGAGCGGGCCGCTGAAGCATGTGCTGCATGGGGAAATGGTTCCCCAGTGGCCGGGTTCTCTGCTTCGCAGACTGCCCGACGTGCGCTTCTGCATGACGGAGGACATCGCACGGGGGATCGTGTAAGCAACAAAAAATGTTCCATTCTTTTTGAATGGAACATTTTTTATTGCAATTTTAAGGGGATATTGTCACAAAAACGGGAAAAACGGATTACTGCTCCTTCTCCGAAGAATCCTCCGGCTTGCGGTAGTATTCTTTCAGCAGCAGGACCAGATACCGCACGACGAAGACAATGCCGCCGCCGAGCACGACGATGCCGAGCAGCAAAACCTTGACGCTGGGGGCGTCGGCACCGCCGGCAATATATGCCTGAACGATTTTCGCCAACATATACGCAAGAAGCAGCAGAGCGGTGCCGTTCAGAATAATACGGTTTCCCACCTGCGTGGATTTGTTCTGTTTGCTCATGGTGTAAGCCTCCTTCGCTTTTGTACAAGGATACGGTATTTTTTCCAAAATGTCAATATCGGCAGAAATAATGATTGACAATACCCGGTCTTGGCTGTTATTGTGATGGGTAGAAATGAGGTGTGCATATGGAACAGTTACAGAAACTGATCGACGAATATGTGAAATGGACGCAGGAAAACCGGATGGCGGGGAAGAAGATCGCCGTCTACCTCGGCTTGCAGGTGGAGCAAAGCCCGAAACATGCCGCTTTTTATGAGGCGGTGGGGGAGTGGACGAAGACGTTTGCCTCTTCGCAGCCGGAGCATGAGCAGACAGTGGCGGCGGTGCGGCTGCTGCTGTTTTCCGCCGGGGAGCATCTGGGCAGCGAGGCGGAGTGGTATCTGATCGCCATTCAGAACTACGCGAAGGACTTCCTTGGGGAACTGAGCACGGAGGAAAAGGCGCAGCTGGGGGAAGAATACCGGAAGAAATACCCCTCAGGCAGGCGGCTTCCCCTGCAGAATGAGATTTACAGGCTCCTTTCCGGCGAGAAGAAGAAACCTTTCTGGAAATGGCATATCAACCAAAAATGACCGGCAATTTATGGTGAATATTCGCACTTGTTATTTGGCGGGGAATCTGTTACGATATAGACAACGTAAGCGGTTTCGTAAAAGGTTACGAATTGGGTGAATGAAATGACTCTGAAAGATATTGCGCGACTTGCCAACTGCTCGACAGCGACGGTCTCCCGTGTTATCAACAACGAAAAAGGCGTTTCCGAGGAGACAAGAGCCTATATCCAGCGGGTCATTGACGAGAACGGCTACCAGCCCAACAAGCAGGCGAAGGGACTGGCAGAGCAGAAGACCAATACGCTCCTGTTCGTTTACGAAAACACACCCGACAACCCCTTTTTCACCGAGCTGATCCGCGGCGCTATTGACGGAGCGAAGGAAGCCCACCAGATCCTGCTGTTCAACATCATCTGCGACAGCTACGTCACGGATTATTTCCTGAACGCCTTACGTTCCGACCAGATCGACGGCGTCATCGTGGCGTCCACAGGTCTGGAGGAGACGCGGAATTTCGCGAAGATGGTCGCGAGCGAAGGACGGCACTTGGTGCTGATCAACGACCCCATCGGCGAACTGAACGTTCCCAGGATCTACATCAACAACGACCAGTCGGCCTATCAGGCCACGCGCCACCTTCTGGAATGCGGCCACACCCGCATCGGCCACATCGGCGGCAGAACCACCTCCTATCCCAGCTACCAGCGCTTCGAGGGCTACAGCAGGGCGATGACGGACGCCGGTCTGCGGCGCTATGTTGACCGGTACACCATCATGGACAACACCAACCGGGAAGAAGCCCGGGCGGCGGCGAAGAAGCTGCTGACAAAGAAGAACCGCCCCACGGCAATCTTCTGCGCCAACGACTCTCTGGCCTTTGGGGTGTGCGCGGCAGTGAGCGACGTGGGACTGCGGGTACCCAACGACGTATCCGTGGTCGGCTACGACGATATCGCGATGGCCTCCACCTTCGAGCCGAAGCTGACGACCATCCATCAGCCCATATACGAAATGGGGCGCCGTAGCATCCAGCTGATGCTGCACCAGACCCAGAGCGGCGGCACGGGAATCCCCGAATCCGTGGTGTTGTCCGCGTCCCTCGTCAAACGTGAGTCGGTACGAAACCTGTTATAAAGGCAACACCGCACAATTGCGTCGGCGGCTTTCGCCGGATCTTTTGCCCCAATCCTTCGGTTTGGAAAACTTGAAATACATACAGTATTCCTGCGTTTCCCAAACCTTGTCTTGGGACAAAATCTCTCGCCGAAAGCACTTGCCGAATTGCGCGGTGCTGCCATAGAATGGAAAAATGCAAAGGGAAAAACCAGAGGTTAAAGGACTTTGCATTTTTTTGAACCGCAGAACGTAAGCGCTTACGTAAACGAAAAACTGATTGATACACAACGGGTATCAAAAAGACAATGACAGAGCGCGTGAAACCGTAACTTGTGCCGGGATATCCGGCATAAAATAAAAACAAAGGAGCACACAAAATGAAAAAGATCGTAGCGTTTTTCCTCGCACTGAGCATGGCAGTGGTCATGCTGGCCGGCTGCGGCGCGTCCCAGACCCCCACAACAACCGAAGCCCCCAAGACCGAAACCAAGGCTGCCACCGAAGCTGCCCCCGCAGCTGAGACCGAGCAGAAGGAACTGACCATCGCCGGTATCGTTTTCAAGGACGAATTCACCATGAAGATGGTTCAGCAGGGCTATGAGGATGCCGCCAAGGATTACGGCGTGAACATCGTCATCGGCAACTCTATGGGCGATCTGGCCAACGAGCAGCAGCTGGTTTACAGCTACATCGACATGGGCGTTGACGGCATCGCCATCACCCCCTACTCCGAGGAAGCCTCCATCCCCATCCTGAAGGAAGCCTATGACAAGGGCATCGAAGTGGCCGTGGCCAACATCAAGCTGAACGACGCCTCCTTCGTCTGCGGCGGCTTCACCTCTCAGGACCTGCTGAACGGCCAGAAGCTGGGCGACTACACCTCCAAGTACCTGTCCGACAAGTACGGCAACGACCTGAAGATTGCCATCATGGACTTTGACGCCGCCATCCCCGAGCAGTCCAAGGCCCGTTACGGCGGCTTCCTGGAAAAGCTGACCGCCAACGGCGTCAACTATGAGATCGTCGCCCAGCAGTCCTCCACCTCCAAGAACGACAACGTGCCCATCGTCGAAGCCATGCTGGCCGGCGCTCCCGACTGCAACGTCTTCTTCTGCACCTCCGCCGCCTTCACCAACGTCGTTGTGCAGGTCATCATGAACATGGGCCTGTCCGACAAGATCACCGTCGTCGGCTACGACATGGGCGAGCAGACCGCGACCCAGCTTCTGGATGAGAACTCTCCTCTGTACTGCACACTGGAGCAGGATATGTACACCATGGGCTACAAGGCCGTTGAGCAGCTGGTCAAGACCCTGCGGGGCGAAGAGACCGAGTGCCCCCGGGGCGACACCGTCTACCTGGAAGGCATCATCCACAGCAAGGAAGATCTGGCCGGTGTTCAGACTTGGCTGGACGGCTACTACAAGCTGGCCAACAGCTGATTTTCCGCGATTCACGTAGGCAATTTATAGGCTCCGGGGCTGGCGCACCCGGAGCCTCTCCAATCAAAGAGAGTGGTGAATAAAAAGTGAGTACCCTTTCCTGCGATAACATTGTGAAAGACTATCCCGGCACCCGGGCGCTGGATCACGTGAGCGCTTCCTTCGACAGCGGCAAGATCAACGCGCTTCTGGGCAAAAACGGGTCGGGAAAATCCACCCTTTGCAAGATCTTCGCCGGCGCGGAAAGCGCGACCAGCGGCGAATTTTATCTGGATGGACAGAAGCTGAGCTTTCGGAACCCGACGGATGCCGCAAAGAGCGGCATTGTTCTGGTGTATCAGGAGACGAGTCTGGTTCCCACACTGACGGTTATGGAAAATATTTTCATGGGGCGGCTGCCGAAGAAGCCGGGTGGCCTCATCAACTGGAAGCTGGTGCAGTCGGAGACCGAGCGCCTGCTGAAAGTGATGGACGTCAGGATCAATCCCAAATCCAAGATCATGCATCTGCCCATGTGGCAGCGGCAGGTCGTAGAGATCTGCAAGGCGCTCAGTCAGGACCCCAAGGTTCTGATTCTGGACGAGCCGACTTCCGCACTGGCCAAGGCGGAGGTGGAAAAGCTGTTTGCGGCCATTCGTAAAGTGAAGGAAAATGATGTAATCATTATCTATATTTCTCATAAACTGGCAGAAATACACGAGATCGCCGATACCGTCACCGTCCTGCGGGACGCCCAGTATGTCGGCAAGAAGAACATCGAGGAGATCGACAACGCCGGTATGATCGCCATGATGTTCGGCAAGACGGAGATCCGCAAGCGCCCGGCGGATGTGGTGCCCACGGATGAGCCGGTGATGGAGGTCAAGCACCTGACCCGCGCCGGATGGTACGAGGATATCTCCTTTACCCTGTACAAGGGCGAAGTGCTGGGCATCGCGGGCGTTCTTGGTTCCGGGCGGACGGAGCTGCTGGGCGGCATTTTCGGTTCCGACCCGGCGGATTCCGGTGAGGTCATCATCGAGGGGAAGACGTACATCAGGCGCACCCCCGCCATCATGAAGAACGCAGGGCTGGGCCTGACCCCTGAGGACAGAAAGACCCCGGCCTGATCCTGAAGCACTCCATCGAGAGTAACCTCTGCTACGCCGGTATGAAGAAGACCACCATCAACGGCTGGGTGGAGAGCCGGAAGAAGCGTAGGGAAATGTCCGAGCGGCAGGTCAAGGCATTGCAGATCAAGCTCTCCAGCATTTCTGCCAAGGCAAGCTCCATGTCCGGCGGCAACCAGCAGAAGGTGGTCGTGGGCAACTGGCTGAACAACGACCCCAAGATCATGATCTACGACGAACCCACCAGAGGCATCGACGTGAACGCGAAGCAGCAGATCTTCGAGATCATGTGGAATCAGGCGAAGCAGGGGAATTCCTCCATCTTTGTCTCCACGGAGCTGGAAGAGCTGCCCGGCGTCTGCAACCGCATTCTGGTGCTGCGGGGCGGAAGGATCACCGAGGAATTGACCACGGAAAAGATCGATTCCATGACAACAAACGATTTGTATACGCTTTGTATGGGAGGACATTCCAGTGAACGAGAGAATTAACAAGAAAAAAGTCATGTACCACTTCCTGAACCATGTGACGGAGATCGTTCTGATTCTGGTTGTTATTGCCCTGTGGATCTCCACGGACTCCTTTATGAAGCTGAACAACTGGATGAACCTGCTTCGTTCCGGCGCCATCAAGGGCCTGATCGCGCTGGGCGTCACCATGGTTCTGATCTGCGGTAAGATCGACCTGTCCACGGGTTCTCAGGTCGGCCTGTCCGGTATGTTCGTGGCCGTATTCTGCAAGAACATGGTCGCCGCCGGATATAACCAGACGCTGGCCTGCCTGATCGGCATGGCGGTGGGCATCGCCTTCGCCGTGGTCATCGGCCTGCTCCACGCTTTCTTGCAGAACACCTACGATCTGCCGCCCTTCGTGGTCACGCTGGGTACCCAGTACCTGATGTTCGGCCTTGCCGCCATCATCTGCAACAACTACCCCATCCCCAACGCCTACCCCAACTGGTATGTGCAGGTGGGCATGGGACGGCTGTTCGGCGTAGTGCCCTATCCCGTCATCATCTTCTTTGTGGCGGCGGTTCTGTGCTACTTCATCATGGAGCACACCACCACCGGCCGCTGTGTGTACGCCGTGGGCGGCAATCAGGAAGCGGCCCGCCTGACCGGTATCAATGTGTTCAAGTCCAAGGCGTTTGTGTTCATCGCTGTGCAGATCCTTGCGGCGATCGCGGGCTTCATCAACTCCGCGCAGGTCAATCAGGCGGACTGGTCGTATGGCAAGGAGTGGCCGACGGACTGCCTGTCCATGGCGATCATCGGCGGCACCTCCATGGCGGGCGGCTCCGGCACCATCTACGGTACCGTGGTGGGCGTTGTCCTGATCTCCGTGCTGATCAACGGCATGACCATCCTGAACTGGAACATTTACCTGCAGTACATCGTCCGCGGCGCGATTCTGATCGGCTCTCTGGTGCTGATGGCTTACCGGGATAAGTATCGTGATTAAATAAGAGGCGGTGTTTGGGCCTATGGAGATTTACAACAGACCCTGGCCGTTGGTGCCGAATAAAGTAAGAGCCGACGGCGGACGGGAGCTGGACAGATTCCGGGGCGTGGAGCATCCGGCGGATACGCCCAACGGTGCGGAAGCCTGGGTCGGCTCCCTGACGAGAGCAAACGGCGCGACCCGGGAAAATCCCAATCTCGGCTACGCCGAGGTCATTCTCCCCGACGGGACGCGGGATTTTCTGGTGAACGTGGTAAAGCGGGCGCCGGAAACCATTCTGGGCAAAAAGCACATGGAGAAATACGGCACCAGTCTGGGGATGCTCATCAAAATGCTGGACGCGAAAGCCCCGTTCCTGCTGCAGTGCCATCCGACCCGTGAAAACGCCCGGAAATACTGGAACAGCCGGTTCGGCAAGGAAGAGTGCTGGTATGTTCTGGGAACGCGCAAGGACGTCCCCGAGCCGCCGTACATCCTTCTGGGCTTCAAGGAGGATATTACCCGGGAAAAGTTTGAAGCGGCCTACCGGAAGGGAGACGCCGCGCTGCTGGAAAGCTTCTGCCACAAAATTCCGGTGCAGCCCGGCGAAAGCTATATGATTCCCGGCGGCGTTCCCCACGCGCTGGGGGCAGGGTGCTTCGTTGCGGAGATTCAGGAGCCGTCCGACCTTACGGCGGTGCCGTTCCCGCAGGAATATCTGCTGGAATACCGGCGGAAAGCAAATCCCTTCGGGATTTTTGAGCCGGAGGACGAGCAGCTGTACGAAAGCCGGATGCTGAACAGCTTCCACTATGAGGGACTGCCGCTGGACAAGCTGCTTGACCGGCTCAAGAGCAAGGAACCGGTACTGCGGCAGGAGCCGGGCGGCCGGGAGATCGAGATCTTCGGCGACCGGGATACCTCCTATTTCTCCTGCACCATGGTGACGGTTTCCGGCGCTATGGCGAGGAAAAATACCGGCGACGTGCAGATCGGCATTGTCGTGTCCGGGGAAGGGTGCATCCGGTGCGGAGAGAACGCGCTCCCTGTGAAACAGGGCAGCGAGGTGTTCTTCCCCTGTCAGGTCAGGGACGCCGTTTTCGAGGGGGATTTTTCCATCATCCTCTGCAACCCCGGCGTCACGGCTGAGTACAAATAAGTGTGAAATTCCCAAGGCTTCAAAACCTTGGGAATTTCTTTTTTCTGTACGCTTTCCTTTTGGAAAAGACTATGTTATACTGTTTTCATACTATAATGAGAAGGACGGTAACGGGCATGGCGGTACAGAACACCTCTCTGGCGGCGCTGCTGCTGAGAATCGAAAATTCCCTTCCAAACCTCAGCAAATCCGAGCGGAAAGTGGCGGAGTATATCCGGGGAAATCCCCGGGGGATCATCGACCTGTCTGTGGCGGCGCTGGCGGATGCCTGCGGCGTTTCGGACCCCACGGTTGTTCGGGCTTACAAGAAGCTGGGCTTCAGCGGCTATGAGGACCTGAAGCTGACGCTGGCGCAGGCGACGGTTTCTCCGGACGAGATCATCCACGAGGAGATCAGCGCCGAGGATTCCGTGCAGGCAGTGCGGGACAAGGTGTTCCAGAGCGCCGTGCTGGCCTTGCAGTTCACCCGGGACATGCTGGAGCCGGATACCCTGGCGGCGGCGGCGCAGCTGCTGATGAACGCCCGGAAAATCGTGATCTTCGGTCTGGGCGGCTCCGCGCCTGTGGCCATGGACTTGCACCACAAGCTGCTGCGGCTTGGCCTGAACGCCGCGGTCTACACCGACCCCCATTTGCAGGTGATCGCCTGCAATTATTTGGACGAGCGGGACGCGGTGTTCGCCGTCAGCCATTCCGGCAGCTCCCGCTGCGTGGTGGACAGCACCCAAACCGCAAAGCATCGGGGGGCAAAGGTCATCTCCCTGACCAGCGCGGGCAAAAATCCCCTGTCCAAGCTGGCGGACATCAGCCTGAACACGAACTCCAAGGAGACAAAATACCGGGTCGTGTCCATCGCCTCCCGCGTGGCGGCGCTGACCATCGCGGACTCCATCTACACTTATATCGCCATGCGGACGGATGGGGCAAAGTCCCTGCAAATCGAAAAGAGTATGGAAAGCCTGAAATACTGAGGAGGTTCTTGACAGAATTGGCGAAATGCCTAAATCTGGAGGTGTAATTTCGTTACAATTATTCTTGCCGGTGCTTGAAAATCTGATTACAATGTGCTATATTTATGACGAGGATGTAATGCGAATACAATTCTAAGCGAAAAATGATTCTCAAATGTGAAATTTCATTACAAAATCAGAAAGGGAGAAGCACCATGCAAGACAAGTCTTTGATGTTCTACATGATCCGTTCCGAGTTGGAGGACGCGGTCGGTGTAGAAAACGTATCCACCAAGGAAATTGAACGTGCGGTATATTCCGTGGACTATTTCTGGCTCAGCCGGAAATGGCAGGATGCCGGTGAGCAGGGTCCCATGCCTGATATCATCGTTCGCCCCGGCACCACCGAGGAAGTATCCAAGGTCATGAAGATCGCCAACTACTATAAAATTCCCGTCACCACATGGGGCGGCGGCTCCGGAAGTCAGGGCGGCGCTCTGCCGGTGGCCGGCGGCATTCTGCTGGACATCAAGCGTCTGGACAAGCTCATTGAGCTGAACACCGAGGCGGGCTTCGTCACCTGCGAGACCGGCATGATCTTTGCCACGCTGGAAGATCTGGTCAACGAAAAGGGTTACTCCGTGATGCACCTGCCCTCCTGCATGACCTGCTGCACCGTGGGCGGCGCGCTGGCGCACAACGGCATCGGTATTCTCTCCACCAAGTACGGCAAGATGGACGATATGTGCCTGTCTCTGGAAGTGGTTCTGCCCAACGGCGATATCATCAACACCCTGCCCGTGCCGAAGCACTCCTCCGGCCCCAACCTGATCCCCTTCTTCGTCGGCTCCGAGGGTACTCTGGGCATCATGACCAAGGCCAAGTTCAAGATCGTCAAGCAGCCCGAGACCCGCATCCACCATGCGTTCCTGTTCTCCGACATCCACGTGGGCTATCAGGCCTGCCGGGAGATCGTCCAGGCGGTGAAGCCCTCCATCGTGCGTCTGTTCGACGAGGCGGAGACCGTCTCCATCATCAAGAAGATCATCGGCTTTGAAAAGCGCGGCTCCTTCCTGAACCTGACCCTGGAAGGCTACGAGAAGGTCGTCGCCGCTGAGCTGGAGATCGTTCTGGACATCGCCAAGAAGTACGGCGCGGAAGATCTGGGCACGGAATACGGCGAAAAGTGGTTCCAGAACCGCATTACCTTCTTCTATCCCGACAACATTATGGATCTGCCCCAGATGTTCGGCACCCTGGACACCGTGGCGACCCACGACAATATCGAGAAGATCTACCGGGCAATGAAGGCTGCCGTGGAGGATAACTTCAAGGAGTACGGCGTTCGCTTCATCTCCCACAGCTCCCACTGGTACGACTGGGGCGCCATGAACTATTCCCGCTTCATCATCGACAATCCCCCCACGGACCCCGAGGAAGCCCTCCGCCTGCACAATCAGGTCTGGAACTGCGGCGTCCGCGCGGCGCTGGCCAACGGCGGCGTGCTGAACGATCACCACGGCGTCGGCCTGAAGCTGTCCCGTCTGGTGAAAGAGCAGTACGGCCCCGCCATTCAGGTGCTGCAGGCGCTGAAGAAGGAGCTTGACCCCAATGGTATCATGAACCCCTACAAGCTGGGTCTGTAAGGAAAGGATAGGAGGTAACAATATGATTAGTCAGAATGCCCTGCATCATGCGGAAAAGTGCCGCTTCTGCTGGATGTGCCGCCATGTCTGCCCGATCGGGAACGCTACGGGGCAGGAGAGGAATACGGCGAGGGCGAGGGCTCTGACGCTGTCTCTCGTCGAGAGGGGCGCGGTGAGGCTTTCCGACGTCGTCGATAACGTCTGGGAGTGCGCGCTCTGCGGTGGGTGTACGAATAACTGCATGACCGGATGGGATCCGGTGAAGTTCACTAAGGAAGTGAGGCTTGAGGCGGTCTCGAACGGCGAGGCTCCGGAGTACATAATGAAGCTCGTCGACAATATCGAGGCGACTGGAAACGCGTACGGGCTTGAGAACCCGGATATGGAGATCGTGAGCCTCGGCGAGGCTCTGCCGCGCGTCGCGGATACGCTTCTCTATATCGGAACCGACGTCAGGTACAAGGCGGCGGAGTACGCGGTCGACGCGGCGGCGGTGCTTAAGAAGACGGGGATTGATTTTACGATTCTCGGGGACGAGCCGGACAGCGGCGCGGCGCTCGATTTCCTCGTCGGCGAGGCGGACGAGACGAAGAAGGCGGCGGAGAAGTGCGCTAAGGCGATTTCCGGTTATAAGAAGGTCATCGTCCTCGACCCGGCGGACGCGAAGATGATGAAGCATGAGTACAAGGAGTGGGGAATCGCTCCCGACTGTGAGATCGTGACTTTCACGTCGCTCGCGGCGTCGCTCATCAATGACGATATATTACAGGTGAAGAATATCGGCGTTCCGGCGACCTATCAGGACAGCTTCGCGCTTGTGCGCGACCTTGACGAGGTCGAGGAGCCGAGGGTGATTATGAACGCCTGCACAGAGCTTCACGAGATGCTGCTTAACCGCAAGGAGCTGATCTGGGGCGGAAACACGCTGATGGCGGAGGATATGCCGGACGTCATGAAGCACAGATGGACAAACGCGGAGCACGTCGACGCGAAGCTGCTCGTCGTCGCGAGCCCGTCCGAGTTCGCCGCGCTCTCCGCGGTGAAGCCGGAGGACATGGAGATAATGTCGGTGCCGGAATTGATACTCGCTTGCATCGAGTAATGTATTGAAAGGATATATAATATGTTGGTTTCTTTTGATGAGGTGTTATCTCTCGCCGATAAGGGCGGGTTCGCGATACCGGCGTTCAACGTC
>ERZ827528.1368-NODE-1368-length-25435-cov-4.510284_pt1 | contig 25435 bp, 23 predicted proteins | sample MGYA00519768_ERZ827528 | MGnify/ENA primary metagenome ERZ827528 (study PRJEB31778, sample SAMEA3449343) | human gut metagenome | biome: human gut; feature: human-associated habitat; material: faeces | place: United Kingdom | collected 2010/2012 ...
TCTGGCCCAGCGGAGCGTCCCTGCACGTTGAAAGCAGGCAGAAACTTTCCCCGCGGAGCGCGACGATTCTTTTCTGCAGCACAAAAAGCCCCGGCGGCCATGCGGTCGCCGGGGCTTTTCGGAGATTTCGGGACTGTCTGTTCACAGTCTCTTGTAATTAAGGAGGAGTGCGCAGGTTTTTATCACAGGATCGGGCTTTCGAGGTCGCCGGTATCGGCAATGCCGTGCTTCTCGGCGTAGCCGGTCAGCATCAGGGTCAAAGCGCCGTCACCGGTCACGTTGCAGGCGGTGCCGAAGCTGTCCTGCAGGGCGAAGATGGCCAGCATCAGAGCGGTACCGGCGTTGTCGAACATCAGGACACCGGTGATCAGACCCAGAGAAGCCATGACAGTGCCGCCGGGCACGCCGGGTGCGCCGATAGCGAAGATGCCGAGCAGCAGGCAGAACAGGATCATGGTGCCGACGCTGGGCAGCTTGCCGTACAGGATCTTGGAAACGGTCATGCAGAAGAACACCTCAGTCAGCACAGAGCCGCACAGGTGGATGTTTGCAAACAGGGGGATGCCGAAGCTGACCATGTCCTTACGCAGCACCTTGCTCTTGCGGGCGCACTCCAGCGCCACACCCAGCGTAGCTGCACTGGACATGGTACCGACAGCGGTCAGGTAAGCAGGGCCGTAGTGACGCAGCACTTCCCAGGGATTCTTGCCGGAGTAAGCACCGGCCAGCAGGTACAGCACAGCCAGCCAGATGTAGTGACCGACCATAACGATGACGATGATCTGCAGGAAGGCGGGCAGCTGATGGGTGATGGTGCCCTCGTAGCTCAGGCCGCAGAAGGTGGCGGCAATGTAGAAGGGCAGCACGGGGATGATGACCTTGCTCACGATGTCCAGCACGATGTTCTGGAACTCGCTCAGGAAGTCGCAGGTCAGCTTGCTGTTGGTCCAGGTAGCAGCCAGACCAACCAGAACGCTCAGCACCAGAGCGCTCATGACGCTCATGATCTGGGGAATGTTCAGCTCAAAGACAACGCCCGGCAGCTCGCGCAGACCGGCAACATTGTTGTCGATGGACAGGTGAGGGATCAGGCCATAGCCGGCGCCCATGCTCATGAAGGCTGCGCAGACAGAGGACACATACGCGATGACGATGGCCACTGCCAGCAGGCGGGAGGCGTTTTTGCCAAGCTTTGTAATGGACGGGGCAATAAAGCCGATGATGATCAGCGGCACACAGAAGGTGATGAGCTGACCCATGATGTACTGCAGGGTCACCACAACGCCCATGGTGCTCTCGTTGAACAGCTGGCCAAGGATGATACCAACAAGAATGCCCAGCAAAAGCCGGAAGGGCAGACTATTGAATAGCTTTTTCATAACTTTAGTACCTCTTTCTTTTTCCCCGGAAAGGGGCCGGGTGGGGAGACTTATTCCGTCTCCGGGAGGTGTTTGTTCAGCATCAGATCAAGGATCACGCTGTCGCTGGTGCCGTGGGTACTCAAGGTGGCAAAGTTGTCCAGCGTATATTCCACATTGTGCTCCACAATGCCATCGGTGCTCTGCACCCGCACGCCGCGCACGCCCATGGCAGCTGCCTGACAGGCGGCGTTGACGCAGGTAGAGATCTTCAGCGCACAGTCGGCCTTTGCGCCGTCGCATACCATGCCGGTGATGTTGCCCACCATGTTCTGGATGGTGCAGCATACCTCGTGGTAGCCGCCGCCCAGCAGATAGGCAATGCCGCAGGCTGCGCCGGTGGCAGCAACCGTTGCACCACAAAGGTTGCTCAGGCGGCCAAACTTGGCCTTGATGCGGATCGCGATCAGGTTGGAAAGGGTCACGGCGCGGAGCATCTTCTCCTCGTCGATGTCCAGCCAGCGGGCAGTTGCCACAACAGGCATGGTAGCCGTGATGCCCTGATTGCCGCTGCCGGAGTTTGCCACCACCGAAACCGGCGCGCCTGCCATACGGGCGTCCGCACCGGCAGAAGCGATGACCATGGCGTTGGTGGTCAGGTCGCGGGTCATCAGACCCTTGCGGCAGTTCAGTTCCAGATTGCGGCCAATGGCAAGGCCGTATTCCTTGGAAAGACCCTCGTTGCTGATGGTCGTGTTCACCTGTACGGCGCTGCGGATGATGTCGATGGGGTCGTGCAGGGGGTCCAGCTCCTCAGTGCAGTAGTCCCAGATGGAGCGGACGGTCAGAAATTTTGCGATCTGCTCCGGGGTCACCACATCGCTGTCACCGGCTGCTGCGGGGTCTGCGTGCTGCTTGTCCAGCGTAGCTACGCCGTCCTGCTCCACCAGCACCACGTTGGTGTGCAGATCCCGCACCACCGCGCGGCCGGTGTGGCCGTCGGCAGTAACAACCACCTCAACGTAGAGCTTCTGCGGCACCTGTGCCACCTCTACCTTGACCTTGCCTGCCTTGACAAGGGCCGCGGCTTCTTCCATCTGCTCCCGGGGCACATAGTTCATGACCTCCAGCAGGTGGACGGGGTCGCCGCCTACGGCACCAATGGCGGCGGCGTAATCCATGCCCTGATACGAGGTGCCCGGAATGCCTGCCGACATGGCGTTTTTGATAATGTTGATGCTGGCGCGAACGGTCACGGCTTCTACCCGTGTGCCGCCCGCCTTGCGGAGTGCTGCGCCCGCCTCTGCGGCGGTGAGAGCGACTGCGCCGGGCTCCGTACAGCCGGTGGCCAGCTCCATCTCACTGTTCAGGATGCGAACGAACATCTGTTTATCCATTTGGTTCACCGTTTCTTTTCTTCCCGTGCGGGGGAACTTACTTTACAGCAATGCACTCGATCTCCAGCGGAGCGTCCTTGGGCAGCTTGCCCACCTGCACCGCGCTGCGCGCGGGGTAGGGCTGCGCAAAGTACTCGCCGTACACCTTGTTCATCTCTGCAAAATCGTTGATGTCCGCCAGAAACACCGTGGTCTTGACCACATTGGCCAGCGTCATCTCCTGCTGTGCCAGAATGGCCTGGATGTTCTTGAGGGACTGTGCAGTCTGGGCGGCGATGCCTTCCGGGATCAGGCCGGTGGCCGGATCGATGGGCAGCTGCCCGGATACATAAACGGTCTGCCCCGCAGCGATGCCCTGAGAGTAGGGCCCGATGGCAGCGGGAGCATTGGGGGTAACGATCACCTGTTTCATCCGATTTTTCTCCTTTTCCTTTTGTCGGGAAGGGCCGTCCTTCCCTCGCTGACACTATCCTAACGCAGTGAGAATATTTTGTCAACAATATTTTATTATCGTAAGAATAAATTGTCGTGCATGACAAAAAGTCCCGATAAATGTCACCAATTTGACGAAACAATGGATACAACGCACCTTCTTATTGTAAAAAACCGTCATTTCTGCTATGATAGCAGCAGAACACGCGTGAGAATTTTTTCTTACGTGCTCCAGCAGTACAAAAGAGGTGAACGGGATGGATGCAAGACTTGAGCCTTATCGCGTAGTGGTATCTTTTCTGGGCGAAGCGCTGGGCCCGGACTACGAGGTAGTTCTGCACGACCTTACCAGTGAGGACGGCACCATTGTTGCCATCGTCAACAACCACATCAGCGGACGCACCGAGGGTGCGCCCCTTTCCAACATGGCGCTGCGCTTCATTCAGGAGCGGATGTATGAAAAACAGGATTATCTGGCGGGCTATCAGGGCGCTTCGCAGGCCAAGGGGCGGCTGCGCTCCTCCACCATGTTCATCAAGGATAACGGCCAGCTCATCGGCATGCTCTGCATCAACTTTGATGCCGGCAAGTACAGCCGCATCGCGCAGGAGCTGCTTGCCCTCTGCGGGGCGCACACCGAGCCCTCCTCCACCGGCATCGGGGTGGAGAACTTTGTCAGTTCCCTGCCGGACGCCGTGCAGAATGCCATTGCCGAGGTGACCGGCAGCGCCGGGCTGCCGCCCGACCGGCTGACGATGGAAGAAAAGATCCGCATTGTGGAGTCTTTGCACCACGCAGGCATCTTTTATATGAAGGGTGCCGTCAGCGAGGTCGCCGCCCAGCTGGGCTCCTCGGAGGCCACCATCTACCGCTACCTGAGCAAGCTGAAGTGAGCCGCAAAGGAACTGTTTCCCGACAAAAAGACCGTCTCCGTTTTCAAACACGGAGACGGTCTTTTGCGTATCGTTTACGTTCCAGCCACCGGAAACAGCAGACTGTGCCGAACCGGAGGAAGTGGTGTTAAGGGAGAACGTGTACGCGCAGTGAAGCGACAATTCATCTTGTCTATACGCTTGAGAAGACTCTGAGCAAAAATTATTGATACATATTTTTTGAAGGATGGAGAAATCCGGTTGGATACAAAAAAGCACCAACCTGAGCTGATGCTTTTTATTGGCGGAGGATGTAACAAGCGGTACACAGTCTGTGCGGAAACTGACCGCCTGCAGTTGCATCACCTGTTCTGCGATGTGAACTGTAAAAGGTTTGAAAAATCGATTTTTGTGCACAAAGAACTGACCCCCTAGCGGGAAGTACTGGTGCGCTGGAACCACCCGGTGCTGGGCGTAATTTCGCCTTCAGTGTTCATCCCGGTCCTAGAGAGCAATGGTTATATCACCAAATTGGATCAGTACATTTGGGAGGAAGTGTGTAAAACCATTCGCGTGTGGATCGATGAGGGAATCCGCCCGATACCGATCGCAGTCAATGTAACAAAGACGGATGTTTTGGCCATCAACGTGGCGGAGTTTTTCTCTGACATGCTAAAAAAGTACCGAATACCGCCGAAGTATCTGGATATTGATATTGCAAAGTCTGCATATCTGGAGACTCATGGTGCGTTGAGTGAAACGGAAGCACAATTGCAACAGATGGGCTTCCGGGTGATATTGGATGGCTTTGACGGCAACTTTGTGGAATTGAGTGCGCTAGGCGGCATCGGCACAGACCAACTCAAACTGGATCTGCGCAGTGCTGCGCTGCAAGATCGGATCAACGCGCTGCCCGGTATTTTCGCACAGGCGCGTACACTCCGGCTGAACCTGATGGCCGAAGGCATTGAAAGTACAGAGCAGTTGAATGTGCTGCGTAAAGCTGGCTGCGCCGAAGGACAGGGATACGTTTTCTCGCGTCCGTTGTCTGTAGATGAATTTGCCAAGATTCTGAAAGTGGGGCACTCTGGATGAAAGCGAGAAAACGCAGACAGGATCCGGATGCAGAATACAATTTCTGGCAACCAGCAACTGATATGATGAGCGCTCTTGTGTTTGTGCTGGTTCTGGTCATTGCGCTGCTGGGCCTTTACCTTCTGAGCGATTACACCGGCTATGAAGAGCCGTCATCTTCCAGTGAAGAGGCTGCATCCAGCGGCTGGAATAACAGCGACCTAGGCGGCTGGTACTATGACGGCGGCACCGGCGATGGCGATGGCGATGGCGATGGCGATGGCAACGGACAATACGATCAGCAGATCATCCAGACTGGCGGTGGCGGCGGCTATGGCGAGGACGGCATTAAGACCGCTGTATTTGTAGAGCTGATCGATGACGAAACCGAGCGGCGCATCCCGGAAGCAGGTGTGCGCTTTGAGCTGTACCGTACGGATACGACCCATTTGATGAACGGCAGCCTGCAGACCCTGAATACTTACTACCCGGAAAAAATCAACTACCGGGAATATGAAACCACGGAAGAAGGTACATTCTACCTGCCGGAAAAGATTTGGCAAGGCAGCTACTACTTCCATGAGCTCAGCGAGCCGGAAGGATACGATGCGGCAGATGACACCTACTATGATGTGGAACGCATGTACGATTGGCCGGACCCATACGTAGTGCAGATTCGGGTGGCTCCCTGCAAGAACATCATCCGTTTGCAGATGAATGATGCCGAAACGCAGCAGCCTGTAGGCGGCGGTACGTTCCAGGTGATTGCTGCCGAAGATATTGTAACTAAGGATGGCACGGCACGTTATACCCAGGGGCAGCAGGTAGACACCATCACCTGTGATGAAAACGGCTACGGCGAAAGCAAGGAATTGTATCTTGGCAAATACACTGTGCAGCAGCAGTCATCCCCGAACTACTACACGACCATGCAGCAGGATCTGGATGTGGAAGTAGAAAAGAAGAACGGTGAAGATCCAGAACTGCATGAGATCGACACCGAAAAGACCAAGATCATTTTGAATGTCACGGATGAGCTTACTTCCTCTGCACTGGAAGGCGTGGTATTTACGGTAACCAACGAGCATACCGGCATCGCGCAGACCGTGACGACTGATGCGTCGGGCATGATATATCTGACCGATCTGGATAAGAGCACAACCTATCATGTTCACGAACAGCAGGCACCGGAGAACTACCGTCCGGATGACACAGATTACACGGTAACCGTAGCTGCAGATGGCCGTATCGACGGTGTAAGCAGTACAACGTTGAACATTACGAACCGGATTCTCCGGGTATCTATCCGCACAGTGGATATGGTGCTGCGCAGCGATACGGCGGGCGAGCAGCTCTCACTGTACAACGAGCAGGATCAGCTACTCAGAAGTTGGACAACCAACGGCTCCGGCCAGTTGTTCACCGATCTGACCGAGGGCGACTATTATGTGGTGCGTGGCAAAACAGACACCGAAAACGCCCGGAAATATCCTTTCACCGTACAAGATACGGCAAGACAGCAGAACTGGAATGTACCCGTATTTACACGGTACAGCGCTGTGGCTTTGGCCATTCTGGCTGCGCTCGCAGCTGGTGCGATCTGGCTGCTGGTGTTCCTGTGGGGTGTTTTTGCACGTCACCGCAAAGCCCAGAGATCTGCTGCAGCCCAGAAAGAACCCCACGACCAGAACGAAGAAAAATCGTAAAGGCGGTGAGAAACAATGCACAATGTACAGCTTCGCGTGAGTGATCTACTGTACGCAGCCTTCAAGCGCTGGAAAATGATTTTGGCGTTGGGACTGCTTGGATTTTTCTGCGGGTTTGTACTCAGCGGCATATCCTATCTGCAGGGCAACTATACCAGTTACGAGATCGATTGTTCCATTGCCATCACATCCCAATCATCCACTGGCAACTTTATCAACAATTCCGATTATCTGAGTTCTAGTGATTTTTATCTGGCACAGGATATGGTTGATGCGGCAACCTTTGTAATAAAGAGCAATCGCGCCCTGCAGACTGCCATTGATAATGCTGGCCTTGTATCAGTCACAACAAAGGATGTTTCTCAGAACCTAGAAGTGAGTCGATACAATGAAACGCAGGTATTGTTACTTACTTTAAGTTGGAACAACGCAGATGCCGGCATTCGACTGATGAACGCATTGCTGGATGCCAGCAAGGAGATTCTGCCGCAAACGCTGATGGTAGGATCTGTGGCCGTAATCGATGCTCCAGAAGCAAAGTATATGATGGGCGGCGGCGGATATGTCAGCCTGTGGGTGATTTTCTGTCTGCTGGGTCTGGTAGCCGGTGTAGGCATGGCTGTGCTGGAGCTGCTCATGCGGCCCACGCTGCTGAATTTGAAAGACGTGGAAGATGTTTTGGGACTTGAAACCTTGGGGAGTATCCCAAGGGATAACAGCTACTTCCAAAAGGATATTCAGCTTTTAAGCGAAAAGCACAGTGTGGATGCCGATGCTGTACAGAACTTTGCTTCCGCTGCGTATATTCTGATCAATCGGTTCGGTACCAAGGAAAAGCAGCACCGCTTCTACGTAACTTCGGCAGAGGATGGCGAAGGTAAGAGCACGGTGGCCGCCAATTTAGCCTTGCAGCTATCCGATATGGAAAAGCGCACCCTACTGCTAGATCTGAACACCCGTTCCCCCAGTCTGAGCGGAATGTTTTTGCAAAATGTAGAATACAGCCGGACGCTGAATGCACTATACAAAGGCGAATCTGCCGAACAGGATGCTGTTATTTCACTGACCGGCTATCTGGATCTTTTGCCAATGGTGCTTGAACGCAATGCGGTACCGCTGGATGGCACCTTGTTCGACTTTTTGGAAAGCATCATGGAGCCCTACGAATACGTCGTAATTGATGCTTCTTCGGTAGGACGTTCCTCGGACGTGCTGCGCTTAAACAAACTGGCAAATAATGTACTGTTTGTTGTGCGCTACGATGCAACCCCGCTCCCCGCCATACAGGATGCTATTGAAAAGTTAGACAAGTCTGGTGTGCGCGTGCTGGGGTGTGTGGTCAACGAAGTGCAGTCGCTGGAAACGTTTCAGTTCCGTTCAGAACATATAAAGGCCCCTATTCGAAAGGAAGAAAAAAACACGGAGAACTCAGGCTCTCCGTTGCCTGAAGACTTGCTCCGCCCGGCAGAGCCCGGAGCCGATTCGACATGGAAGCCAGCAAACGATGGCCGAAGCGTGATGGACGAATTGACAGATGATTTGCAGCGCAGTCAGAATACTCGGAGCGATGATGAAATAATGTGGGAGTTGCTCCGCATGGGGAAAGACGGAAGCTGGAAACAGTCAGAGCCAAAAACTGCAGCAGACAGCGATGCCCTCCAAAAGTCACGCTCTGTTCCGGACACACATCCGTCTTTGGAATCGTTTCCGGCCCCCCAGCCTGTACCAGAGGCACCGTCAACGCAGGTGCCAGAGGATAAGCCGAAAATTGCACATTCGGAATCCGAAGCAAAATCGAAGAGCAGTCCGCTTCCCTGGATCGAGCAGGAATCTGAACTGAAGTCTGATAAAAAACGCAGCCGTGTGCTGAAGCCGGCTGCGCCTTCCAAACATGGAAAAACATCCGGGCGCAGAGGACTGGTTTTTTCGAGCAAAAAATCAAAGCACTGAGAGTTCGGAAAAACCGTGCTGGAAGACCACAGCCCAAAAGAGGGAAAATTATGACCATCTTTTTCGCAATTATCCTGTATATCGCAGGATTCTATCTGCTCGCCAGACGAGCGGTTGCCGGGGCAGTTGCCCCGCGTAACAGAATAACGTTTCTGGCAGTACTGTTCCTTGTATACTCCTGCATTGCGGCCGGCTTTGCAATTTTGGCTTATCAATGGCGAAACCCCGGACTGGCAATGTATGCGATCTGCCTGCTTTTTTCGCTGATAGAGATCGGAATGATATTTTTGACGCTTTCCCACTGCAACCGTGAGATACAATCTCGACATGTTATCCTTTTTTTGTTATATCTTTTCGCAATCCTGCTGGTGACGCTGGTCACCCGCAGGCCACGGGCAGATGTGGTTCTGCAAACGGAGATGTTTGCCTCTGTAAAGGAGTTCATGGTCAAAGGCACAGTCGAGGATCTGAACCACATGGTCCTGAACATTGTAATGTTTATGCCGCTGGGATATCTGTTTGTGCAAATGCATCCCCAAAAGCTGGGAGATCCCGCAAAGGTCGTAGGTGTTGGCATAATGCTCTCGTCTGTCATTGAAACCTGTCAGCTGATATTCCGGCTGGGCAACTGCGATATGGATGATATCCTGGCCAATACCATTGGTATCTTTCTGGGATGGGCACTATTTAAAATAGTTCACAGACACAACTGATGAAACAACAGACGGGTGCAGAGATGAAGCAGAAAACATGTAGGATCATCATCAATGCCGATGACTTTGGACAAACCGAATCGTGTACAAAAGCAATTTATGAAGCATTTGAGAGTGGTCTTATTACAGATACGACCATGGTAGCAAATGGAGACGCAATGGAGCTTGCTTTTGCACTGGCTTCCCAAATGCAAGGCAGGGTCGGGGTTCATTTGAATCTGACAGAAGGAACTGCTCTAACGCCGGAAATACAGCAAAACCCAAAGTTTGTTTCGCATGGCCGTTTTACAGATTATTTCAAAGGGCGAGGCACCTATTTTCTCCGCCTTTCCAAAAAAGATCGGCAGGATCTTTATACTGAATTGACAGCACAGGTCGATCGGCTCATGGATGAGGGAATCGAAATCAGTCATGTGGATTCGCACCATCACATCCACTGCAATTGGATGCTTGCACCTATTATTTTTCGTGTATGCCGAGAGCACAGCATCTATAGGATACGATGTCACAAAAATGTCGCAGGACGATTCAGATTGTGGAATGGGTTGTACGCGCGGCTCTACCGGTTTCGGCTCCGATGGAGTGGTTTCCGATTCCCAGATCATTTTGAGAGCATTCGGATGTACGAAAAACCGCTTGCCGGCATTTCGGAAATGATGGTACATCCAGACTATAACCCGGACGGCTTATTGATCGACCGTCAGAAAAAAGAACATCTCCCGGATGGCCAAATCATCGCACAAGGGCAAGATCTGGAAAGTCTGATTCGGAAGCATTCAGGAAATGCACAGAAAATCAAATATGACCTACTTTGAAAAAGCAAAGTAAGGAGGAGATTATATGTTGCTATCTGAAAAATTGATGGCCCGAAAAGCAGTGCTGGCAGTTGTTGGCCTTGGTTATGTAGGATTACCCATTGCTGTGGCATTTGCGCAAAAAGGCCTGAATGTGATCGGTTTTGATACAAACCACGCAAAAATAGAGATGTACCTCTCTGGGTTGGATCCTACAAAAGAAGTGGGAGATGTACAGATCCAGCAGACATCCGTGCAGTTTACCGCAGACGAACAGCAGCTGCAGCAGGCGGATTTTGTTGTGGTGGCAGTACCTACACCGGTAAATTTTGACCATACACCGGATCTGACTCCTGTAATCGGTGCTTCCGAGATTATAGGCCGAAATCTGAAGAAGGGTGCAATTGTAGTATATGAATCCACAGTCTATCCGGGTTGCACCGAAAACGTCTGCATCCCGATTTTGGAAAAAGGATCCAAAATGGTCTGCGGAACAGATTTCAAGGTGGGTTACAGCCCGGAGCGCATAAACCCCGGCGATAAAGTCCACCGTCTGGAAAATATCCATAAAATCGTTTCCGGCATGGACGATGCCACCTGCAGAGAGATTCAAGCGGTTTACAACCTTGTGATCAAGGTGGGAACTTATCCGGTATCAAACATCCGTACTGCAGAAGCGATCAAGGTCGTGGAGAATAGCCAGCGGGATATCAACATTGCCTTTATGAACGAACTGGCAATGGTATTCGATCGAATGAACATTGATACAAATGAAGTGGTAGATGGCATGAACACCAAGTGGAATTCATTGGGATTCCGGCCAGGTCTGGTGGGCGGTCATTGCATTGGTGTAGATCCCTATTATTTTACATACGAAGCAGAAAAACTTGGCTATCACAGCCAGATTATTCTGAATGGACGCATTCTCAACGACAAAATGGGTGCTTACATTGCAGATAAGGCAATACAGCAGATGATTCTGGCCGGGCAGACTCCAAAGACAGCAAAAGTAGTCGTTTTAGGACTGACTTTCAAAGAGGGTTGCCCGGATATACGCAATACCAAAGTAGTTGACATCATAAAACGACTAGGCAATTATGGGATCCAGCCGACTGTTGTGGATCCATTGGCAAGTGCAGAGGAAGCAAAGAAGTTTTACAATGTGGAGCTGGTTCCTTTTGCTGAGATTCGGGATGCAGACTGCATCATTGCCGCGGTTGCACACGAACAGTTCCGTAAGCTGTCTGTAGACGAGCTGAAAGCCTTGTATAAAGATATCCCGAATGAGAAGAAAGTATTGATCGATGTCAAAGGCATTTATGCCGTACCGGAGCTGAAAGCATCTGGAATACGGTTCTGGCGGCTATAATTTTGCAGGAAAGGAGAGCGCTCCGTTCGCAGCACAAGTTGTGGGCAGCAGCACAGCATTCATGAAACAAAAAAGTGAACTTGCACAGTTTCGGACGGAGATTCTTATTGTATTCATTTTTCTTGGCAGTATCGGCTTTCCGGGGACCTACCGAAAGATCTTCGGTGCATTTGTGCAAACGCTGTACGAATACCTCTCCTTTCTGCTGCAGATTGCGATCATGCTGCGGTCCAGTGGAGAGAACATCATGGATGTTAGACTTCTGGATATAAAACCGCGCTATTCGCCAATTTATCAATTCATGGTGTTTGTCTTTGCTGAGTCCATGCTTGTAACCACTACCCGCAGTGCACAACTGGTTACCTGCCTACGGCTTTCGGTGACGATCCTGTTTTCCATCTGGCTGGTAGAGAACCTTTCCCTGCATCGCATCATAAAACTTTTTTCCTTTGCACAGGTACTTTTGAATCTGGCCATTATCGGAATCATTGTTTTACGGCCTGGTCTTGCATTTCAGTCCGGTGATACCTTCTCTCATGCACTCCGGGGCGTATACGAGGCCAAAAACGCGATGGCTTCGGAGCTTGCCTTTGGACTTGTGATCCTATCACTTTATGTCATAGATGAAGCAAAGGAAAAAAATAGATTTTCAGCGTTTTGGCTGGCAGCGATGGCGCTGCAGATCATTCTGCTGCTGATGGCCAAGGCAACCGGCGCATTGCTCATCTCTGTGATGATTGCTCTGTATCATTTTGTGTTTGGAAAGCTGCAGGATCTGCGTCTTCCGCTGGGCTGGATCTACGTGATATGCAGTGTTGGTTTTTTGATTTTTGCCTTTACAATTCTGCCGCTTTTTGCTCCTTTGCTGGAAAGCATGGGCAAGGATGCAACACTGACCGGAAGAACAGAACTCTGGAACGGCATTTACCGCTTTATGCAGCAGCACAATATGCTTACCGGATTTGGCTATGGCCAATTCTGGAACGGTCAGGCAAATGTGCGAAAACTGCATCTGATGTATAACCGAAAATCCTACTTCAGCAGAATGTCCACTGGTGCGCATAATCAAATCATGGAGCTTTGGCTGAACATCGGCCTGCTGGGCATCGCTTCATATTTTCTGGCGATCATTGGCTCTATGCGCTTCGTCAAATACATGAAACAAGATGAGTATATGAAACTGAGCTCGATCTTTTTCTATCTGACCCTTTGCGGGTTGACCGAGCGGATCTTTGAAAATGCCTATGCGTACCGTGTTGTAATGTTTTTTATTTTGCTTGCTGTTGCGTGCAGTTGGCTTCCTGATCGCAAACTGCTTCGGAGAAGAAAAACCTATGAACAAGAACCCATTGATAACGGTGATCGTACCGATTTATAACGTTGAAGCATATCTGGAACAGTGCATTCGTTCTGTTCTGGAGCAGTCTTATGGAGAATTCGAGCTGATTCTGGTGGATGACGGCTCAAAGGACAAAAGCGGACAAATCGTAGATCAAATGGCCGAAACGGATTCACGCATCGTGCCGCTCCACCAGAAAAATCAGGGCGTTGCCGCAGCAAGAAATGCCGGACTGGAATGCAGCCGTGGAGTATATGTGGCATTTTTGGACGGAGATGACTGGTATCATCCAGATTTTCTCCGTATGATGAACGCTGCAATGGAAGATGGTGCGTGCCAGTTAGCTTCCTGTGCTTTTAAGGCCGTTGGTACAGAGCATCCTCCTCAGGTAAAAACGCTTTCTGCGGCAATCGTGAACCGTCAGAAGGCGATGCAGCTGCTGATGGGCTACAACAGTTTTAATGGCTATGTGTGGAACAAACTATTTGACTTGCAGATCATTCAGAACCATCACATTCGCTTCCAGTCAAACTATCCTGCATGTGAGGATACGATGTTTGTAGGAAACTATCTCTACTACTGCAACAGAATCCACATCACTGAAGATGTACTGCACTGCTATCGACAGGTCCGCAGCGGCGCAAACCGCGGACGCTATGCGGCAAAAACGGTCTATGATCCAAAATGGATGAGCGTTTTTGAAATGACGGAATACATGGCAAAGCTGTACCATGATGAAGCAGTGTCTGCAGCCTGCCGGATCCATGAGGTTCGGGAAGCCGGGATCGTCCTTCGCTCTATGGAGGCGGCAGGCTACCATGGCGCAGATTATGTCCGGCTGAAAGGCATTCTTCATAGGGGAGCGCATTTGTTTTATCAGGATCCCAATTCTGGATATTCCCAAAAGCTCTCGGTGTTTTTGTCTTGCATTTCCCCAAAGCTGGAATGGGTGATATGGAAGTTGAGAAATCGGAAGTAAAGAACAAAACTGTGGGGGAGTATATGAAGCTTGGAATTATCTGCACCATGATCAATGGATTTGGGCGGCGTGGTTATTATAATACACAAGAAATCGGCTTGGGGCGAGAACTGGAACGGCAAGGCCATGAGGTCACCATTTATAAATGCGTTAAAAAAACAGGCGGCGAGTCCATAGAACGTGTAAAATTGGGGAACACACTGTCCATTTTGTACATTCCCGTTTCGTCTTTTGGTGCGCACGGCTGCTTGGATACTGCGGTGCTATCCACAGATCTGGATGCCGTTCTCTGTTTTGCAGATAATCAGATATTTCTTCCGCACATTTACCGTTTCTGTGCACGGCATAAAATTCGGATGGTGCCGTACATAGGCAGAACGCACAGCAGCAGCGGCGGGGTGCATGGATTTGCAATGAACACTCTTTTTCATCTGGGAACTCTGCGCTGGTTCCGGCGGGGGCCGGCAATTTCTAAAATCGAAGAAGTGCGTCAGGAGCTTCTGCAACTGGGCGTAAAAGATGTAAAAGTCGCTCCGGTGGGATTAGATTTTTCAGTGATGAAATCGGATTTTGCGGCGTATGACCGTGCCGCACTGCGCCGGGAATTCGGACTGCTGCCGGAAGACATGGTAATTTGTACTGTGGGAAGAATGGGACCTGAAAAAAATCCGCTGGATCTGGTGGAGATCTATCAGCAAGTCCGAGAACAAAAGCCTTGCAAGCTGCTTTTGGTGGGCGAAGGAACTCAAAGTGAAGATCTGAAAACTAAAATTGCAGCCAGCAAATGGAAAAGCGATATCGTTCTGATCGACCGTATCCCGAATGATCAGATTTGGAAAGTCTACGCAACAGCTGATTACTTTGTAAACCTCTGCCGGACAGAAATCTTTGGAATGGCAATTCTGGAAGCGATGTACTATGGCGTCTCCGTTGCCGCACTGGCAGCGCCCGGGCCTTCGGTGACATTGCGTGATATGCCGGGGCACAAATTGTGCAGCAGTTACGAAGAGATTCGAGACTGGCTGCTGGCCGAGCATCCTGCGCAAGAGCAGCTGCGTGAGAGTGCGGCAAGGACAGTACAGCTCTACAACTGGAAACCATGCGCCGACACATTCCTGTCTATAGCTGTGGGAGGGACAAATGAACATTCTGGTCATCACAACATTTTATCCTCATCCAGAGCGTAACGATCTGTTGCGGGATACTTCGGCCATCCATTACATTGCGCGGGAATGGGTGCAGCAGGGTCATCAGGTAACTGTGCTGCACTGCTACGGGCATTACTTCCGGGAACTGATCAAAGAACTGGGAAAGCACGATTTCCGACAGTATGGTAAGGTACAAGAATGTCCGGAGAATGAAGGCGTCAAAGTGCTGCTGATAGAAAATCAGTTCTGGCTCCGGAACGCAAAATGGTATCTCCCGTTCCAACAGCGAAGGATTGCAAAGGCCATCAATCACTATTTTCATGAAAAGCAACCGAATTACCAGCCAGATGTATTATTGGTGCATTTTCCCACAAACTACGTTGGCATTGTAGAGCGTCTGGATTTTTCGTGCAGAAAGGCTGCGGTATTCCATAAAACCGATGTGGCAACCGTGAACGCAAAACCGTGGGTCTGCCCGCGCATTCAAAACACCTATGATCTGCTGGGAGCACGCACCGGCCAACTGCAGAAAAAACTTGCAAAGGCCGGTATAAAGACCTCCTTTCTTGCTCAATCGGGTATTGATGAATCTCTGATCATGACTGATGCAGCGTTTCAGAAAAAATGGTCAGCAGAGGTGCATCCAATAAAAATCGTTTATGCAGGCAATCTTGTCAGAGACAAAAAAGTGGATGCGATCTTGGCAGCGCTTAGCAGCTGGAAAGACCGGATCCCCTTTGAATTCACGGTAATTGGTGATGGCATTTGTATGCCTTCCTGCATCAAATTGGCGCAGACACTGGGCATTGCGGGTTCCTGCAGGTTTACGGGCAGAATGACAAGAGAAAAAACGCTTGCCGAATTCCGGAAAGCAGATGTATTTGTGATGATCAGCCGCTTGGAAACTCTTGGATTGGTGTATTTGGAAGCGATGTCACAAGGGTGCATTGTAATCGGCTCGAAAAATGAAGGAATCGATGGCATCATTGTGGACCAAAAAACGGTTATCTGGTGGAATCCGGAAATGCAGAGGAACTACGGATGCGCTTGGAATACATTGCAGCAGCTTCAGAGGACGAAAAAAAGTCCATTGCATACGCCGGTGTGCAGACCATTCGGCAAATGACCAGCAAAAAAACTGCAGAGCAGTATCTGGATCAGGTACTTGGGACTCCTGCCGAAAAAACAGCTGGTTCTCCGCAGAAAGGATGAACGATCTACGAAGAAAACAAACGTCGTAACTAACATCTTTTACCAGATTTCCTATGAACTGTTTGCCATGCTGCTCCCCCTGTTTACAGCACCGTTTATTTCTCGGATACTGGGTGCAGATATGCTTGGCGTTTATTCCTATTCCCGCACCTTAGCTACCTACTTTGGTTTGTTTGGAATGCTGGGGGTCAAGAATTACGGAAACCGTGAGATTTCCCGGCATCGAGATGACAAGGATTTAAACCTCTGGTTCTGGAGCATTTACGCCGTGCAATTTTTCGCATCGCTGGCAATGCTTGTCCTTTACATAGGTTATACCATCTTCTTTGTCGTTGACAATCAGGTTATTGCGGCAGTGCAGTCCATCCTGATCGTAGATTCGATGCTGGACATCAGCTGGTTTCTGTTTGGAATGGAGCAGTTCAAAAAGACCACCACCTGCAGCACGATCGTTAAGCTTCTGACCACGACAGCAGTATTTTTGCTGGTCCGGGAACCCGGAGATCTGTTGGAATACTGCCTGATCATGGGTGGCGGTGTTTTTATCAATCAGTTCATGCTGTGGTATTACGCCCGGCAAGCCATCGGCAAACCTGTCTTTAACCTAAAAAGATCTTTGGCTCATGGAAAACCAATGCTGATCCTGTTTATTCCGGTCATTGCAGTCAGTCTGTACACGATGATGGATAAGCTCATGCTGGGAGCGATGAGCACTAAGGCGCAGCTTGGATTTTATGAAGCCGCAGAGAAAATCATTCTCTGCGCCAGCTCGGTAATCACAGCCTTTGGTACGGTGATGATGCCACGCATGACCAAGTTGTTTTCCGATGGAAATGTGAGAGAAAGCCAGCGCTATATGAAGCTTTCCGTAGAAGCGGTCATGGCCAGCTCCTTTGCAATCTCGCTTGGAATCCTTAGCGTTTCACGCCTTTTTGCACCGATTTTCTGGGGTAAAGACTTTGCATCCTGTGCTTATATTCTGAGTGCGCTGGCTCTATCTATTCCATTTTCAGGATTCGCCAACGTAATACGGATGCAGTATCTGATTCCAAACGGAATGGATCGTGCCTATATCATTTCGGTGATCTTAGGTGCAGTATCTAATCTGATTGCAAATTCGCTGCTGATTTCGATTTATGGTGCACTGGGCGCTGCCCTTGGTACAGTAATCGCGGAGGGTATTGTATGCATTGCCCAGTGTTTTGCAGTAAGAAAGCGGATTGCTCTCCAGAAATACCTAAACTGTATCGTTCCCTTTGGCGTTGCCGGCCTTATAATGGCAGCAGCGGTTCGGGTAATAGATCATGTCGCAATCGTTACGATTCCATGGTTGTTGATAGAAATTTTTGTGGGCAGCATCGTTTATTGTAGCCTGTCGCTGCTCTATTTGTACTATACCCGAAACGAACTTTTGATGGCGGGAATTCAAAAGTTCAGCAAAAGATAAAACGGCACGTTCTTATAGATAACAACTACAAAACGATAAAGGTTATACAAAATGAAAAAAACACGGTTGCTGAACACCTATGTCAACAATATCACAATGGACGAAGCGGTGGATTTTTTGCTGCAAAAGATACGGAAACGTGACCCAGCCTATGTGATAGAGATCAATGTAGATGTCGTGGTAAAAATGGAGCATGATCCAGAGCTTCGGCATATCTCAGATGACGCGGACCTGACCCTTGTGGATGGTCAACCGCTGCTTTGGATCGCTCGGTGGTATGGCCGCCCCCTGAAAATGAAGGTGTCAGGATCAGACCTTGTGCCAGCACTGTTAAAGAGTGCAGCAAGAGAGGGGCGTTCGGTTTTTGTGTTAGGCGGCAGGGAGGATGTAGCGCGCAAGGCGGCAGAAAACATCCAGACCGATTACCCCAATTTAGTGGTAGCAGGAGAGCTCTCGCCCCGTATGGGATTTGAGAATGACCCAGAGGAGCTTGCAAAGATTCAAGCTGTACTGCAAACGGCAAAACCGGATATTTTGCTGGCCTGTTTTGGCTGTCCAAAACAGGAAAAATGGGTCAGTCGATATTATAGGGACTGTGGTGCTGGGGTCACGCTCTGTGCAGGCGCTACAGTGGATTTTCTTGCAGGCAATATCAAACGTGCTCCTAAGATGCTTAGCAACCATGGTTTTGAGTGGCTTTACCGCTTTTTCAAGGAGCCGAAGCGGCTGTTTCATCGGTACTTTGTAGATGATATGCATATCTTCCGTCTGGCATGGAAGTACAGGAAGGAACGGGAATGAAATGATCATTACTAAAACGCCATTCCGAATGTCCTTTTTTGGCGGCGGAACCGATATGGAAAGTTTTTTTCGCCAGTATGGCGGAGCAGTGCTGTCAACAACCTTTGACAAATACTGTTACGTCAATGTCCGGCATCTGCCGCCATTCTTTTCGTATACCAGTGAGTTTTCTTATTCCAAAATAGAGCGCGTAAATAATTTGGATGAGATTGCGCATCCAGCAATTCGCAATGCCATGAAATTACTGGATATGCATCAGATTCGCCTGACCTATGAGGCCGACCTTCCGGCACGATCCGGTCTGGGGACATCCAGTTCATTTGCCGTAGGAATGCTGAATGCATTTTATGCTCTTAAGGGGCAATATGCCAGCAAGCAGAAACTGGCAGCTGATGCCATTTATCTGGAACGAGTGCTCTGCGCGGAAACCGGCGGTTGGCAGGACCAGATTGCCGCATCTTTTGGCGGCTTCAACCGGATCAACTTCAGCACAGATGGATATGAGGTAAAACCGGTACTACTGTCTCAGGAGCGCAAAAAGCGACTGAACGGAAATCTAATGATGTTCTTTACCGGTTTCACCCGTTTTTCTGCAGATGTTCAGCAATTCAACTGCAGCCACAGCGCAGCAAACAAAACAGCGTTATTGAGAGAAATGATGGCTCTCGTAGATGATGCTGAGGCAATTTTGGTGAACGAGCAGGCGGACTTGGACGAGTTTGGCCGTCTACTGGATCATACATGGCAGCTGAAACGCCATACCGGCGCAGCTGTATCCACCGACTGTATCGATGAACTGTATGCCAAAGGTATGGCGGCAGGCGCACTTGGCGGCAAGCTTCTGGGTGCGGGCGGTGGTGGCTTTCTGGTTTTTTATGTGCAGCCAGAATATCAGGCTGCCGTGCGCGAGGCTATGCGCGACCTTCTCTATATCCCGTTCAGCTTTGAAAATGGCGGGACACGTGTCATTTATTATGCGCCAGAGGAGGAAGTGCTATGAAGGCTGTGATTATGGCCGGCGGCCGCGGCACCCGAATTGCAGCGATGTCGAAAGATTTGCCTAAGCCGATGCTGCCTATTGATGGCCGCCCTATACTGGAATGGGAGCTGGAATCCCTGCGGGAGCAGGGTTTCACCGAGGTACTGATTACGGTCGGGTATTTGGCACCGGCTATTATGGATTATTTTGGTGATGGCAGCGGCTGCTCCCCACAGACTGGCAAACCGTTTGGTATTCACATCGAATATTTTGTGGAAACAGAACCTCTGGGCAACGCAGGAGCGCTGTTCCGCATCCGGGATAAACTGGATAAGGATTTTCTACTTCTGAACGGAGATGTGATGTTTGACATAGACCTGCGGCGCTTTGCGGCATTCCATAAGGCACACTGCGGGCTGGCAACACTGTTTACCCACCCAAACGGGCATCCGTATGACAGCGGCTTGATCATAGCCGACGGCGATCAACGGGTAACACAATGGCTGACCAAAGAAGATGCTCGTCCGCAGTATTATCGCAACAGGGTCAATGCAGGGTTGCATATCCTCAACCCAGAATTGTTGCAAGGAGAGATCCCGGTGGGAAAGGTAGATTTGGATCGTCAAATCCTGAAACCGCTGGCAGGGACTGGAAAGTTGGTTTGTTATGACAGCCCGGAGTATGTCAAGGATATGGGGACCCCGGAACGCTATGCGGCGGTCTGTGCAGATGTGCGCAGTGGCCGAGCGGCAGCGCGAAATCTATGCCGAAAGCAAAAAGCAGTCTTTCTGGATCGAGACGGAACCATCAACCGCTATGTCGGTTTTTTGCGGGAGCCAGATGCATTTGAGCTGTTGCCGGGTTCAGCGCAGGCGATTCGGAAAATCAACGAACTGGGCTGGCTTGCTATTGTGGTGACCAACCAACCGGTGATCGCACGCGGCGAGGTGACGGAGACTCAATTGGAAGCCATCCATTGTAAAATGGAAACGCTTCTGGGCAGGGAAGGTGCCTGGCTGGATGCCATTTATTACTGTCCACACCACCCGGACAAGGGATTCCCGGGGGAGAGGGCAGAACTAAAAATCCACTGCAGCTGCCGTAAACCCGCACCGGGAATGCTGATGGAGGCAGCGCGGCGATTCAATATTGATTTAGCATCTTCATGGATCGTTGGTGATGGAAGCCGTGATATTCAGGCGGGAAAGAACGCGGGCTGCAAAACGGCACTGCTCTGTGCGGATGTAGTGCCGCCAAAACTTGAACAAGATTGGACGGCCACATCGCTGTACAACTTTGTAGGACAGGTCCTGTGTGGAAAAAAGGAGCTCTGACATCATGAAACAGACAGATCGGGCTGAAAAACATTTGGATCTTTTGCTGCAGCGCTACCCAATTCTAACCGTGCAGAAAGAAGAGATTCGAAAAGCGTATCAGGTCATGGCCGCAACCTATGAGGCCGGTGGCAAACTTCTAATCGCAGGCAACGGCGGCTCTGCTGCCGATGCAGAACATATTGTAGGCGAACTGATGAAACGCTTTAAGAAGCCCCGCAAACTAGACGCAGCACTCGCAGAACGACTGCTGCAGGAAAGCCCTGAACTTGGCCCGGAGCTTGTACAAAATCTGCAAAAAGCACTGCCGGCTATCGCGTTGGATGGACACCTAGCGCTTTCCACTGCCTATGCCAATGACTGTGCACCGTTGATGTGCTTTGCGCAACAGGTCAATGGATACGGCAAAGCAGGAGATGTTCTACTTGCGATTTCTACCAGCGGAAAAAGCAAAAATATCCTGTATGCATCTGTAACCGCTCGCGCCATCGGGATGAAAGTAATCGGCCTGACGGGTGCGGCAGACAGTCCTCTAATTCCGCTGTGCGACGTCTGTATCCGGGCACCGCTGCTGGAAACTTATCAAATTCAAGAACTGCATCTTCCCATTTATCATTGCTTGTGCCTGATGTTAGAAGAGCATTTTTTTGCGAGTAAGTACATTTTCTCGGAGCACGAGGCTGTTGCAAAATACAGCGCTCGTCATTTTGACGATATTACGCGATACAACGCACCGGAAAAGCGTTTTGCAAAAACGCGCAGCCTGCGCCCGTCAGATGCAGTTCAAGGGTTTGGGATTTTCCAACAAGCATTTTGAATTGGGATTTTGAAAACTCCAATTCAAAAATCGCAAGTTGGTACCAACTTGCACTGCTTGCTGCGAATGCGAACGCCTTTTGAATTGCAAAATGATTTTTCAGTTGCTATACTGGGCTTACCAAATTTTTTCGGGAGGACGTCGCAATGACTGCACAGACAATGCTAATCGGGAACAAACCTTGCCGCATTTACGGCGAAGCCCATGCAGAATACCTACTGCTCCAGATGACCGGCGAGCACGAGCTGCAAAGCATGGAAAGCGAGATTACCGCTATTGCACAGAGTTCGCACCACTTTTTGTTTGCGGCCGTGCCCGTGGAAAGCTGGAACGATGCACTTTCTCCGTGGAAGTCTCCTGCAGTGTGGGGAAAGCAGGGTTTCGGTGGCAAGGCTGCGGACACCCTGCGCTTTCTGACGGAACAGGTCGTTCCCACGCTGAAGCAGCAGTTTCGTCTCCCGGAAAACGTCAAAATCATTCTAGGCGGCTACTCGCTGGCGGGATTGTTTGCGTTGTGGGCATCCACCCAGACAAATCTGTTCTATGGTATCGCTGCCGCATCCCCCTCTGTGTGGTTTCCGGGCTGGATGGAGTTTGAACAGCAGCACCCGATACAGGCACAGCACATTTATCTGAGCCTTGGCGACAAGGAGGAGCACACGAAAAACACCGTCATGGCTGCGGTGGGCGATGGAATCCGCGCCCTGCACAGTCGGCTTACAGAGCGTGGCGCAAACTGCATCCTTGAATGGAACAGCGGCGGTCATTTCAAAAACGCTGACCTGCGCACGGCGAAAGCATTTCGCTGGGTGATGGAGGAACACGCATGACCATTTTGACTGATGCAGACGGCTGCCCGGTGGTGGACCTGACATTGCAGATCGCAAAGCAGTTTGATGTTCCTGTTATCCTGATCCTGTGGGTCATTAAGAAGTTCTGAACCGTACAGGATCGGCACGTTTTTTCGGGACTGCAAAGGTCTAAAGTCCCCAAGCGTCCAACTTACAACAAAAATGAGACAGGCGACCCACCTTTCGGGAAGCCTGTCTCATTTTTCCGTTGGGGGCTATTTGCATTGCTGAGAAACAGCCCGGTTTGGAAACTCAGTGATTGAAGGAGAACGAGAGATCACTTAAAGACTGATATCCTTGCCGCCATTGAGCTTGCTGAAGGCCAGCAGAGAAATGACGGTGAGGATGGTCATAATGGTGGACAATGCGGCTGCAGTGCCGTAGTTGCCGCGGATGACCTCGGTATAGATTGCTACCGTCAGGGTCTTGGTCTTGCCGGTATACAGGATGATGGCAGTGGACAGTTCACTGATCATGGTGACCCAGCTCAGGATGGCACCAGAGATGATGCCGGAAGCCATCATGGGAACCGTGATGCGGAAGAATGCCTTCATCTTGGAAGCGCCCAGCGAGATAGCAGCTTCCTCAATGCTCATGGGGATCTGCTGCAGGATAGCCACCGACGAGCGGATGGTATAGGGCAGACGCCGGATGATGAGTGCCACCACCATGATGAGCATGGTGCCGCTGATGAGGAGCGGGGGCTTATTGAAGCCGATGAGCAGTGCGATGCCAAGGACCGTGCCGGGCACGATGTAGGGGATCATCGAGAGGATGTCCACCACGTTGGTCAGGGCATTGCGGCGGCGCACCACCAGATAAGCGATGAGAACAGCCAGCAGCACGATGACGACCAGTGCCAGCAGGGGGATGATGATGGTATTCTGAATGCTGCGACCCAGCTTGCCGATGGCGGTCTGGTAGCTCTGCAGCGAGTAGCCGTCCACAAAGATCTTACCCTGCGTGTTCTTGAACGAGGTGTAGATGACGTAGGCCTGCGGCATGATGGCGATGCCCACTACAAGGTAGACGACCAGATGCACCAGAGCGTTGATGCCCTTGCGAGCCTCCCGCTCCTCCACGGGGTGCATACTGTTCAGAGCGAAGGCGTTCTTGTTGGAAACATACTTCTGGACGAGGAACACCAGCGTGGTGATGACGATAGCGATGACGGCGATAGCGGCTGCAAAGCCGTCGCTGCCGCCCACCTCGTTGATGAACTCGGTGTAAAGGACAACAGGGAAGGTACGGTAGCCCTCACCGATCAGCATCGGGGTGCCGAAGTCTGCAAAGGATCGCATGAACACCAGCAGAGCCGCAGCCAGCAGGGTGGGCATGATCAGGGGTACGACCACTTTGAAGAAGCAGGCAATGCCAGAGCATCCGAGGTTTTCAGCCGCCTCGATGAGGGAGTTGTCGATGTTCTTCAGTGCACCCTTGGCGTAGAGGAACACCAGCGGGAACAGCTGGAGCGTCATGACCAGCACGATGCCGCCGAAGCCGTAGATGTCCGGGATGGCGATGCCGAGGTTTTTGAAGAATGTGGTAATGATACCGCTGCGACCCAGCAGCAGGATCCATGAGTAGGCACCGATGAAGGGAGCCGACATAGATGCCACCACAATGAGGATATTCAGCACCGACTTGCCCTTGATCTTAAAAATCGTGAACAGGTATGCCAGTGGGGTGCCAATGGCGATGGAGAGCACCGTCGCTGTGATGGACACCTTGAAGCTGTTGATCAGGGTATCGAAATAGTAGCTCTTGGAAAAGAACTTCGTGAAATAAGCCAGCGTGAAGCTGCCGGTGTCGGGGTCCAGCACAGACTGGCGGATCAGGTATGCCATCGGGTAAAGCAGGAACAGTGCATAGAGTGCGATGGTCCCCAGCGTAATGGCTCCCCAGACATCAAGACGGAACTTATTATTGTTTTTCATAAGCGTCGCTCCTGATGAGATTGGTATCGCCGTCCTTGGTAAAGACGTTGATCTTCTCTTTCTTGACCTTCAGCAGCACCTTCTCGCCCTTCTTGAGACCCTCGCCAATGGAGGACTCCTCTACGATCTCCACCGAGTCGCCCTGATCGGTGTCAATGGTGTAGTGGGTGTTGAGACCGAGGTAGGTGCATTCCTGCACGGTGCCGTGGATGCCATCGGTGCCGTCCTTGCAGATAATGAACTCTTCCGGGCGGATGGAACAGCGCACATCCTGCTCGGCAGCTTTGTCCAGAGCGTCGATGTGCTCATGGTAGCCGTCGGCAAAGGTGATGATGCCGTCCTTGACGTGGGCATTCACGATGTTGGTGCGGCCGATAAAGGTGGCAACGAAGACATTTTTCGGGCGCTGGTAGATGTCGCGGGGAGTGCCAACGTGCTGGATGACGCCGTCCTTCATAACGGCGATACGGTCACTGATGGCCATTGCCTCTTCCTGATCGTGGGTGACATACACGGTGGTGATGCCAACGCTCTTCTGGGTGTGGCGGATGACGCTGCGCATCTCGACACGGAGCTTTGCGTCCAGATTGGAAAGCGGCTCGTCCATCAGCAGCACATCCGGCGAGATAACCAGTGCGCGAGCCAGTGCGATACGCTGCTGCTGACCGCCGGAAAGCTGGTTGGGCATCCGGTCGGCATACTGCATGATCTGCATCAGGTTCAGAAACTCATCCGTCCGCTTCTTGATCTCGGCCTTGTCCACCTTGCGGTTTTTCAGACCGAATGCCACATTGTCCCGGACGGAGAGGTTCGGGAAGATGGCATAGTTCTGGAACACCATGCCGATGTTGCGCTTGCTGGGGTCCATATCGTTGATGCGCTTCTCGTTGAAGAAGATGTCGCCGCCCTCAATGGAGTTGAAGCCT
>ERZ827528.1369-NODE-1369-length-25431-cov-302.244089_pt1 | contig 25431 bp, 42 predicted proteins | sample MGYA00519768_ERZ827528 | MGnify/ENA primary metagenome ERZ827528 (study PRJEB31778, sample SAMEA3449343) | human gut metagenome | biome: human gut; feature: human-associated habitat; material: faeces | place: United Kingdom | collected 2010/2012 ...
CTGCTGTCGACGTGATACAGCAGCTGCGGAACATGAGGGGCTGGTTGGACGCAAATCCGGCCAAACGGAAGACAAAACGCGGGATTAACGCGTTTATCGTCCGCTGGCTGGCAAAAGAACAGGACAAAGGCGGAACACAGCCTGCACAATACAGCCGCGCTGCAAAGCCCGGCTACGGCGTGCAGAACCACGGAGACGATCTGACGGCGTTCCAGATGGCAGCGGTCGAACGGATGCTTGCGGAAAACAAGGAGGATAAGACATGAGATTTGTTTGCGATTGCTGCAACGATCTGACGAACATCGAGGCTGACCGGATGGAGATCCAGGGCGACAAGCTGATGGTGTACAGTCGCGGCGCCATGCTGGAATGGGCGTGGTGCCAGCACGTTGGGAAACAGACCTGTTTCGACCTGGCGGCGTTTGGAGGTGCAAAAGCGGAATGAAATGGCATATTGCAAGTGTCAGCTGGGGCAAGGACAGCCTGGCCATGCTCCTAATGCTGATTGCCAAGGGCTACCCGCTGAATGAGGTGGTTTTCTACGATACCGGAATGGAGTTTGAGGCGATTTACCACACACGGGATCAAATGCTACCCAGCCTGGAGCAGCTGGGGATCAAGTACACCAGACTGGAGCCGGAAAACCCGTTCCTGTTTGATATGCTGGAAAGGCCGGTTTGCAGTAAGCAGAAAGGCACACACCAAGGTTATGGCTGGTGTGGCGGCCTCTGCCGCTGGGGAACCACGGGGAAGCTGAAAGCCATAGACAGGTACGCGGAGGCGCGGGACGCTATGGTTTACGTTGGCATAGCTGCCGACGAAACGCCGCGACTGGAAAAAGAACGGAAGCCGTATAAACTGCACCCGCTGGCGGAGTGGGGCATGCCGGAAGCCGACGCCATGGCATATTGCTATGAAAACGGGTTTTCGTGGCTGGAGGGCACGATCCGCCTTTATGACGTGCTGGACCGTGTTTCGTGCTGGTGCTGCTGCAACAAGAACCTGCGGGAACTGCGGAATATGTATATTTACCTGCCGGAATACTGGGAGCGCCTGAAAGACCTGCAACGGAAAATAGACAGGCCAATGAAAGGCTATTACAAAGGCAAGCCGCGCGGCGTGTTTGAACTGGAACAACGGTTCCGCGCAGAATTGGAACAGGAGGCAAGAGCATGAGTAAAGCTGTTTTGATCAGCATCCGCCCGAAGTGGTGCGAGAAGATCATAAGCGGAGAGAAAACGATCGAGGTGCGCAAGACGCGCCCGAAGATGGATACGCCGTTTAAGTGCTACATCTACTGCACGCAGAGCGCTGATATGCTTTGGATTTTGAAGGAAAGGGAACGGTCTCTCCATCCTGATAAAATAGCGGATGTTTTCAAGGCTGCTAAATGCGGCGGAGTATATCGGGGGAATGGCAAGATCATCGGTGAATTTGTATGCGACGACATTTTTGAAAGGATCGTCAGAGTAGGAGCAATTTGTGATCCGCCGAAATATTGCATCTGCGATTGGAACATGGACTGCACACCACTTGATACGCTTCTTGCGGATGCCTGCATGACAAAAGACGAGCTGGAGAAGTATCTGGACGGCGGCGTCGGCTACGGATTGCACATCTCAGATTTGCGCGTTTACGATCACCCGCGCGATCTGTGGGAGTTTACCGGCCTGCGGCAGACAAAATACGGCCTTGCGCCCGTGCCAATCACCCGCCCGCCGCAGAGCTGGCGGTATGTGGAGGGATTGCTGTGAAGATTTACATAGCCGGTAAAATCACCGGAGATCCGAATTACAAGATGAAATTCCGCATGACGGCGAAGCACATACAGGAGCTGTATTCTACCGCGGTGATCTTGAATCCGGCGGAACTGCCGGAAGGGCTGACACCGAAGGACTACATGCGGCTGTGCTTCGGGATGATTGACGCGGCGGATATTCTGTTCGAGCTGCCGGATGCGGAGGAAAGTAAGGGCGCGAAGCTGGAAATTGCGTATTGCAGATATGTTGGGAAAGGGGTTTTGAAATGGAACGATTGACAAGTCCTAATATCAACGTAGACCCGGGCACCGACCGATTTCTGCACGCCGCGATCGGCGGCAAGGAAATCGACTGGAAGCAGAGCCAGGACAGCACGCTCAACGTGATGATCAACGGCCCAACGAGCAACGGCTTTGGCAAGGATATTTTCCGCAAGATGGCCCGCGATCTGTACGGACGGCTGAAAGCCTACGAGGACACGGGGCTTGAACCGGAAGCAGTAGAAACGGTTAAGCTTGCGCTATGTGCAAAGCACATGGTTGATCTCGAAACGCTCAACAATACGCCAATCAGCAGGCTTGTAGAGATTGCCGAGGCCGACAAGGACGGGCGCGTGGTGGTGCTGCCGTGCAAGGTGGGGGATACGGTGTATATACTACGCCGAGCATTTGATGGGGCTGATGTTGTAGGAGAGACAGAACTGTGGTGGGACGATATTCCGCAACTCGGCAAGACCGTATTTCTCACCCGCGAGGAGGCCGAAAAGGCGCTGGAAGAAAGGGAGGGCAAGAAGGATGATTAAAAACAGAGTGTGTTTTACCGTCCGAGGAGAGTTCGGAGCGCAGATGAGCTTCGAATCAGAAAACACGATCCCGTATGAAGATCTGTGCAAGTGTATCAATAAAGATACGCTGATAGAGCTGATGTGCCTCGACGGTCTTGGCTATACCGGCGACGATATTCAGTTCATCACGCCAGAAGAATACGACGAGCACTTTGGAGATGACGAAGATGCCTGACGAATACATCAGCCGCGAGGCGGCGGTGAAAGACTTTGAGGAAAACAACGCAAGGAACCCGTACTGGACGCCTCCGCGGGTGAAAACGCTCCTGCTGCGTCAGCCCGCCGCCGACGTTGCGGAGGTGGTGCGGTGCAAGGACTGCAGGTACAGTAAGTATGCAGCGTGGTGCGAGGGATATGCGTGCTGCAGAACAGTTGGAGAGTATCATCACGCAGATTTTGGATGCACAGCCGGAAAACCGCGAACAAACGGAGTTACAGAATGAGCGGGCTGCGGTTTGCTCGTGGGAGCGCAAAAGGAGGAAAGCTGATGCGGGATTGCTGTTTTACATGCAAAAATCTGGAATACAGAAAGAACTACGTTTATCCGTATCGGTGCTTGAAGCACAAGGCGGAACGGTTCTCCGAGAAAGACCTGGAGCACATGTGCTTTTCCGGTGAGGAATGCAAAGATTACGAAGACATGGATAGGAGGCAGACATGATCGTCAAACTTTTGAAGTACCCCACCGATGAGGACTGGGCGCTGGCCAAGCAGTGCGCTTTAGTCACCATTGGAAAAGAGATGAAGACAGCCCCGGACATGGAGTGGAAACACGCCATCCTCCGGGCGCGGCACAGCCCCATCCGGACGCTGCAGTTTGCGTTTTACCTCGAGGGTGTGCCGTACTGGGTAAGCACCCACTTAGCCCGCCACGTCCACGCACAGCCGTTTATCCGGTCACAGCGGAACGACCGACAAGATGCATACGACCGGAACGCAGCGCGGCAGGACGCGCCGGTAGACATGATTTGGTACATGAACGCGGAAGAGCTGATGACGATCATGGAAAAGCGGTTGTGCCATCTGGCGGCGAAGAAGACACGCAAAGTCGCCAAAAAGATCCGCGAGCTAGTGATTGAGCAATGCCCGGAGTTTGTCGACCTTTTGGCCCCGCCGTGTGTGCAAACGCTCGTTTGCAGGGAAATGTACCCGTGTAAATACGAAAACGTTCTGACATGGAGGGTACCATATGGGAACGATACTGGCGATTGACCCCGGCAATATTCAATCGGGCTATGTAATCGTAGAGCACGACGGAGAAGAAATTCGCCGCGTGCTGGATGCCGAGAAGATCGAGAACCGCAAAATGCTGCAGCTGCTGGAGCAGAAACTTCGGTGGAACTGTCAGCAAGTTGTAATCGAAATGATAGCCGGTATGGGCATGAAAGTCGGGCAGGAAGTGTTCGACACCTGTGTCTGGATCGGCCGGTTCTGGCAAATCGTGCTGTGGGAAACAGGCTATGAGCCGACGCGGATTTTCCGCCGGGAAGAAAAGCTGGATCTGTGCGGTTCACTATCGGCCAAAGATGCAAACATCCGGCAGGCCCTTGTCGACCGCTACGCGCCCGGCCAGCCGAACTTCGGAAAGGGGACAAAAAAGGATCCCGGTTTCTTCTACGGGTTCGCCGCCGACATGTGGGCGGCGATGGCGGTAGCCGTGACGTATTTCGATAAGTACATCAAGGGGGTAAAGCTATGAATTTTGCTGATGTTTTTGATTTTGACGACGATGAATATTTTGAATGTTCCGAATTTGACAGGCAAATCGATGAATTTAAACAGGCTCTGATTGTGAATGCACGCGAGGAAATCAAAGACAAAATTGTGGCGCTGGAAGAAGAAGTAAAGAGCCTGCGGATGTTCAGAGACGACAGAAAGATGTATCTGGAAAAGCTGGCGGCGGCAGAGAGAAGGGCAGTGCTGGCGGAAACGGAGGCACAAAAGAAATACAAAGATGCGCGGTTGAAAGAGCTGCTTGGCGATAATCTGGTAACGACGTGGGAAGCAAAAGGTGAGTGGGTGCAAGGCCCGAAATGCGATCTATGTGATGAGAAAAGGTTACGCCATTTCATCACACCTTGCGGACGGGCAATGACAGAATCTTGCACATGCGCAAAGAGCACACTGGTATACAAGCCGCGGGAATTGATGCTGTACAGAATTCATGAATGGAGGGGAGGAATGGAACTATTTTACGATTCTGTAAAATGCAAAACGGAGAATGAATCTGATTACAGGAGTAGAGCCGTTGCAAGAAGCGGCTGTGACTTTGAAAAAATCAACCCGTATGATTCGTCGTTTGAAAGTGAGGAGCTTTGCGAGGAATATTGCGATTGGAAAAACAAAAAGGAGAGCTGTAAGTGAAAAGATTCGTTGAAATGCTGCTTTTATTTGCGGCTGCTGTGTTTGTTTCGCTTTTGATAAGAGAAGCGATTCTCGGGTCGAATCTGCCGGATTATATCAAGTTTTGCACGCTGACGGACTGGGAAAAGGCAAAATGGATTTCCGGGTGGAGGCCATGAGCAAGATGCAGCGTAAGCCACCAAGACCGCCGATGCAGCTGACGTGCGATGCCTGCGGGAAAACGTTTATGCGGGCTCCATCGAAGTACAAGGCAAAATACAATTTTTGTAGCGAGGCGTGCGCATGGACGGCACATAGGGAAGACGTGATGGGCCGGGCGGAGCGCGTGCGGATTCTGATTACACGGTCAATCCCAGTATACCCGGAAATGCAGCCCGTTCGAGGGCGGATCTATCCCGCCGAGAAATACAAATACAGGACAAACCGGACGGGCTATGTCGTCGAGGTGGGCAACAAGCGGGTATGCGTGAGGGTGGACGAATGCAGGGAAATCTAGGGCTCACACCGGTGCAGGCCCCGTGCAAAGGCTGTGCGGACAGGCATACTGGCTGCCACACAGACTGCACCAGATACATAGCATTCCGCCGGGAGGCGGACAGATACAAGCAGGAGCGTCTAAAAGACATGACGCGGTGCGCGTCCACGCGGGGCTGCATGCGGACGCTGCGGGACGCAAACCGTGCAAGGCGGGAAGGGAGGCAACATTACTGATGGACAAAATCAAGGGAGCAAAGTACGGCGCAAAGTACGACGATGGGGAGCCGCGCCCGTCGCTCGTGCCGGTGGAGGGCATCGAGGCGATCATGCAGGTGCGGGAGTTTGACAAGGTAAAATACGCCGACGCGGAGGACTGGCGCAAGGTACCGCGTGAGAAGTGGCACGACGCCCTTCTGCGCCACGTTCTGCATATCTGGGATAATCCGCTGGCGCTCGACGATGAGAGCGGCTTACCGGCTCTGTGGCATGTTATAACTAATGCTGCGTTTGAGTGCGCGGCGTACAAGGATGAACTGGACAAAGCGCGCGGGGAATGGGCAAAGGATGTGCTGGACGAAAAGGCAGTTGACGGGTGCAAGAACTCACAATGTGCATATTTCTCTACCACATGCGGGTGTATCCGGTATAATGATGTAAGCCACTGCAAGAAAAGAAATGGAGTGCGCCGTGAGTAAGCCGCGCTACGGCTGGTGGCCATATGCAAAGTGGATGATCCGCAATTATAAGGGCGGCGGGCTGATGACGAAGGCCGAGCGCGCTGCCGTTGAGGAGGCAATCGCGGAGACGGAACAGCTCGTTGACGGTGCGGAGCGACTCCGGATCATAGACTTGGTTCTTTGGAAGCGGACGCACACCTTACAGGGCGCTGCAATGGCGGTTTATGTATCCGAACGCACCGCGCAGGAATGGCACAGGCAATTTATTCGCCTTGTGGGGCAAAAAAGAGGGCTTTTATGAAAAAGTCTGCGCCCCAGAGCCAAATTTAACATTTACTATAAGGGCGTAGAGACCAACTCTACGCCCTTTTTCATCGGCACCGCAGCGTTCTGCGGAAACCTCCTCCTCCTGTTCTCGTGTTCTCCGGTGTGAATAAATATATTTATTCACACACGGAGACACGAGAACGAAAGAATGAGGCAGAAAGGAGCGGCTATGGCGAGTTTGCGCGCCCTTGCACACAAGCTGCAAACAGCGCTCTTGTATCACGGAATCAAAATAAAAATCAATCAAATGCAGGCCTATTCCGCGAAAAATGACAGGATGGTGACGAAATACATGGTTTACGAATATCGACCTGATGAAAAGCCGAAGAACGTCACTCTGCTGGAAACGTACCAGATTGCGGATGTGGTGAAGCTGCTGGCCGACCTTTACAGCGATGGCGGATGAAAAGCTTACGCCGAAGCAGAAACGATTCTGCGAAGAATACCTGAAGTCCGGGAACGCGACAGAGGCAGCGAAAAAGGCCGGGTACAAAGAAACATCATGCAGAGTGATTGCGGCAGAAAACCTATCAAAACCAGCTATTTCTGCGTATATAAAGCGCAGGCTGGACGAACAAGAAGCGGCGCTGGTCGCTGACGCAAACGAGGTGCTGCAGTTTTATTCTGCTGTTATGCGCGGAGAGGTAAAGGACCAATTTGGCATGGACGCTTCGCTTTCTGACCGCCTGAAGGCCGCAGACAGTCTGGCGAAACGTCTTGCCGCGGCAGAACTTAAGCCAAACGCGGAAGATGCGGTGCGGGTGATTATCGATGTCTGATGTTCGGTTGTCCGAAAAAATCGGCCCTGCCTTTTATAGCGTGGCGCGTGACGTATTCCAGCACGGCCATACACACTACGACGAGAGCGGCGGGCGCGGCTCCCTGAAATCCTCGTTCGTGTCCATCATTGTCCCAACCCTGCTGATGCATGAGGAAAACAAAAACTGCCATGCGTTGGTGCTTCGCAAGGTCGCAAATACGATACGCGATAGCGTTTATGCGCAGTATGTCTGGGCAATTGGAGAACTCGGCGCGGCGGAATATTGGGAAGCCAAAGTCTCCCCGATGGAGCTGATTTATAAGCCAACCGGGCAGAAGATCATGTTCCGGGGCGCGGACGACCCGATGAAGATTAAATCCATCAAGGTACCGTTTGGCTACATTGCCGTGACGCACTTTGAAGAAAAAGACCAGTTCGCGGGGCGTGCGGAAATACGAACGATCTTACAGTCTACAATGCGCGGCGGCTCTAAGTTCTGGAACTTTGAAAGCTATAACCCGCCGATCAGCCGCGACAACTGGGCAAACAAGGACAGCTTGGAGGAACGGGCCGACCGGCTGTGTCACAAGTCCACGTATCTGCAAGCACCGCCTGAATGGCTTGGAGAACAGTTTCTTGCGGAAGCGGAACACCTGAAAGAAACAGATGAACGCGCGTATCAGCATGAGTATCTTGGTATCCCGGTAGGGACCGGCGGAAATGTGTTTGACAGGATCGAGCTGCGGGAGATCACAGACGAAGAAGTCAAAAGCTTTGACCGAATCTATCAGGGAGTGGACTTTGGCTGGTTTCCTGACCCATTTGCATTTATCCGGCTGCATTATGATCGGGCGAGAGAGACGATATATCTGTTAGACGAGATTTATCAAAATAAACTATCCAACGAGCAGAGTGCGACCATGATAAAGCAGCGCGGGTATAACAACATTAGGACGATTTGCGACAGCGCCGAGCCGAAGAGCGTTGCTGACCTACGGGCAATGGGATTGCCTGCGTATGAGGCTGTCAAGGGGCCCGGTTCGGTCGAATACGGCATGAAGTTCTTGCAGAGAAGAACGATTGTCATTGATAGAAAACGGACGCCACATGCCTACGATGAGTTCGTGGGCTACGAATATGAGAGAAACAAAGACGGCGATATAATCAGCGGATACCCAGACTCAAACAATCATTTGATTGATGCGACGCGGTACGCCTTAGAGCCTGTGAGCCGTAGAATGGGAGTTATTGCATGACGGTTATCGATAAGCTGAAAGAGCTCGGATATACAACGATCCCGGAGGTTTTTTATACATACGTATTCCTTTGGAAGTCGTGGTATGTTGGCAAAGTCAAGGGCTTCCATCAGTACCGACGCTATAACGGCCACAAGTGGACAAAATGCAACCGTGCAAGTCTCGGCATGGCGAAAAAGGTCTGCGAAGACTGGGCAAATCTGCTGATGAATGAGAAAGTCCAGATCACGCTCGAAGGCCGGAGAGAGCAGGAGTTTGTCGACAGAGTTCTGATGGCAAACAACTTTACGGTCAAGTCGAACGAGATGCAGGAAATGAAATCGGCACTCGGGACCGTGGCATACATTCCCCGCGTAGTAGGTCAGGCTGTCAACGAGAGCGGCGAGATCGTACGGGGCGAAGCTTCTAGCATCGAGCTAGACTATGTGACGATCGAGCATATTTTCCCGCTGGCTTGGCAGAATGGATTTATCACCGAATGTGCTTTTGACAGCGTGGTCACGCGGGCCGGGAAGAATTATCTGTATTTGCAGATCCATAGAAAAGATGAAAACGGCCTGTACGTCATCGAGAACAGTATTTATCGTTACGAAAATGAAACACTTTCTGATGCTCTACTGACAGAGGTTCCGGGATTCGAGCGGATCCCGCCGGTGGTACATACGGGAAGCGACAAGCGACAGTTCGTCATCGACCGGCCGAATATCGCAAATAACCTTGATTATCTGCTTCCGGTTGGCATTCCCGTGTATGCGAATGCAATCGATGTTCTGCGCGGTGTGGATTGTGCCTATGACTGTTACGTCAATGAGTTTGAAAACGGCCCAATGATGATGATGGTCAAAATGCCCGCTACAAGGTGGGAGGACGACGAACCGACGCTTGATGACAATGATCGGCGCTTTTATCTGCTCCCGGAAGATGCACAGCAAGGGAACGTTGTAGAGACGATTTCCCCTACACTTCGGACGGAACAACTGAATGTGGGCCTGCAAGACCAGTTGAACATGCTGTCCAGTAAGTGTGGCTTCGGAGAGACTTATTACCGTTTTAATGGCGGTAGCGTCGCGACAGCCACACAGGTCATCAGCGAGAACAGCGCCATGTTCCGCACCATCAAAAAGCATGAAATTGTTCTCGAACAGGTGCTTGTAGAACTATGCCGGATCCTTCTCCGGCTTGGGAATACCGCGATGAACGCGGGGCTGAACGAGGATGTGGAGATCAGCATTGATTTCGACGATTCTATCATTGAGGATAAGGCCACGGACTTTTCTCGCGATATGCAGCTTCTAAATGCTGGGATTATGAAAGACTGGGAGTTCCGCATGAAGTGGATGAACGAGGACGAGGCGACCGCAAAAGCGGCGCTGCCGAAGGCGCGTGACATGGTAACCGAGGAAGAATCGGAGGTCGAGTAATGGGATTTGGAGAAAACACTGGGACTATTGGGGTTGTGAAAGATGAGCCGGTATCCATTCACCCCAGAACTGCTTGATGCGCTCCCAGAGGATCTGGCAGAGCTGTTCCGAGGATTGGAAGATACGCTCCTCGATGAGATATGCAGTAGGCTTGCGCTGAAAGATCAGCTGAACGAAGTGACTGTTCAGGCAATCCAGGCGCTTCGGTCGCATGGTATCGATACGAAGGAGATTGAAAAAGCAATCCGCAAGACCTCTGGAATCAGCGAGAAGAAGCTCAAGGAGCTTTTTGACGATGTTATTGCCAGAAACCAGAGGTATTACACATCGGTTATCGACATGGCAGGGCTGACACAGCCTGATATTCTGGTGAACACTGCGACCATCGAAGCGATCAGAGCGCAGACGCTTGATGAGTTCCATAACATCACGGCTTCTATGGGATTCTTGGTGGAAAAAGGCAGGACGATGCTTCCGCCCGCTCGTGCGTATCAGTGGGCGTTGGATTCTGCTGTTATGCAGATTCAGAGCGGGGCGATCAGCTACAATCAGGCTATTAGGTCTGCGGTGCAACAGTTTGCAGGCGGGCTGAAAGTCGTGAACTACGAAAGCGGACACGTTGACAACATCGACGTTGCTGTTCGGAGAGCTGTCATGACCGGCGTGAACCAGATCTGCGACCAGTACACGAACCAAAGCGCAGAGTCCCTTGAGACGAGATACTTTGAAGTGTCTGCGCACTCTGGGGCGCGCGACAAGCCGGGTGCTTCGCCGTGGTCAAGCCACAAGGACTGGCAAGGGAAAGTCTATTACCAGAGTGAAAGCGGCGAACCTGACCCGCTGGGGCTTTACGATGACCTTGTATCGACTACCGGCTATGGATATGTTGACGGCCTGACCGGCGCGAACTGCCGCCATCATAAATATCCGTTTATTCCCGGCGTTTCGGAGCGAACTTACACGGACGAACAGCTTGAGCATATTGACGATGGTCTTGGCTGCACGTTTGACGGAAAGACTTACACAGCCTATGAAGCGACGCAGATGCAGCGCCGCATAGAGCGGCAAATACGCGCACAGAAAAAGCTTAGAAACGCATACAAAGAAGCTGGGCTTTCCGAGGACGCGACCGCCGCAAATATAAAGCTTCGGCGGCTGAACGCAGAATATAGCAGGTTCAGCAAGGCCGCAGGGCTGCCGGAACAGCGGGAGAGAATGGAGGTGCTGTATTGATCGACGAGAAACTGAAAGCCGCAATCGAGCGGGCGCTTGCCGCCGGGTTTCGGGTCCAACTGAAGCGCATGAAGGATGGAACAGTCAAGGCGCAGATCATCAAGGCGGAAGAGCTGAAAAAATAATACAGATACCGCAGCGCAATTGAGCGCGCGGAATGGCACGATGAGCCAACTTGTAAGGTTTTCTTACAGGTTGGCTCTTTTTATTTATCAACACTGTCCGACAGGACATTAAACAAGGAGATTTTTATGGCAGAAGAACCCAACGTGCAGGGCACGGGAATCACTGCTCCTGAGCAGGAAAAGACGTTCACGCAGGCCGACGTTGACAAGATGATTCAGTCGAGGCTTGACCGAGAACGGAAGAAATACCCCAGTGAGGAAGAAATCACCGCATACCGGACATGGAAAGACAGCCAGCAGACCGAGCAGGAACGGCAGGCCAAGCAGGCGAAGGATCTTGCGGACAGCAAAGCGGCCCTGACCGCATCGCAGGCAGAGGTCGAGCAGCTGCGGCGCGACAAGTATGTGTTGAGCAAGGGCTTGACCGGCGAGGATGCCGAGTTTATCGCGTTCAAGGCGATGAAGATGGTCAACGACAAGACCACGTTTGAGCAGGCTGTCGACGCGCTTACGGCGAACCGAAAGAAAGCGACGTTTGACTGGACGGCTCCGGCAGGCGGCGGAACAAAGGAAAATACAGCAAATCAGCAGATGAACGCCCTGATCCGGGGCGCTCTGAAATAAGAAAAGGAGATATACATGGCAACTATTGATCGAAATGCTCTTTCTGGGCTTATTCCGGAACCTGTAACCCGCGAGATCATGCAGGGCGCTATTGCGGAATCCGCAGTCCTGCGCATGGGCCGAAGACTGGCCAATATGTCCAGCAAGACCCAGACAATCAACGTCCTTGATGCTCTGCCATCCGCGTATTTTGTCAACGGCGAAGCGACCGAAACCGGCGCGGGCGATGCGTGGAAGCAGACCACGAAGATGGCGTGGGACAAGAAGAAAATCTACGCAGAGGAAATCGCCGTTATCGTTCCAATCCCAGAAGCTGTACTGGACGACGCAGATTATGACATCTGGGGCGAGGTTCGCCCGAGACTGACCGAAGCGTTCGGTAAGGTTATCGACGCGGCAATCCTCTTTGGCACCAGCAAGCCCAGCACTTGGCGCGACGGCGTTGTTCCTTCGGCCATCGCTGCCGGTAACGGCGTACCCATCGGCACAAGCGTCTTTGACGACATCATGGGCGAGAACGGCCTGATCGCGAAGGTCGAGCTTGACGGCTTCAATCCGAACGGCGTTATGTCCGCGATCCAGATGCGCGGAAAGCTTCGCGGCTTGAAAGACACGACCGGCCAGCCCATCTTCAAGTCCGATATGCAGGGCGCGACCCGCTATGGCCTTGACGGCATGGATATGTACTTCCCGATGAACGGCGCTTTTGACCCGTCTCAGGCGCAGATGATCGTCGGCGACTGGTCGCAGTTGGTCTATGCAATCCGGCAGGACATGACGTTCAAGATCTTCACCGAGGGCGTCATTCAGGATCCGACCACGAAGGCCATCACGTATAACCTCATGCAGAACGACATGGTTGCGTTGCGTGCGGTCATGCGGCTTGGCTGGGAAATCGCGAATCCGGTAAACGCGTATAACGTTGATATTGCCAATCCGTTCCCATTCTCGGTCTACGGCAAGGCTGGAACGGTCTCCACTGTGACTGTCTCCCCGGCAACCGCGACCGTGGCGAAGGGCGCGAGCAAAGCATTTTCCGCCTCCGTTGCGGGTGAAGGCATTGTAAGTGGCGACGTCGAGTGGAGCCAGAGCGGCGCCAAGTCGTCTATCACGGAAGGCGGCGTGCTGAAGGTCGCGTCCAATGAGACGTCCACGAGCATTACCGTCACTGCAAAGTCGAAGCAGGATAGCACTAAGACCGGCACAGCTACAGTCACGGTCGGTTCGTAAAAAATGAAAGGAGCTGGTACGAATGATCTATGCCGACTATGAATTTTACTCTTGCTGCTACTACGGCAGCGTGAGTGAAGAGGATTTCCAGCGTCTGGCCGTCCGCGCCAGCTCCTTCCTCGATTATTACACGCAGAACCGAGTAAAAGACTACGCGGATCTCGAAGCCGTTAAAATGTGCTGCTGCGCTCTGGTCGATCAGTATATGCTGATCGACACGGCACAGGAGCTTGCCAGAAAGAATGTGTCCGCCGGGCTTGCATCTGACGAAGGAGAATTGCAGAGCGAGACTGTAGGCGGCTATTCCCGGACGTTTCGCAGCGGCGGCGATTCTTCCGTAGCTGCATTGAAAGCGGCTTCGGAGGCGAAGAACGCACTTGCAAGCGTAGCGCGTGAATATCTGGCCCATACCGGGCTTCTCTACAGAGGCAGGTGTTTTGCATGTACGCCCCACACACTGTAACCATCTACAACGTCACGCAGGAGCAAGACCAGGATTTCAAGGACACGCAGAAGCGCTATATCACAGTGATTCGCGGCGTAATGCTCCAAGCGTCGAAAGCTGCTAACGTCCGCGCGAGCGGGCTTGAAGGAGCAGATGCGGTGAATCTGTACATTCCGTTCTCTGCGGCTGCTGTAGACGGCGTGACAGGTGCGGAAAAGCGCTACGTCGGTCCGCAGGAGTTCTGGCGCGCAACTGATAAAAGCAAAATCTGGACGCTATCTACGGACGGTAACGGCGGCACAACATTCTTTGTGAAGGGCGAAGTAGTCGAGCCGGACAAGACGGAAGAACAGATCGAGATGCTGTACGATGATGTGTACAAAGTGACAAAGGTGGACATGAAGGACTTCGGCAGTCCTTCTATGCAGCACTGGCAGGTCGGAGGCTCGTAATGCTGAAATTCAGCGTAAAGGCAGACGGATTTGACGCGCTGCAGGAAAAGCTCGCGCAGGCCTGCACCAAAGCAGAGCATATTGTTGCAACGCAGGTGCGGAAGGACACAAGCCCATATGTGCCGTTCCTGACGGGCTCTCTCGACCAGAGAACAATGGTGGACGGCAATGCGATCATCTATCCGGGGCCGTATGCACGGTTTTTGTATTACGGGAAAGTTATGGTTGACCCGGAGACGGGCAGCACATACGCACCGAAGGGTGGGACGAAGGTTCTGACAGACAAAAACCTTGTGTTCACGACATCCGGACACGCACAAGCACAGTCGCACTGGTTCGAGGCGTCCAAAGCAGAAAACCTTGATAAATGGATCCGCGTTGCGGATAAGGCGGTGAAAAATGGCCTCTGAAAAGCAAAGAAAACTGGTATCTGCGGAGGAAGAACAGGATATCTCCCGAAAGATGATGGTCTGGGCGAACTCCTTTTCTGACGACGATATGCCAGCCGCGACGATCAACTATGAATTTCTCGCCGCAGATTCCGCGAGCATGGCGCTTTCTGCTATTCAGGGCGCGTACATCACACGGAAATACCTGCTTGGCGGGCATGAAGCAGAATACCAATTTAAGATCATCGCCCGTATCATCCCCGGCAGCAGCAACGATAAGCGCCTAAAATGCGACGCCATGCTGAACCGCTTCGGAGACTGGGCTATGCAAAATTATCCGTCTTTGGGCGATGGCATGCGCGTCCGGAGCGTGGAAGCGTCCAGCCGTGCGGCTCTGTTCGCCCGGTACGATGACGGAACAGAAGACCATCAGATACTTATGAAACTGACATATGAGGTGATTTAATTATGGCAGACATGACCTTTAATACCACTGCTGGCCAGACCATTGACCGCGAATTGCTGATCGCATACCTGAATACCGGCGAGGCGTCTACGCCTGTCTGGTCTCCGTTCGGCAAGCGCGTCACGGATTCCAGCATGGAGTACGATTGGCAGGAGGATTCCAGTAAGGATATCCTCGGCACTACAAGAACCACCATGAAGAAGCCCATCATCACGCAAAGCTTTGACCCGTGCGAGCTGGACGCAGGCGACGCGGCGCTCGTCAAGCTGTGGAACCTGGCGGTCAAAGACCAGGACGCAGCAGCACTGGCGAATCAGGACGTTCTCATCGTTCATTTTTACGCAGGAACGGCCAAGACGGCAGTCTTTGCGGAGCGTTACGACGGCACAATGGTAAAGCCCGCAAGCCTCGGCGGTGAGGGTGGCGGCTTCGTTGGCATGCCGTTCGATGTGACGCTGGGCGGTACGCGCACGACCGGAACGGCTGCGGTCGGCAGCAACGGTGCAGTTACGTTCACGGCTGATTCTGCTGCGTAAGGAGGGGCTATAAATGGCAGATATCAGATTTGATACTGGTGTACAGTCCTTCCAAATTAACGGCGGCGTAAGTGTAGAGTTCAACCCTACGGACAGTGAATTTGCGAAAAAGCTGTTTTCGCTGTTCGAAGAGTTGGAATCCAGACAGCATGAATACGCAAAACGCGCCGAAAACGAGACGGACCCGAAAAAAATTCTCGATTTGGCAGATCAGTTCGACAAGGAGATTCGCGAAAAAATCGATGGAATTTTTGGAAAGCCGATTTGTACTGAAGTGTTCAGGACAAACGTAATGGCGCTTGCAAATGGTCTGCCGGTATGGGCGAATCTTATGCTTGCTGTCATCGACGAGATGGACGCTGGTTTCGATCTCGAAAAAACCAGACTAAGCCCAAGAGTAAAACAGTACACGGACAGATGGGCGAAAAGAAAGCGCTGATCTACGCGCTCCCGACGTCAGCTGAGGTAAACGGCAAAACATATCAGATTGAATCAGATTATAGAGCGGTGCTGGATATCCTCGCCGCTCTTTCTGATAAAGATTTGACGGAAGAGGAGCGCACCATTGCTGCCCTTGAGATATTCTACCCTGACTTTGACGATATTCCGCTTTCAGATTATGAGGAAGCACTGCGGAAATGTTTCAGGTTTATTGACTACGAGCAAGACAAAAAGGAGCAAAAAAAGCAGCCGACGTTGATGTCGTGGGAGCAGGACTTTGCGATGATTGTCGCGCCCATCAACAGAATTGCAGGATGTGAAATCCGCGCATTGGAATATCTGCACTGGTATACGTTTTTATCCTATTATCAGGAAATTGGAGACTGCCTGTTTGCCCATGTGGTAAGTATCCGGGACAAGAAATCTCACGGGAAGCCTCTTGACAAGCAGGAACGAGAGTTTTACAGGCGAAACCGTGAAATTATTGATTTGAAAACGAATTACACAGACGCAGAAAAGGATATTCTGGCAGCGTGGGGTGTCTCAAAATAAGGTGGTGAGAAAATGGCAGATGGGAAAATCGTTGTGCAGGCGGAAGTTGATGCGAAAAAAGCACAGCGGGAGCTTGATAAACTTACAGCGAGAATTGACAAGCTGGAAACTGACCTGAAAAAGAGCAGCGGCGAGCAAAGCGGGATCAAGGCACAGCTTGACGCGGCAAAGGAATCCGCAAAACAGGCAGAAACTGCGTTGAAATCGTTGCGTGCAGAATCTGAGCGGCTGCGGCAGGTCACATCCGGCGAGGTTTCTGCATCGCCTGATGCGTATATTTCTGCATACAGTCGGCAATCCGAAGTTGCTGCACAGATTAAGGAACAGGAAGCGCGTCTGAAAGAGCAAGACAAGATCGTTGAGAGCTTGGACGGCAAGTACGCAAAAATTACGGACAAGGTAATGGAGCAGACCTCCGCGCTGGACGCGGCGAAGACACGCGCAGGAGATCTTACGCGAGAGATTACAAACGCAAGCGGCGCGTCCGAACGGATGGAGCTTGCCGCAAAAAATGTTTCCGACAGCATGAACACGTTCAGCAAGCGTGTTTCCGGGCTTTTTAAGCGTGTCCTGGTGTTCTCTCTGATTACTAGAGCGCTGCAAAGCCTGCGGACATGGCTCGGGAAAACAATCATGCAGAACGAGGAGGCGCGTGCAGCGGTTGCGCGGCTTAAGGCGGCGTTTTTGACGCTGGCTCAGCCGATTCTTCAAGTCGTGATCCCCGTTTTTGTGAGGCTTGTGGACATTCTGACACAGGTTGTTACAGCTATCGCAAAGTTTTTCGGCATGCTGTCCGGCAAAAGCTGGGGCGCGCAGGTCGCAGCGGCAAAAGGGCTGAATGCGGAAAAAGAAGCAATCGAGGGGGTAGGCTCCGCAGCTGAAGACGCCAGCAAGAGCATGGCGAGCTTCGACGAGATCAACCAGATTACCAGCAATCAGGCGTCGGATGCTGGCGGCGGTGGCGGCGGCTCTTCCGGCACGGAGGGCATCACCCCGGATTTCTCGAATCTTGATATGGCAGAAGACAAACTGCATGATATTCTCGGGATTGTCGGTGCGATTGCGGCCGGTTTGCTTGCGTGGAAAATCGCGAGTATGTTTACAGATGATCTCAGCAAGATCGGTGGCATTGCACTTGCCGCGGCGGGCGCGTTTGCGCTTATCTATTTCTGGCTGGACGCATGGAAAAACGGAATCGATTTGCAGAACTTCGCCGGTATGCTGGCTGGACTCGTGGCGTTGGCTGGTGGCCTTGCGATTGCATTTGGCGCAACTGCTGCGGGCATTGCCCTTGTAGTAGGCGGTCTTGCAATGCTGATTGTCGGCATTAAAGATGTGATTGAAAACGGCCTGACGTTAGAAAATACGTTGACGATTATCGCCGGGCTTCTTGCCGCTGGCATTGGTATCGGTCTTCTGACTGGAAACTGGATCCCGCTACTCATTGCGGCAATTGCGTCCGTTCTGCTGGCCCTTGTGTACTTCACCGGGCACGGTGAAGAGCTTATCAGCGGCCTGAAAGATGTTGTTGAGGGTTTCGGCAAGTTTTTCAAAGGCGTTTTCTCAGGCGATTTGAAGCTCGCAGCAGAGGGCGCAAAGCAGATCTGGGAAGGTATGAAAAAAACGTGGAACGCCATTGTAAGCTCCATCCGCGATGCGTGGAATGCGTTCATCACGTGGATGCAGTCTAAGAACCCAGCGCTGGCCGCGATCTTTCAGACTATCGGGAAATTGTTTTCCGACCAGTACAACGCATGGGTAAAAATCCTGAAAGGTTTGATCACGTTCCTGACCGGCATTTTCACAGGCGACTGGAAAAAGGCTTGGAACGGTGTGCTCGAAATTTTGAAGGGTATCTGGAATCTAATTGTCGGCACGGTTGAGGGCGCAATCAATTTCATCATTGACGGTATCAATCTCCTAATTTCCGCGCTGAATAAAATTCAGGTCAACATTCCCGAGTGGGTCCCGTTGTTGGGCGGCAAGACCTTCGGCATCAACATTGCGCCGGTCAGTAGAATCGAGCTTCCCCGTCTCGCCTCCGGCGCGGTCATCCCGCCGAACCGGGAATTCCTCGCGGTGCTGGGAGACCAGAAGAGCGGGACGAATATTGAGACGCCGCTGGAAACCATGCTGCAGGCGTTCCGGCAGGCACTCAACGAGAATGGAGGCAGCGGCCGGAGCATCACGGTCGTGCTCGAGATGGACAAGCGGGAGTTCGCCCGCGCCGTCTACAAGGCAAACAATGATGAGACGCAGCGTGTCGGCGTGAAGCTCGCGGGGGTGAAAGCATGAATAGTGTATTGAGCCTTGACGGAAAAGCGTATCCGAATCTGCACGTCGTGAGTCTGAAACGTTCGTTCTCCGTGCTTGATGGCGACAATGCCGGGCGCGTGATGACCGGCGCAATGACGCGCGACATCATCGGCACCTATTACAATTACAGTCTGGAAATTGATTCCGTGACATCGAACCCCGAGGAATACGACGAGTTTTATGAAACGATCTCCGCACCGGCAGACAGCCACGTACTGACAGTCCCCTATGCGCAGACGACCATGACGTTCGACGCGTATGTTGCAAATGGCGACGATGAACTGGCGTCCAGCTATGCCGGGAAAAACAGCTGGCAGAACCTGACCGTCAATTTTGTTGCCATGAAGCCCAAGAGGACCCCGGCATGAGCGTGAGAGTAGTATATGAGGACGTCGCGGTCGGCGCTGCAGCTGCGTCGACAGTAACGACGACGGCGAGAAAAGACTTTGCCAACCCTGCTCTGATCCCCTACGGTACAGACGCCGGGCTGCTGGCGTCATTCGAGCAGAATCAGTGGGTTCTTGACGGGACGCGCGTCTTGCTCGGGAGCCAGCGGGCCGCATTCTGGTCCGCGGTGCAAAGCAACGACGACTGCACGTTTGACGCAGCACCGACGATCACGATCTCCCTGAACGGTCAGTTCTCGTCCCCGGGCATTTTCTTCTACTTCGACGGCTCGGAGGGTGACTATTGCAGTGAGATCGTCCTGACGTGGTACAACGGCGAAGAACAGCTTGCGAGCAAGACCTTCACGCCGAACTCGTACAAGTATTTCTGCGAGCAGCAGGTCGACCTATATAACAAGCTCGTCATCCAGATCAATAAGACGAATCTGCCAAAGCACTACGCGAAGATTTCACAGATCTTCTTTGGCATCGTCCGGGAATTTGAGCGGGCGGAACTCCGCTCCGTCAGAGTGACGGAGGGCCTGAACATCATTTCAGACGATCTGGAGATCAACACGCTCGACTTCTCGCTGGACAGTGCGGATGACATTGATTACGTCTTCCAGCAGAAGCAGCCCGTCAGCGCGTATGACTCGGATCACCTGATCGGCGTGTTTTACATCGAATCGTCCTCCCGCAAGAGCGTCAGCGTCTATGATGTCTCCTGTATCGATGCCCTCGGCGTCATGGACAGTGAGCCGTTTGCGGCTGCGATCTATTCCGGCGCGTCCGCAAAGACGCTGATACAGACGATCCTTGCCGGGCACTTCACACTGGAATACGACTCCGCGCTGGATGACGCGAAGGTCACGGGCTACATCCCGGACTGCACGAAGCGCGAGGCGCTGCAGCAGATCGCATTCGCGATCTGCGCCACCATCGACACCAGCGGCACGCGCGGGATCAAGGTGCGGAAGCTCCCGGCTGACGAACCGGTGGAGATCCCGCTGGACCGGATCTATACCGGCGGCAGCGTGGAGACGTCCTCCCCGGTGACGGAGGTGCGCGTGACGGCGCATGCGTATAAAACGACCGGCAGCGGTGACAGCGTAGAGGTCGACGGCACGACGTATTACCACACGACGACCGTCACGACGAAGACCAACCCGAAGGTCACGGCTACGACGAAGCCGAATGTTGTTGAGGTCAAGGACGCGACACTGGTCAGCAGCAGTAACGTCGCTGCGGTCGCCCAGCACGTCTACGACTATTACATGCGCCGCCAGCGCCACAGCGCACGGATCGTCATGGACGGCGAGACCCCCGGCGATTACGTCAAAACGACAACGCCGTGGGGCAGCACGATCACCGGTACGATCACCAGCATGGGTATCCGCCTCAGCGGTATTGCAGCGGCGGATTGCGAAATTGTAGGATCCTGAGAAACGGAGGTACATCCTATGGTCCAGGGTGATGCCTATAACATCGATATTTCCATCACGAACAACGGCGAAGCGCTCGATATCGACGATATCGAGACCGTCGAGGTCTCGCTTCTGTATCTGCAGAAGAAATACCCCGGCGAAGTCGAATACAAGGACGGAAAATTCCGCTTCCCGCTGACGCAGCAGGAGACATTCAAGCTCCCGCGGACCTGCCAGATGCAGGTGCGGGTGAAATTCACTTCGGGGGATGTCATCGGTTCCCCGATCCAGCAGATCGACGTTCTGCACGCGCTGTCAAAGGTGGTGCTGTAATGGTTCCAGTGACGCCGGTCGCGTTTGAGCTGGCCGGAGATCGCGCGCTGCGCTTTGACACCGGCGGAGGCAGCGACGTCTCCTTCGGCTTCTCGGCCTCCATATCCGCCGGGGGCGGCAAGCCTTACACCGGGGCATACGAGGTCACGCCCAAGATCTATGAGGCGGTCTCACTGGAAACGAAAGACCGCTTCCTGAAAGACAATGTAACCGTCAAGAAGATCCCCCAGTATATCGTCTCGAACGATGCGGGGGGTGCAACACTCATTATGGGGGATGAATATTATGGCTAATCAATATGTAAACAAGGTTATCATTGGTACTGAAGTTAAGCTCGATCTTACTCAGGACGATATCACTCCTGATAAGCTGGCTGAGGGTATTAAGGCCCATGACAAATCTGGCGCACCTATCGTTGGTACGAGTACGAAGGATGCTGACACCAGCGATGCAACTGCCGTTGCTGCAGAAATCTTGAAGGATAAGACAGCATATGTGGCAGGCTCTAAGCTGACTGGCACAATGCCCAATAACGGTGCAAAGCACCTGAAAATCACCAATAAAGACACTCCTGTGCCTATTCCGATGGGCTTCCATGACGGCTCCGGTGATGCTGCTATCGACGCTGATGAAGCTGCAAAGCTGATTCCGGCCAACATTCGTGAGGGTATTACAGTGCTCGGTGTTGAAGGCACTATGTCTGGTTCTGAAGGTGTAAAGCCTCAGGCGAAGACAGTTACTCCGACATTCACACAACAGGAAGTTACACCTGACAGTCCTGATTACAATTATCTGTCTTCTGTGACGGTTGCTGCAATTCCTGTCACCTACACCGATAATGCTCAGGGAGGCCAGACACTGAAAGTAGGTGCTTGATCGTGGCAGTCAACAAGGTTGAGATCAACGGCGTGGTCAAGCTCGATCTAACGGCGGATACTGTTACGGCAGCAAAGCTTGCACATGGCGAGACTGCGCACGACGCGAGTGGTAAACTCATCACCGGCACCATGATTGTTCCGCAATTGCAGATTGTCATCACAACCAGCGCGGGCGCAACTGTCACAGCTACGAAGGGCAGCAAGACGGTTTCCGGAACGGCGGATGCGAGTGGAAACTGCACGTTGATAGTCGACGAGGTTGGAACATGGACGGTAACAGCAACGACAGCAAGCACAACAAAGACGGCAGATGTTGTGGTTGGGACAGCTAATGTCGATTTGGTCATGATCGACCCCGTGTTCGGAAATAACAGCTGGGCTGCAATTATTAAGGCCTGTCAAGAGAAACAAGTTCCCAACACATGGAACGTCGGCGACAGATGCAACATGACGATTAACAACAGTACCTACGCAATCGACATTATCGGCAAGAACCACGATGACTACGCCGACGGCTCTGGTAAAGCCCCGCTGACGTTCCAGATGCACACGACTTACGCGACGCAGTATAAGATGAACAACAACGATAGCAACAGCGGCGGTTGGGCAGGATGCTTGCTGCGAGGAAACGGTGGTTTCAAGACGATCAAATCGAAAATGCCGGCAGAGGTCGTGACTGCGATGAAGGCCGTGACAAAGAAGACCTCGTTAGGCAGCGCCAGCTCGGCTATCGAAACGACGGAGGACACGCTGTTCCTGTTGTCGGAGATCGAGGTGCAGGGCACGCGGACGCATTCCTACGCGGGCGAGGGCATGCAGTACACGTATTACCAGACGGCGGCCAACCGGAAGAAAAACCGCGCGTGGTATCTGCGCTCGCCGAGGACCAACAGCACCACCTGCTTCTGCAGAACGGGATGGAACGGTGAAGCGGACTGGAGCGTCGCGTCCGAGGTGGATGGCATCGCGGCGGCATGGTGCTTTTAAGGAAAGGAGAGACGGGGAGAGGCAATGATCTATCTGAAGGTACAGGAGAATGAATATCCGGCATACATCAGCGGAAGGCTGATCGACCGCGACTGGGACGGGCGCGCGTCCAAGTCCATTCTGATAAACAAGCCGACGGGCGTTAAGGAGCTTCTATGAGTACGATTATTGACACCCTCATCACCGACCGAACTGCAGCGGACGTCGCACGCTTGCACGAGTTGGCCGTGAAGGGCTACGCGGGCATGACGGCGGCGGAGCTGGCGGAGTGGCTGGCGGGGATGAAGGGCGCATACAACGCCGTTGACCTAAACCGCGTCGGGACGGCGCTGAACTACCTCCGCGACCGCCTGACCGGCGTCTGCGGCAGGGATATCACGTGGCAGGCGAAGACAGATTGGGCTATGACGGACGTTATAACAGCCGCACAGGGCAGCGCATACCACGACCAGATCAGCGACGTCCGCGCTGCGCTCACCTACCCCGCAAATGCCCCGGATGTGCCGGAGATCGCGTTGCTGACGTATGCGGGCGCAAACGATATCGAACGCATCCTGACCATCTGCGAGACGCTGGTCGACAATGTGATAAATGCGTTTCGCTACACCGGCGCGGCGGAGTGCGCCGCGGGAGGATTACTATGACAGACAGACAACCGACACAGGTACTGGCGAACGGGGCCATCCGCTATGGCATCTACCGCGCGGATGGCACGCTCGACCACTATGAATATCTCCGGCGCGAGGACGCGCCGACCGTCGAGGGAACGCCTCTCAGCAAGGCAAATCTTCTCTCGGACGCCACAGCTTCGAAGCTCTGGCCCGGCAGCAACAAACCGGAGGACCCAACTGTCAACCAGGCATTTGAAAAGCTATCGAAGGGTATGCACCTCATCGGCGATATCGAGCTGACGTCCCGTGAAGCACCGTCTTCCGCGTGGTTGCCCTGTGATGGACGCTACATTTCGCAAGCTGATTACCCTGAGCTGTTCAGCATTTTGCGTGTGACTGCAAGTCAAGGCAACTGGGACACACAGGTTGTGGACACTAATAGCAAGCCTGACGCTGCGGGAGATATTATTTCGTACGCAAATAGTACTTGGTTTCGAACAAGAGTGCAGTACGTAAGTCAGAAGGAGTTCTATACTGCTAAAATGTGGTACTCGAGTGATGACATGAATTCGTGGCATAAGATATCTGTTGCGAATAATGTGCATCAACTTACGCCTATACACTACTATGAGAATAAATACGTATGCATCGCTATTAAGTATGTTCCATACAGTAGCGGTATTCGTGCGCACTACACAGGCTATATCTACTATGCGAGCCAGCCTGCTGGACCGTGGACCATCGGAGGTGAGGTACAACAGGAGATAGATTCATTTGTACCTGGCGATAGTGCTGAGGACATTATCACAGATGGCACGAAATACTATCTGGTAGAGAAAGAGCAGTACGGTATGACCTCGTCTTTAAGCTTATTTCCTCCAGCATGGCAGACAAGCGATTTCGGAGGTGGAACATCTTCGGGCTCTGATTCAAACACTGTAGAAAATATTGCATATAACGAGGCTGATGGTTACTTCTACGGCGCAAAGGGCACACACAAATATTCGAGTGCCAATCAGTTAGCTCGAACGCGTACTCCAGACGACTATAACTCCTGGCAGGTGATATACTCTGAGCAAGGCGACTACATCGGTATTGCAGTTGAAGGAAATTTAATTCTAGCTCTCGGAAAGGGTACAGCGCCACGCAATTATGTGTACTCAGTTGATGGGGGTAAAACGTTCAAGACAGCGTCCCTTACTACCAAACCGAACGTGAGCCCCCAGCGTGATTGGGTAAAAATTGTTGGTGGAATTGCTGTACTATCTACGCGAACAGTTGTACAGGAGGCTGACAGTGCTCCTAAATTACTGTACACAGACGATCTGACTCAAGGATTTTTATCCATTGATGCACCGACAGATGTTAATACTTTTGCAGGTAACGGTTCTGGCTTAATCGTTGGTGCATTAAAATCGCAAGGAGCCTCTAGCGTCAACATCTACAGAGATTTTACTTATGATGCTAAGAAAATCCCAACGATCACTCCGGACAGTCGCAGTCATGCCTACATCAAGGCCGTGGAGGAATGAGCCATGCGGGACAGAAAAGGGACGAACGATCTGGCGAACGGCGCGGTTTGCTACTGGGCCTATGACGCGGCGGGGAATCTGCTGCGTCAGGTCTGGCTCCGGCTGGAAGACGAACCGCTGGCCGAGGAAACGCCGCTCGTCAAGGCGAATCTGCTGACCGACGAGACTGCCGCCCTCCTCTGGACGGCGGACGACGCCCCGGCGGATCCGACCGTCAACGACGCGCTGGACAAGCTCTCCACGCCGCAGTACAAGATCGGCGATCTGCTCGTCACCGTGCGGGAGCTGGCCGCCCCGTGGCACGCCTGCGACGGCTCGACCTTCTCGCAGACGGACTACCCGGAGCTTTATACCCAGCTCGGCGGCGATACGCTGCCAAACGTCAGCTATTCCGACGATACGGTCACTTATATTAAAATGGCAAACGACTGACCGCCGGGAAATACATAAAAGAGGTAAAAACATGGATGCTGGAACCATCACGATCATCTGCGCCGTCCTCGGCTCGTCCGCGCTGACGACTGTCATTCAGGCCATCGTCGGCGCGGCGCAGAAAAAGAAAACACAGGCAGACTCCCAGGGCGA
>ERZ827528.1371-NODE-1371-length-25393-cov-38.040256_pt1 | contig 25393 bp, 14 predicted proteins | sample MGYA00519768_ERZ827528 | MGnify/ENA primary metagenome ERZ827528 (study PRJEB31778, sample SAMEA3449343) | human gut metagenome | biome: human gut; feature: human-associated habitat; material: faeces | place: United Kingdom | collected 2010/2012 ...
CGATGACCAGCGGCTGATTCCCTTCACCCAGGAACGAGCACGACACCTGGCTCAGGTTGACGTACTGAAGAGTCTCTTCCGTTCCCGTAGTGCAGCTTGCCAGAAGGGCCGCTGCGGCGGAAAGGACTGCGATGAGTTTTGCAGAAAAAAGTCTTTTCATAAATGTTACTTAGTTGTTTGATAGGTTATGTGTAAATCGGACGGCAAAGCCTATCCGGTATAATGCCTGCGCAAAGCTAACGATAAAATATATATGTAAAACGGGGGTGTTAATAAATTTGCATATTCATTCTTTTTGGATATTTGCATAACAAGGGGCCGCTTTTTATGGCCGCATTGTGCTTAAATTGCTTCCGGATTCCGACGGATGTTTTTATTTTATCCGATGCCGTATTTCCGGGCGGCGAAGCACCTTTCAGTGCGTATATATGTCGTCCGGAGCGTTTGCATCGCTCCGCGGAGCTGTATTTTCTGCCGTTCGTTTTCGGCGCGGACGGATTATTATTTGCTGTGGACGGTTCATTCATAGAACGCGGAAGATGCCCGGCGGAGTATGTCGTCGGTACTTTTCGCCGCTCCGGGAATCTGTCCGGCGGGACGGACGGCCTCGGACTTGCTGCCGGGAAGGCGTACAGACAGGGCGGGCCGTCCTCAATGGACGGCCCGCCCTGTCTGTGGTGTATGCTACCGTTATTTCAGAGCGGCATGGGCGGCAGCCAGCCATGCGATGGGCACCCGGAACGGCGAGCAGGATACGTAGTTGAGGCCCGCGAAGTGGCAGAACTCCACGGAAGCGGGGTCGCCGCCGTGTTCGCCGCAGATGCCGCACTTGAGCTGCGGTTTCACATCGCGGCCCTTGAAGACGCCCGTTTTGACGAGCTGTCCCACACCGTTCTGGTCGAGCGTCTGGAACGGGTCGGCCTTGATGAGCCCTTTGTCGAGGTAGACGGGCAGGAACTTGCCGATGTCATCGCGCGAGAATCCGAGCGTCATCTGCGTGAGGTCGTTCGTGCCGAACGAGAAGAAATCGGCTACCTCGGCTATCTGGTCGGCAGTCACGGCCGCACGCGGTATCTCTATCATCGTCCCCACCATGTACTCCATCTTGTCATTGCGTTCGGCGAAGACCTCTTCGGCGACATGTTCGATGATATCCCGCTGGTAGCGGAGCTCCTTGTGGTTGCCCACCAGCGGCACCATGATTTCCACCTTGACCGGAATGCCGCGTTTTTCGACGTTCATGGCCGCCTCGATGATGGCGCGTGCCTGCATCTCGGTGATTTCCGGATAGGTGTTGCCCAGGCGGCATCCGCGGTGGCCGAGCATCGGGTTCACTTCGTGGAGCGCATCGACGCGCGCCTTGATTTTGTCGTAGCTGACATTCATCTCCGCTGCCATTTCGCGCTGGCCCTTCTCGTCCTGCGGAACGAATTCGTGCAACGGCGGGTCGAGCAGGCGGACGGTGACGGGATAGCCGTTCATCACCTCGAAGAGCGCTTCGAAGTCGCCGCGTTGCATCGGCAGCAGCTTGGCGAGCGCCACGCGGCGGCCGGCTTCGTCATCGGCGAGAATCATCTCGCGCATGGCCTTGATACGGGTATTTTCGAAAAACATGTGTTCCGTGCGGCAGAGACCGATACCCTCCGCACCGAAAGAGAATGCCGTCCGGGCGTCGCCGGGGGTGTCGGCGTTGGCGCGTACCCTCATTACCGAATACTTCTTGGCCAGGTCGAGGAGTTTGGTGAAATCGTCGTTGAGTTCGGCGGCCTTGGTCGCTACCTGGCCGAGATAGACTTCGCCCGTCGAGCCGTTCAGGGAAATCCAGTCGCCCTCCCGGATGAGGGTGTCGCCTATGCGGATGGTCCGGGCTTTATAGTCTATGATGAGCTCTCCGGCACCCGATACGCAGCATTTGCCCATGCCGCGGGCCACTACGGCCGCGTGCGAGGTCATGCCTCCGCGGGCCGTCAGGATACCCTCCGCCGCATTCATGCCGCTGAGGTCTTCGGGCGAGGTTTCGATGCGCACGAGGATGACTTTCCGGCCGTCGCGGTTCCACTTGGCGGCGTCCTCGGCGAAAAAGACCACTTCGCCGGTCGCTGCGCCGGGCGAGGCGGGAAGACCCTTGGTGAGTACCTTGGCATTTTTCATCGCCGTGGCGTCGAATACGGGATGGAGCAGTTCGTCCAGTTTGGCCGGTTCGCATCGGAGTACGGCCGTCTTTTCGTCGATGAGCCTTTCGGCGAGCATGTCCATCGCTATCTTGAGCATGGCCGCGCCGGTACGTTTGCCGTTACGCGTCTGGAGCATCCACAGTTTGCCGTCCTGTATGGTGAACTCGAGGTCCTGCATGTCGGTGAAGTAGCGCTCCAGATGCTCCTGTATGTCGAACAACTCCTTGTAGGCGGCGGGCATCGCCTCCTCCAGGGAGGGGTATTTGGCCTTGCGCTCCTCTTCGCTTACCCCCTGTGCGGCGGCCCAGCGGCGCGAACCTTCGAGGGTTATCTGCTGCGGGGTGCGGATACCGGTCACGACATCCTCTCCCTGTGCGTTGATGAGGTATTCGCCGTTGAAGATGTTTTCGCCGGTCGCTGCGTCGCGGGTGAAGGCTACGCCGGTCGCCGACCGGTCGCCCATGTTCCCGAAGACCATCGCCTGTACGTTGACTGCGGTACCCCATTCGGCCGGGATGTTGTTGAGTTTGCGGTAGAGAATGGCGCGTTCGTTCATCCAGCTCTGGAACACGGCCATGATGGCGCCCCAGAGCTGCTCCCACGGGTTGGTGGGGAAATCGGCTCCCGTGCGCTCCTTGACGGCTGCCTTGAACTTCACGACCAGTTCCCTGAGGTCGTCGGTCGAGAGCTCCGTGTCGAGCCTGACGCCGCGCTCCTTCTTCATCTCGTCGATGATGACCTCGAACGGGTCTTCGTCCTCTTTGCTCTGCGGTTTCATGCCGAGCACCACGTCGCCGTACATCTGTACGAAACGGCGGTAGGAGTCCCATGCGAAACGGTCGTTGCCCGTACGCTTGGCAAGTGCCTTCACGGCGGTGTCATTGAGCCCGAGGTTCAGAATGGTATCCATCATGCCCGGCATGGAGGCACGGGCTCCCGAACGTACCGAGACCAGCAGCGGCATGGTGTCGCTGCCGAACGTCATGCCTGTCTGTTTCTCTATGCCTTTAATCGCTTTCTCCACTTCGGGACGTATCATTTCGACCACAGCGTCGCGTCCCTTCTCGTAATATTCCGTACATACTTCGGTGGTGATGGTGAATCCGGGGGGGACGGGGATTCCCACGAGGTTCATCTCCGCCAGGTTGGCGCCTTTGCCGCCGAGCAGTTCCCGCATCTTGCCGTTGCCTTCGGCCTGCTTGTTGCCGAACGTGTAGACTCTCTTGACTGTTGACATAGGATTTTAGTTATTTATCTGTTTACAACTGAAGTGACATTTTTAACCGTGTTTTCCGGTTTCTTCCCCGCGGAATGCACAGAGGGGTGCAAGGGGACGCGAAGATACTAAATTTTTAACCCATCTGCAAAATTATCTGCTTAAAATAACAAATACCGGGAGGTGGTCGCTGTATCCTCCCAAATATCGTGCCCCGGAAAAGGTTCTGAAAGGATATCCGCGCCTTTCCCGGGAAGGGGTGTCCGCCCCGTCTCCGGTGAGCAGGTATTTCCTTACGAATACCCCGGCCTGCGTGATATGCAGTCCTTCGTCCCCCGCAAGGGATTCCGATACGAGGATGTTGTCGTACAGCAGCCATTGGCCATTCCAGCAGTATGAGCCGAATCCGCCGCGGGCACATTCATGGAGCGCGTTGCGGAACTTCCCTTCTGCGTATGCTCCGTTCCGCCCGCGGCCGAAGGCTTTCCGGAATGCCGGTTCGTGCAGCTCTCCGTTGAAATCGCCCATGATCAGAAGCCGTTCGCATCCGGCCTTGCACAGGAGCGAATCGGCCACAGCCGCGAGCCGGACGGCCGCACGGGTACGGTAGGATTTGTCGTTGAATTTCGAGGGGAGGTGACACACCAGCAGGCCCGTTTCGTGTCCTATCAGGTCGCCCCGGACGAAGAGGAATTCGCGCGAGGTGCCGGAGGGTATCTGGCTTACCTCCGAAGGGAAGAACTTGTCGCCTTTGTAGAGCAGCGCGATGTCGATGCCGCGCCGGTCGGAAGTGGTGCGGTGGATGAAGTTGTAGTCGTCTGCCAGCGTGGCTGTCAAATCGCGTACTGCCCTTTCGCTCTCCACTTCGGCGAGAGCCACGATATCGAAGCCCGCGTCGTCTATCGTCCGTGCGATGCGGGAAAGTTTCGTCCGGTAGCGTTCCGCGTCCCAGCGATAGCGGCCGGAAGGGGTGAAATCGCTGTCGTTGCGGAACGGACTGGAGATGGTGTCGAACAGATTCTCGACGTTGTAGAAGGCTGCCGATACCTTTCTGTGCTGGGCCGCGGCATCCTCCTGCGGCAGGAGAGCGGAAGCCGACAGGAAAAGGAAAAAGAAGAGATGCGGCGCAGCGGCAGAAACCCGGCGCGTTCGCGCCTTGTCGGGTCTGCCGTTGCGGGTATGCTCTCCCCTGTGTTGCATCGTCCTGCGATTTTATCTCCTAAATATAGTGATTTTTCGCGGAACGGCAGCGGCGGCAAGACGGTTTCCGATAAAAAAGTTACGGACGGTCCCTGTTCCGTGCCGTCCGTCGGCGGGTATGCGAAAGGAGTGTCGGAATATCCCGGATTATGTCGTAATTTTGCAATCGTATGGAGAATGGCAAGACAAGGGTTGTGGTGGGGCTCTCCGGCGGGGTGGATTCGTCGGTGGCCGCCTACCTGCTGAAGGAGCAGGGGTACGATGTAGTGGGGCTTTTCATGCGTAACTGGCACGATACCGCCGGAACGCTCGAGGGCGACTGTCCCTGGTACGACGACCAGGTCTTCGCCGAGCTGGTGGCCAGACGGCTCGACATCCCTTTCCATTTCGTGGACCTCAGCGAACAGTACCGGGCCCGTGTGGTGGATTACATGTTCGCCGAGTACGGCCGCGGACGTACCCCGAATCCGGACGTACTCTGCAACCGGGAGATAAAGTTCGATGCGTTTCTCGAAGAGGCGTTGAAGCTCGGCGCCGACTACGTCGCTACGGGACACTACTGCCGCCGCCGCGACGAGGAGGTCGGCGGAAGGGTATATCACCGGCTGCTGGCGGGTTCCGACCCCAACAAGGACCAGAGCTATTTTTTGTGCCAGCTCTCGCAGGCGCAGCTTGCGCGGGCCATGTTTCCCATCGGCGACATGTTGAAACCCGAGGTGCGCCGCATCGCAGCCGAGCAGCAGCTCGCCACTGCCAAACGCAAGGATTCGCAGGGAATATGCTTCGTCGGGAAGGTGGACCTGCCCCTCTTCCTGCAGCAGAAACTCGCTCCGCGGCAGGGCGACATCGTGGAGATAGCCGCCGATTGGCCCGGTTATGCGGAGGCTGCCGCCCGGACGGGACTTGAGGAGCTGGCGCTTCCGTACCGTTATACTCCGGCCGACGGCGTGAAGGTGGGCGAACACAACGGTGCGCACTACTACACCATCGGTCAGCGCAAGGGGCTCGGAGTGAGCGGACGGGCCGAACCGCTTTTCATCATCGCTACTGATACGCTCTCCAATACGGTCTATGTCGGGCAGGGGCAGAGGCACCCCGGCCTTTACCGCCGGGCGTTGCGGATTCTGCCCGGAGATGTGCATTGGGTGAGTCCCGACAGACGGTTCGCAGCAGGGAAGCAGGCGCCGTTCTCGTTCCGGATACGCTACCGCCAGCCTTTGCAGGGCGGGGTGTTGCACCTTCGCGCCGACGGGGCCTACATCGTGTTCGATTCGCCGCAGCGCGGCATCACCCCCGGACAGTTTGCCGCGTGGTATGCGGGAGAAGAGCTGGTCGGTTCGGGTGTCATTGCTGAATAGCCGCCGGGTACACAACTCCGCCGTATCCGTTCCGGGAACCGCACGGAGGACGCTCTTTTCGTCTTCTCTTCGGCGGGATGCGGATATCTCTCCTTTCGCCGGTATTGTCGTTCGCAGGCCGTTCGCCGGGGGATGTGGCATGTCGTTTGCAGTTTGATATATCGTTACAGATTGTTAAAATCGAAATTATGGAAGAAATATTGGAAAGTGGCCGGCGGCGCTATCTGGCGCCGGCCGTCGAGTCTTTGTCGTTCGCTGCGGAGCGGGGAATAGCCGTTTCCGTCCAGCCGACGGGTAATTCAATCGAGAGCGTCGGGGAGGATACCCTGAACTCGTCATCTGCGGATTTTTGGGAATGAGGTGTTTTATGAAAAACGTCGGACATTTTTTGTGCGCTGCGGCGAGTGCGCTGGGCATTCTCGCTTTCGTAGCCTGTGACAAACAGCAGGACGGTGTTCCTCCTGTTTCGGATTTCGTATTGTACGCTTCCATCGAACAGCCTGTATCGGCTGCGGCGCCTGCCGCCTTGTTCGGGGAGGCTGTTGACGGCAGTGTCGCCCAGCGTACCGTCATTCAGGAAGGAACGGTGCCCCATCCGATAGTATGGAAGGCCAACGACCAGATTGTCATTCATTTCGATACGGGCGTTCAGGGAGCTATGCGTGTGTTCAATCTGCAGAGCGGCGTCGGCACGGGGCAGGCCGAATTCGTTTACAGCGGATTCGGGTATTCGAGCGACCCCGATGTGCAGGTGCCCATGGAGTTGCCTGATACCTATTCTTCGCTGATTGCCGGTTATCCGGCCATGTTTGTCACCATAACGCCGGAGAACAGGGAGGTCGTTCTCGAAGCTCCGCGCGAAATATACCTCGGAATCGAAAATATCGTCGATTTTCCCATGTACGGTGCGGCGGGTGCCGACGGCAAGGTGAATTTCGTGTGTCCTTTCGGTCTAATCTGTTTTCCCGTGACGGGAGACAACATCTCCGTCAAGACGATTTATATCGATACTACCACACCGCAGAAGGAGATAACCGGCCGCTTCCAGGTGGATGAGAATACCTATGAGACCACCTTTCTCAACTCCTCGCACGGCAGCGAATTTCAGATAGTCTGGACGGGAACCGTCCAGCTTACCGATGTGCCCTCGGTATTTTATGCCGTATTGCCTGCCGGCGAGTACGGCGCGGGTACGGAGTTCCGGTTCACTCGGGCGGACGGCAGCGTGATTACCAAACGTACCAAGCAGCCGTTTACCGTCACGCGGGCGCGGGTACTCAACCTGCCAGCACTGGATGTCGGGAATTGAGCCGGCCGGCATGCCGGTGCCCGGGAGGGTGCATAGAGCGGCAGTCATGGAAGCGGGGGCGGATGATTCATCCGCCCCCGCTCTGTCGTACCGAAAATATTCCGGATAAACGGTCATTCCGTCGGGAGGACGGTCTGCTCGTATTCCGTATAGTCCGTTTGTCCTTCCGGCCCGAAGAGCCAGTCGAAAAGGTTCAGTATCCGTGCCGCACGGTCGGTGCGTCCGTAATTTTCGGCGATGCGGTGCAGTTCGGCGAGTGCGGTCAGCTTGTCGGCGAACTGGTTTTCGATGAGATACTGCCGGTTGTCCGGGAAGGAGAGGAAGTAGTCGACGTACTCTTCGAGATTCTTCGCATAGCTGTCGAAGAGGGCGTCGCCCTTCTCGGTGGCTCCTGCTTCGTAGTAGGCCCGGATGTAGGGGAGGTATTGATAGGTGTATTGGAACTGCGATACGGGCATCTGTTCCAGTCCGTAGTCGAGCACTTCGACCGCTTTCTCCTTTTCGCCGCGTCGGGCGAGCTCGGCGCCCAGCCTTGCGAAGGCTATCCGGATGTTGGTTGCGTTGAAGTTGTAGTTGACGAAGGTGTCCACGTAGACGCGCGGGTCGGCGACGTTGCCGTACCGATAGACCTCCATCAGGTTATGGTAAAGGAGGTCGGTGTCGATTCGGCCTGCATTCCAGAGGTCCGTGTAGGTCGTCTTTATCGGGACGAGCCGGTAGGCATAACCGTCGAACTGCAGGTAATCCTGCAGACCGAAATTGGCGACCAGCGAGGGAGAGGTGACGTAGAGCGGCCGTTCCCAGTCGAAGTTGGCGAGCAGGTCGAGCAGCATCATCTCCGATTTGCGCAGCGACGATGCCTGCAGGTTGATGGTTATCGTATCGACCATCAGGTGGGCGTCTTCCGGCTTGACGATGCCGCTTTTCACGGCATTCTCCTTGTTCACCGGCAGCAGAAGCGTCCGTGTCGGGATGAAGTCGACGGCGAGTTGTTCGTCGAGTTTGATGCGGCTGATGGGGGCGTCGCTGCGGATGAAGTCGATGACCTGCTTGATGGGTTTGGGCTCTTGGAACACATCTTCCACGTAGATGAAGTCGTTCTCCGCCATCGCGTATTTATGCTGCGGCAGCGAGAAGGGTACCGGGGCCGACTCGTTGTAGCGGTGCTTCATTTCGTCGATGTACCAGCTTCCGTCGAGGTAGCTCGTATTCATGATGCGCACGTCGGGCCGCACGCCTTCCACCTCCTGGTTGTACCACAGGGGGAAGGTGTCGTTGTCCCCGAAGTTCATGATGATGGAGTTCGGCAGGCAGGTCATCAGGTAGTTGTAGCCGATATCGCGCGCCACGTAGCGGTGGCTGCGGTCGTGGTCGTCCCAGTTCTGTGCCGCCAATATCGCCGGTACGCAGCAGCATACCGCAGTGGCTATCGCGGAGGTCGCCACGTTGTCTTTGCGGGTCAGTTTTCCGACCCACTCCCTGACGCACATCACACCCAGCCCTATCCAGATGGAGAAGGCATAGAACGAACCGGCATAGATGTAATCCCTTTCACGCGGTTCGGACGGGGTCTGGTTGAAGTAGAAGACCAGCGCGATGCCCATCATGACGAAGAGCCACATCACCACGGTGAAGTTCTTCGGGTCGCGGTTGAGCTGGTAAATCAGACCGATGATGCCGAGAATGAAGGGGAGGAAGTAGTATTTGTTGCGCCCCTTGTTGTCGGCCATCTCCGAGGGTAGCTCTTTCTGCGGGCCGAGGTAGAGCTGGTCGATGGGGCCGATGCCGGAGAGCCACTGTCCGTCGGTGATTTCGCCGTAGGACTGGTTATCGCTCTGCCTGCCCACGAAGTTCCACAGGAAATAGCGCCAGTACATGAAGTTCATCTGGTAGCTGAAGAAGTAGCGCAGGTTCTGGGCGCCGGTGGGGACTTCGTAGCGCTCTCCCTTGTAGAAGACCGTCTTCCCTTTGTCCATCTGGCTCCACTGTTTGTACCCTTCGATGTGGGAGGGGTTGGTGGACCACATGCGGGGAAAGAGGGTGACGAACTCGGCCGGATAGGTATAGTCCGCCACGCTTTCGGTGGCGCGGTATTTGCCCTCCGTGTCGAGGTAGTATTTCTTGGCGTATTTTACGTCTTCGATGGGGGCATCGGGAATGGAGAACTGGGCCCCCGTCAGCAGCGGTACGGAGCCGTACTGGTCGCGGTTGAGGAGGTAAAGAAGCCCGTAGGCATTGTCGGGGTCGTTGCTGTTCATCGGCGGATTCGCCGCGGCGCGGATAACCACCGATGCATAGCTGCTGTAACCTATCAGGATGACGCCCAGGCAGAGCAGTATGGTGTTCCATACCGCCATTCCTTTCCGGTAGGTGAGATAGACGGCACCGGCAACCAGCGTGATGAGCAGCAGCACGAAGGTCAGCAGTCCGCTGTTGACCGGCAGTCCGAGCCCGTTGACGAACCAGCGGTCCACGACGGCGCCCGCCGCTACGGTATAGGGAATGACGATGTTGTTGATGAAGAGCAGGATGGCGGCCGCTATCAGCGTGGCTTTGACCACGCCCCATGCGGTCACCTTCGGCGTCTTCTTGAAATAGTAGATAAAGACGATGGCCGGAATGGCGAGCAGGTTGAGCAGGTGTACACCGATGGAGAGCCCCATGAGGTAGGCGATGAGCACGAGCCAGCGGTTGGCGTGGGGCTCGTCGGCCACCTCCTCCCATTTGAGAATGGCCCATACGACCACGGCCGTAAAGAACGAGGAGAGAGCATAGACCTCCCCTTCGATGGCCGAGAACCAGAAGGTGTCGGTGAAGGCGTAGGCCAGCGCACCGACGATGCCGGCGCCCAGAATGGTCCATGTGCGGGCCGGTGTGAGTTCCTGGCCGCGGTTAGCCGTTATCCTGCGTCCCAGGTGCGTGATGCTCCAGAAGAGAAAGAGGATGGTGAAGGCGCTGGCCAGCGACGACATGGTGTTCACCATGACCGCGGCGTATTCCGCTCCGGGGGCAAAAAGGGTGAAGACGCGCGATATCATCATGAAGAGCGGTGCTCCGGGGGGGTGTCCCACTTCGAGTTTATAGGAGGTCGCGATGAATTCGGCGCAGTCCCACAGGCTGGCGGTGGGCTCCATGGTGAGCAGGTAAACGGCAGCGGCTATGGCGAACACGAGCCATCCCGTTATCCTGTCGTACTTCTTGAAATAGTTCATCTGTCTGCTTTCGTATTGTCCGAGCGGTTTTTAATCGTTAGAACGGAGAAAATGCGGAAAAAATATGCTCCGGTTCACAAAAGTAAAAAAATAAAGGGGTAAAACTGCAAATCTTCCGGACTTATCGGCTAAAGTTGCTATTTTTACCATCGCAAACGGCGGCTGCCGGAACCGTCGGCGGGGCTGTGCTGCCGATGCGTACCGCAGGGCTTCCCGCCGTGCGGGATTGTCCCGAACCCGAATTTAAAAGATATCCGCATATGAAGTCAAAGCTGATGCTCCACAATACCCTCACCCGGCGCAAGGAGGAGTTCGAACCGGTGAATCCGCCCCATGTGGGCATCTACGTCTGCGGCCCGACCGTCTATGGCGACCCGCACCTGGGGCACGCACGGCCGGCCATTACTTTCGACCTGCTGTTCCGCTACCTGCGTTCGCTCGGTTACAAGGTGCGCTACGTGCGCAACATCACCGATGTGGGCCATCTGGAGAACGATGCCGACGAGGGGGAAGACAAGATAACGAAGAAGGCGCGGCTCGAGGAGCTGGAACCCATGGAAGTAGCTCACTACTATACGGAGCGTTACCACGATGCCATGCGTGCGCTCGGGGTGCTTTCGCCCTCCATCGAACCGCTCGCCTCCGGTCATATCATCGAACAGATAGCCTATGTGCAGCGCATTCTCGACCGCGGTTATGCTTACGTCAGCAACGGTTCGGTCTATTTCGACGTGGAACGCTACAACCGGGATTACGATTACGGCATCCTGTCCGGGCGTCGGCTCGACGACATGCTTTGCGGGACGCGCGACCTCGACGGACAGGGCGACAAGCGATGCCCGGCCGATTTCGCGCTCTGGAAAAAGGCTTCGCCGGAGCATATCATGCGCTGGCCCTCGCCGTGGAGCGACGGTTTTCCCGGCTGGCATATGGAATGCTCGGCCATGAGCACCAAATATCTCGGCGAGACTTTCGACATACACGGAGGCGGAATGGACCTGATGTTCCCCCATCACGAGTGCGAACTGGCGCAGAATACCGCGGCCGAAGGGCACGGTGCCGCAAAATATTGGGTGCACAACAACATGATTACCATCAACGGGCAGAAGATGGGCAAGTCGCTGGGCAACTTCATCACCCTCGAACAGCTCTTTACGGGGAACCACGCCCTGTTGGCGCAGGCTTATTCGCCGATGACTATCCGGTTCTTCATCCTGCAGGCCCACTACCGTTCCACGCTCGATTTCTCGAACGAGGCGCTGCAAGCCGCCGAGAAGGGACTGGACCGCCTGATGAAGGCGGTCGAAACGCTCGGCAAGCTCACCCCGTCGGCCGTTTCCACCGTGGAGGTGGACGACCTGCGGGAGCGTTACGAGGAGGCGATGAACGACGACCTGAATTCGCCTCTCGTGATAGCCGCCCTCTTCGATTGGGTGCGCATCATCAACCAGATTTACGAGAAACAGCAATCCATAACGGCGGAAGACCTCGACCGGTTGCGCGTCCTGGTGCATACCGTGGTGTTCGATGTGCTCGGCCTGTGCGATGAAAAGGCCGCCGAGGCTGACGACTTGGTGACGCCGCTGGTGGAGATGCTGCTCGACGTGCGGGCCGAGGCCAAAGCTGCGAAGAATTGGGCCGCTTCCGACCGCATCCGGGACCGGCTGAACGAAATCGGCATCCGTGTCAAGGACCGTAAGGACGGTTGCGACTGGGAAATCGAATAGGTGCCGGAACGATACCGGTACGGCGGCGGGAAGATATTCGAAATATCCTCCCGCCGTTTTCGTTTGCCGGCATCCGGTCGGTATGTTGCCCGCTTCACAACGCTGTACTGTTTGCGGACAGAGCGGAAACCGCCGTCACTTGTACCGGAGCGGTGCGGAAAAGTCAGATGACCTTGATTTCGTCCGGATGCCTGCGCATCTTGCGTATCTGGAAAAAGAGGAGCACCCCGGCGAGGAATGCCGCGAGGCAGTCGGCGATGGGCATGCTCGCCCATACGCCCATGGTGCCGTAAAGGTCGGGCAGGACGGCCAGCAGCGGTACGAGGAACAGGAGCTGGCGCGTGAGCGACAGCAGGATGGCCTTCTGCGGTTTGCCGATGTATTGGAAGAAACCGGAGGAGACGATTTGGAATCCGGCTATCGGGAATGCGAGGAGCGATATCTTCAGTCCCATTTCGGCTACGCTCAGCAGCGTGGGGTCGTCGGTGAACATACCGGCCACGAGGTGGGGAAAGAAGTGGCCCAGAATGAAGCCGAAGGTGGTGACGCATACGGCGCACACGATGTTCAGTTTCAGTGTCCGGATGACGCGGTCGAACTGACGGGCGCCGTAGTTGTAGCCCACGATGGGCTGCATGCCCTGGTTGAGTCCGTTCACAATCATCACGAAGAGCATCAGCACGCGGTTCACGATGCCGTAGGCGCCGATGGAGATATCGCCGCCCGTTTTTTTGAGGGCATTGTTGATGAAGATGACGACGATGCTGGCGCAAACGTTGAGCAGGAACGGGGCCATGCCGATGGAGAGCACCTTGCGTACGATGGTGCCGATGAAACGGAACGTACCGCGTTTGAGGTAGAGGAAGTGTTTCCGGTTGAGAAAGTGCGTGAATTCGAGTACGAGCGCCACGCACTGTCCGGTGATGGTGGCGAAAGCCGAGCCACGGACGCCCCAGCCGAATCCGAAGATGAAGAGCGGATTGAGGCAGACGATGATGAACACGGCCGTAAGCATGATGCCCATCGCTTTTTTCGGATAGCCGGACGCACGCAGAATTTCGTTCATTCCCATGAAGACATGGGTTATGACGTTGCCCGACAGAATGATGCGCATGAAGTCGCGGGCGTAGGGGATGGTCTGGTCGCTTGCGCCGAAGAAGTAGAGAATGTCGTCGAGGAAGATGAGCCCCAGCGTGGTGAAGGTGAGTCCTATCACCACGTTCAGCATGATGGCGTTGCTGAGTATCAGGAATGCCCGCTGTTTGTTGCCCTGTCCCAGACGTATGGAGATGAGCGAGGAGGCTCCGACGCCTACCAGCGACCCGAAGGCCGCCATGAGGTTCATCAGCGGCATGGCGATGGCCAGCCCGCTGATGGCCATCGCTCCGACGCCGTGGCCTATGAAGATGCTGTCGATGATGTTGTAGAGCGATGACGACGACATCGCGATGATGGCTGGCAGGGCGTACCGCTTCAGCAGCCTGCCGACGGGTTCCGTTCCCAGCAGTTCGGGATTGTTTCTCGATAAGGTCATAAATGCTTGCAGCCGGAAAGGGGAATCGGGAGACAGGCATGGGAATGCATAGCCTGGTGTCAAGGCGGGGGTCCCGTCCCTAAGGCGGGGCAAAGGTACGGAATATCCTCGAAAATCCGGTATGCGTCCGTTGTTTTTTATCCGGTCGGGCGGGGAGCGGAAAGGGAAGGGCGGGTTGGCGCATGTGGGGTCACCGTGTCTTCCGTCTTCCGATCTGTCGGGGATACTCCCCGCGGACCGGAAGACGGAAAGGATGGGGTATCTTCGGGCCCCCTCTCTCTCTTTTCCCAACGGAGAGCCGCTCTCGGTTCAGGGACGCGATGCGGTCGGATGCTGCCGGTCTGCCGCGATTGCGCAGCAGAGCGATGCGGCGGCGCATACGACGAAGACGATGCCGGTGGTCTTGAGAATGTCGCCCGTTCCTACGATGGGCGAGACGATACCGCCGAAGGCGAAGCAAACCGCACCGAGAATGGCCGATGCACTCCCGGCATATCGGCGTTCGCTCTCCATGGCGAGCGTTGTGGAGAGGGTGAAGGTGAGTGCCATGGTGAAGAGCAGCAGGAACAGGATGCCTTCATATACCCAAAAACTGCATCTGCACCACAGGGCTGCGAGTTCGGCGACGGAGAGTACGCACATCCCGATGCAGCTCGCCATGATGCCGTCCTGCGGGCGGCGGAAGCGAAGCGAGAGCGGGGCCGCGGCCATGAATGCGAGCGAGTTCACTGCAAAAACGATGCTGAATTCCAGTGCCGAAAATCCGTAGTGTTCCTGTATGATGAATGGAGAGGAGGCGATGTTGGCGAAGAGGATACCCTGGGCGAAACCGAGTTGGAGGACGTACAGGATGAAGCGTTTGTTGCGCAGGATGGTTCCGAAATTCCCGAACGTGCGCAGCAGGCTCTGGCCGGCCCGGCGGCGCGGAGGAAGCGACTCCCGGAACAGCATCGAGCCTCCGAGCAGGATGACGCCGATGGCCAGCAGGATGACGAAGATGCCGCGCCACCCGACGGCATCGGTCAGTACGCCGCCGAGTACCGGAGCCGCTACCGGAGCGATGCCGTTGATGACACCGATGACGGCGAGGACCTTGACCAGCTCCTTGCCGCGGTAACGGTCGGTGGCCACGGAACGGGAGATGACGATGCCGCCGGCGGCCCCTATGCCTTGGAAGAGCCGCATGCCCACGAATACGTATATCGTGGGCGAGAAGATGCAAATCACTGTGGAAGCGACGAACAGCAGCAGGGAGACGAGGAGCAGCGGCCGCCGGCCGAACTTGTCGCTCAGCGGGCCGAAAAGGAGCTGGCCGAGCGCCAGGCCCGCCATGCTCGCGGTGAGGCCCATCTGTACCATCGACTGCGAAGTGCCGAAATAAACTGTCATGGAGGGGAGCGTCGGCAGGTACATGTCCGTCACGAGCGGACCGAAGGCCGTGAGGATGCCGAGCAGGACGATAAGGTAGTTCGAGTAGCGTGCCGCGGACGTCTTGGCATGCGAATAGGGAATACCGGTTTGCATTGCGTTCTTTTTTGTCTGCAAAGATAGGGTACGGAACCGGATGGGCAGGCGGCCGTATTTACATCGTAATATTTCATTTCCGGCATAAAAGGGGCGGAGAGTATCGGGAAATGGCGTAATTTTGTGTCGTAAAGGGATGCGCGGGTTTTGCCTCTGTCAAGGGGGCGTGCGTCTGCAAAGGGAGGGGTGACGGTTATGGAGAGGAGCGACGGGCAGATGGCTTATGCAGAAGGGGGAGTGGAGATGTTCAGGCATTGGCCGGTGCGGATAGGATGCGGGGTGAACATGCTCTGTGTGCACGGCCGTGCCGATGTCTCGACGGGTATCGAACATTATCGCCTGCAGGCGGGAGCTGAACTGTTGCTCTTTCCCGGTGCGATACTGCATCTGCTCGAAGCGGGGGAGGATTTGGCCGTTCGGATGTTCACTTTTCCGGACGGACTTTTCCATGAGGCGGCGATACCGCTCGATGCCGGCTGTATCCGCTTCCTGCGCGACGAACCCTTTTTTCTCCACCCGGCGGGTTCCGAGTCGTGGGCCTCGGCCGTTTTGTGGATGGATATGGCCCGGGAGGTGTGTCGGGGCGGAATATACGGAGAGATAGCCCGGCGCAACTTCCTGCAGGGATTCCTGGTGGCGATGTGCCGGAGTATGCCGCAGAAGACGGCTTCGGCCGAATCTTTCGGCCGGGAATACATCTTTCACCGTTTTCTGTCGCTGGTGCGGCAGCACTGTACCGAACGGCGCGATACGGCGTTTTATGCCGGCGAACTCTGCATATCGCAGCGTTACCTGCGGGTGGTTACGGCCGGGCTTGCACCCCATAAGACACCCAAGCAATTGATAGACGAACAGCTCGTGGCCGAAATCAAGGCCCTGCTTTACACCTCCGACCTCTCCGTGACGCAGATAGCCGACCGGTTCGGCTTTCCCGACCAGTCCTATCTGAGCCGCTTCTTTAAACGGAAGACGGGGTTCTCTCCCTACGATTACCGTATGCGGTGCCGCCGGTAAACTGCCGTGTGTGCTGTAAAGGATGGGGCCGTTGCGGGTCCGTTTCTCCGGTACCGCAATTCCTGCTGTTTGCAGCAGGGAACGATATTTCCTGTCAGGCACTTATATGCAAGTTTACACAAAACGGCCTTATGTCATTCGACATAAGGCCGTTTATATGTTTGAATAGGTTTCGCTATTCTTCGTAATACAATTTCAGCGTACTGTCATATTCATCGGTAATTATGCGTATTGCAGATATGTATTCGCCATCGAATTGATAATCGTATTTTACGGCAAATGATTCTCCGTCCGCATCGGTTACAGTAAGTTGTTTCGGCAAATATTTCGAACGTGTTCCTCCAATCCCCAGCAAATAAGCATTGGTGATAGCCATTTCATCAATTACATCCACAAAATAATCGCTACCGAGAAGGTCCAGATTGAGGTTGTTCGGCACGGATGTATTCGGAGTAAAGTCGATAGTGTAAGTGCCGTAATTTTCTCCGTTTTCAATTTCTTTTTCGACAATGGAATATTGTTCCAGACTACCGTTTTTTCCTATCGTCAATGTACCCGCATAGGTGTCGGTCATATCTTCTTCCGTTACCGAAAAAATAAATCCGGTTAAATAACTGTCATTCGAATACTCATACTCTTTGGTCTCCCACTTCGTGCCTTCCTCTTCTTCGATGCAGTTTACAACTCGCCCATTTTCTATGCGATATTTTGTTTGACTTTGAAATTCGTCCTCGTTGTAACTTATCGTAATCTTGTCTTGTGCATACTCGATTTCCGCAACACTATAAGAAGAATAAGTTGGCTCGGTTTCCATTTGTATCAGTCTGCCATTTTCATCATAAGCATAACTTGTCGTGTAAGTTTCTTCATCATCTGAAAGAACAGATTTTACAATCTTTTTGGGCAGAATTGTAATTTCTTCATCTCCGCCGGGATTATCTGTTTTTTCGGCGAAGTACATCTTTCCCAGTATCCACTCTCCGCCATCTTGTTTCAGCACGATATTCTGTTCACCAGATACCTCAGGGGCCGTAAAGGTCACGGTCGTAGCCGTTACGTCGGTTATTTCCGCCTGTACATCGGCAGCACGGGTTATGGCCCGCATCCAGATTTCACTGTTTGCGGTAAATCCCCGTCCCTGAATCGTTACGGATGAGCCGGGCGACATGGGATTTTCCTCGCTCGATGCGGGTAATTCCACCTCTGTTACGGGGCATGTCGGATTCCCTCCGTTCTCCTCTTTACCACAACCGCAGAATAACGCTGCAGCCATGATGAAAAACAAAAACTTTCTCATAAATAAAGTATTGATTCTTCCCGATACCCTGAAGAAGATAAACTCAAAAAAGAAGTGTGGGTATCGTGACGTCGTTTTTAGATAGTGGGTTCTGGTAAACCGCGAGCATAAAAACAAGCAACAATCCCACACTGTACACGGATGTACAGAGTAAGGGCTTCGGCTTGTTCTCTGCTCGAAAATTTTACCAGAATTTACTATCGAGAACAAACTCAAACACTTCTCATGTCCAAGCAAATATGTCTGTCCGTCTAAATGGACAGAACAAAGATATATAAATATTATCAAAATCAGGATGTTGTGCGTAAATTTGTATATAGATGCCTCCTATCATTCGACATCCGCGTATTTGATGTCGGTGTACAGTGTCCCGACTGTCATTCGGTGTAAGCATGCCCCGGAGTATCCTCATTGTCGGCGAACCGCCGGAACTGTTTGCAGGACGGTATGATTGGCGGTTTTCCTTGAGACGGTTTAGCCGTCGGTATGCCGCCCGTTTCGGCTCCTGTGGGGGCAGCTTGAGCGGAACCGTTCCATTGTTCGAGGCGGAGGGCCGTCCGGTTCCTTGTTTGTCCGGACTGACTGTCGGAGCAGGAAACGAAAAGCCCCGGAGGAACCGGTTCCTCCGGGGCTTTCGCTGGTACGGATACGTACCTTGTTCTATTTTTCGAGTGCGAGTTCGAGTACCTCTTCGTTCGTGCGGACGAAGTGGAATTTCAGTCCCTCTACGTAGTCCTCCTTGATTTCGGCGATATCCTTCGCATTGTCCTCGCTGAGGATGATTTCGGAGATGCCCGCGCGTTTGGCGGCGAGGATTTTCTCCTTGATGCCCCCTACGGGCATGACCCGTCCACGGAGCGTCGTTTCGCCCGTCATGGCGATGCGGTCTTTCACCTTCCGGCCGGTGTAGGTCGATACCAGCGACGTCACCATGGTGATGCCTGCGCTCGGGCCGTCCTTCGGGATGGCTCCCTCCGGTACGTGGATGTTGATGTCGAAATTCTCGAACTTCTCCTTGTCGATTCCCAGCTCCGCATAGTGGGCTTTCGTCCATTCGAGGGCTATCGTCGCCGACTCCTTCATCACGTCGCCGAGGTTGCCCGTCAGGCTCAGTTTGCCCTTGCCGGGGCTGAGTATCGACTCGATGTAGAGGATATCGCCTCCCACTTCGGTCCATGCCAGGCCGGTAACTACACCCGTGATGCCACTCACTTCGTACTTTTCGTTGCGGAACTTGGGCATGCCGAGTATCTTTTCCAAATCTTCGACCGATATCTCCGGGTTGTACTCCTGCTCGAATCCGATATCTTTCGCCCGGTGACGTGCGATTTTGGCCAGCATCTTGTCCAGTCCGCGCACCCCTGCTTCGCGGGTGTAGTCGGAGATAATCCGCTCCATCACTTCGCGCGACAGGAGCAGGTTCTCGGCGGGGATGCCGTGCGCCTCGCGTTCCTTGGGGAGCAGATGGCGCAGTCCGATTTCAATCTTCTCTTCGAGCAGGTAGCCGGGGATGTTTATCATCTCCATGCGGTCGCGCAGGGCCGGATGTACGTTCTGTATGTTGTTGGCCGTGGCGATGAAGAGCGTTTTGGAGAGGTCGTACTCCGTGTCGAGGTAGTTGTCGTGGAACGTGGTGTTCTGTTCCGGGTCGAGCACTTCGAGCAGTGCCGACGACGGGTCACCGTGGTTCCCTACGCCGATTTTGTCCACCTCGTCGAGGATGATGACCGGGTTGGAGGAGCCGCATCGCTTGATGGTCTGGATGATGCGGCCCGGCATCGCGCCGATGTAGGTGCGCCTGTGGCCGCGGATTTCCGATTCGTCGTGCAGGCCGCCGAGCGATATGCGTCCGAACTTGCGGCCCAATGCTCCCGCCACCGATTTGCCGAGCGACGTCTTGCCCACTCCGGGAGGGCCGTAGAGGCAGATAATCGGCGACTTGAGGTCGCCTTTCAGCTTGATGACCGCCAGATGTTCCAGCAGCCGCTCCTTGACCTCCTCCAGGCCAAAGTGGTCGTTGTCGAGCCGTTCGCGGGCATGCTTGAGGTCGAGGTTGTCCTGCGTGCACTCGCCCCACGGAAGTTCGAGCATCAGCTGCAGGTAGTTCATCTGTACCGAGTATTCCGCCACGGCGGGATTCAGCCTCTCGAGCTTGTTGAGCTCCTTGTTGAACATTTCGCCCACCTCTTTGCTCCACTTCTTCGTCTTGGCCTCCTCGCGCATGCGGGCGATTTCGGCTTCGTCCTCGTTGCCGCCCAACTCCTCCTGGATGGTGCGTATCTGCTGCTGGAGGTAGTATTCTTTCTGTTGCTGGTCGATATCCTGTTTGACCTTGCTCTGTATCTTGTTCTTCAGCTCCACGAGCTGCTGTTCGCGTACGAGTATCTCCAGCAGGCGGCGGGCACGCGCCAGCAGTCCCGGCGCTTCGAGCAGCCGCTGGCGGTCGGCATCCTCGAAGTCGAGGTTGGAACAGATGAAGTTGATGATGCCGCGTTTGCTGTCGATGTTCTTGATGGCGAACGATGCTTCCTTCGGTATGTTGGGCGAAACGCTGATGATGTTCAGCGCCACGTCCTTGATGGACTCCACGAGCGCCTCGAACTCCACGTTGCCGGAGGCGGGCGTCGTATCCTTGAGCGGTGTGACCGTCGCCGTGAAGTAGGGCTCCGAAGAGAGGTATTCGTTTATCTCGATTTTTTCGAGGCCGTGCAGGATGACGGTCAGGTTGCCGTTGGGCATGTCGAGCGTCTTGAGAATGCGGGCTGCCGTGCCGATGCGGTACATGTCGTCCGGTGCGGGCTGCTCGACGTCGGACTCCTTCTGAAGTACCGCACCGAGTATTCCCGTGCCGGCCTCCACGTCGCGTATCAGCTTCATGGACTTCTCCCGGCCCACCGTAATGGGAGTAATCGAGCCGGGGAACAGCACCGAGCTGCGCAGCGAGAGGATGGGCAGCGATTCGGGTATCGAATAGTTTTCCGAAAGTTCGTCTTCGTTTTCGGTAACTATCGGGATGACCTGGCTGTGTCCCTCCTGAATGTCGGAAATATCCGACAGGATATCTATCTCTATCTTATTGCTTTTTTTGCTCATTCTTTGAAATCTCCTTTTCGATTTGGGTACAAAGATAACGAATCCGTTCCCTTAAATGTTATCTGTATTCCGAAAACAATCATCAGTTTATTAACATGTCCGGCTCCATCCGAACGTCAAAATCGCTATCTTTGCAATTCACACATTTTGTAACGGAAATATTCATACACTATGAAGATAGCAGACAAATACGTTCCCCAGAAGCTCGAAGGCAAGTGGTACGACTACTGGCTTGCGGGCGGGTACTTTCATTCGGAACCCGACAGCAGACCTTCCTATACAATAGTCATACCACCCCCGAATGTGACAGGCATGCTCCACATGGGGCACATGCTGAACAATACCCTGCAGGACGTGCTTGTCCGCCGTGCCCGGATGAACGGGATGAACGCCTGCTGGGTGCCGGGAACCGACCACGCCTCGATAGCTACCGAAGCCAAGGTGGTAGCCAGGCTCCGGGAGCAGGGTATCGAGAAATCGTCGCTCTCGCGCGAGGAGTTCCTGCGCCATGCCTGGCAGTGGAAGGAGGAGCACGGGGGGATTATCCTCAAACAGCTCCGCCGGCTGGGCGCCTCGTGCGATTGGGAGCGTACCGCATTCACGATGGACGAGGTGCGTTCGCGCAGCGTCATCCGCGTCTTCGTGGATCTCTATAACAAAGGATTGATTTACCGCGGGGTACGTATGGTGAACTGGGACCCCGCCGCGCAGACGGCTCTTTCGGACGAGGAGGTGGTTTTTTGCGAGACGCACGGGAAGCTCTACTACCTGCGCTACATGCTGGAGGAGGGCGGCGGCTATCTGACGGTGGCCACGACGCGTCCGGAGACGATACTCGGCGATGTGGCCCTTTGCGTCAATCCGAACGACCCCCGCTACGCGGGCGTCGTGGGGCGTGCCGTGAGGGTGCCGCTCGTGGGCAGGAGCATTCCCGTCATCGCGGACGATTATGTGGATACGGAGTTCGGAACGGGTGTGCTGAAGGTGACCCCGGCCCACGATGTGAACGACTATGTGATAGGCGAGAAATACAATCTGGAGGTCATCGACATCTTCAATCCGGACGGTACGGTGAACGGCAAGGTGGGCCTGTACGAAGGTATGGACCGTTTTGCGCTGCGTGAACAGATAGAGAAGGACCTCGATGCGGCCGGTCTGCTCGAAAAGACGGAGGCCTATACCAACAACGTCGGTTTCTCGGAACGTACGCATGTCCCGATAGAGCCGAAACTTTCCATGCAGTGGTTTCTGAAAATGGACAAATTGGCAGTTCCAGCACTCGATGCTGTCATGAGTGACATGATACGCTTCGTGCCGCCCAAGTTCCGCAATACGTATCGCCATTGGATGGAGAACATCAAGGACTGGTGTATTTCGCGGCAGCTTTGGTGGGGACACCGCATTCCGGCCTGGTATCTGCCCGAAGGCGGCTATGTGGTGGCCGAAACGGCGGAGGAGGCGCTGGAGCTTGCCCGCCGCAAGTGCGGTGCTGACCTGCAGCTCGCTGACCTGCGGCAGGACGACGACGTGCTGGATACGTGGTTCAGTTCGTGGCTGTGGCCCATCGCGCTCTTCGACGGCATCATGCATCCCGGGAATCCGGAGATACGCTATTACTATCCGACCAACGACCTGGTGACGGCGCCCGACATCATCTTCTTCTGGGTGGCGCGCATGATAATGGCCGGATACGAGTATATGCACGAGAAGCCTTTCCAGAGCGTCTATTTCACGGGGCTCGTGCGCGATAAGCTGGGACGCAAGATGAGCAAGTCGCTCGGCAACTCGCCCGACCCGCTCGACCTGATAGACCGTTACGGCGCCGACGGGGTACGGGTAGCCATGCTGCTCTGTTCCACGGCGGGTAACGACATCATGTTCGACGAGGCGATGTGCGAGCAGGGACGCAATTTCGGGAACAAGATATGGAACGCTTTCCGGCTGGTGAGCTCGTGGAGCGTGGACGAGGGACTGGAGCAGCCCGAAAGCGGCCGTCTGGCGGCAGAGTGGTTCGGTAATCTGCTTGACAGGAGCCTGGCGGGTATCGAGGCCGATTTCGCGGCTTACCGCATCTCCGATGCCTTCATGAAGATTTACAGGCTGTTCTGGGACGAATTTTCCGGGTGGTATCTGGAGATGGTGAAACCCGCATACGGGATGCCGGCCGACGGGAAGACCTTTGCCCAGACCAAAGCGTTCTTCGATAAGTTGCTGCGCATGCTGCACCCCTTCATGCCCTTCATTACCGAGGAGCTGTGGCAGTACCTTGCCCCGCGTCTGGAGGGACAGAGCATCATGGTGAGCGACATGCCGCGGGCAGCTGCATGGGATGATGCCTTGCTGGCGCGTTTCGAACTGGTGAAAGAGACCGTGACGGCGGTAAGGAACATCCGGCAGCAGAAGAGTATTCCCACCAGGGAACCGCTTGCTCTGAAAGTCATCCGCGACGAAAACTATCATGAGGCCTATAATCCGCTTTTGGTCAAGATGGCGAACCTGTCGGGCGTGGAGTGCGTGGCGGAGAAGAGTCCGGCGGCGCCTTCTTTTATTGTCAAGACTACGGAGTATTTCGTACCGCTCGACGGCATGGTGGACGTGGAGGCCGAGCTGCGGAAGCTGGCCGACGAACTCGCCTATCTGGAGGGATTTCTCGCGTCGGTGATGAAGAAGCTCTCCAACGAGCGGTTCGTTAGCGGGGCTCCGCAAAAGGTGGTGGAGACGGAATACGCCAAGAAGAACGATGCCGAGGCGAAGATAAAGGCGCTCCGCGAACGCATGGCCGCCCTAAAGTAAGAGAGAGGTGTCGGGCCTGTACGCTGTGTCGGATTGAGGCCCCGGAATATTAACGGAATCGTAACGGTGTTGTGACGGCGGTGCAACGGCATTGTGTTTTCATTGCACCGCGAATGGATTGAACCGATGGAAAGAAAGAAGACGATAGCGCTGGTAGCGCATGATAACATGAAGCCCGACCTGGTGGAGTGGGCCGACTGGAACCGCGAACTTCTGCTGTGTCATAGTCTCGTCTGTACGGGGACGACCGGCAGGATGGTGGCCGACGTCCTGATAGGCAAGAAAGGGGACGGAAAATGCCGGCTCGACATCCGGCTGCTCAAGTCGGGTCCCCTCGGCGGCGACCAGCAGTTGGGGGCGATGATAGCCGAGGGCAGGATAGACGCCCTGATATTTTTCTGGGACCCGATGGAGGCCCAGCCGCACGACGTGGATGTGAAGGCGCTTCTGCGTCTGGCGACGTTGTATAACGTTCCGACGGCGGTGAACCGTTCCACGGCTGATTTCATGGTCTCCTCGCCGCTCTTCGACGGGGATTATGAACCGGTGGTGAAGGATTACCGCGGGTATGTGGAGCGAAGCCTCGGCAGATAGGCCGGCGGCGGTGGGGTGTTGGGGCGGAAGCGTGGCTTGTCCGTCGTTCTTCCGTCAGTGAATCATCTGTCCCGTTCTGTTCATGCAGGACGGGACTTTCCATCATTGGCGGTCGGGGATGAGCGGTGCAGAACAGACGGTGCGTGGAAAGGGAACGGTGCGGTACCGGAGTGCACGGGCGCTCTTTCCCGTATGCTGGCTGTCGGGGCGGTTTCCGTTTCGGGCGGTGTCGGAGCGGCAGACAGAGGAAAAATGAAAGCCGTATGAAGAGGAGAGTTCATGCAGGATATGCAGCCGTATGTGCGGCATGTGTCTTGTTCCATGCGGCGTGCGGCCGGTGGAGCGGTGCGCCGTGGTATCTCGACCGGGCGCAGTTGCAGACGGATTATCTGGCGGCCGTGGCGGATGCCGCCGTGTCCGACGCGTCGGAGGTGTACCGCGACCTGCCCTGTATCGTTTCCCCCGACTCCGGCGACGGGTTGGAGTGGACGGAACGCGGCGGACGGCAGTTCGTGCTCGTCTGTTCCATGACGGACGGGGAGTATGCCGGTGTGTGGACGGCGGGACGGCAGTTCGTTACGGACGGTTATACGTTGTGGGTCGTTCTGCCGTATGAACTGGAGGAGCGTATGCGGCGTATGCCTCTGATGGGGGATTCGCTGGAATGCAGGATGCGGATGCTACAGTTGCTCGGCCTTCCGCCGGACAGCCCTTACGACCGGCTCCTCTTTTTCTATGCCGACCGCAGTACGTTGCTCAGACCGTGTCCCAATCCGGATGTCGGGGCGTGTGCGACTCCCGATGTGTTTCCCGGCGACCTGCCTGCACCGTATCGGAAGTGGTTCGAGGCGCGGACGGCGCTTTCATACGGAGAGGAGAATCCGTATCCGTGGACACGTCTCGGATATACCTATGACTGGCATCGGGACGCTGCCCAGAGGAGGGGGCTGGGAGAGTTCATCGTTCCCGGCGGTACGGAGGTCATTGCCGTGGAGCAGGTGACCGTCTGGCGATGGTATCGCGGTCTGGCGGGTATCGTCCGGACGGATGATACGGACGGGGCCGGAGTACGGTCGGGGTCGTGAACGGAACGGACCGCATGTTTTGTCGGGCCGGCGTTTTTGCGCCGGCCCGAACTCTTTTCCGGCAGCTCTTTTTAAGGGTACATCGGTTCAGAGGAGGACGGATTGTCCGTCCTCCTTTGTTCATTTGCGGATAAAACAGTCCCTTGTGAGGGAACTTTCTTGTACGGGGCGTGGACGGGGCGTGGACGGGGCGTGGACGGGGCGTGGACGGGGCGTAGAGGGGGAGTGTGGGAGCTGCGGGTGTGTCCCGGCTTTCTGCAGCC
>ERZ827528.1380-NODE-1380-length-25322-cov-4.551312_pt1 | contig 25322 bp, 19 predicted proteins | sample MGYA00519768_ERZ827528 | MGnify/ENA primary metagenome ERZ827528 (study PRJEB31778, sample SAMEA3449343) | human gut metagenome | biome: human gut; feature: human-associated habitat; material: faeces | place: United Kingdom | collected 2010/2012 ...
TTGCCTCTCCCTTTGGGAGAGGTGGCCGAGCGCAGCGAGGACGGAGAGGGAAAACCAGGGCGCAATACCCTCTCAGTCACCTTCGGTGACAGCTCTCCCAAAGGGAGAGCCAAGGGGGTGTACCCGCATTTGGGCGCAAAAACGGAGCGTATCGGTAACCGATACGCTCCGTTCACTATTTTGCGATCACCCATCAAAGGGTTGCAGGGACGCTTTCGTTATCCGAACCGGAATTACAGCAGGGTAGCGAAGTGCTTGATGGTGCGGACCATCTGAGAAACATAGGAGTTCTCGTTGTCGTACCAGGAAACGACCTGCACCTGGCTGGTGCCGTTGCCCAGATTGATGACCATGGTCTGGGTGGCATCGAACAGGGAGCCGAAACGCATGCCAACGATGTCGGAGGAAACGATCTCATCGGTGTTGTAGCCGAAGGACTCGGTGGCCTGAGACTTCATCTGAGCGTTGATCTCTTCCTTGGTGGGGTTGCCCTCAACAACGGCGTTCAGGATGGTAGTGGAGCCGGTGGGGGTGGGAACACGCTGAGCAGCGCCGATCAGCTTGCCGTTCAGCTCGGGGATGACCAGACCGATGGCCTTGGCAGCGCCGGTGGAGTTGGGAACGATGTTCACAGCACCCGCACGGGAACGACGCAGGTCGCCCTTGCGCTGGGGGCCGTCCAGAATCATCTGGTCGCCGGTGTAGGCGTGGATGGTGCACATAATGCCGGACTGGATCTTCCAGCCGTCGTTCAGAGCCTTGGCCATGGGAGCCAGGCAGTTGGTGGTGCAGGAAGCGGCGGAGATGATGTTGTCTTCCTTGGTCAGGGTGTTGTGGTTAACGTTGTAAACGATGGTGGGCAGGTCATTGCCGGCAGGAGCGGAAATGACGACCTTCTTGGCGCCGGCGTCGATGTGCGCCTGAGCCTTGGCCTTGGAAGTGTAGAAACCGGTGCACTCCAGAACAACGTCAACACCCAGCTCGCCCCAGGGCAGCTCGGCAGCGTTGGCCTTGGCGTAAATGGTGATCTTCTTGCCGTCGACGGTGATGTAGTCCTCGCCAGCCTCAACGACGTGACCCTGAGCAGCGTAGTTGCCCTGAGTGGAATCGTACTTCAGCAGGTGAGCCAGCATCTTGGGAGAGGTCAGGTCGTTGATAGCGACGACTTCAAAGCCCTCAGCACCGAACATCTGACGGAAAGCCAGACGGCCGATACGGCCAAAACCATTGATTGCAACTTTAACAGACATGGTAATTCCTCCATTTTTATTACTGCCGGAAGGCAGTATTTTACTTTTCAGGTACGGCATTCGATATCTCCGTACGGAATCCATTATACAATAATCCCACTGCGTTGTAAAGTGTAATTTTCGTAAAATTCCGATCAGTTTTTGCTATTTTTCGGTGCATGTTGCTCATTCGCGCAAAAGCGCCCGCCGCGTGACGCTGCGGGCGCTTTTCATTTCCCGGAATATCCGCCCCAAACTCAGGACGCGGCCGTGGTTTCGGCGGGCTGCTCCGGCATTCCTTCGCAGACGACGGGGGACTGAGGCGTGCAGATGGCCATGTAGGTGTTGCCCCGGCCAAGCTCCAGCGGCTCGCCGCTTTCCGTGAAGAAACGGAACGGCTCCTTATCGCCGCCGCACATCCAGACGATGGGGATGAGCTTGCCGCCGCAGGCAAAGTAGCCCTTGCCGCCGGCATTGAAGTCCGCGATGTGGTAAATGCCGGTGGTGGTGATGTCCGCGTACATGACGATGACGTTCCGGAACGCTTCGACTTCCTCAGTCTTCAGGTCGGTCATGACCTTGCCGTACTGGTTGAAGGCGTATTTGCCCGTGCTCTCGTCGTAGACCATCCGGGTTTCCTTTCTGGCCTTTTCGTAGACCAGCGTGATGCTGATGTCCTTGGCCTCAACACCGTCCGCCGGGGTGCCGTCGTCGGTGAAGTCGAAGCCGTAGTCCCGCTCCAGCGTCATGGGGTAGCCCTGAGACTCGGCGTAGGCTTTGATGCCGGAACCGATGCCGTAGAGGGTGTTCTCCAGCGCGCCCTTGCGCTCGGTGTCCCGATAGGAAGCGCCGGTGGAGGCCACCACCCATTCGTCAATGTTGAAATTCTCCACGCCCCGATCCTTGGCATCCTTCAGCGCCTGCGCGGAGCCGCCCGCGTGGGACAGGATCAGGTCATAGTGCTGGGCAATGCTGTTGAACATGGGCCGGGTGGAACGGGTGGAGCCGATGGCGTCCACGGAGTCGATGTCGGTAAACAGCGCCAGACAGCGCACCACGCTGTCCATGTTGACGTAGCACTCGATCAGCATGTCCGCCTTCACCACGCCCACATGGGGAATGTTGTCCGCCAGATTGCTCACGGTGTTGGCAAAAATACGGCCGGTGAAGGGCGCGTCCAGAACTTCGCCGTTCAGGGGGTTGACATAAACCTCCGGCTCCGTGGTCGGCACGGTGGTCGGTTCCGCCGTGGGTTCCGCAGTGGGTTCGGCGGTCGGCGCGGCGGTGGTCTCCGGCGCCGTCGCGGGAGTTGTGGCAGGCGCGCTCCTGGCACCGCAGCCGCACAGCAGCAGCGCCAAGGTAAGCGTCAGGGCAATAACTCTTTTCATAATCTTCTTCCTTTCCCGTTGGTAGATATTTTTCCGCAGATCTGCGGTCTCTCTCAACTGAACTGCGTGGCAACCTTACTGCTCTCCATGGTCTTGCCCAGCGTGTAGTAGAACACGTTGTCCCGGGCGGGGTTCAGGTCGCTCAGCACGCCGCGCTTGGCGTAGATGGCGTAGTAACCGGCCATCACGGGGATGATCCGGCCGTCGTCCGCCACCAGCTTGTGCAGGTTATAGTAGTTGCCTCTGTCCGCCAGAGACTGATTGACCATGTTGTAGATCGTCTCGTTGGCGAGGCCGCCCCAGCTCATTTCGCCCCACGGCCGGTAGAATTCCGACAGGTCCGCCGTTGTGGGCAGCTTCGTGATGCCGAGGTAAATGTCGTAGTTGGCCGCCTGAAGCCGGGCTTCGTAGACGCTGGTGGGACTTTCCACCGTCTCGCAGGCAAGACCCAGCTCCGTCAGCGTGGCCGCGATGTTCCGGGCGCAGCGCAGGCGGGCGGAATCGTCGCTGTTGACCAGCAGCTGCAGCGTCCTCGGCACGCCCTTGTCGTTGGTGGGAACGCGGAATTTGCTGGCCGCGTCGATGAAGCGCATCTCGTCGTAATCATAATTTGCTGCCAGACTTTTGCTGTAATACGGCGACATGGGGGAAATGGGCAGGGTCGTGGGCAGCGCCAGTCCGCCGTAGTTGTCGTCCACCAGCGTCTGCCGGTCGATGCCGTAGGTCAGGAAGGTACGCAAGGTGCCGTCGTCGAAAAACTTACTGTAGGTGACGTTGCAGCCGATATACATCATGAAGCCGCTGTCCACTTCCCACAGCTCAAAGTCGCAGCGGTAGTCGGCGTAGGAATCCGTCTGGGGGTTGGTGCAGACCACGCTCAGGCCGGAAAACTCAAACTCGTCCCGGATCTGGGAAGGGGATTCCGCTTCCACAAGGGCGATGGAGGAATCCTTCGCCACTAAGTCGTCGCTGCTGCACCACCAGCCCACCACCCGCTGCAAGTGCTTGCCGCCGATGCCGTCTTCCAGAGAGTAGGGGCCGGTTCCAAGGGGGTTGTCCGCGGTCACTTCCGAAGCCTTGACGATGGGGATATCCAGCAGCAGCGCCAGATTCTGGTACGGCGTGTCAAGGAAAAAGTCCACGCCGCCGTCGCTGGACAGCTCCACACGGGCAATGTGGGTGAAGCGTCCCTTGTAATACACGTTCTGCCGCGCCTGCTCGTAGCTCGCGACCACGTCCTGCACCGTGACCCGGGTGCCGTCGGAGAAGGTCGCGTTGGGTTCCAGATAGATCGTCCATGTACGGTTATCCGGGGTGACCTGATACTGAGAGCACAGAATGGGGGTCGTATTGTTCCTGGAGTCCACCGCGAACAGCCCCTGATACATCAGGGACATGACCACGCGGTTGGTGTAGTCGCTGCCGTACAGGGGGTTCATGGAGCGGTCGGGATAGTAGGCCAGCGTCAGATCCTGAGAGTCCGGCGCGATGGTTCCCTCCGCCGGGTCCTCCCCCTCCATCAGAAGGGCGTCTCCCGTGGGGACGTAGGCGGAATTGTCGATGCTCCCGACGCAGCCGGTGAAGCACCCCAGACAGAGGATAAGCGCCAGCAGCACGGATATTCCCTTTTTCATCCCGTCACCTCCTGACAGACGATCACCGCGCCCTGCGATCCCCGCTCCCCGCCGGTCGCCCGGTGGGACCAGAAGCGGTCGCAGCTGCACACGGTGCAGTCTCTACTTAAGTCAATGTGTTCCACGCCGCAGCGGCGCAGAACCATGGCGTTGATCTGCTTTAAGTCCAGATGGTATTTTTCGCCCCGTTTTTCAATGTAGGCGTCCACCTCCGGGCCGAAGGCGGCGCGCATGGCGTCGGGGACGTCGTGGTCGGTCTCAAAATGGCACATGCCGATGTTGGGGCCGATGGCCGCGCGGATGTTCTCCGGCTTCGTGCCGAAGTTCTCCGCCATGGCGTGAACCACCTTTGCGCCGATGGCCTGCGCCGTCCCCCGCCAACCGGCGTGAGCCGCGCCCACCGCCCCGGTCACGGGGTCGAAAAACAGCAGCGGCGTGCAGTCGGCGGTGAACACCAGCAGCGCAACGCCGGGGGTGTTTGTCACAAGGGCGTCGCACTTGGGATAGTCCCGGTGGCACAGGCCGATATGGTCTTTTTCCGTCACCACCCGGACGATGTCCGAATGGATCTGCAATGTCATCACCAGTTTTTCCGGGTCGAAGCCCACGGCGCGGCCAAGGCGGCGGAGGTTTTCCTCCACGTTTTCCAGAGAGTCCCCCCGGCCTACGGCCAGATTCAGGCTGCTCTGGGTGCCGGTGCTGACGCCGCCAAGACGGGTGGTGAACCCGTGGGGGACGGTGATGCCGTCGGCGGTGAGATATTCCAGTGTTCCGTATTTCTGTGTTCGTATCATAATCTCGTTTTCGCGCGTCGGAAGTAAGGCGTAAAGCGCCTTACTTCCGATTCTCTGTTATCTTAACTTTCGAGCTTGTCCTTCTGCATGCAGCACTTCTTGTACTTCTTGCCGCTGCCGCAGGGGCAGGGGTCGTTGGGGCCGACCTTGTGCTCCTTACGCACCGGCGCACGCTTGACCTGAGACTTGTCCGGGGCGGAGGTGCCGGTCTCCTTGGCCACCTTCTCCCGCTTGACTTCCTGGGCGGGACGCAGCTGCACCAGGAACATCCGGCGGATGGTCTCCTCCTTGATGGCGGTGATCATGGCCTCGAACATCTGGTAGCCCTCTTCCTTGTAGGCTATCACCGGGTCGTGCTGGCCGTAAGCCCGCAGACCGATGCCCTGCTTCAGATCGTCCATGGCGTCGATGTTGTCCATCCAGTATTCGTCCACCACCCGGAGCATGACCACACGCTCCAGCTCCCGCATGATCTTGGGGGTGTAGGCGTTCTCCTTGGCCTCGTAGGTGTGCTTGGCAATTTCAAAAACGGTGTCCGTCAGCTGGTCGGCATTCATGGCCAGCAGCTGCTCCCGGCGGGACGCCAGGGTGCCTTTGGCGAAGTAGATGCCCTCCATGGCGTTGGCAAGCCCCTTCAGGCCGCCCTCGTTCACCTCGCCGCCATGCCCGCTGAGGGCGGTGGAAACGTCGCTCTCCACAAGGGAGCGGAGCATCTGCATCATGTTCTCCCGCAGGTCTTCCCCATCCAGCACCTTCTGCCGCTGGGCGTAGATGACCTCACGCTGGGTGTTCATGACGTTATCGTATTCCAGAACGTTCTTTCTTGCGCGGAAGTTCCGGGATTCTACGCTCTTCTGGGCGTTTTCCACGGCGTTGCTGAGGATTTTCGCGTCAATGGGTGTGTCCTCGTCCAGACCCAGGGAGTCCATCATGCTCATCACCCGGTCGGTGGAGAACAGGCGCATCAGATCGTCTTGTAAGCTCAGATAGAAGCGGCTTTCGCCGGGGTCGCCCTGACGGCCGGAACGGCCGCGCAGCTGATTGTCGATCCGCCGGGACTCGTGGCGCTCGGTGCCGATGATGAACAGGCCGCCGGCAGCGCGGACCTGCTCCGCCTCCTGCGCAATGGCGGCCTTGTGCTTTTTCAGCAGCTCTTCGTAGGTGTGGCGCACTTTCAGAATTTCCGGGTCGCTGGTCTCGGCGTAGGAGTCGGCCTCCTGTAAAAGTTCATCCGGGAAATCCATTCTCGCAAGCTCCGCTTTCGCAAGGAAATCGGCGTTGCCGCCCAGCATGATGTCGGTACCACGGCCCGCCATGTTGGTGGCGATGGTCACGGCGCCCAGCTTGCCTGCCTGCGCCACGATCTGGGCTTCCTGCTCATGATGCTTGGCGTTCAGGACGCTGTGGGGGATGCCCTCCCGTTTCAGCAGCTTGCTGAGGATTTCGCTCTTTTCAATGGAGATTGTACCAACCAGCACGGGCTGACCCTTTTCGTGGCACTCTTTCACCTGCCGGATGATGGCGCGGAACTTGCCCGCTTCGGTCTTGTACACCACATCGGGGTGGTCGATACGGATGACGGGACGGTTGGTGGGAATTTCCACCACGTCCAGATTGTAAATGGCGCTGAACTCCTCTTCCTCCGTCAGCGCGGTGCCGGTCATGCCGGAGAGCTTGCCGTAGAGCCGGAAGAAATTCTGGAAGGTGATGGTGGCCAGGGTCTTGCTCTCCCCCGCGACGGTCACGCCCTCCTTGGCCTCGATGGCCTGATGCAGACCCTCGTTGTACCGGCGGCCGTACATGAGACGGCCGGTGAACTCGTCCACGATGATGACCTGACCGTCCTTGATGACGTAGTCAATGTCCCGCTTCATGAGGCCGCGGGCCTTCATTGCCTGATTGATGTGGTGAGAGAGGGTAGCGTTCTCCGCGTCGGCCAGATTTTCCACGCCGAAGAACTTCTCCGCCTTGGCGATGCCGCTGGCGGTGAGGGACACGGTGCGCTGTTTTTCGTCCACGATGTAGTCGCAGTCGTAGTCGTCGTGGATCTCCTTCTCGTCGGTCTTGGCGAAGACCTGCTTGCGCAGGGTGGACACGAAGTGATCGGCCATTTCGTACAGCTTGGAGGAATCCTCTCCCTTGCCGGAGATGATCAGCGGGGTGCGGGCTTCATCGATGAGGATGGAGTCCACCTCGTCCACGATGGCGAAGGCGTGTCCCCGCTGCACCAGCTCGGACTTGTAGATCGCCATGTTGTCCCGGAGGTAGTCAAAGCCCAGCTCGTTGTTGGTGCAGTAGGTGATGTCGGCGGCGTAGGCCACCCGGCGCTCCGCCGGGGACATGCCGGGGATCACCAGACCAACGGTCAGCCCCATGTAGCGGTAGACCTTGCCCATCCACTCAGAGTCACGCTTGGCAAGGTACTCGTTGACGGTGACCACGTGAACGCCCTTACCGGTCAGCGCGTTTAGGTAACAGGGCAGAATGGCGACCAGCGTTTTGCCTTCACCGGTCTTCATTTCGGCGATGCGCCCCTGATGGAGCACGATGCCGCCGATGAGCTGAACGGGATAGGGGCGCATTCCCAGCACCCGGTCGGCCGCTTCCCGAACGGCAGCAAAGGCTTCCGGCAGAAGCTCGTCCAGCGTCTCCCCCTGATCCAGCCGGTTCTTGAACTCGGCGGTTTTGGCCTTCAGGGCTTCCTCGGAAAGCGCCTTGTAGTCGTCCTCCAGCGCCAGAATTTTATCCACCGTGGGCTGGATTTTCTTAATTTCCCGCTGGGAACGGGTGCCGAAAATTTTTTCAAATACTCCCATATGTTTCTCCTTTTGTGCCTTCCGAACAGTTTCGGCGGCACAGGTCATTTTGGGTATTATAGCATAAGCGCAAAGAGAATAAAAGTCGAATTTATGAACAAAAAGCGGCTTCGCGCCCTCTTTTTCCTCACCGAACTACCAAATTCACTGTCTGTCGGCGAAAAAGGCTTCGATTTCGCCCTTCGCCGCCTGCACCCGCCCCTGCTGGCAGAGGGGTTTTCCGCCGCCGCGGCCATGGAGCGCGGCGGTCATATCCCGATTGAATTGCCGCAGGTCGCCCTGACGGGCGATCAGGCAGTAGGCGTAACCGCCGTCGCTGCCGCTGAACACTGCCGCCGTGCCGCCGCACTTGTCCGCGATAGCATCTGCCAGTTCCCGGACGCCGTCGGCGCTCAAGTCTTCCTCAAAGTGCAGGACATTGCCGCGGTTTCCATAACTTTCCGCGATTCCGGCAAAGACCCGCTTTTCCAGACCAGCCATGCGGTACTTCTGCGCCGAAAGCAGCTCGTTCATCCGCCGGGCGGCTTCGCCGGTCTCCGTGATTTTCGCGGAAAACGCCTGGGAAACCTGTCGGTTCTGGTCAAAGGCCGCGTTCAGCAGCGCCAGCGCCTGCGACCCGCAGGCCATCTCGATCCGGGTGCCGCCCCGGAAGCTCACCGCGCTCAGCAGCTTGATGAGACCGATTTCCCCCGTAGCCGCCACATGGGTGCCGCAGCAGGCGCAGCAATCGTATCCGGGAATTTCCACGATCCGCACCGGCCATGCAAGGGCTTTTTTCGAGCGGTAGGGGATGGCGGGCAGCTCCTCCGGACTGGGATACCAGCACAGCACGGGCAGGTTCTGCCACACTGCTCCGTTGGCCTCCGCTTCGATTTCCGGCAGCACTTGCGGCGGGATGACCCCGTCAAAGTCGATGGTGATGACGTCCGCGCCCATGTGGAAGCCGGTATTGTGGCAGCCGTAGCGGCGGTTCAGGATACCGGAGACGATATGCTCCCCGGAATGCTGCTGCATCCGCGCAAAGCGCAGGTCGTAGTCGATCACCCCCGTGACCTCCGCGCCCGCTTCCAGGGGCGCTTCGCACAGGTGAATTACCGCCCTCTCCCGCTCCCGGGTACCGCGCACCCGGACGCCGTTCAGGGTTCCCGAGTCCCCCGCCTGACCGCCGCCCTCGGGGTAAAAGGCGGTAGCGGACAGCGTGACCTCCCATCCGTCCGCGGCCTTCGCGCAGGAAAGCACCGCCGATGTAAAGCGGGAAAGGTGAGAATCTTCATAATAAAGCTTGCGTGTTTCCATATCGCACCTCGAAAAATGGCAATTTTGTTCATTATACCACGGTGCCGCTGGCATTGCAACGCCCCGGCTTTACAGAAATTTGAAGTGGAATTTTGAAAAAAGGGCTTCTCTTTTGCCGAATTATCATGTAGAATGAGAAAACGTGAGAAAAAACAACGAGGTGACCGATCATGCCAGCAAATTACGCCCATTACCGCTTCGGAAAGCAGCTGCTTTCCGGGATGAGCCCCAACGACCGCCGAAGTATCCAGCGGTTCCGGCGGCTTTACGATATGGGTCTGCACGGGCCGGATATTTTCTTTTACTATAACCCTCTGATCAAAACCGCCACGGGACAGCTGGGCGGCGCCTTCCACGCCCAGTCCGGGCAGGAATTCTTCGCCCGGGTCTGCGCGCAGGCGGGCAGCGAGGCCGGGCGGGTCTATCTTCTGGGGCTGCTGGGACATTACTGTCTGGATTCCCTGTGCCATCCCTACGTGGAGAAAAAGGACGCCGACGGCAGCGCCCGCCATGTGGAGCTGGAATCGGAATTCGACCGGTATCTGCTGGAATCCGACGGCGTCCCCCAGCCCCACACCTACGACGGCAGCGCCCACATGCGGCTGACCCGGGGAGAGTGCGTCACGGTTGCCCTCTTTTATCCCCCCGCCACCCCGGCGAACATCAACGCCTGCGTCCGCAACATGGCCCGCGCCACCCGGTTTCTGGTGGGCGAGAACCGCAAGCGCGTCCGGCGCCTGCTGCACCTGACCCGCAGCCCGGCCATTGAGGATCAGCTCATGCCGGAACATGGCGACGACCGCTGGCTGTGGATGGACAGCGAAATGCTGGTGCTGTACAACCGCGCGCTCAAGCGCTATCCCGGACTGCTCAGCCAGCTGGACGAGCACATGCGCACCGGCGAACCCCTGGGCGAGGATTTCGTCCCGGCCTTCGGCTGATCTGTAAGGAGTGGTAGAAGTGAAAAAAATCAAACTCACCGCACTGGAGCGGAGCTGGATTCTCTATGACATCGGCAATTCCGCGTTCATTCTGCTGGTTTCGACTCTGATTCCCATTTATTTCAACGCTCTGGCGACTACCGGCGGACTGAACGAGTCATTGTATTTGTCCTATTGGGGCTACGCCGGTTCCGTCTCCACGCTGCTGGTGGCCGTCATCGGCCCCATCTGCGGCACGCTGGCTGACCACCGGGGCTTCAAGAAGCCGATTTTCATGGCCTGTATGCTTCTGGGCGTTCTCGGCTGCGCCGCCATGGGCGTGACTGCGGGATGGCTGGCATTTCTGGTGGTGTTCGTTCTCGCCAAAGTGGGGTATTCCTCCAGTCTGGTGTTCTACGACGCCATGCTCCCGGAGGTCACCACCGACGAGCGGATGGACACGGTATCCTCCATGGGCTACGCCTACGGCTATATCGGTTCCGTGATTCCCTTCATCCTCTGCCTGCTTCTGGTGCTGTTCGGCGATAAGATCGGCATCGGCGCGGGAACGGCCATGGTCGTTTCCTTCCTCATTACCGCCGTGTGGTGGTTCGTATGCACCCAGCCGCTGCTGAAGCGTTACCGCCAGACCGCCTTCGTGGAGCACGGCGGCAATCCCGTTTCTTCCACCTTCCGTCGGTTGAGAGACACCTTCCGGGAGGTTCGGCAGCAGAAGCATATTTTCCTGTACCTGCTGGCCTTTTTCTTCTTCATCGACGGCGTTTACACCATCATCGACATGGCAACGGCCTACGGCACTGCTCTGGGTCTGGACACCACCGGGCTGCTGCTGGCGCTGCTGCTGACCCAGTTCGTGGCCTTCCCCTGCTCCATCGCCTTCGGCCGGTTCTCCGCCAAGTACGATACGGGGCTGCTCATTAAGATCTGCATCCTCTGCTACACCGGCATTACCCTGTTCGCGGTATTTCTTGTGTCCCAGTGGCAGTTCTGGGTACTGGCGGTTCTGGTGGGTATGTTTCAGGGCGGCATTCAGGCGCTGAGCCGCAGCTACCTCGGGAAAATCATCCCGGCGGAGCGCAGCGGCGAATACTTCGGTCTCATGGACATTTGCGGCAAGGGCGCGTCCTTCCTTGGTACGACCCTGATCGCCATGGTCAGTCAGTTCACCGACGGGCAGTCGTTCCATGTCTTCGGGCTGGAGCTGCAAAACGAAAACATCGCCGTGGGTACGCTGGTCGTCATCTTCGCCATCGGCTTCGTCCTGTTCTGCAAGGCGGACAAGCTGAATAATACTATTTCTTAATAAAATGATTTCATCATTTTATTCTGCCGTTACACGGCAGACCGCCTGGGTGGCGGTAAGAAATGTATTGACTTCGTTTTTTAGCGGCAGTGGCCGCTGGCCGCAATCCTGCGGCCTAATAAAACGCTTTTAAGCGTTTTATTAAAAACTCGTATAAGCAGTACATACACATTTAAATTAAGAATGCCGGGGGCTGACCGCCCCCGGCATAATTTTTTACTTTTTTCTCTTCTTCAGCAGCACTGCCAGCCCGATTCCGGACAGCACCATCACCCCGACGGCGATCCAGATCAGGTCGCCGGTGCGGGGATTTCTGCGGGAACCCAGGGAAACCGGGACGGGCGGCACGTAGACCACCTCGTCGCAGTTGCGCACCCGGAGAACCGGCGTGCCGACGCTGTCCAGATGGAGAATGCCGATTGCCCGCACGGTGCGGCCCTTCTTCACCCGAGAAGCAAGATCGTTCACCCAGTCCGCGCCGGACACAATGCCGTCCTCGATCAGAATTTCCGCGAAGTCGCCGTCGCCGTCCTTCAGGGTGATACGGGAAACGACTTTTCTGTCGTCAGTGTAGGTCACCTTCGTCACCTTGCCCTCCACCTGCATCAGACGGCCGCCGTTGGTATCGTAATCCATGGCGTCCTCGTTCGGGGTGGTTTTCGGCGTGTAGTTGTAAAGCGGTTCGTCCTGCACTTCGTAGTCGATAATCTTCAGCACCACGTTGCCGCCGCGGATTTCCTTCCGCCCGACCACTTCGATGGGCGTGCCGACTTCGATGTCTTTCTCTTTCTCTTTCTTCGTGAAGGGCACCAGCGCAACGCCGCCGGTATCGTCCTGCAAATAGAGCGTTTTGTAGAAAGTGTTGCCGGGATGGGAGGTTCCGGAGGTCGCCCAGCCGCGAATGTGGTATATCTCCCCGGCCTTGCCGGAACGCATTTCGCCGATGGTGACCAGCTCCGGACACGCCGCCCGCTCAATTTTCAGCAGCGCTTCCACGATTCTCTGATTCCCGCTGACGGGTTTCCAGATATTGTCCGGTTCCTTCATGGTGCTGTCTTCCAGGAACAGTCCGCCGCTGACGTACACTTTGCCGCCACCTGACAGTTTCTCGAAGGCAAGCAGCACCGCACCATTGCCGGTGTCCTGTCCGTTAGCGTCTACGCTGCGGCTCTTTACCAGCCAGGTGCCGTTCCCCGGATTTACGGTGCATCCGGCGCGCTGGGTGTAGGTCTGCTCCTGCGTCAGGGATTTCGTCAGGCCGCTGTCAGGGTTGAACACGTTGGTGGATATACTGCTCGCAGTGTCGTCGTTCAGGCGCACCGTCGCGCCCATGGCTTCCAGCAGCCTGTTCAGCTCGCCGGAGGTGTGCAGATTCCGGCCGCCCATGTCCGACTGGCCGCAGAGAATGACCGTGCCGCCGTTTTCGACAAACGTCCTGACTTTCTCCACAAATTCTTCGTCAAAGGGCTTTGACGGAGCGGTTATCAGCAGAAGGTCGCTGTTTTCGGGCAGCTCGCCGTCCAGAATATCCACTGCTATATTGACCTTGGCGGCGATAGCTTTCAGCCGGTTCAGCTTATCAACGCCGGAATTGCCGTGGGAAGCGTCCACGGCGATACGCTTCACCTGCTCCGGGACGCGGAAGCTCAGGCTCAGTGTGTCCTCGTAGGTGCGCGGATCCTCGTTCACGCTGCCGGTTGCCACGACCCGGAACTCCGTCACGCCCAGTTCCGGGTGGGCGTAGGAGAAGGTGTAGTCCAGCGTGCTCATCCCCGCAACTTCTCCCAGATCGGAGACTGTGCTGACAAGCGTCTCGTCGGCATAAAGCGACAGCGCGTCCAGATCAAATTCCACCGACTCGTCATTGTACAGCTCCACAGTCAGCCCGATCTCCTCGTCCCGGGCAGGGGTGAGGGTGTCCGAAGTGAAGCTTTCGATGCCGATATCGTCATACCCGTCCATCCACACGGGCGCGGTTACGGCCACGTCCCCATCCGGCTGGGTGATACGGAGATAGTAGTAGCTGTGTCCGCCGGAGGCGGACAGTTCCAGCACCTGCGAAGGCGTTTCGACATACTCGCTCACAAGCACTGCCCCGCCGTCCGTCACCACCTCCACGCTGCCGATGGCCTCATCCGTGGGGTCGCTCAGGAAAACGGTGATTTCCGCTTCCTCCGATTTGGGGAGGATGCTGCCCATGACCGTACCGTTCAGCTCATAATAAATGGCGAGGTCGCTGTCCTGCGTGGCGTAGACCCGGCGGTCCTTCATGGCAGCGTACAGGGATTCCTCCGTCAGATCCTTCGCCAGCACCACAGTCCGCGCGTCGCTGGCGTCGCCCCACTGACCTTTGTGGTTATTCTGGTTGTTGGTGGGCGCGACGTGCCAGCCCTTGTCCAGCGCCAGATCATAATACTCGCAGTCCACCACGCCGTCTTCCCCGGCCACTTCCAGCAGGGAGACTACCGCGTCATATTGGGGGCTGTAGTGGTCGAACCGTTCGAAATCCCCGTGAATGTCGTCCGGGTGGTTGAACTGGCTGACGGAACCGGGGACGGCGGTCAGCGCCTTATAGTAATTTTCCAGCGCGGCGGTGACGTTGGTAAACGCTTCCTGATCTCTGGTCTGCCAGCCGGGGGTATTGAAGGTGGAGATATGCCCCAGCTGCTTATCTTCAGGCCATGTCATCTCAAAGCCGAAAAGCCCCACAAAATCCCCATTGGTCACGGAAGCGGCCGCCTGCTTCCCAGCCGCCCAGTCAGCGCTGATGTCCGCGCCATCCGCGTCGATGGCGCCCATATCAGCGTTGTCAAAGGAATCGCTGTGGTCGGTCACGGCGAAAAAGTCCAGACCATCCACCTGCGACGCGTATTGGAACGCTTCCTCCACGCTCCCGGCGCCGTTGGAAATATCGGTGTGGGCGTGGAGCTGACCGAAGTACAGATTCCAGTCAAGGTCAAATTCTTCCGTGAAAATGACCTGGGTCACTTCCCCGGGTTCGCAGCCCCCGGCGATGGAATATGCCCTGAGATACGCCGTTCCGAAGTCCTTTTCAAAGCAAATTGACCCGGCATACAGCGCATCGGGCTGGTAATTCACCCCGTCGGCGGAGACTGCGTAATAAATGTCGGCGCTTTCGTCCTCGCAGGTCAGGGTAATTTCCTCCCCGGCGCGGATCATGCCACCGTCCGGCGAAATGGTCACGTCGGGCGACTTTTCCAATTCTTCCGGCTCCTCCGGCTCCGGGTCGTCCTGCTGCTCCACGCGCCGGTACAGCGTAAAGATGCTGACGTAGGAGTCCGGTGCTTCCTCAATATCGGCGTCCCTGCATGCAAGGAAGTCATTCTCAAGAAGCGTATCGGAGACCAGCGTCACCGGCTCGCTTCCGTTGCAGCCGTGAAAGGAAAAATATTCGCCATCCCAGAGAACCTGCCATTCGTATGTCCCGGAAGCGATGCCGTTTCTGTCGTCTTCCATGGGTGCGGCGGACACGCCGTGAGCGTCCGTCAGGATGACCCTGTTCTCCGTCACCGTCAGGTTCCATTCCGCACCGGCGGCAACCGTGTCGCCGGTGAAGGTGGGTTTCGTGGCGGAAATCACAAAATCTTCTCCCAGCAGGATACCCGGCGCGTCGCCAAGGGGCGTCACCAGCACGTATTGCCCGCTGGTCAGTTCCTCCATGCCGGTGATCTCCTGATACACCGTCGCCGCTCCGGCGGGAAGCCGGAACAACGAAAAAAGGGCTGCCGCCAATACAACTGACAGCAACCCTCTGGCTACCAACCTTCTTATCATACCAAACCCTCCCGATTTTTTCAGAGTTTCCTCCCGGAACCCCCGAAAAATCATCGCCGGCTTGGCTGCGGATAGTATTCAACCAGCTGTCAACGATCTGCCGTTTGTATCAGAGGTTCCCTTATCCGTTTGGGAATATAGCACAGCCATTTTTCGACGTTTTACCTCTTTTGAGTTAACGCACTACAGGTAGTGGTTTTCTTCCACTTGTATACACCAGATGTAGTAAAGATTCAGTTAAAATTCTTCCTCAGCAGCGAGTGGCTGACGATCAGAAGACACGCCCACAGGAACAGGCTCAGCGCCCAATAGCCGCTGCAGACCATGGGGCTGGACACCACGATCAGCACGGCGAACAACACGTTTCCCATGGTCACCGTCCCCATGGCGGACAGCACGTTCAGCACCAGTGCCAGCAGCGTCAGCCCCAGCGACAGCAGCGAAATGCCGCGCACCAGCTTCAGTGTGCGTGCATCCTTCTCCTTTTTCGCACCGTAAATCAGGCACGCGGGCGGCGCGAAAAATGCCACAGCCAGCACCGTCAGCACAGCCTGCGCTCCCGCGCTGACATTCTGAGAAAAGCCGGGGATAAATCCCAGCCCCACGCACAAAATAAACAGACCGCCCCACAGGGCAAACAGCAGTTTTTTAGACATAAGGTTCTCCTTTTCAGGTAGATGTAGTGTCCCCATTTTAACCGAAATCGGCGCAAAAGGCAACAGCGAATCCCGTCGAACCCCGCCGGTGAAAAAAAACTGGACAGTTCTGCCAACATCTGCTATAATGTCAGGAATAGTATTGGGGAAGGGAGTGTTTTTCCCATGAAATGTCCGTTTTGCGGCGATCAGGAAAGCAAGGTCGTCGATTCCCGCCACTCGGAGGACGGCCTGAGCATCCGCCGCCGCCGGGAGTGTATGGGCTGCCAGCGCCGGTTCACCACCTATGAGATCGTGGAAAGCCTGCCCATCATCGTTGTGAAGCGGGACGGCTCCCGCCAGAACTTTGACCGCAACAAAATTCTCAATTCCATGATCCGCGCCTTTGACAAGCGGAAAGTGGACGTCACTGACCTCGACCGCATCACCACCGAGATCGAGCAGACCATCCAGAACACGCTGGAGCGGGAGATCAGCACCGACAAGATCGGTGAGATGGTCATGGAGCGCCTGAAGCCTCTGGACGAGGTGGCCTACATCCGCTTTGCCTCCATCTACCACCGGTTCCAGGATGCGGGCAGCTTTATGCGGGAGATCAGCAAATTCCTGGAGGAAAAATAATGAGCACGATCCCAACTGAAATCACCGCCGCCACGGAAGGCTCGCTGGACATTGCCTCCATCAAAAGCGTGATGGACGGCTTTGACCCTGCCTCGCTGCTTCCCGACCTGAGCAAGGTTTTCGGCAGTCTGGTGAGCGTGTGCCGCGTCGCCGTGATGATCGGCCCGGTCATCGCGCTGATCCTTGGGCTGGCGTATCTGTTTCTCGCGCCGAAGGAGGCCAACTACTACTTCGGCTACCGCTGCTATTTCGGCATGGGCAGCGTCCGCGCATGGCGGTTCACCCAGCGGATCGCGGGGATGATCCTCGGCGGGCTGGGGCTGATCCTCACCGTCATTATGGCCATCGTCACCGCCGGTTACGGCAGTATGGATTCGATGGACATGGTGTGGAGCGCGGTAAACTGTCTGATATGGGAAGCGATTCTTCTGCTGATCGGCACCATCGCCATCAACCTGATCGCCATGGCGAATTTCGACGCCAAGGGCGAGTACCGCCACAAAGCGGGAAAGCCGAAGAATTCCCCGCGGGATACAAAATAAGCATAACATCCGGCTGTCGTGCGGCAGCCGGATGTTGTTTTGCCGTTTGCGAGCGGCGAACTCTGCGGGGCTTCCTGATACACTGATACTATTTCCTGATTAATACTATTTCCTGATTAAAATCTTAATCAGGAAGGCATCGCCTAATGGCGCTGCCGGTTTTGCCCCCCCAATGGCAGAATCCACAAAAACCGCTTTACAAATCGTTCATATTTTGGTGGCGGGATCCGGCATATTTCCTTGCAATATCGGAAAAAAAGAGGTACAATGTCACAGAAGTGTGTGAAAAGGAGGTCTTAGGTCAACCCTAGGGCCTCTTTTTTTATGAAAACACGTAGATTTGCAAAAAACAGAAAGGATGATTTTTATGGCTACTCCCGAAAAGAATACCGACGCGGTTTATGACGCAAGTACTCTGGGTACCCCCAAAATGCTGGTTCTGGGCCTGCAGCACCTGTTCGCAATGTTCGGTGCAACGGTTCTGGTTCCCGCAATCACCGGACTGAACGTATCCACTACCCTGCTCTTTGCCGGTCTCGGCACGCTGCTGTTCCACCTCATCACCGGACGGAAGGTTCCCGCATTCCTCGGCTCCTCCTTCGCGTTTCTGGGTGCTTACGGTCTGGTCACCGCTTCCGGACAGGACATCCCGCTGACCTACTCCTGCTTCGGCGTCGCCGTGGCGGGTCTTGTATATCTGGTTCTGGCGCTCTTCTTCAAGCTCTTCGGTGCGAAGAAAGTCATGCGCTTCTTCCCGCCCATCGTCACCGGCCCCATCATCATCTGTATCGGCCTGTCTCTGGCCGGTTCCGCCATCAATAACTGCCGCGGCAACTGGTGGGTCGCCCTGGTCGCGATCCTGGTCGTCGTGGTCTGCAACATCTGGGGCAAGGGCATGGTGAAGATCGTTCCCATTCTGCTGGGCGTTCTCGGCTCCTACCTGTTCGCCATGATCGTTGACCCCGCCGCCCGGGCTAACGTCGCCAAGACGGTGGCCGAGGCCGATTGGGTCGGCCTGCCCGTGATCTGGGGCAACACCGCCTTCTCCATCTTCGGCAAGGATTTTGACAGCGGTATGCTGCTGACCGCCATTATCACCATCGCTCCCATCTCTCTGGCGACTGTCGTGGAGCACATCGGCGACATCTGCGCCATTTCCTCCACCGTGGAAAAGAATTACGTGGCTGACCCCGGCCTGCACCGCACGCTGGTGGGCGACGGCCTGGCTACCACCGTGGCCGCCCTCTTCGGCGCACCGGCCAACACCACCTACGGCGAGAACACCGGCGTTCTGGCGCTGTCCAAGGTCTATGACCCCAAGGTCATCCGTCTGGCCGCGCTGTTTGCCATCATCCTCTCCTTCTGCCCCAAGTTTGCCGCGCTGATCGTTGCCATGCCTGCCGCTACCATGGGCGGCGTGAGTCTGGTGCTGTACGGTATGATCTCCGCCGTGGGCGTGCGGAACGTGGTTGAGAACAACGTGGACTTCACCAAGAGCCGCAACGTTCTGGTCGCCGCCATGATCATGGGTCTGGCCGTTGGCGTGACCTACAACGGCGCCATCGTCATTCCCGTCGGCGGCGTGACCATCAGCCTGTCCGGTCTGGCCGTGGCCGCTCTGGTGGGCATCCTGATGAACGCCGTTCTGCCCGGCAAGGACTACGAGTTCGGCACCAACGAGCAGGGCGATACCTCCGTCAACTTCGGCACGAGAGCTGAATAATATCCGATTTTCCCAGGGGCGGAGCCGCAGGCTCCGCCTCTTTTCTTCGGGAAAACACAAAAATATTCGGAATATCCAACAAAATTATTGCATTTATTTCGTCAATGTGCTATACTCTATAGTCGATATTTTGTGTAATTCGGTTTCAAAAGGAGACTTTTTCATGGTACCTCAGGATAAAATTCGCAACATTGCCATTATCGCCCACGTTGACCACGGCAAGACCACCCTGGTGGACGAAATGCTCAAGCAGGGCGGCATTTACCGGGAAAATCAGGCCACTGTGGAACGGGTCATGGACTCCGGCGATCTGGAGCGGGAGCGGGGCATCACCATTCTGGCAAAGAACACTTCCGTGCATTATAAGGACTACAAGATCAACATCGTGGACACCCCGGGTCACGCCGATTTCGGCGGTGAGGTGGAGCGCATTCTGAAAATGGTCAACGGCGTCATTCTGCTGGTGGACGCCGCCGAAGGCCCCATGCCCCAGACCCGCTTCGTCTTGCAGAAGGCGCTGGAGCTGGGTCACAAGGTCATCGTGGCCGTGAACAAGATCGACAAGCCCGACGCCCGGGTGCATGAGGTCATGGACGAGGTGCTGGAGCTGCTGCTGGATCTGAACGCCACCGACGAGCAGTTCAACAGCCCCACCGTGTTCTGCTCCGGCCGTCAGGGTACGGCTTCCTACAGTCCCGACGAGGCAGGCACCGACCTGACCCCCCTGTTCGAGACCATCGTCAACTATATTCCCGCCCCTGACGGCGACGACACCGCGCCGCTGCAGCTGCTGGTCTCTTCCATCGACTATAACGACTACGTCGGCCGTATCGCCGTCGGCCGGGTGGAGCGGGGCACCATCAAGGTCAATCAGGAGGTCACCATCTGCGACTTCCATGACGCGAACGTGAAAACCAAGGGCAAGGTCGTGGCGCTGTACGAGTTCGACGGCCTGAGCAAGAACCCTGTTCCCGAAGCCCACGCCGGTGAGATCGTGGCGCTGTCCGGTATGGCAGATATCACCATCGGCCGCACCCTGTGCGCTCCGGAGTGCGTGGAGCCGCTGCCCTTCGTGAAAATTTCCGATCCCACCATTGAAATGACCTTCGCCGTCAACGATTCCCCCTTCGCAGGCAAGGAGGGCAAGTTCGTCACCTCCCGGAACCTCCGCGACCGGCTGGAAAAGGAACTTCTCAAGGACGTTTCCCTCCACGTCACCGAGCAGGGAACGGATTCCTTCAACGTGGCCGGTCGTGGCGAAATGCACCTGTCCATCCTCATGGAGACCATGCGCCGGGAGGGCTACGAGTTCTCCGTGTCCACCCCCCGCGTGCTGACCAAGGTCATCGACGGCAAGGTCTGCGAGCCTATCGAGCGGATGGTCGCCGACGTGCCGGAGGAGTGCATGGGTTCCGTCATTGAGAAAATGGGCAAGCGGAAGGGCGATTTGCTGGGCATGACCCCCATGGGCAGCCGGTACCGTCTGGAATTTCTGGTTCCTTCCCGCGGCCTGTTCGGCTACCGCAACGAATTCCTCACCGATACCCGTGGCGAGGGCGTCATGTCCTCCGTGCTGGATTCCTACGCCCCCATGAAGGGCGAGATCGAGCGGCGGCAGGTGGGTTCCCTTGTCGCCTTTGAGACCGGCGAAGCCGTGGCCTATGGTCTCGCGGCGGCGCAGGAGCGGGGCGCGCTGTTCATCGGCCCCGGCACGTCGGTTTACGCCGGTATGGTCGTGGGCGTTTGCAGCCGCAACGAGGATATGACCGTGAACGTCTGCAAGAAGAAGCAGCTGACCAATATGCGCGCCGCCGGTTCTGACGAAGCCCTCCGGCTGACGCCCCCCCGCATCCTCTCTCTGGAGCAGTGCCTGGAATTCCTGGCGGACGACGAGCTGCTGGAATGCACGCCCAAGAGCCTGCGCATCCGCAAGCGGGAGCTGGATCACGCGGCCCGTATGCGCAATCTGATGAAGAAGCGCGCTCAGGACAACGCCTGAATCCGGTGAAGATCCGATTTTTACCGGTCTGCGTTCTGCTGGCGCTGCTGCTGACGGGCTGCGGCCACGCCGCGCCTGAAACCACTGCGCCCACATTGCCGGAAACGCAGGCCGCTGCGACGCAGCCGACCCAAACGTCTCAGCCAGAGGCCCTTCCCACGGAAACGCAGCCCGGGGAGGAACACTTTCTTCTGACCTTCGCGGGGGACTGCACCTTCGGCAGCAACCCGACCAACTATTACGCGGAATCCGGCTTTATCAAAACCGTGGGCGATGACTACGCCTATCCCTTCGCCAACGTGATCGACTATTTCGCGGGCGACGAGTTCTCCATGGTGAATCTGGAAGGCCCCCTGTGCGACGAGGGTAACCCCATGCAGAAGAAGCATGTGTTCCATGGCCCCACGGCTTACGTAAACTGCCTGACGGAGAATTCCATCGAGGCCGTGACTGTGGCCAACAACCATTCCATGGACTACGGCGCAAACGGCTACGCGTCCACGCTGGCGGCGCTGGAGCAGGCGGGCGTCCCCTACGTGGAGCGGGACAGCACCGCCGTGGTCACCACGGGCAGCGGCCTGACCATCGGGCTGTATGCCGCCGTGTACTACAAGCTGGATGTGGCGGACATGACCGCAAAGATTGCCGCCCTGCGGGAGCAGGGGGTGGACTTAATCATCTTCGCCCCCCACTGGGGCGTGGAGGGTACATACCACCCCACCGAAGAACAGAAGCAGGTGGGTCACGCCGCCATTGACGCCGGTGCGGACATCGTGTTCGGTTCCCATCCCCATGTTTTGCAGCCCATTGAGGAATACGGCGGCGGTATCATTTTCTACTCTCTGGGGAATTTCAGCTTCGGCGGAAACGGCGCTCCCAAAGACTATGACACGGCGCTGGTGCAGCAGGAGGTCATCCGGGACGCGGAGGGAACGGTCAGATTGGGACAACTGACCATCGTACCCGCCAGCGTCAGCTCCGTCGCCGAACGGAATAATTTCCAGCCGACCCCCTACGAGCCGGGGACGGAAGAATACAATCGCGTCCTTTCCAAGCTGGATGAAACCTTTTCCGGCCCGAACCTAAGAATCTCTGATTAAATCGTCTTCGGCTGAGCAGCGGATCTTTTTCCCCAGCTGTGCGGTTTCAAAAGCGGGAAATACATCAAGTATTCCTCCGCTTTTGAAACCTTCATCTGGTGAAAAATCTCTCGCTGTCAGCTCTCGCCGATTTAATCAGAGCTTCTTTTGAAAATTGACTGACGGAAGAACGAAAAAAAGATTGACCAAACCGCGTTCTTCGGTTATAATAAACGGGTATGACCGTAGTATCGGTCTGAATTTGTGTTGCTGCGGCCGAAAGGCTGTTGAGCATATTGTATTTTGACAGGAGGTGTATCTTAGATGAAGCGTACCTACCAGCCCAGCAAGCGTCACCGTTCCATGGTTCACGGTTTCCGCCAGAGAATGGCGACTTCCAACGGCCGCAAGGTTCTGGCCCGCCGTCGTGCGAAGGGCCGCAAGGTTCTGTCCGCCTGATGCGTATGTCCGTGGGTTACTAGGGTGCATCTGAAAACTGTCAAAATGCCCAATCAGCGGGTCTTTTTGCCAGTTTTCAGATACACCCTAGAGCGGAAAAAGCGCTTAAGAGCGAAACGGGAGCTACAGCGGGGTGAATGGAACGTTCGCCCCGCTCCCTTTTTAGCGAGGAAACAGTATGAAGTATTCAACCAGCCTGAAGCTCAACCATATTTTCAGGCGCCTGTATCACACCTCCGGCGTTGCCGACGGCCTTCTGGTGCTTTACGCCAGAAAGAACCGCACGGACGGGAACCGGGTGGGCGTCACCGTCAGCAAAAAGCTGGGCAAAGCCCACGTGCGCAACCGCACCCGCCGCCGCATCCGGGAGGTCTACCGCCTGAACGAGGAAAAGTTCCAGCCCGGCTGGGACATCGTGGTGGTGGCAAGGACGAAGGCCGTGGAGGCTCCCTTTGAGAAGCTGACGGCAAGTTATCTGACCCTTGCGAAAAAAGCAGGGCTTCTGAAGAAAGTAGAGACTTAAGCTGCGGTTATGAAGAAGATGTTTCTTGCTCTCATTCGGTTTTATCAGCGCTGGATCTCCCCGGCGTTTCCGGCACGGTGCCGGTTTCGCCCCACCTGTTCCGCTTATGCCTACGAAGCCATCAGTAAGTACGGTATCCTTAAGGGTGGCTGGCTTGCCCTGAAGCGGTTTTTGCGGTGCAATCCCTTCTACCGCGGGGATATCTACGACCCGGTACCATGACCATATCTCTAAGGAGGAAAGGCAATGTTTCTCGCATTCCAATTATCGGACATCATAACCGTGCCGTTTGGGTGGCTGCTGTCAGTCCTGTATGAAACGACCCACAACTACGGCATCGCCATGATCCTGTTCGCCGTCATCGTGCAGCTGATCCTGCTGCCCCTGAACGCGAAGTCCAAGAAGAGCATGATGAAGATGTCCCGTCTGACGCCCAAGATGCAGGCCATCCAGCAGAAATACGCGGATGACCCCCAGCGTCAGAATCAGGCCATTCAGGAACTTCAGAAATCCGAGGGCGTTTCCATGGGCGGCGGCTGCCTGTGGAGCTTCATTCCCATTCTGATTCTGTTCCCCCTGTTCGCCGTTATCCGCCAGCCCATCACCTACATCCTGATGCAGTCCGCCGACACGGCGAAGCAGATCGTGGAGGTCATTAAGACGGCTGCGCCGGATATGTTCACTTCCAATGCTGCCTACGAGCAGGTCGTCGCCGCGCAGCTGATCCCCCAGTACGCGGCTGAACTGCGCGCCGCCATCCCCGACATCAGCGAAGTCGTTCTCGCCGGTATCAATTTCGATTTTCTGGGCATTAACCTGGGCGCTGTGCCCCAGTTCAATGTCTTCTCCGCCAGCTGGGTGTGGGACTGGGCGCACATCGGTGCGTTCCTCATCGCCCTGACCTCTGCCGCCTGTCAGCTGCTGCAGATGGTCATCAGCCAGAAGACCAACGACTCCGTCATCACCGACGAGAAGGGCGTTCAGGACAAGGAGACTGCCAAGAATTCCCAGCAGAACCAGTCCATGAAGGTCATGATGTGGATGATGCCCCTGATGTCTCTGTGGATCGGCTTCACCGTTTCCGCCGGACTGTCCCTGTACTGGTTCATCGGCGGCGTGGTGAGAATGATCTCCGACCCCATTATGACCAGCCACTACCGCAAGATCTATGACGCAGAGGATGCCGTGCGCCTGCAGAAGGCGCTGGAGCAGGAGCGCATCGAAGCCGAGAAGGAGCGCGTCCGCGCCGAGCGCCGTGCCTCCAATCCCGACGGCATCACCGCCAACACCAGCAAGAAGAAGCTGGAAAAGCAGCAGCGGGATCAGGAGCAGGCCGCCAAGGCCGCGGCTGCCAAGGAGTACGCCGCCCGGAAGGGCATTGTGGAGGAAGCCGCAAGGGAAGAAAACGCGCCTCTGTCCGGCGTCTCCGACCGTCCCTTCTGCAAGGGCCGCAACTATGACCCTGACCGCTACGCGCCCAAGTCTATGGAGGAATAAACCATGGAAAAGTCGATTATCACTTCCGGCAAGACCATCGATCTTGCCATTGAATCCGCGCTGAGCCAGCTGGGGCTGGATCGTGACAGCGTGTCCGTCACGGTGCTGCAGCAGGCCAAGTCCGGCTTCCTGGGCTTCGGTGCCCAGAGCGCCAAGGTGCAGGTGACTTACGAAGTCCCCGACCCCGTGCCGGAGAAGGAAGAAAAGCCCAAGAGCGCTCTGGGAAGCGCCTCCCGCTCCAAGCCCAAGGCCCCTGCCGCCCCGGTGAAGAAGCCGGAAGCCCCTCAGCCGCCCAAGGCCGAGCCGCCGAAGCCGGCCCCCCAGCCGGCCCCCCAGCCCGTTCCCACGCCCGCACCTGCAAAGCGCCCTGAGCCGCCCAAGCAGGACAGGCCCCGTCCTCCCAAGCCCCCCCGTCCGGAGAAGCCCAAGGCGCCCGCCGCTCCCAAGACCTACACTCCCGCCGAACCCGGTTCCGTGGAGGAGAAGATCGAAGTCTTCATCAAGGGCCTGCTGGAACACATGGATTCCAATGCCGTTCCTCACTGCTGGAAGGACGAGGGCAATACGTACAAGGTTGATCTGGTGGGCGACGATCTGGGTTACCTGATCGGCCGCCGGGGCGACACGCTGGACGCCATTCAGCATCTGACCAACTACACCATCAACCGGGATGTGGAAGGTCACATCCGCGTCAACGTGGATGCGGAGTGCTACCGGGAGAAGCGGGAGGAGAGTCTGCGCCGCTACGCCCGGAAGAAGGCGCAGCAGGTGCTGAAGGCCCGCCGCCGCACCACTCTGGAGCCCATGAACGCCTACGAGCGCCACGTGATCCACGCGGCTCTTCAGGACATGGAGAACATCACCACCCACTCCACCGGCGTAGAACCCAACCGCCGCGTGGTGATCGAGTACGTGAGATAATACTATTTCTTAATAAAATGATTTCATCATTTTATTTAAGCCGTTTCACGGCAGACCGCCTGGGCGGCGGTAAGAAATGTATTGACTTCGTTTTTTAGCGGCAGTG
>ERZ827528.1382-NODE-1382-length-25280-cov-21.118771_pt1 | contig 25280 bp, 20 predicted proteins | sample MGYA00519768_ERZ827528 | MGnify/ENA primary metagenome ERZ827528 (study PRJEB31778, sample SAMEA3449343) | human gut metagenome | biome: human gut; feature: human-associated habitat; material: faeces | place: United Kingdom | collected 2010/2012 ...
TTATTTAATATTTTTAACATCTGAGCCATTGGGCTCTTTTTTTATGCCTAAAATTTGGCGGCAGGGTAGTTACAACAGGTAATATATACAAATACAAGCATTTCTTATTGTCGGAATTTACAAAAATAAAATAACTCATAAAAATATATTTACAACTTTGCACGATGTGATATATAATAACAATAGCATACAAAATGTAGGAAGATAGCAGTTAAAAACAGTGAACAATTACCAAATGAGTTATAAGTGAAAGGAGGATAGATTAAAGTTTAAAAAGAAAGCATAGGGGAAATTTTTATTAAACTTATCAACAAATCAAAAAACAGGAGGCTAGAGTATGAACGGAAAAATAAAGAAAATGTTATCGGCAGTTTCAATAACATTGTGTGCAACGGTTGGGTTATCGTTGCCTGTTGATGTTGTAGCGGCGACACTGCCAAAGACGGAAACTCAATATTCATCATTCGACAATATTGTCGGAGAAAATCCCGAAGAGAGCAAAATTGTCAAAGAGCTAACAGGCGAAAGAACGGAAAATTCAAAAGAATTTTTGCTTGAAGACGGAACAAAGATGATTGCTCAGTACAACGAACCTGTCCACTACAAAGACAGTAAGGGCAAATGGGTTGAATATAACAATACTTTATCTGAGGATAAGACTGCATCTCCAGACGAAGCGGGCGATTCTTCATACACAAACAAAAGCAGTGATATTTCGGTCAATCTTTCAAATAAAGCAAAGTCAAAAAATATGATTTCACTGCAATCAAACGGATATAAAATCAGCTGGGGCTACGATAATGCAGGCAAGAGCAAGGCTGATGTAAAGAAAAATAACGAAAAAACAAGCGGTAATGATAAATTTACTACGCTTAAAAATATAGCAACAGAAACTTTGTATAAGGATGTTTTCAGCGATGTTGACTTGCAGTATTTTGTTACTACAACCGGCATTAAAGAAAACATAATTCTCAAAAGTGCAAAGGCTCAAAATGAATTTACATTGAATTATAAAATTCCGAACCTTACAGCAAAGCAGAAGGGTGATAAAACAATCACGCTTTCAAATAAGGACGGAAAGGAAATATATACAATTTCAGCACCGTATATGTACGATGCAAAGGGCAGTACAAGCACTCAGATGAAGATTGAGATTGTAAAGCAAAAAGGCTCAAATCTTCAGGTCAAGCTGACCGCCGACTACGCTTTCATTAATACAATTGGCAGAGCATTTCCTATTACGATTGATCCTGAGATAACAACCAAAACGGGTTCACAGCTTTACTATGGCGAGGCAAGCTCAAGCGGAAGAATAATCAATCACGGTCCATACTATCTTTCAAAAGACAATATGATGATTGGAAGAGCAATTAAGCTGTATGCTCTTGGTAACGGTGAAGAAATCATCAGTGCGAAGTATAAGTTTGAGGTATCAAACAATGATGCTTTGTTTAACAGTAAAGATGATTCGCCTATAATTATCAATGCACATAAGCTGAATACATATAATTCGACAAACTGTACTTATGATTCAAAGGTTCTTGACTATGACTCATTAACATATGAGGATAACCGATATATCACATTTGACCTTACTAAACAGTATAAAGAGTGGTACGCAAATTCTGATACATCGGCAAACGGATTTGTGCTTGAAGCGTTTGATTCGATAGGTTCAAAACAAGTTAATATTTATGAAGGTTCTTCTTCATCTGTAACACCTGCCTTAACGCTCATCTACAAAGATTTTACAGGCACGGAGAGTAATCTTTCATACCACACAATCAATGTCGGCACTAACGCACAGGCGGCTGTATCGGATTACCTCGGCAACCTTGTAATAAACCAAACTTTGTATGAGGGAACAGGCTCAAGAATGCCATTGAGCATTACTGCAACATACAACAGCGTTAACAAGGACACAGCATTTGAAAACGGTTCTGCAAGCGGTTACGATTGGCAGTTCTCGTTTAACCAGTATGTAAGAGAAGTGACTGACAAAAACCTTACCAAAGCAGGCTACAACTATATCTATACCGATGCTGACGGTACAGACCATTACCTTAAACTTGTTGAGGGAGAAACCGCAAAATGGGAAGATGAGGACGGCTTAGGCATTACGCTTACCAAAGACGAAAATAATATCTTCATTGATAACGGTTCAACAACACAAACTTACGAATCAATCGCAGATGGCGGAAAACTTCTCTCTGAAAAAGACGAACACAACAATACTATCACATACACCTACACCGACGGTGACTTAACCAAAATCACAGACGGTTCGGGCAGAGTAACTGAGGTAACATATAGCACAAATTCAAGTGGTAGTAAGAGAGTTTCAAAAATTAAAAGACCTGACGGTAACAGCATAACATTTTCTTACACTTCTTCTGAATATGATAAGATTAATTATATGTATTTGCCGGGTGGATATGTAACCAGATTTTATTATGATTCATCAAATATGCTTACAAGTGTAGAACAGGGTGGATTTGATAATGGAAACTATCAGAAAAATAAATCGGTATCATTTAATTTTACAGGCAATAAAGTTACTAAAATAACCGAGTATGGCAGTGACGGTTCTGAGGGTAACTGTTTGTCAATAACATACGGAAATGATAATACTACTACATATACCGATAAGCGGGGAAGAAGTGTAAAATATACTTTTGATAACTCGGGAAATAAAATTTCAACATTAAATGCTAACGGGTATCTTGAAAGCAAAGATTCAAGCGGATTATCAATTTCTACAGGAGCGGAATCGTTTACCAAAAATTACATTATTCAGTCTTCTGAACAAACTGAATTGGGAAGTGGAAAATACTTTTATCAGTCTAACGGCACTAAAGGTTCTTTAACAAGTTCAGGAGGTAAAACAAGTATTGATAAATCAAAATCTGATAACTCATCAGCACAAAATCAGTATTTAGGTACCTCTTCGTTAAAAATTGAAAATCCTAAATCTTCAAGTAATTCTGCGTTTTTCACCGGAATATCTCATAAGTTTAGCGGAAGTGATTTTGCAGGTAAAGAAATGACTTTTTCTGCATATGTAAAAACTAAAGATGTGACAGAAATTTACGGTACAGGTGCTGTGGGGGCTTCCTTAAAAATTAAGTGTTTGGACTCTTCAGGCAAGACATTAACGGAAAAGAACAGCATAGGTATAACAGAAACTCAGGATTGGCAAAGATTAAGTATAAGTGCTGATGTTCCTGAAAACACAGCAACTCTTACAGTATGTTGTATGATTCGTTATGCCTCAGGAACTGCGTGGTTTGATTGTTTACAATTGGAAGATGGCGGTTGTGCAAATGATTACAATGCTCTTCTTAACGGTGATTTTTCAAGCAATGATTATTGGTATAATCAGGAGAATAAACCCATTTCAGCAGAAAACGGCACAGTAACACTCGGGGGTGTGTCAGGTTTTTATAATGACAATATAACTGCAACAGAGAATGCGACAAGCACTGAAAATAAAAAAGAAGAGCTTCCGACTTCAGTGAAAACAGAGATAAAAGATGTTCCTAATTCATACATTTACAAGTATGATGATTACGGAAATGTCACCAATGAGTTTCACGGCACGGTCACTAAAAAAATCAAAAAATATTATCTGAATGAAACAGCGACAGGTAATTCTTCAAGTGATAACACTTCTACAACAGAAAGTATTAAGGATACTAATACAAATATTGACAGCGAGCAAACTGTATTGTATAATAAATATATAAAACAGAATGTAAAAATCAACAGAGCAGGTGTAGCGTTTTGTTTGTCAGGTAAAGCTAAAGCAAATTCCGCCCCTTTAACAAACAGTAGCAGAACTTTTGGTGTAGCTTTCAATATTTACTATACAAATTCTCAAGTTCCTGAAACACATTATCAGCAGTTTAATCCTGATACAACATCAGAACAGAGTATTTGTTTGACTGTATCACCTAACGATAGTGAAACAAAAATTGATTATGTTTCATTTGCTTTTGTCTATGGTAATAATGTAAACAGTATGTCAATTTACGATGCTACATTGAATTACACTATCATTCCTCAGCTTGATCCTTTACAGCCTTCTACTAAAAACGATAGTTCTACAATTGATGAAAATTATGACGGCTATATTTATTGTGAGGCAATTCAGGAAGATAAAAACACCAATAAGACATATGCCGAGAATAGTATAAAATATGATTCTACAGGTAATTATGTTCTTTCAAAAACTAATCGTGCAGGTTTTATGCAGTCTTATAAAAGAGATGCTAATGGTAATATTACTTCATTCACTGACGGTGAAGAAAATGTAAAAACTTTCGGGTATGATGTCAATGGTAAATTACTCAGCACCAAAAGTGAAGATGTAAGCAATGAGTATGCATATAACACATACGGCAATATTTCTTCAATAACACATAACGGCTTTGCCTATGAATTTAATTACGATGTGTTTAATCAACTTGTTTCTACCAAAATCGGTAATGTTAAAGTGATAAATAACACCTATGATGATTTTGGTAATATTACTGAAACTGCTTACAGTAATGGTGATTACATTAAATATTCATATGACTTATATGGTAATATAACACAGATTGAGGGAGAAAACGGAACACTGGCGTCAATCGTATATAACAAAAAGGGTCTTGTGTCAAAGGTTGTTGATTATCAGAACGATACTACTGATTATTATTACTATGATTTAAACGGTAGTATTGAAAAGAAGTATTCACAATCTAAATTTGGAGATTTGTCATATTATGTTACAACGAATTCTGACGGTGAAATAGTTGAAAAAACATCTGTAAACGGATATCAAAGAACAATTGTCCGTGGCTCATCAAATGGCGAATCATATGTAGAAAATAACGGAATTACGGTTACTAAAACTACCGATGACTTCGACAGAGTAAAGAAAGTTAAAACTGCACGAAATTCGTACAGCGTTAATTTTACAACAGATTATGAGTATGCTAATGTCAAAAATTCAAAAAATGCAACAACTAACCTTGTCGGTACAATGACGCAAAAGCGTAATAATATTGTCTTGGCAAAGTATAGCTATACCTACGACAATAACGGAAATATTACAACGGTCAGCTTAGATAGTAAGGTTGTTGCAAGATATTCTTATGATGAATTAGGACGCTTGGTTTGGGCTGCTGATTCGAATACCGGTTTATACACTCAATATGAATATGATAATGCAGGAAATATAACTGACATAAAAGAATACAGTCTGTCAACTTCCAGCTGGTCACCGATTTCTTTGAAAAAGGAAAAAACTTATAGTTATAGGAAAAATGGTTGGAAAGACCAGATGAATAAATTTAACGGTTATAATATATCATATGATAAAAACGGAAATCCATTAGTATATCGTGACGGAATGAGCTTTTCGTGGGAGAACGGAAGAAACTTAAAGACTGTTAGGATGCAAAATGACAGCTTTATCAATATGAAATATGATATTAACGGTATGAGAACTTCGAAAAGTTCAGATGACAGAGATATCAGATATTTTTATGACAGCAAGTCTGTGATGACCGGACTAAGCTACGAGGGTAATGCTGTTTATTTTTACTATGATACAGACGGTACTCCGACTGCAATGTCTTTTGATGATACTATGTATTATTACATAAAGAATTTGCAGGGAGATATCGTGAAAATAGTAAATCAGGACGGCAATACTGTTGTAACATATACATACGACGCTCTCGGTAAAATCACAAAACAGACAGACACAACAACCTATGGAATAGCAAAATTAAATCCGTTCCGTTATCGTGGTTATGTTTATGATGATGAAACAGGCTTATATTATCTCCAAAGCCGTTACTACGATCCTGTTACAGGCAGATTTATTAACGCAGATGTCTATTGTGATACTAATACCGACATTTTCGGAACAAATATGTTCAACTATTGCAACAATGATCCAATAAACCAAGTTGACCCCAAGGGTACGGATGCTATATGGCTACAAAATTTTGACGCTGTATCGTATGCTGGTCATACTTCAATTATGGTACAGGATGCTCTAAATACTTGGTGGTATTTTTATTGGGGTGATACTGATGCTATATTTAGACCTTGCGGAAATGATGCTTTTTCATTGGAAATGCTAAATTCGTATTTATATGGATTTGATCCCAGACCACACCATAATTATTATGTTAAAGCGTATGATATTGGAGGTGTGTATGACGCTTCTATATATATGTATGGTGATTTTTGTGCTTCTTTCACGTATATTCTGGATAGATTTGTTAACTTAGCTGTTAGAAAAAATGAAAAAGTTGAATATGATACATTTTATGAAAACGGAAAGAAAACATATGCGATACACTTTCATGGTAATGATAACTATTTCTTGATATTTAAAAGTTGTGTTTCTATGAGTTTATATGCTTTATTGAGGGGCAAATACTCAAGTTATTATTACGGGAATCATGTGTCATATATTTATTTTTGTTTGAATCGTTCACTAACAGATCCAATACCAAACTTAGTATTTTTGAGTATAAAGGGTTTATTCGATGGAAATGTAAATTATCTGTATGGAGATGATTGATGATGAAAAAATCAGTAATAGCACTTTGCTTTTTATTTTTTATAATTGTAATATTATTATTTTTGATTTTTCAAAATCAAGCAATATTGCCAATTGATCGTGATGATTCTTTTTATTTTTCAGATTGCGGATATATGTATTATAACAATGGCTTTTTATTTCCTTATAATGATAATAAGTATGATGGCAAAGAAATTACCAATCTAAAAAATAGTTATATAGATGGTCAGAACTATAAACTATATATCACCAATAAGGAACTTTACTTTTGCAATGAAGATAATAAAGACAAAAAACTTTTGGGGAGTGCAGAAAAGTTCTATATTTCCGATACAGGTGATATTTTAAGCCAAAAGAATGGAAACACCCTGTCAATCTATAATTATTTTGACGACACAGTAAGCGAAATAAAAACGGATTTAAAATATACCATTAATAATTTTGTGAAGAAAGATAATTATATAATTCTTTCTTCCCGATATTATAATACCGAAACCCAAAATACTACATTTAAAGTTGAAAAATATAAGTCTAATAATTACACTCTGATAAGTAGTTATGAATTTGCGTCCTCAGATAATTCGAAAGTATTATTTACTGATTCTGAAATATTCTTAATTGCGCCTCCACAAGGTCATGCTGTTTTTTATAGAATCAATATAGATGACAAAAAATTAGAGAAAATTTTTGAATACGATAATGTTAAATTTGTAACATCAAACGGTTATGGCATTGTTTTTTCATCGGTAACGTATGTTAAATCTCAATTAATAAGACAAGTAGATGAGAATAATAATAATGGAGTGTTTATTTACAATGTAAAAAGCAATACTTTAACTAAGTTATCTGATGATTGTGATATGGAAGATCTAATTTCAACTGATAATTATATATATGCTTATCATAAAAAGTATGTTTTACCAAAAGGATTGGCAAATTCATGGACTATGGGCTATAGTATTAAAGATTATCCCATACTAAATGATTAATCCTATAACCTCAATTCAAGAATACAGTCTGTCAACTTCCAGCTGGTCACCGATTTCTTTGAAAAAGGAAAAAACTTATAGTTATAGGAAAAATGGTTGGAAAGACCAGATGAATAAATTTAACGGTTATAATATATCATATGATAAAAACGGAAATCCATTAGTATATCGTGACGGAATGAGCTTTTCGTGGGAGAACGGAAGAAACTTAAAGACTGTTAGGATGCAAAATGACAGCTTTATCAATATGAAATATGATATTAACGGTATGAGAACTTCGAAAAGTTCAGATGACAGAGATATCAGATATTTTTATGACAGCAAGTCTGTGATGACCGGACTAAGCTACGAGGGTAATGCTGTTTATTTTTACTATGATACAGACGGTACTCCGACTGCAATGTCTTTTGATGATACTATGTATTATTACATAAAGAACTTGAATGGAGATATCGTGAAAATAGTAAATCAGGACGGCAATACAGTTGTAACATATACATATGACGCTCTCGGTAAAATCACAAAACAGACGGACACAACAACCTACGGAATAGCAAAATTAAATCCGTTCCGTTATCGTGGATATGTTTATGATGATGAAACAGGCTTGTACTATCTCCAAAGCCGTTACTACGACCCTGTTACAGGCAGATTTATTAACGCAGATGTCTATTGCGATACTAATACCGACATTTTCGGAACAAATATGTTCACCTATTGCAACAATGATCCAATAAACCAAGTTGACCCCGAGGGAACGGACGCAGCATGGGTTCAGTTTTCTGATGCTGTTCCTGTAGCATGGTGGACAGAAGGGCACACATCTTTATTGTTACAGGACGCTTCTAATAACTGGTGGTATTTTTACTGGGGACCAAAACACGCTTATCTAAGACCTTGTGGTAAAGATAGTTTTTCTTTGGCGGAATTAAATAGCTATTTGTCCGGTTTTGATCCTAGAAAGCACCACAATTATTATGTGTATGCAACTAACATTATGTCTGAAAAAGAAGATATCAATTTTTCAAAAGGTTCTGATTACTATTTAAAATTGTTTGATTACGTTGCTACAGACATGCTTGGGTTTAAAGGTAAATTTAACAATTCTTTTAAGTATGCCAAAGATATTTTAGAATGGTTAAAAATTAAATCCAATGCGACGCAGTTGCTCCAAACCATATATGAAAATGGCAAAAAATATACTATGTATCATGTCTGTTCTAAAACGAAGGGTAATACCCCTTCGGGATATTATTATCATGATATAAAAATTAAATCAGGAAAAGACGATCAGGCACCAGGAATTAAGCCATTGGCTTATGATTTGTTATCAAATAATTGTGTTCAAGTATCAATGAAAGTTTTACTTAAAGGTTCTTTTAGTAAAAACTATGAAATGTATAGAGAAAGAATTGAATGGATATTGAAAAGACCTTTCGGGGTAATTCCAAACAATGCTTTAGATATTATTACGGCCAGTAAATTTCCGCCAATATACTTGAGTCCACCTTTTGTCCAGGCATAATTATAATTTTTAATTAATTTGTTATTAATTGTTTTGGGAGAAAATATGATTAACACCTTTTTATTATTTATTGCATTTTTTATGGCAAGTACATTTCGGGTGTTTGTTATTAATTTAATAATTAACATCGTTGCACTGAAGAATTTATCGTTTAGAAAAACAATTTTACTCAAATCTTGTTTTTATTCAGAAATAGCTATTTTATTATCGGATTTTTTATTTTCTCTTGTGTGGGGGGTAGTATTTATTTCATCATCAAATGAAGAAAATTTTCTGTTAAAAATGATATATGGAATTGTTGCTGGATTTTTTATGCACATTTATTTAGGAAATTATACAATTGGAATATTCTTTTTGCTATTTGAATTTATTGTTTCATTTGCACTGATATTACTATTTAATAATTCTTTTGTGTATAAAGAAATAAATATTTCTAATAGAAAGAAAACTATATTAGTAGTTATTTCTTCTCTGTGTAGTGCACCGTATTTGCTTTTTGTGCCATTGACTAAAATTAGTTTTGCTAATGATATCATTAGTAATTTAATCAGTGATTTAATTTAAATGTAGTAACCTTTATGGTGCTAGCGTTAGATGTTACATATTTGATTTGACTTGAATTGAACATTGATGAGTTAAGAATTGTTATATTGAGGTTCATTTGGACCTCAATATAACAAAAAATATTCAAGCTAAGAAATTTCATATTATTACTACATATCTGACGGTTTGCTTGAAAGCAAATATCGCACATCATCAGATGGCAACCTCCTATGATAAGAAAGAAATTATCATAGGAGGTAATTTTTATTGTACATTTTTATCGATTTGCCAAATGAATTTATCTGACAGAGAATGCATAAAATAACAATAAAATAGTTTGACTAATATATAATATTGTGTTAAAATTATGCGAAAAGGGGGGTGACAGCCCTATGGAGCAGTATATGCCGATAGTGTGGATAGGCTTTGCAATATTTATGTTGCTTTGCGAAGGCTTTACAACACAGCTTGTATCAATATGGTTCGTTCTCGGCTCAGTTTGTGCCGCAATAACAACTATATTCACAAGCGACATAACAATCCAGTCGGCGGTGTTCCTTGTTGTGTCACTTGTTTCGCTTATTGTGACACGACCGCTTGTAAAACGCTTTAAAAGGCGTAACAAAACAACGGGAACAAACGCAGACCGCTACATCGGTCAAGTCGGATTTATGCTCACAGATTTAACCGATATTGACAAAACAGCACAGGCAAAAGTCGGTGCGGAAACTTGGACTGTAAAGTCTGACAAAGCACCGCTTTTAAAAGGAACAAAAGTTAAGGTTCTTACAATCGAGGGCGTAAAGCTCATAGTAGAACCCGTAACAGAATGAGAGGTAAATAATGTTAGGACTTATTATTTTAGGAATTATCCTTTTAATCCTGCTTATAGTAATCGTAAGCAATGTCAAGGTAGTACCGCAGGCACACGCATATGTAATTGAAAGACTCGGAACATATCATGTAACTTGGTCAACAGGCTTGCATGTAAAAATTCCGTTTATCGACAAAATTTCAAAAAAGGTTTCATTAAAAGAGCAAGTGATCGACTTCCCTCCACAGCATGGAGTGAATAAAACGATACCTTCTTGTAAATCTTAAAAAGTAAGGAAATATCGCAGAATTAAAAATAATCAATAACAATTACTTATTTAATATTTTAGCATCTGAGCCATAGGGCTCTTTTTTTATGCTTAAAATTCCTGTGAACTCATTTTCTTCGTGTTACAAGAAAACGGTGAAATAGATGAGGGCAGTATTTTATGGTAAATATAATGAAATCAATGGCTTAAGATTTTATGCGTGGCGGAAATTTGTCTGAATACTCTTGCAATTTATTTTTACTCATTTGCTACAGCCCCTTTTCGTTGTAACAGAAAATGAGAGCAATTTGCTCTGATTTACCTATCTAAGTATATTAGTATTACTTGCAAAAAATGCAGATTTGTGTTTTAATAGGTTAGCGTAAACTAATTAATGATTTTAACACAGAGGTGGTCAGAATATGATGATAAACAAACGACTGATAGGAACAGTCGCAGAAAGCAAAAAATACATAGCAGGCAATGTGGCAAGTCAATGGGTGTCGCTTTGTTCAAATGTTGTGGTTATGGGCAGTATTGCAAATTTTATCGGTGGACTTGCTTACGACAAACCGCAAACAAATGATATTATTCTTCTTGTTCTTACAATTGCAATTTGTGCGGCAGTAAGATTTGTGTGCACCAAAACATCTTCAAAAATGAGTTTTCTGTCATCAAAATCAGTCAAGAAAAAGCTAAGAAAAATGATATTTGAAAAGGTTCTGCGACTCGGTGCATCATACAACGAAAAGGTTATGACTTCTGAAATTGTTCAGGTGTCGGTTGAGGGGGTTGAACAGCTTGAAACATATTTCGGTGCATATCTTCCGCAATTTTTCTATGCGATGATTGCACCTCTCACATTGTTTGTTGTAACCTGTTTTGTTAATGTTCTGTCGGCGGTTGTACTTCTTGTATGCGTACCGCTTATCCCGATTGCAATTGCACTTGTGCAGACTTGGGCAAAAAAGTTGCTTTCAAAATATTGGGGACAATACACTGCACTCGGTGACACATTTCTTGAAAATCTGCAGGGACTCACAACTCTGAAAATTTATAAATCAGACAAATTCAAAAATGATGAAATGAATGTTGAAGCCGAAAAATTCAGAAAAATAACGATGAAAGTGCTGACAATGCAGCTTAATTCCATTACGATTATGGACTTGATTGCATACGGCGGAGCGGCTGTCGGAATGATTCTTGCCGTAACACAATTTGCGTGTGGCAATATTGATGTGTCGGGTTGCCTTTTCATAATACTTCTTTCGGCAGATTTCTTTATTCCGATGCGTCAGCTCGGCAGTTTTTTCCATATTGCAATGAACGGAATGGCGGCAAGCGATAAGATTTTTAATCTGCTTGATATTGATGAGAGCAGTCCCGCAACAAAAGAAACCAGCTATAATACCGACATTGAGTGCAAATACCTTTGCTTTTCATATGATGAAAACAGAGAGATTTTGCATAATGTCAATATGAATTTTAAACAGGGAAGTTTTACGGCAATTGTCGGCAAGAGCGGATGCGGCAAGTCAACCGTAGCGTCAATTCTGACAGGTAAAAACAAAGGTTTTAAAGGCAGTGTGACAATCGGAAACATTCCGATAAATGAAATCAGCGAATCGAGCCTTATGAAGTCAATTACATACATCGGTCACAACAGCTATATATTTAAAGGTACTGTAAGAGAAAATCTTCTGATGGCAAATGAGGTTGATGACAACGAATTGTGGCAAGTGCTTGAAAAGGTCAATCTTGCGGATTTCTTAAAGAGCGAAAACGGTCTTGATACGGTTATTGATGAAAAAGCAAGCAATATTTCAGGCGGTCAGCGTCAGCGACTTGCGCTTGCAAGGGCACTGCTGCACAACAGCCAAATATATATTTTTGACGAGGCGACCTCTAATATTGATGTCGAAAGCGAAAACGATATTATGACACAGATTGCCGAGCTTGCAAAAAGCAAAACGGTTATTCTGATTTCACACAGACTTGCAAATGTTGTCGATGCGGATAACATTTATGTAATGCAGGACGGCAATACAGTTGAAAGTGGAACACATACCGAGCTTTTGAAAAACAACAGTGTTTATGCCAAGCTTTATAATTCACAGATTCAGCTTGAAAACTACACAAAGGAGGTGTGAGTAATGAAAAAAAGAAGTAATCTTAGTATTATGTTCAGACTTTCGGCACTTGTAAAACCGCTTGCGGGATTTATGGTGCTTGCAATTATTATGGGTGTAATCGGAAATTTGTGTGCCGCATTCATAACTGTTCTCGGAGGCTACGCAATCCTTGACGCCCTCAATATTTCAACGGAAATTTCAATGCTCACAGCCTTTATACTTGCAGGCGTATTTGCGCTTTTGCGTGGTATTTTAAGATATGCCGAGCAATCAAGCAACCATTATATAGCATTCAAACTCCTTGCACTTATCCGTGACAGGGTGTTTGTTGCTTTACGCAGACTTTGCCCGGCAAAGCTTGAGGGCAAGGATAAGGGCAATCTCATTTCGATTATCACATCTGACATCGAACTGCTTGAGGTATTCTATGCACACACGATTTCTCCGATTGCAATTGCAATTATTTTCTGCGTTGTTATGGTTGTGTTCATAAGTATGTACAGCATAGTCCTCGGAATGATTGCACTTGCGGCTTATGTTACGGTAGGCGTGATTATCCCGATTGCTGTTTCAAAAATCAGCGGAAGTGACGGTGAGAATTTCCGCAAAAAATCAGGTGAGCTCAGCACATTTGTTCTTGACAGTCTGCACGGAATTTCTGAGCTTATTCAATTCGGCAGCGGCAAAAAGCGTTCAGATGAAATGTCGGAAAAAACCGAGGATCTGCTAAAAACAGAAAAAGCAATGAAGCAGAAAACAGGCACAAATATGGCTGTTACAAACACGGTTATTTTTGCGTTTGATATTATCCTTTTGATTACAGCCGCATTTCTGTATCAGTCGGGTACGGTCGGTTTTGACGGTGTAATCATTCCAGTGATTGCACTTATGAGTTCATTCGGCCCTGTTGTGGCACTTGCAAACCTCGGCAGTACATTGCAGAATACTTTTGCCGCAGGAAACCGTGTGCTGAACATTCTTGACGAAAGTCCTGTTGTCGAAGAAATTACAGGCAAAAAAGATGTTGCTTTTACCGGTGCAAAAGCTGAAAATGTCACATTCGCCTATGGTGACGAAATTATACTCAACAATGTTTCGGCAGATATAATGGAAAATTCTGTTGTCGGAATCATCGGCAAGAGCGGCAGCGGAAAGTCAACTTTACTGAAGCTTTTGATGCGTTTTTGGCAGGTTCAAAAAGGCGATATTAAAATTTCGGATACAAGCATAGAAGATATAAATACTTCAAATCTGCGTGATATTGAAAGCTATGTTACGCAAGACACACACCTTTTTCACGACAGCATAAAGAATAATCTGAAAATCGCAAAGCTTGACGCAACCGATGATGAGATAATTTCAGCGTGCAAAAAAGCATCTGTTCACGATTTTATAATGAGTCTGCCAAACGGCTATGACACAATGGTCGGTGAACTCGGCGACACACTTTCAGGCGGAGAAAAACAAAGACTCGGACTTGCAAGAGCTTTTCTGCACAATGCACCGCTTATGCTCCTAGATGAGCCGACAAGTAACCTTGACAGCCTTAACGAGGCGGTAATTCTTAAATCGCTAAATGAAGAAAGAGATAACAAAACAGTTGTGCTTGTATCTCACAGAGAGTCAACAATGAAGATTGCCGACACCGTTTATTGTGTTGAAAACGGGAGGACAAGCTGATGAGCAAGAAACTCAGCGTTGACGAAAAGCGAGAAAGAGAACAGCAGGTTGTGTCAAAAATGATTGACCTCTACTGCCGTAAAAAACATAAGACTAAAGGGAAGATGTGTCCCGATTGTCAAGTCTTAAAAGATTACGCAGAGCTGAGAATCAGTAAGTGTCCTTTTATGGAAACAAAAACCTTTTGTTCAAATTGCAAGGTGCATTGCTACAAACCGCAGATGCGTGAAAAGATACGAGAGGTTATGCGTTTTTCAGGCCCGAGAATGATTTTTCACCATCCGATTATGGCGGTTAGTCATCTTATTGAAAGCAATAAAGAGAAAAAGAAACTTCAAGAGGATAAGCAAAATTATTAAATTTTACGGCAGAGCAACGGCTTTTGAACAGCTTGTTGCCCTGCCGTTTTTGTGATACTTGACAAATTAAATTGAAATGTGATAATATACAAGGCAGTTAGCAAAGACTAACTTATTTTGCATATGGGGGAGTGGGAATGACCGAATCGCTTGAAATACTGAAAATGCGAGTGCTGTTGAGCTTTCTCAATGAGGACAGCCGATTTTGCACGGTAACGGGACTTTCGTCCGTACTGGGCGAGAGCAAACAGAAAATCAGCAGATTGTTAATGTCGCTTGAAAAGGACGGATTGCTCGACCGCACCGACCTCAGACATCCAAAACTCACGGAAGAGGGCATAAAGTCGGCGGAATATTACGAAGACCGCACAAGCGTAATACTCAACCACTTACTCTATGAAGGACTCGACATAGAAAGTGCGGAACACGATTCCTACGCATGGGCGTTGTACAGTTCTGAAAATGTAATGGAAATCATCCGCAATTCCGAACAGCGCTACCGAGCCAAATACGAACTGCGCCGACAAAACCAATTTGGCGGAGATGAACTCTGCAAACACCTCAGCGACGGCGAATACCTGTTCCCGTTTTTGATATATAAAGAGAATCTGTCAAACGGCACAAATCTGTCAATGGCAAATTCGGGATTTGAACATCCCTGCAAACTCGTAGTGGCAGACGGTAAAGGTACAATCGTGCTGAAACCGCTCGACATAACCGCCAAATCGCAGATGAACGGCAAGGATATGTACGGCAGAGTACGCAAGCTGATGTACTTTGACGGCACCGATTTTGTTCAGGCACCCGACAATGACGGCTGTATAACCTTTCCGGCTGACAGTATGTTCTTTCTGAACATCGGTTCGGGAATGGGACAAATACTGCACGGAAGTGTTTGCCTGCGAATGCAATGCTCGGTCGGCACAAACCATATGCCCGAGTCAACGGCAATCTTTACAATAATGATATGAATAGGGTATTATTTTAAAAATTGTCACACCCGTGATACAAATTTGTAACGGTAGCGTGACATAAAATAATAAAATTCTGCCTGTAAAGGCGAGATAATTGCAAAAATCAACCCATTTTGTCGCACAAGTGTTACAAAACCACGCTTGCACGCCAAAATGAAAAATGATATACTCTAAATCGCTAAAGAAAATGACTGAATATTACCGCCTCAACGGCACAAGGTTTAATCGGTAATTTTTAAAACTCCAACAGCTGACGGCTGTTGTTTTTAAGGATTTTAGGTTAGTCAAAGCTAACCCGCACAATTAAATCAAAGTGCCGAAAAGTGCGATTATTCCGTTATTTTTTTGAAATGCAGTTAGCATTAGCTAACATTAAATTAAACCCTATTGGGGATATATTTAAGGAGGATTTTATGGAAATGAAAACGACAAAGCACAATTTCTTTAGTCGGGGAATTGCTGTGCTTTTGTCTGTTCTGATGTGTTTCGGTGCTTTTAGTATGACAGCTTTTGCAACCGAAGATACAAGTGCAGACACACCACAGCAACAGCTTGAAAACCTGCTTGATAAAATCTATGCGCTTAACGCAGACGATTACACAGCAGACAGTTACAACGAGCTGAAAGAACAGGCAGACAGCGTTAACAGACCTGTTACTCCCTATGATGAGGTAACAGGTGACGGTATGCCTGATTGGGTTGCCAACATAATGATTAAAAATCTTACAGAGGCAATGAACAATCTCGTTAAGATAACTCCGCAGAATCAGTTGGAAGATTTGCTTGACAAAATCTATGCACTTAACGCAGATGATTATACCCCTGAAAGTTATAACGAACTTAAGGAGCAGGCAGACAGCGTAGTAAGACCTGTAACACCATATGATGAAGCAACCGGCGACGGTATGCCCGACTGGGTTGCAAATTACATGATTACTACACTTACTGATTTAATGGATAAATTACAACCTGCCGATAAAAAGACAGTTTTCGATAAACTCGAAGACAAACTCAAAGAAGCAGAAGCACTCAATTCAGTTGACTACACAGAAGAGAGTTGGGCAAAGGTTCAGGAAATCATTGACTCGGTTGACAGACCTGTATCATCAGATAACATTACAGAGAAACTCGCAACTAAAATGCTTTCAGACCTTGAAAAAGCAATTGAAGTATTAGAGCAGAAACCTGATGAGTCAATCAAACTTGAAGACGGTACATACTATGCAAAACTTAATTCAAGTATCTCTGAATCTAAAGTTAAGCCAAGAGCAAAAATTGTTGCTAAAGACTGTAAGTATAAAGTAACAGTGTACACAGGCACAAGAACTTCATATCAGTTTGTCGGAGATAACAAAAGTAATGTTTTATACACTCAATATGATCGTTCCGATTGGACTTTCCCTCAGGTTGAAGTTGTAAAGCCTGAAAATAATTCACAGTTTAATAAAGCTACTGATAAGTTTTCAAAGAAAAATCTTATTTCGGGCTATGATATGAATAACACCGAATATAAGGACGCAGTAAAGGAAGCGGTAAGTTCAGATAACGATGATTTGTTCTTTGATTCAAGTTATGCTGTACTTCCTGACAATAGTGTTGCAACAACTTTTGAAACAGATGAACTTGACAGCGAGTTCATATTAAACGGTCTTTATAATTATAATTATCACAATAGTGACGGTACAGCACAAGTAAAATATTATACATTAGGCGGTACTTTTACTTTTGATAAATCAAGTATCACTAAAATTGAAGATGATTTTACAAAACTTTCAGGCACCTATGTTAAGACTGAAAGTCCGAGTAACAGTAACTCATCAGAGCGTAATGTAAGTAAACAGCCGTTTGCTACACTCGAAAGCAAAAACGGTAAGGTTTATGTAACATATTCATTCGATCCTAAGGCAAAGGCACAGAATATTACTGACGCTCAGAGTACAGAAGCTGTATATGATGCAAAGGGTAACAAACTCGACACAAGCAACAATGAAATTACACTTGAATACAGCAGTTATGATGAACTCATTTCCGGTACATATGTAAATGCAAATGTATCAATTGTCAATGCTGCTCGTGGTGCATACAATCGTATGTATGACAGCGATTTTGCGGTTGACTTTACTGCAAAGCCTGTAACGATTACAGACAGCGCAACAGGCATTAAACTTTACTCAACTTCAAAGTTTATTTCCGAGAACGCTAAACTCAATGTAAGTCTTGTAAAAGACACAGGAAGCACAGACACAGATAAAGATGCTTGGGCAAACGCTATGAGCAAGCTGCCAAAGTATAACAAGATGTATTTCTTCAACTTCAATGTTACAGACGGCGGAAATGAAGTTACAGACTTTGGTGGTGCGGTTTCAATTGAAGTTCCAAAGGTTGACGGCTTGAATGAAAGTTCAATGCGTTTATTCCTCAATAAATATGATACCGATTATAAGAGTTTTGCTTTTGGTTGGTTCAATGATAGGATTGTAGCACACGATGACTGTTACACATTATCTCTTGACAGTGATTATTTTGATGGTAACTGGTGCATTTATGATGAAAAGATGTCTAATTCAGACGGTTCATCACTTTCAGACGGTACATACCGTGTTCCGATTACAACATTCAATCAGGTTCAGCCTGACCAAACTTCAATGTCAGCACAGTGCCTTGGCGACTATGCAACACTTGTTGTTAAGAACGGTGTAAAAAGACTTGAACTTGAGTACAAGCCTGTTGATATCGGCGAAATGCAGGGTTACCTCATTCAGATGTGGGAACAGGAAAAGAATGGCGAGTATAAAGAGTTGACTTACACATCTTACTATAAGAATGAAGACGGCTCATATTATACGGACGCACTCAATGAAGGCACAAACAACTACTATCCCAAAACAGGTTATATGATTTTGCCGACTGACGATGTACAGTTCCTGACAAAGTTCAGAGTATCTGCAATGGATGCAATTATGGGTGATAACGGTGACGCAACCCGTGAGGCTATCTTTACAATCTACTATGATGATGCCGTAAAGATTTCTGACGAAACTCCCGACCCAGACCCCGAAGAAATTCCAAACTTCAAACCTGCTGACACAACAGAACTTGAAAAACTCGTTGCACAGGCAGACAACTACAACGAAGATGATTACACAACTTCAACTTACACAACAATGAAAAATGCCCTTGCAAATGCAAAGACAGTTCTTGCAAACAGCAAAGCAACTCAGGAAGAAGTTGACAATGCAGCAACAGAATTACAGACAGCCATTGACTCACTTAAAAAGAAAGATGATACAAAGGTTGATATCAACAATCTTCCTGACGGCAAGTACACACTTTATGCTCAGATGATTAAAACAGAAAGAGAGAGCTTCTCAATGTCTAATAACGCAATCAAGCATGATGTATGGCTTGAAGTAAAAGACGGTGAATATTACCTTACAATGCAGTTTAAGGGTATGTCAATTTACAACAAGTTCGGTTACTTGCTCAACCTCTCTTATTTTGACACAGGCTACACATACAATGATTACGGTGTTCCTGAGGGTAAATTAGTTCCTGCCGAAGTTCTTACAACTCAGAAAGACAGTGACGGCAATGATGTTATCGACCAGTACAACAATGCCGATAACCTCTATCCAGAACTCGTAAAAATTAAACTTGTTGATAAGGCAAGCGAAAAATATGTTCCGCTTCAGGTATTTGTTCCGATTATGGAATCAATCGCTGACGAAACAGGTACACAGCCTGTTCTTATGCAACTTGACTGGACAACTTTAAAAACTGACAACGGCGAAATCGTTCCCGACAAGCCTGAGAAGCAGTCACCGGCATTAGACTACACAGACTCCAAGACAGGTGTTAAGGTTAGCGCTGACAAGGGTGTGTTTGACGAGGGTGTTCAGGTTGTTGTTGCCGAGATTACCGAGGGTACAGACTACACTGTTGCCGTTAAGGCTCTTGAGGACACAGGCAAAAAGTTCAAACTTTACAATGTTAAGTTCCTTGACAAAGACGGCAGCGAGGTAACTCCTAACGGTACTGTTTCAATCAGTATTCCTGCTCCTGCAGGTTATGACACATCAAAACTTTCTGTATTCAGAATCAATGACGGTTCTTCTAAGACTGTTGTTAAGGGTACATTCGCAAACGGTTTCTATACTATTGTTACAAAAACAGGCGGTAACTATGCCCTTGCCGAATCGGGAAGCACAATCACAGACAAGCAGAATTCCGAAAATGTTGCAAAGTCATCAACTTCCGATACTGCAAACAACGCAAATTCGGGTAACAATCAGCTTGTAAACAATGCTGTTAAAACAGGCGATAACAGACCTCTTACAATTTGCCTTGTTGCAATGCTCGCCGCTTGTGCAGTTCTTGCCGTGATTGACTACAACAAAAAGCGTAAATCTCAGGGAGAATAACTAAAATGAAAAAATTATATTGTACAAACTTTTTTAAGGCTTTGTGCAGTATGGTTGTAATGCTCGCTCTTGTGGCGGGCATTACTGCTATACCTGCCTATGCCGCATCTAACGGAATTTACACAGCCACAGCCACTCCGCACTACAGAAACCCTCTCACGGGCAAAATTGAGGACTCGGGCGGTGAAGATTCCGAAGTTCTCGGTCAGTCAATGACTGAATCCGCAACCGACACAAACGCTCTTGTTGAGGTTGACTCAAACGGCAATACATACATTACGGTAAGACTTAAACTTATGGATAACATTCAGAACCCGACATTCAAGGTTGACGGAAGCTCCGTTTCGGCATCTCTTATGCAAGAGGACTACATCGCAAATACTGCCGACTACAGAATGAAAGTTGCAAGCGAAAATTCCGTTATCCGTTGCAGTATGTATGTTGTCCCCATGGGCAGAGATGTTATTTTCTTCATCACGGTTTCCAACCTCAAATCAGGTTCGGGCGACTTTGTTACAAGCATTACCGTGAATAACAATTCAAACAATAACAAGTCAAATAACAACTCTAACAACGCAAATTCTTCAAATAACAGCTACAGCAATAACAATTCGGGCAATAACAATAACTCGTCATACGAGCCTGACGAAAGCTCAAACAACAGCTCTTCTTCTAAAAGTTCCGATAAAAAGAGCAATAAAAAATCCGACAAGAAAAAGTCAAAGGAAACCACAGCTCCAACAACCGTAAAACCGAGTACAGCCGTTCCCACAACTGCAGCAACAGAGCCGACAACCGATTCTGCACAGGAAGTAAACGGTTTACAGGAATTTGACGAGCAGGGCAGTGAAGTAACTGCTCCCGCAACCGTTGATGAAGTTCAAAACGGTTTTTATGCCGCTTGGTATGTCATCGGCGGTGTTGCCATTGTATTAGTTGCAGGTTTCTGCGTTTGGTACTTCGGTTTCTTCAGAAAAAAGAAAAAATAAGGAGATTTTACGAATGAAAGCAAAGCGTATTATTGCTCTGATTCTTTCCGCTGTGGCAGTCATTTCGCTTGTAGGTTGTGTAAATCAGCACCCAGAAAGTGCTGCCACCAAAACAGAGGTAAATAAAGAAGTTCGCCTTGTGGCAACTTCTCCCGCCGTTGCTCAAATTTGCAGCAGGTTGAATCTTGACCTTGTCGGTGTGTGCGACACTTCGGGTACTCTTCCCGAAAAATATGACAAGGTGAAAAAAGTCGGCATGGCAATGAATCCCGACCTTGAAACAATCAAGTCGCTCAATCCCGACTATGTACTTTCTCCGTCATCTCTTGAATCGGATTTACAGCCAAAATATGCCTCAATCGGTGTCAAGTCGCTGTTTTTAAACCTCAAAAGCGTTGACGGTATGTATGCTTCAATCGAGGACCTCGGCGAAAAATTCGACCGTAAAGACGAAGCTGACGAAATGCTTAACGAGTTCAAAACCTTTATGGATAAGTACAAGGATAAAAATAAGGACAAGAAAAGTCCGAAAGTCCTTGTCCTTATGGGTTTACCGGGTTCGTATATCGTTGCAACCGACAACAGCTATGTCGGCAGTCTTGTAAAACTTGCTGGCGGTACAAATGTTTACGGTGACGGTGGCGGTGAGGAATTTTTGACGGCTAACACAGAGGATATGCAGACGAAAGATCCTGATATTATCCTCAGAGCCGCTCACGCACTCCCTGATGAAGTTAAAGAAATGTTTGCAAAAGAGTTTGAAACAAACGATGTTTGGAAGCATTTCCGTGCAGTTCAAGAGGGGAAAGTCTATGACCTCGACTCATCACTTTTCAATATGAGTGCAAATTTCAGCTACAGCGATGCTCTTGAAGCACTCCAGCCATTGCTTTACGGCGATGAATAAGTTTGTGCGTGAAAGGCGGTTTTATAATTGATTAGCACACGCAAAAAAATCCTGTCCTTTGTTCTGACAGCTGTCGCACTGTTCGTTCTGTTTATTTTTGCAGTAAATACGGGCAGTCTGAAAGTCACCCCATCAGAACTTTTCAGCGGACTTTTTATTGAATACAATCCCGATGTTGCAACAATTTATGACCTGCGATTTCCGAGAATTTTCATTGCAATGCTCGGCGGTGCGGCAACTGCCGTTTCGGGTGTTTTGTTACAGGCGGTAATGAAAAATCCCCTTGCCGACCCTGGTATTATCGGTGTAAGTTCAGGCGCAAGCCTTGTTGCCGTAATCGTAACGGCATTCTTTCCAAGCCTGTTTTTTCTCACGCCAATGCTTGCGTTCATAGGCGGCTTGGTTGCATTTCTGCTTGTTTACAGCCTTTCGTGGAAAGGCGGACTTTCACCGCTAAGAATTATCCTTGTCGGTGTCGCAGTAAATGCACTCTGCACAGGCCTTATGAGTGCGTTCAACTCCGCAACAGGCAGTTCATACACAGGTGTTGCAAGTATCGTAAACGCAAACATTACCCAGAAAACATGGGACGATTTTCAAACGCTTGCCGTTTATGTTGTAATCGGACTTGTCGCATCGTTTTTTGTGACAAATCAATGTAACCTGCTTTCGCTTGAAGACAAAACCGCTCGCAGTCTTGGTATGAATGTCACAAGAAGCAGAATTGTTATTTCCGTTATAGCCGTACTTCTTGCATCAATTAGCACAGCCGTAGTCGGTGCAATCAGCTTTCTCGGACTTATCGTTCCGCACATTGCAAGATTGCTTGTCGGCAGTAACCACAAGGTTCTCGTGCCGTATTCAATTTTGCTCGGAGCATTCACACTTTTGCTTGCCGACACAATCGGCAGAACAGTTGCCTCGCCCTACGAAATCAGCGCCGCAGTTGTAATGTCCGTAATTGGCGGCCCATTCTTCATTTTTCTGTTAAGGAGGTCAAAACAAAACTATGCCTGATAATATTTTTGAAATCAAAGACCTCTCGTTTTCATACGGCAACAATAAAGTCATTGACGGCTTGAACCTCAAAATCAAGGAGGGCAAAATCACAACCCTTATCGGTGCAAACGGTTGCGGCAAAAGTACGCTTTTCAACCTTATGACGAAAAATCTCAAACCTAATAACGGCAAAATTTTTCTTGCAGGTCAAAGTGTTGAGCAAATGAAGTTGAAAGACTTTGCCCGCAAGGCGGCAATTGTTCATCAGTACAACACAGCCCCGCTGGACATTACGGTTAAAAAGCTAGTGGAATTTGGCAGAACTCCGTATCACACAATGGGTTTGTCGCCAAACCCCGAAGAAGATAGGGGAAAGGTGAAATTTGCCCTTGAAATAACTGACACAGAAAAGTTTAAGGACAAGCCTGTTTCACAGCTTTCAGGCGGTCAAAAACAGCGTGTGTGGATTGCAATGGCACTTGCTCAGGACACGAAAATTCTATTTCTTGACGAGCCGACAACATACCTCGACATCCGCTATCAATTGCAAATTCTCCGCCTTGTAAAACGGCTGAACAGCGAATTTAACATAACTGTCATTATGGTTCTGCACGACATCAACCAGTCGCTCTATTACAGTGACGAAATTGTTGCAATGCATGACGGAAAAATACTTTCGCAGGGTATTCCAAAAGAGATTATAACACCGAAACTTATCGAAGATGTTTACGGTGTTACCCTTGAAACAGGCGAGATTGACGGCAAGCCGTTTGTAATGCCCGTGTAAAAAGAAAGGTGGAAATGAAACTGAAACGAGTAACCGAGGATTATCTCAAGACAATTTATATTCTTTCATTAAAGGGAGAAGTTCACGCAACAAGATTAGCTGAAGAACTCGGTGTGTCAAAACCGACTGTTTCGGTTTCATTAAAATCACTCGAAAAGGACGGCTACATAATTCGTGACGAAAACAGGGTGATTTCCCTCACAAGGTCAGGCAAAAAGATTGCCAAAAGCGTTTACGAGCGTAATTGTGTGTTTTGTGAAATGCTTGAAAATCTCGGCGTAGATAAAACAACAGCTGCATCCGATGCCTGCAAACTTGAACATGTAGTAAGTCCCGAAAGTTTTAACGCTTTGCGAAAACTTGTCAAATATTCTCAAAACAAAAAATAACCCAAGGAGAGCAAACTTGAAACTCAAAAAAATCATTTTCATAATAATCGGTTGCGTATCTCTCGGAATAGGCTGTGTCGGAATAGTCCTCCCGATTTTGCCGACAGTACCGTTCTTTTTGCTGACAGTATTCTGCTTTGCAAATTCTTCCGAAAAATTACATAATTGGTTTGTGAACACAAAAATGTACAAAAAACACCTTGATTCATTTGTAAAGAAAAAGGGTATGACAGTAAAAACCAAGGTAACCATACTTTCATCTGTAACGGCAATTATGTTGTTAGGCTTCATCCTTATGATGCTAAAAGGGATTATTATCCCAAGTATAATACTTGCCCTGGTGTGGCTTTTTCACCTTATTTATTTCGTTTTCTTTGTCAAAACGATTTCAGAATAAAATCATTTTCATAAATTTCTATAGTGCTTATGGTGGATATGATAATTTTAGATGAAGCAAATTATCTATACAAATAAGCAGGGATATAGTGAAACTCATATTTTTGATAATAGTGGTTCAATTGTTTCTGTTCTCAATTCAGATGCTTATCAGCAGGTATCACTTTCTGTAACTCCTGAAAAAACAAATGAAGTTGTAAATTATATTGCATTTGCGTTTGTTTACGCTTATAATGAGAATGAAATGACGGTTGATAATGCGGAAGTAAACATTTCACCGCTAATTCAAAGCTCCGAAGATTCTAAGAATGAAACTTCTGAAAAAGAGGCTGTTGACGAAGAAGTCTTATCTGAAAGTATTGATAAGTCAAAGCCGTATATGCAGACAAGCTCTGAATATGACAACACAGGCAACTATGTAACTTCCGAAACAAATGAGCAGGGAAGTACAACAAAGTATTCTTATGATACAAACGGCAATCCGCTTTCATACCGTGACGGAATGAGCTTTGAATGGGAGAACGG
>ERZ827528.1384-NODE-1384-length-25267-cov-4.437252_pt1 | contig 25267 bp, 22 predicted proteins | sample MGYA00519768_ERZ827528 | MGnify/ENA primary metagenome ERZ827528 (study PRJEB31778, sample SAMEA3449343) | human gut metagenome | biome: human gut; feature: human-associated habitat; material: faeces | place: United Kingdom | collected 2010/2012 ...
AGAAAATGTATCATATGTAAAATTGCTTTATGCTGTATTTTGATGCGGAAATGTTAACTTCTATCCTCCGCCTCTACAGTCAAAAGTCTCTTTCCCAATATGCCCGTCCACTCGGCCATAGCCAGCATTTCGCCCGGCCGGCGCCGCCTATCTATATCCAATATCTATATAATATGCTAAATTACTTATTACGGTATTTTGATGCGTAAAGGCTTACATAATCCCCTCGCCCGCGCTTTCTCCTTAACTCCCGGCTCGGCTTAGCATAAAAAAACGGCGCCGCATAAACTATACGGAACCGTTTTACACATAAATCATATAACAAAATCAAGAAAAACTCAGCCGCCGTACCTCTTTAAGAACTGCTGCGTGCGCTCACTCTGCGGATTATATATTACCTGTTCAGCTATCCCCTCTTCTACTATAACTCCGCCGTCCATAAAAATAATCTTATCCGCGACATCCCGTGCAAAGCTCATCTCGTGCGTTACCACTACCATACTCATCCTGCGCGACGCCAAATCCCGGATAACAGCCAGTATTTCACCTGTTAATTCAGGATCCAGCGCGCTGGTAGGCTCGTCAAAGAGCATAAGCTGCGGATTGAGCGCCAAAGCGCGCGCTATAGATACCCGCTGCTGCTGCCCTCCCGAAAGCTCGCATGGATAATTATCTTTTTTATTTTCCAGCCCCATTTGAGAGAGCAGCTCAAGCGCTTTGCTCTCCGCCTCATCCTTATCCATGCCCAGCACCCGCACAGGGGCCTCGGTTATGTTGCGCAGTACGCTCATATGGGGAAAGAGATTAAAATTCTGAAAAACCATGCCCACGCTGCGCCTTATTTCCTCAAGCTGGGCGCGCGGGGCATATGAGCCGTCCCCCATTATCATATCTTTTCCGCATATGCTGATTTGGCCTGCATCTATCTTTTCAAGCTGGCTAATGCATCGCAGAATGGTGGATTTGCCCGACCCTGACGGCCCTATTACCGCCAAAGTCTCCCCCTGCTCCAGAACAAAGGACACTCCCTTTATGACCTCATGCTCTCCAAAGCTCTTATGCAGCCCGCTGACGTTCAAAATGTTCATATTCAGCCCTCCTTAACGGTAATAGGACAGCTTTTTCTCCGCATAGGAAAAGCCCAGCGTTACCAACAAGTTCAGTATGTAATAAAAAATGCCCGCTGCCAGCAAAGGTATTACGCTTCCCGTTGCCGACATCTGCTGCTTGGCTATGGTAAACATCTCCACCACGGCCACCACCTGCGCCAGCGACGTATCCTTAACCAGAGTTATAACCTCGTTAGCTGTTGCCGGCAGCACCCGCTTTATCGTTTGGGGCAGAATTATATGCGCAAAGGTTTGTTTTTTGGAAAAGCCCAGCACTGACGCGGCCTCATACTGCCCCCGGTCAATGGACTGTATGCCTCCCCTGAAAATTTCTCCAAAATATGCGGCATAATTTATGCCAAAGGCTATAAAGGCAGCCAGGTATCTGTCCATAGGTATTTTAAACAGCATGCTGGGCAGATAAAGCACAGCTATAAGCTGAAGCATCAGAGGCGTGCCCCGCATAATGGAAATATATGCGCCCAATATTTTTCTCAGCCATCCATGCTTGGACAGCCTGCCCAAAGCCACCAAAAAGCCCAGCGGTATGGAAATAACAAGGGTAACGGCAAAAATAAGCAGCGTATTGCTCAGACCTTCCAGCACCAGCATACAATATTTAGCAAGCTCTGAAAGCCAGTCTACAACGCCCGCCTCACAATTAGCAAGCTCCACAAGCCAAACCAATACACTCACCTCCCGCAAATTAATCAGAAAACGCACAGCGCCGGCCATTGGCCGGCGGCGCAGCTTCTATTATGACCTGTTTATTTTATTCCACTACAGTTAAATCCGAACCGAACCACTTCTCGGAAATCTCTTTGAGAGTGCCGTCCTCTTTCATCTCTTTAATGGCGTTCCAGACCTTATCCTTCAGCTCGGTATCCTCCTTGCGGAAACCAATAACGTAAAGGTCATCTCCCAGCGCTTCATCCAGAATACGGAAATCCTTACCCTGGCTCTTAATCATATACTGTACTGCCACTTCGTCCACCAGCACAGCGTCTACCAGTCCCAGCTCCAGCTCATTATAAGCCATTGCATAATCTGCATGCCCTACCTTTTCATACTGAATGCCGCTGGCGTCCAGAGCCTTTTCGCCCTCCGAGCCGTTCTGAACGGCAATCTTCTTGCCTGTAAGCTGGTCAACAGTCTGTATATCTGAATCAGTCTTAACGGCAAATACCATGCGGTTGTTCATATATGCGGGAGTAAGCAGCATGCTCGCTTCTCTCTCTTCATTAATGCTCATGCCGTTCCAAACGCAGTCAATGCTCTTATTATTCAATTCGCTGAGGTTCTGGTCCCAAATAATCTCCTTGCATTCCAGCGTCATGCCTATGCGCTCGCAGACCTCGCGCGCTACATCAATGTCAAAGCCCACTATTTCATTGTTCTCATCCTTAAAGCCCATGGGAGCAAAAGAAGCGTCCAATCCTAACACCAAAGTATTATCATCATCCTGGGCACAGCCCGAAAAGAGGAATATTCCGCACAGCATAACTGCGCAGAGGCAAACCGTCAAAAGCTTTTTCATAATAACTCTCCTTTAAAATATTAAGTAATTAAAATTTTATCACAATAACGTAATAAAGTCAATACGAGAGCTATTAAATAAACAAGCAATATGTTTTTGCACAGGCAATGCGTTACAGGCAGAAAAAAACAAACAAATACTTATATCAAAATACAGGAATAACAAGAATGGAATAATAGGCATATGCTGGATATGGCTGCGGCAGTGCCCATGGGCTGGATGCACCGAAGCATCGGCTTGGCGGTTGCCAAAGGTTGCGGAGAGAATACAGGGGAGGGGGAGGAGAAAGGGTATGTTAAGTAAGCATCTCCCCCTCAAAATACCGCAAAAGCATTTATTCAGCGCTTACGTTTTTCGTTTTGCCGGCCCTCCAGCCTCGCTTTGATTGCGCACCCCATATAATAAACCGCAGCAGCGCGCAAAAGCCAGTATCCCGCCTCTGCTAAGCCGGAGTTTTGTACAGACCAACCAAACCATGAAATACCCAGCACACACGCCACATCGCGCATGTACAATCGGCCTGTCCTGCGGGTTCTGCTGTTTACTGCCGATGAGCTGAAAAATTCCTTATTGTCGGTTGTCCTATATCCTCCCCCAATTCACGCCCGATATATCCCCCTGTCCATTTTTGCATTCCTGCCCGATGTGTCTGCACTTAATCCGCAAATTACCCGTTAAGATACTTGTACCTATTACCCCGTCTCCGGACATCTCTTGCAGAGCAGCTTGTCTCCTGTTCTCTTCAATTATCCCATAAAACCTGGCATTACCCCTTAGGCTGCATTCCTATCAATATATACGCGGAACATCTCCCTGCCTTTATGAGCTTTATCTTCTTCCGGCATCTCGGCGTCCCGAAAAATTTGCCTATCTCCGCTCGCTTTGCTATATTAACACACCTTAAGCCGGTATTGTGGTACTAATGCCATAGTGATTTGAATCACGCATTTCCCCATAGAGATATGACATATAAAATTGATTTTCCCATTTTGATAAATCCATGGGGCTGATTTATTCGGCTCACTATAAACAATGTGTTATGATGCCTGCAATTCTATTTTATTTGCGATAAACTATTTGCCTCCTTCACTGAAATATCCCCTTTGCTCTTTCGCGCAGTTGGCAGACCGCATCCCCATTTTTGCAATGAACGTTTTGCTATCTTATCGCCTAAGGCTTTCCTGAACCGCCCGTCAGTGAACTGTTCCGGAATAGACAGAAAAAAGCCCCGAAAAATCACATTTCCGGGGCCTTTTAAAAACTATAATACTTTTATGCGCCAAAAGCCGCCAAAAAGGTGCGGCAATATCAGAATCAGTCGGCGCTGAAGGGCAGCAGAGCAACCTGGCGGGCGCGCTTAACCGCAATGGCCAGCTCGCGCTGGTGCTTAGCGCAGGTACCCGTCATACGGCGGGGCATTATCTTGCCGCGCTCAGATACAAAGCGGCGCAGGCGCGCAACGTCCTTATAATCTATGCTCTCAACCTTATCCACGCAGAACTGGCAGGCCTTTCTTCTGGGCCGACGCGCCCCGCGGGGCTTTTTAACATCCTTTTCGGACATAATTCCTTACCTCCTTTTAAACTGTTAAAACGGCAGCTCGTCCTCATCAATAGGCTGAATGCCCTCGGTATAGCTGCCTGAGGGGGCGTCAAAGCTGTTGGCAGGATGGGCCTCCGGCGGCATATAGGGCGCCGAGCTGCCTCCTCCGGCCGGGGTCAAAAATTCCACATCGTCCGCCACTACTTCGGTGACGTATCTCTTAGAGCCGTCCTGCGCGTCATAGCTGCGGGTCTGAATGCTGCCTATTACCGCAACCTTTCTGCCCTTGGCCAGATATCTTGCACAGTTATCCGCCAGCCCGCGCCAGGTAACAATAGGAATAAAATCGGCGTCTCTCTGCCCCTGCGCCTGAGCATCCCGGCTTACGCGCCTGTTTACCGCAACGGTAAAGGTGCATACCGATATGCCTGAGGCCGTCGCTCTAAGCTCAGGGTCCCTGGTAAGATTACCCACTAAAATGGCTTTGTTCATACACCCTCATTCCTTTCAAAATCAGCTTTCTTTTCTAACTATGATATAACGCATGATATTCTCGTTAATCTTGAAGTTGCGCTCAAGCTCTGCGGGCAGAGCGGGCTGCGCTTCAAAGTTTACAAGAACGTAATAGCCTTCGGAAATGTAATTGATAGGATATGCCAGCTTGCGCATTCCCATTTCCTCGACTGATTCAACCGCCCCCTGAGCCGTGATTATATCGGAGAACTTTTCAATAAGCGCCTTGCGCGCCTCCTCCTCCACGGTGGGCTTGATGATATACAGCGTCTCGTACTTATTCATTAAGCTTTCACCTCCCTTTTGGTCTATGGCCGCCTGTATTTTATCAAGCGGCAAGGAATATCGGCAAATTATTATAACATGTCCGCATTTTATTTGCAAATGGTTTTTACTTGACAATACAATCAGAGTACGATGCGCCTAGAATTTGTGAATTGTTGGGTTTTGCCGTGTTGTCGTCCTTGAAATACGCCCGGTATTTCCGCGTCCTGCCGCCTTGCAAAACCGGAAAATTCCTTTTTCTCTGCGGTCGGAGATTTTTACTTTCAATGCCAGTTGAAGGCCGCGCGGCGCGCGGTTGAAAACATACCGGGCGTATTTTAAAGACCGTACAGCAAAGCGGACGCGGCGGGCATGAAAGCAAAAACGCACTGTGCTCTGATTGTATTGTCTAGGGGGAGCGGAGGATAAGACTGATTGAGCCGGTAAATGAGTTTCATTTTGAATCCGGCCGGTTGATTAATAATTAAAATTGGATTTATTTTATATTATTTTTTGATTGGAGAAATGATTCATGAAACAGTTAGCAGTAATTCTTTTAGCGGTCGTCATGCTTTTTACAGTAACGGCTTGTAACGGCGATCCCGCTTCCAGTGCAACCATCCCTTTAAACAGCCAGACGGTCAGTTCTTCGGCAGGCGGGTCGGCTTCTGTTCTCGCCCCGACAAGTACGCCTACGCCTGTTCCAACGGCAACAGAAGATATAAGAATTACAATAGAAGGAGCAAAATATTATCCCATAGAGATTTCTGCCCAGCTTTTAAGCACGCTTGACCAGAGCCAGGGAGTTGCGCCGGGCGAAAGCTCCGAGACAGTTTCGGAGATTAAAACTCATCTTTATGATTCGGCCGAACTGGAATTTGTAGCGCATACTCAAATGCGGCCGGAGGTTGCAGAGCTTTTTGACGGGCACCTTGAAACGCTTGTTTCCACTCTTTATTCCTTCTGCGAATTGGAGAAGGAGCCGGTGCTGGATGAATTAACCCTCTATCTTCTGGAGGCCTTGCCCTCCCTTCCTGAAGAAATGCAGCAGGATGTTTACTGCGTATATAAATACCGCATGATTGAGGCGGGCATTGACGGCTCCCTCCTGCGCAGCGGCGAGAGCCTGGGATTGTATTATATGGCTCAGACGGATGAGGACTGGGAGGATTATCCCTTTCCCAATCCTGACAGCCCCAATGAAGTGGATGACACAATTTACGACCGTGCCTGCGGCGTAATGTCCATGACTATGGTGCTCTCTCATTATCTGCATAGGGAAGTGGACCCGACCGATCTTATAGATTATGTTCTGGAAAATGATTACCGGATTACCGCTTCGGGCGTGGACGATACCTTTATGGCGGTAGCGGCTGAGCTTTACGGCATACCTGAGCCCGAAATATATTATGATGATCCGCAGGACGGCCAGATGGCGCTTGACTGGGAGTATATAAGGGATGCTGTAGTCAATAATAACGCTATAGCCATTACGCATCAGACAAGGGGAAATTTCACTCCTGCGCAGCATTACATGGTGCTGACAGATTATGTGGATATAGACGGGACGGGCTATTTCTTAGTATCTGACCCCTTCCAGTCACGCAGGCGCTACGACGAATGGGGCACCTCGGCAATGGCGGATCCGGAGCTGGGTGAAATAGGGGTAGTTTATTCCACGCTTGATTTACTTGCTCAAAATTGCTCGGCGGTAATATTGTTTGACGCAGATCCGGACGTTTGGGAGCTTGTATGCGCTTCAAGCGGGCCTGTGGTATTGGAGTAAGGAAGAGATATGGCATACGGTAGGGAGAGCTTGAATGCGCCAGGGCAGTATAGCCGCACGGCAGGAATAACCTTTACTTCCAATCAGCTTAAGCTGATTGCGATTATTGCTATGGTTTTTGACCATTGCATGATAGTGTTTATGCCTCATGAATATGCGGCTTATCAATTCCTGCGTATGCCCGGCAAGCTTACCGCTCCCATAATGTGCTATCTTATAGCCGAAGGCTATTATCATACTTCTAACTTAAAAAAGTATATGGCGCGGCTTTTTGTCATGGCATTGATCTCGCATTTCCCATTTGCCCTCTGCCTTGAATATGATATCTTTAGATTTTGGGAAGCGACTGATGTATTATGGTCCCTGCTCTGCGGATTGATTGCGCTCACTGTATACCATAAAAATCTTCCTGTAATAGTCAAAAGCGGCCTGATTGGATTGTGTTGCCTGCTTGCCTATTCGGCTGACTGGAATTATATAGCTGTGCTCATGGTACTCTTCTTTGGCATATTCCATGAGGAAAAAAACAAACAGACTTTGGCGCATATAGGAATTTCCGCTCTTTATATGCTTCAGGCGGTTTATTACGCTTCGCCCATTCTCTCCAGAGTGGGCATTCTGTTTTCCATACCCCTGCTGCGGCGCTATAACGGCCAAAGAGGGAGGAAGAGCAAGCTTATACAATGGGGGTTTTATTGGTTTTATCCCGTGCACCTTTTGATAATCTATTTTATAAAGCAGCTTATAGAACGTGCGTAAAAAATACTGGCATGATAATATATGAATATAAAAACTCCGGGCTGAAGTCAGGCCCGGAGTTTTTTTTAATTTCAGGTATTGACATAGCTGATATGGTATGTTAAAATAAATGTGGAATTGATTCCCAGGGCACTTGATTTAACGCATGTCAACTAAATAATTCGGAGAGAATAGAATACTTTTCAGCTTTAACCACTTAGGATACAAATCAATACGCAAAAATAAAATATAATAATATACAGGGGGAAAAAGTATGTTAAAGAAACTGACGGTAATGGCACTGGCGCTCATAATAGCTCTGGCTTCTGTTTGCCTGCCCTCATTTGCGGATTCGGGGGCGGACATTTCTGCGGCGGTGCAGAGCGGGGATGCGCCCGGCGAAAGTGCGGCCCAGGCGGAGCCGGGAGGGGCGGAGGCCGGGCCTGGTGCTTCAGCAGGAGCCGATGGGGAAGAGGCAGTACTCTATGACGACGCTGAAACGGCGCTGAGCATTATGAACGAACTGCCTGCAACCATAACAGCTACACAGGCAGTGCAGGCGGGACATGTTATGCGGCTTAAGGCGGAGGAGCCAGATTTAAATACGGTTGTATTTAAGAACGGGGACGGCACGAGGACGGCCTATCAGTATGCGGTGCCCGTAAAGTATGTGGAGAATGGAGAGATAAAGGATAAGAGCAGTAGGCTGGTTGAGACTGATAAAGGGGGGTATGCCTATGAGAATGAGGCGAACGAGGTAAAGACATATTTTCCCCAGGGGCTGGGCGAAAAGGGAGCACGGCTGGAATACGGTGGATATGCGCTGGAGCTGACGCCGGTAACTGCGGAGACGCTGGGAGTATACAGCGCGGGTTCAAGCCTGGCTGCCGGGGGAAGCGTGCTTAGGAATGTGACCGAAGCAGCGGACGGTATGAATTATGCCGGAGCGCTGGGCGAGGGGATAAGCTTAAGGTACACGCCCACCCTGACAGGGCTGAAGGAGGATATAATCCTGGACAGCTATACTGGCAGGAGCAGCTTCAGCTTCAGATTAAGGACAGAAGGACTGGAACTATGTGAGATAAGCGGGAACTGGTACCTGAGCGACCCCGAAAGCGGGGAAATAGTGGTAGAGCTGGGCGAGATATATATACACGACAGCTATACTGGCAATGTGGCGGAGGGCGAGCAGAGCGCGCACGAAACTTACGGCTGCATAACCGCGGAGACAATAGAAGAAGGGGAAGAGTATATCCTGAGTGTACACGCGCCCGCAGAATACCTGAGCGCGCCGGGGACGGTGTACCCGGTGTACATAGACCCTACGTTTAACGTAGTAAATACCTACATACAGGATACGCACATCTCCTCCGGGTATCCGAGCAGGAACTACAACACTGCCAGCCTGCTGAATCTGGGCTACGGTTCCAGCTCCAAGAGTACGCGGATACTGGCAAAAGTGACCTCATTAAACGGCGGCGAGCTGCGGCCGGGCTGGCCAATAGGGACATTTCCCGATATCACCAGCGCGACTTACCATATGTACTGTACGTCCAGCTATACCAGCAATCCGTATGTGGACGTATACCGTGTAAAAAACAGCTGGAGCAATACGGGAGCGACCTGGAGCAATGCATCAAGCAGTACTCTTTCAGGCGCAACCCTTGTATCCAGCACGCGGGTAGGCAATAAGGGCTGGTATGAATTTGATGTAACAGACGCATATGTAAAGTGGTGGCAGATGCTAAGGCATAACGGGTTGCTGTTCAAGATGCGCGTAGAGAGCGCAACCGAGAACTACTGGCGCCAGTTTGCGTCGGCGACCTATTCAGATTCGAGCAAGCTGCCCTATGTAAAGGTAATATATGACGAGCCGGTAAGCATAGAAATCAATCCTGAGGCCATGCGGCTGTATGTAGGGGAGACCTACCGGCCGACAATCAGCGCGGAGCCTGCGGGGGCTGTGCTGGGGACGGCCTACTGGTCAAGCAGCAATACAAACGTGGTAACGGTGAACAATACTACCGGGTCGATAACAGCTGTATCCTCCGGGACGGCTACGGTAACGGTAGTAATAAATACAGGGGCCGCAACGGCAACAGGCACATGCTCGGTCACGGTATTTTCGGGAACTCAGCCTGTGGTTATGGGAGAGACATACCATATATTCAACGCGAACAGCACAAAGCCAATCAGTCCGAGGGAAGGTAATGTGGTGGACGGCGGGCAGGTGGCGCAGGAAAATTATCGTCCTTCGAGCGCGTCCTATCAGAAATGGAAGGTGATACGGCTGTCCAACGGGTATTATGTAATACGGTCGGCGCAGAATACCGATATGGCTTTGAGCGGATCGGGCAGCAGTTTAAAGCTGAGCGATATCGGGCCAAGCAATAACTACAACGATGTGCCCACACATGCGCAGTGGACGCTGTCAGGGAGCGGGGAGGTAACTATAACGACGCGGAGCACCGGGAAGCGTATATGCATAGAGGGGGACGTGGTCTGGAGCGGAGAAAATATACTGGTAGGGAACAGCGAAGGGAGCAAGTCGGTTGGGTTCAGGTTCATAAAGCCATCGCAGTATGTGCCTACAACGGGAGTGACGTTAAAGGAGGTATATCTGCTCAAGAACGGGAGCTATATCTGCATGCCGCAGATAACGCCGAGCAACGCCACCTTTAAGAGCGTAATCTGGTCGTGGGAGAGCCGCGGGAGCACGACGGACACTGGAATAACCATGACCAATTACGACTGGGGCACCAGCACAGCGTCATATACTGGAACGGTGGTAGTGGGCTTAAAGGAAGGAACCTACTGGCTGAGAGCCTACTGCTCGGATACAAATTACAATGATACGAAGGATGTAAACGTACACTTCTTGGAATCAGGCCTGTATTACTTCAAGAACAGGGAGAGCAATAAATATATGTCTGTTGAAGGGCATTCACAGGCGGACGGCGCGCAGATAATACAGGAGAGTTTTAAGGGGGAGGTATGGCAGGAATTTTATTTAAGCCGGGATTTTCTGACAGGGTATATAACGATAAAGAACAGGCACAGCGGGAAATATCTGAGCGTGCTGAATAATTCCGGGGAGCATGATACGGATATCAAGCAGGATTCACTGCCTACTGCCGGTAATATATCCTCAGCGGAAACCGGGCAGCAGTTTAAAATAGAGCGCATAAGCGGGGAGGATACAATAAAGATAATACCGCGGACAGGAGAAGGCTATACGCCCCAGAGGGTGGTCTGCGTAGCTAATTATCCATTAAATTTCAATTTTGATGGGGTGCATGTTCAGCAGCGGGATTTCGGCGCTAACGACGGATATTACCGGGATGAGTGGTATGCTGTAAAATTGAGCCAGAATGATGAATTTATAATCAACATACAAAAGCTTCATAATATTGCCAGGGAATATTCTCCGTTAGATGAATGGCGAGCTCTTGAACTGACGCTGCAGTTTATACGAAGATATAGATATAGTAATGATTTAAAATGGGAATTAGCGGCAGGGACCATTGATGAAGCTTTTGTTGAGCATGTACATGAAACAGATGAAAATTTATATCAATATTTTGCTGCGTATGATGATGAGAAGACTAAAAAGCAACTTCCATTTTATTATACGGCGCCCAACGGGGACGAAATAGATATCCCGCATTTTGCAGCTACATATAATGTATTGCAATATGATACATCAGGCACTGCCCTTTTAGGTTTGGCTGAAGATTTAATAGATGATTTAGGCGGCTGGGCGGGGGATTTGCGAAGCATGATACCATATGTATTATATAATGTTAATTATTCCAATGACTATAATGTAGTATATAATGAAGCGAAGAAACAAATCGGAGCGGATGAAAGCGTATCCCTATTTGGCATACAGGATATATTGGCGGATACTGATGCATTTAACATATATTTCCCCACTCGAGTTGGAATTACTGATAGTATAGGGGCATTACTTATAGATTATTATTATCTTGGTGGCTATTTAACGAGGTTTTCTGATTTTACATTACATAGAACCCGTGATGAGATATATAATTCCAGTAGGGGAATGATGACCAATGTAGTTGTCGGAACGGTATGGCCGATAGAAAAGGTAATTAAGGAAGAAGGAGAGTATAAAAATACAGGAGAAACATTAACAGTTACAGATACGCAGATAAATGCTATATGCGCTGCTTTTGCAGATTACATATGGGGTAAGATCGAGTCGGAATGAAGCGACTAAAGTGTTAATTTATCTGTAATCTTTAAATATAAGGAGATTTTTTGTGAGAAGAAAAAATGATATAATATTATATATTTTAATATTTATAATGTTCCTTATTTTAATATTTTTGTTTTTTTATAGAATACGTTTGTCTAATAAACCGTATGTAGTTGCGAAGAGTGTTACAACGCCATTTGGGGATGGATTTTATATTGAGTATACAAGAGTTACTGTTGGCCTTCAGCCTACCGAAGTTAGTTTTCGGGTTTTATATAATGATGAATCAATTATACGGTTAAGGAATGAAGGTACAAATTTTTATGAAACAGATGTGGATGAAACACGGATGCATATAGTGGTCAATATGGCAGCAGAAGGGGAAGCAAGAGCGTATGAGTTTAATTGGGGGATTCTGTATACTGTGGATGACGGTAAAAGCTTTAAGGGAGCGCCTATGATTTCATATATGGAATATTATACAGGGAATGAGGAATTTGCCGAGGTTTACAGCATGCTGTATGAACAGCCCTTTTATGACGAGCGGTTTAAGGAGCATCTGGATATGGATAAGCGGGAGCTGCCTGATAGTGAGACAGCGGAGTATATAGTGAGTGAGAGCGAAAACAGAGAACTGGCTATAAGCGAGATTGAGTCGATGGTGGGCAAGGCGCAGAGAGTAAGCCGAGTGGAGACGTTTGGGGAGAATGAGAAGGTTAGGTATGCCCGCATGGAATATGATCTATCAGACGGGCGGGTTTTACGAATACGCTATTTTAATAAAGGGGATGGAGAGAATTTAGAACTGTATGTGTCGAGCGCACATATCCGCGAGGTATATAATCCGGAAGAGGACCAAAGCCCGGAAGCGACTCCCACTCAGCCTGCCCCTTCCTCTCCTTCTCCCAGCGCCGCTGCGGCATAAATAAAGCTGCTTAATGGGCCGCGCAAGCGGCCCTTTTTTGCAGTATTGACTTTGTGTTTTGGGCATGATAAAATTATTTTGCAATAGTAATTAACAGTAAAAGATATTTTCCGAATAATATATTGATACTTTTATAGTGATTAGGCGAACTGAATTTTTTAAAGTCCTGCATACTTTAGGGGTAATTATAAAAATGAGAAAACATATTTTATTTATCACTTTAGTTATTTTAATTATGAATTGCGGAATAATGGCATGGGCGGATTCGAGTTCTGAATTATCTGAATGCATCTCATATGAAATTGAACCGAACAGAAGCAATTTACCTGGGTATTATGAGGCCAGTAAATTAAAGGCAGGAATGACTTTAGCTGAGGCTGTGGATATAATGGGCAATCCTCAGGGCACTTATTCGGGCATAAGCTGCTTAATATATAATTTGCAGAACGGGCAGACGCTTAAGTTGTATTATTATATGGATGAAAATAGAGAACAATATGTCTGCGATGTAAAAATAACCGGCTGGCCATACAGGCTGATAACAGCGATATTTGCGGCAGCTGCTATTATACTGGCCGTTGTTATTGCTTCAGTTAAAAGCCAAAAACATAAAATGCATAGTGAGTTTGATAAAAAACGTATTATTTAGGGTTTGCAGGCAGGTACGAATCACACCAGAGAGAAATAATGCAAATATGCTCATAAGAACATCTATGCGGCGCAGAGCAGATACAAAGAGGCTGACTTTTGTATATGATGAACAGGCGGAATGCCTTGAAATATATCCCTTTAAGAGGATTTAGAGGATAAATATAAGGGGATGCTTAAGACAAGCTGAGTATTAAGCTGGATGTGCTTTGCTTGTATTGTATCTAAATGATTCTTTCAATACAGATGGGGGCAAGATTATGAAAAAGGCAAAGACGATAGCTGCCGGCATTGCGATAGCTGCAATAATCTTTTTAGTTGTTTATATTATTATGCCTCTGGCACTGACTTTTGCAGCAGGACTTTATATCCGCTTAACCTCCACGGTCTATACTGAAATCATCACCGTATACGGCGACAGGTTTACTTTGCGCAAGCATGAGTGGGGATTGCCCGATGTCAATACACAGTTTGATTTTATATATAATGAGGAAACATTATTCAGCGCTTTAATCAGCACTGACTTTCCGTCTTATTATTATGATTCTGAAATTGAAGATACATGGGATGAGATAGTAAACAGCTATTCTAAAGGCCAGATTCGGATATATGAACTGGGCTGGGGCATTGCTTATACTCAGGACGGAGGCGCGAGCTTTAAGGGCGTGCCGCGGGATGAATATACTGACCGTTACCGTGCGGATGAAGAATTTATCAAGATTTATGAAATGCTGTATTGCGAACCGTTCTATGAAAAACGAGTGGCGGAACACCTTGATATGGATAAACCGGAGCTGCCCGACAGTCAAATGACAGATAAAATGGATGTTCATATACATATAAACAGTGTAGAAGAACTTTTGGGGAAGGCGCAGATGGCGGCTAATTTGGAAACAGACAAGACAACAGGCCGGATAACCTATTTTACTCTGGAATATGAGCTGGCCGATGGCCAAATATTAGTAGTAGAGTACAGAAATGAAGATTGGGAGGAACCGCCCGGTTTTTATGTGTCCTCTTTCAGTGTCCGCAGCCCGTATTATCTTAATAAAGAATAAAGCGCGGCGCAGGGGCGCCCGGAAGCTTATGCAAATCTTTTTAATTGCTATAAGGCCGGCCGGTTTGCTTTACGGCGGGATTTTCAACAAACGGACGCCTGCGCTTCAGAAAATAATGGACGGCCGCTTGAAAAAATAAGTTTAAGTCAAATATCAAACTGAGGCAAAGTCCGTAGCAGGAATATTGCGCCTGTCATTTTCCCAAAGGCGCGCTGGGGCAGGGAAAGGAAGGATCTGCATTCATGGTGTGATTGCCGGCGCAGGCTTAATAAAGCTTTATAATCCGACCGTTATTTCAATATCCGAAACGGCATTGCCTTGCCTGAGAAAGGCGGCAGAAGCTCAAAAAGCGGATTCGCAGGCTCTGGCGGCGGAAATATGTATAATATATAATAGCCGGGCTTTCAGCTGGGACAAGAAAAGGTCACGAAAAGGAGGGTTTATTAAAGAAGCGGCTCCCGGTTTTTTTTATTAACAGAAATTGACCCTTTCAGAAACCGAAGGTTTCATAATGGGTTCCATGCTAAAATTGGTCCAAACATCTGACAGACGGCAGTTTTTTATCGGCAATCAAATAAATGATATCCCTCTGGCTAGATATGATATACAGCCTTCGCCGTATTATTATATTTCCACTTCGTGAAAATATGATAATAATACCCGTTTCTTCATATGCCATAGACATAATCAATGCTCACAAAGCGACAGCATACCATAGACACACCCGTTCGGACAAGGAGCGGATATAATTTGGGGCGCCCTTCCATAAGGAAGGGCGCCCCAAGCGGAAGCTGAGACAACTTACCTTCCGCCTGATGGAACAGTTTTTAATCTGCGCTTTAATTTCCCTAATGCCGGCATACGCGCTTTAGGCGGGCCGTTATTCTCTAAAGTCGGCGTTCCAGTCGAAAATAATGCCGGTGGCTGAATCCATTTCAAATTCGTACTTTATATTGTCATAAAATAGTTCTCCCTCATAGCGGCCGCGTCCGTCTCCGCTGGCTTGCCATAGATGAACGTCATTTTCAGAAGAACCGGGTACTTTCTCCGCTATAATTCGCTTTGCTTGGGCTATTGAAACCGAGGAGCCGCCCAGCCGGTTCAGCCATTCCTCGTCCACCTCGTAATCAGCGCCTATAATTTTCCCGCCTGAAACGGCAATTTCAAAATCATAGTCCCCGTATTGAGTTTCAAATTCAATTTGATAAATTGGTATATCGTTTTCCCTGTCCCGCTGGATTTTTATATTATATGCGTCCTCCCTGGGCACGCCGGCATTTTCAAGAGCTATATCAAAAGCTGTTTCGCTGCTGATTTCGCCGTTTTCATTTTGCTCGCCCATGCTGGAGGAAGAAGGAATTGAGCCGGACGAAGCGGTAAGGGCGGGCGTATTGGTCGCGGTATTTAACGGTTGGGTTTGAGCCGACTGCGGCAGGGATGAAGAATTAGACGGCTGCCCGGCAGTTTGTCCCAGGCCGAAGGAATATGCCGGAGTATTTTCCTTGGGCGCCTCCTGAGAGGGACTGCCGTCATTTGTTCCGACGCAGCCTGCCATAAGACAGAATACGGCCGTTACTGCAATTATGAGGAAAGTGCGCTTCATTTTTCTTCTCCCTTATTTTCATGCTGTTTTTTCCATTCCTTTATCTGCTCCAAGCGGGTCTTGAATTTACTTTCCAGCCCCTGCTCGGTAGGCTGGTAATATTCCCGGCCCAGCAGGGAATCGGGCAGGCACTGCATGTTTGTCAGTTTATCCTGGGTATCGTGGGCATATTGATAACCTTTGCCGTAATTTAGCTCCTTCATCAATTTTGTAGGGGCGTTGCGTATTACCAGGGGCACGGGCTCGGCCAGCTGTGAAAGGGCGTCTTTCTTGGCCAGGATATAGGCTACGTCCATTGAATTGGATTTGGGAGCCAGAGACATATACACAACCGCCTGGGTTAAATTAACTGAGCATTCAGGCATGCCGATAAAATGGCAGGCCTGATAGGCGGCGACGGCTATTTCCAATGCGCGCGGGTCGGCCAGGCCCACGTCCTCGCTGGCAAACCGAACTACCCGCCGCGCCACATAAAGCGGGTCTTCGCCCGCCTCCAGCATGCGGGCCAGCCAGTAGACCGCTGCGTCCGGGTCGGAATTGCGCATGGATTTATGCAGCGCTGAAATGAGGTTATAATGCTCTTCGCCTTTTTTATCGTACAGCAAAGATTTTTTTGAGGTGCACTGCTCCAGCGTTTCACTGGTAACAGTTACGCTGTCCCCGTCTGTTTCTCCGTTAAGGATGAGCATTTCCAGGGTGGAAAGCGCGCTTCGGGCGTCCCCGTTGGCAAAAACGGCGACGGTCTCCAGCATTTCAGGCTGAATATTTATATTCTGCTTGCCGAAGCCGCGCGGATCGGACAGCGCGCGGGAAAGCAATTTGACAATATCCTCAGTCTTAAGGGATTGGAGCACAAAAACTTTGCAGCGGGAAAGCAGAGCGCCGTTGACCTCAAAGGAGGGGTTTTCGGTAGTCGCGCCGATCAGGATTATGCTTCCCTTTTCCACAAAGGGCAAAAAAGCGTCCTGCTGCGCCTTGTTAAAGCGGTGTATCTCATCTACGAAAACAATGGTGCGCTCGCCGAAAAGCCGGTTTTCCTCCGCCTGCTGCATAACGGCGCGTATTTCCTTTATGCCGCTGGTAACGGCGGAAAAATCGATGAATTGAGCCTTAGTCTGGCTGGCGATTACACGGGCCAAAGTAGTTTTGCCTACGCCCGGCGGCCCCCAGAAAATCATGGAGGATATGCTGTCGTTCTCAATCAGGCGGCGCAGTATCTTTCCCTTGCCTAAAAGGTGTTCCTGGCCGACTATTTCGTCCAGCGTCTGCGGGCGCAGCCTCTCTGCCAGCGGCGCGGCGGCGTCATTTTGGTCAAACAGCGTCTGCTGTTTCATATTTTTTCCTCCTGTGGGTTTTCAGAGTTTTCCAAACCGGCAAATTAAGGCGCGTCCAGCCGCCTGATGGTTTAAGCGCAGCTTTGCTCCTTATTGACTTTGCCGTATATAAATATTATACTATAACAGTAAGAAAAAGCAAGCGGAGCCGGGGGGAGCACAGCCTGTTTTTTATGGCTTTCAGGGTTTTAAATGCACGTTTTTTGGAGTATCTGCAAAGCAAATTAGTGTCTGGGCACTGGAGGATAAAAATGAAGAATACAAAAAAGAGAGGCATTTCCTACAGGGAGGATGTGCTTAAATATGCCGCCGTGCAGTACGGAACCCAAGCGGAATATCCCTGGGCTTCGTCAGCGGATTCTGCGGTGCTGCGCCATAAGGATAACAAAAAATGGTACGGGGTTATTATGAATGTAAAAAGAGAAACCCTTGGAATAGGGAGCGGGGGGAAAATTGATATTCTCAATGTAAAATTTGATTCCCTGCTGGCCGGGCCTATTTTGGATGAGAAGGGAATACTGCCTGCCTACCATATGAATAAGAGCACCTGGATAAGCGTGCTTTTGGACGGCTCTGTAGATCTGGACAAAATTACTTTCCTGCTTGATTTAAGCTTTATGCTTACTCAGGACAAAAAGCAGCGCTCAGCGGGCCGGGAATGGATAGTACCGGCCAATCCCAAATACTATGACGTCAAAAAAGCCTTTGAGCAGGATGAAATAATTTTATGGAAGCAGAGCAGCAATATAGCCGTGGGGGATACGGTTTATGTGTACGTTGCGGCGCCCGATTCTTCCATTTTATATAAATGCGAGGCAGTGGAAACTGATATACCCTGCAATTTTGATAACGGTCAGGTGCGCATGAAAAAAATGATGAGAATAAAACGGGAGCATATCTTTAACAAAGGACAGCTTGGTCTGGAGGTTCTGAAAAAGCATGGGGTGTGTTGGGTGCGCGGCCCCAGGCGGGTGCCCTTCAGCCTAAGCCGGGAGATAGAAGATATTTGCGGCAAAAAGGAGCCGTAGTGCGGTGCTTATTTTTCTCTGGGCATTGAGCCGGCACAAAATTATAAAGCTATGTGACTTTATCACAGAACAAAGCAGGGCAAAATGGTATAATTAATCTGAATTACGAGGCTGGTCAAAAAAGGCTTTTGCGGTTTCAGCTCGGCGCGGGCGAGGCAAAAACGCCCGGCGGATTTAAAGAGAGGCTTTTAGGCTTAAAATAAGCTGTGCCGCAAAATATCCGCGCTTTATTTTTTATATGCAGCAGGTCTTGGAATTTTCCGAGGCGGTTTTAAGGCTTTTGCAGAGTATTTTTAATTGGTTCTGCGTTATACCACAACAGCGTTGTGTGTAAGGAGACATTTATCACGGCGTGTTTTTTGCGTTCGCGGCGTGCATTTTCATCCTGGTTGCAAGCGTGCGTATTTGGGAGCGCTTCTTTGCCGGGTCGTAAGGGCGGCTTCTAAAGTTCTTAGAGCGTCCTTAATTTGCCAAGGCATTAAGCCGGTTTTTATCTAATATTTTTATGCCTCCGCGCGATACCTGCACAATACCCTCACTTGAAAAATATTTCAGCATTCGGGAGACCACTTCGCGCGCCGAGCCCATATATCTGGCTATCTGCTCATGCGTTAATTGAATGATGTCCTGGCCTGTCCGGGCTGTTTCGCCTGATAAAAATATGGCCAGCCGTTTGTCCATGCTCATAAAAAGTATCTGCTGCATGACCCACATAACATCTGAAAAGCGGCGCACTGCGGTTTCCAGCGCAAAGATTTTTATATAGGGGCTGCGTTCGGAAATCTGCGCAAATGCCGGCCCGCTTATTACATAGCATTGGCTGTCCTCCTGGGCGTCGGCCAACACTTCAAAGGTAACTGCCTGCAATACGCAGGAGGCGGTCAGCATGCAGATATCTCCCGGATAGAGACGGTAAAGGGTGATATCCCTGCCTGAATCGGACAGCATGTAAATGCGTATGCACCCGCTTTTTACCAGGATAACGCCTGAGCATTCTTCTCCGTTATGCAGGTGCGTTCCCTTGGGATAGGCTGCGGCGGAAGAATGCCTGACAATATAATCCTGGTCGGCTGAAGAGATTTTGTCCCAAAAGGGGAAAAACTCTTTAAATACAGGCTCGAAAATGTTTTTTTGCATATATAATAAACTCCTTTGAAAGAGAGGTAATTTTATGAAAACTTTAATAATCGGCGGCGTAGCGGGAGGCGCTTCGGCGGCGGCAAGGCTGCGCAGGCTTAGGGAGAAGGATGAAATAGTCATGCTGGAGCGGGGGGAATACGTTTCCTTCGCCAACTGCGGGCTGCCCTATTTTATCGGCGGCGTTATAACCGACAAGTCAAAGCTGACTTTACAGACCCCCGAAAGTTTTAAGGCGAGGTTTAATATAGATGTCCGCGTGCAGAGCGAGGCGGTTAAGATTGACCCGGCGCAAAAAACAGTTGCGGTCAAAGACCTTAAAACGGGTGAAATATATAACGAAAGCTATGACAATTTGATTTTATCACCCGGAGCAGAGCCGGTCAAGCCTAATATTGAAGGGGCGGACGCTTCTTTTGTATTTACTTTGCGCAATATCCCCGATACCCTGAAAATAAAGGATTTTATAAATGAAAAGCAGCCCAGGGACGCAGTGGTGGTGGGCGGCGGATATATCGGCCTTGAAATGGCGGAAAATCTTAAAGAGGCCGGTTTAAATGTGACGGTAGCGGAGCTTTCGGAACATTTGATACCTTCTCTGGATTTTGATATGGCTGCTGATGTGCACCGGTATTTAAAGTCAAAGGGTATAAATTTGCTTTTGAATAACGGCGTTAAGGCCATAAAGGACGGCAGGGTGGTTCTGAATAGGGGAGAGGTAAAAGCAGATATGGTTATAATGTCTGCCGGAGTCAAGCCCGAAACCCGTCTGGCACGCGAATGCGGTATCCCTTTGAATGGACGGGACAGTATAATAGTGGACAGCCATATGCGCACAGGGGTTCCTGATATATATGCAGTGGGAGACGCTGTGGAGGTGCATGATTTTATAACCGGCCAGCCTGTCTTTGTACCCTTAGCCGGCCCAGCTAATAAGCAGGGGCGGATAGCGGCTGATAATATCGCGGGCATACCTTCTGAATATACGGGTACCCAGGGCTCGGCCGTAATTAAGCTTTTTGACATGACTGCCGGAGCTACCGGCCTGAATGAACAGGGAGCCGCCGCAATGGGGCTGGATTATGATAAAACCTATATTTACTCGGCCTCCCACGCTTCCTATTATCCGGGCGGCGCCAATATGTCCGTAAAGGCGCTTTGGGACAGAAAGACTTTAAAACTGCTGGGCGCGCAGATTGTAGGCTTTGACGGGGTGGATAAGCGCCTGGACGTATTGGCCGCCTGCATCCGCCTGGGCGCAAAAATCACAGATTTAACCCGGCTTGAATTATGCTACGCTCCGCCTTTTGGCAGCGCCAAAGACCCGGTGAATATGCTGGGCTTTACTGCGGAAAACATAGTAACTGAAAAGGTAAAGCAGTTTTTCTGGCACGATGTAGCAAACCTGCCCAGGGACGGAAGTGTTACCTTGTTAGACGTGCGCACGCCCCTGGAGGTTTCGCGCGGGAAAATAGACGGATTTATTAATATACCTGTGGATTCGCTCAGGGAACGGATTAATGAAATCCCTGCGGATAAGCCTGTATATGTTCATTGTCACAGCGGCCTGCGCAGCTATATTGCCTGCCGTATCCTTTCGGGCCTGGGCTATGACTGCTATAATCTTGCCGGGGGCTGGCGGCTTTATGAATCGGTGATAAATGAAAGAACAGTGCCTGAATATATATGTACCGAGTGCCGCTAGATTTCCATTAATGCCTGGCGCGGCGGAGGCTTAAATTGAATTTTTAAAGGCGCGTGATTGCTGACGCTTAAAAAGGGTCAGCATAATTTTATTTATTGGTGCTGCTGCCGGTGAGCGGGGGGGAAAACGGCAGTTAAAACTTTATAATATTTCAGCTGTTATGGCAGCTGTGGCCCTGGCAGCTATGTTCGCCGCTGTGTCCGCCGCAGCTGTGACCGTTTTCATGTCCGCCGCAGCTGTGTTCACCGTGCCCGCCGTGGTGCCCGCATTCAGCATCGGGGTCATATTCGAGGGTTCCGGCCGCAAGGCTGGCCGCGGCCTTATCCGCATCTCCCTGGACGCCGCCGTAGATGCGTATTCCGGCTTCCTTAAGGGCGGCCTGGGCCCCGCCGCCTATGCCTCCGCATATAAGGGCGTCAGCGCACAGCGAGGATAAAAGTCCTGCGAGCGCGCCGTGCCCGCTGCCGCTGCTGTCAATAATTTCTTCCGAGAGGATTTTTCCGTTTTCGGCTGTATAAAGCTTAAATTGCTTTGTATGCCCAAAATGCTGGAAAATTTGTCCGTTATCATAGGTTACAGCAATTTTCATTATCATTATCTCCTTTTGTATCCGCCCTTTATTAATCAGCATAACCCAGAGCCGATAAAATATACTAATAGATTTATATTGCTTATAAGGCAATAATGGTTGTATATGCTTGCCGTACAGCGTTTATAAGCATTATCTTAAATTATGATACCCCTCTTTAATGCCTGTGTCAATTATTAATTGCACTTTATATTGTTTGTTTCTAACGCGGTATTTTTTCTTGTGCAGTGTGATTCAGTTACAGATGGTTATGTATAAAAACAGTTATAATAACGGCACAGACAATGCAATCAGAGTACAATGCGCCTAGAATGTGTGAATTGCTCGGTTTTGCTGCGCCGCCGTCCTCAAAATATGCTGGTATTTATTCGCCCGGCCGCCTTGCAAATCCGTAAAACCGCTATTTTCTGCGGTCGGAGATTTTTGCTGAATTGCCCATTAATAGCCGTAAGAAGCGGGCGGCGGGCCGCTTCGGGAACTGCGGCAATAAGACGGACGCGTCATTCCTGCAAAAATCAAGGCCTTTTGATTGCATTGTATAAACACAGCATTAGTGTACAAAGGATAATACGCGTCCTTTATGTAGATTTGTCTGTTTTCTGCGTTATCCTTAGCTGGAGTGCGCTCCTGCACAACTCCTCCGTTGAAAACTTCCGAATTTCAAGGGTTGGGGTGTCCAGTCTAGAATGTGATGATTCTCTATTATGTATGAGATGCAGTCAAGAAACATTGCCCCAGGGCGTATGCGGAGAATAAAATTACCCGGCAGGGACGCAAATCCAGCTGTCTGGCCCGTATTATCTCTTATAAATTAATCCTAAAGGAGGAGAGAAAAATGCTTTTTAATTTATTTGGGGGCAAGGATATAAATAAAGGGCTGGAGGCTTATAAGGCTGAAGACAACGCAGTATTATTGGACGTAAGGACAAAGGAGGAATACAGTCAGTTCCATATTAAGGGCAGTGTAAACATTCCCTTGCAGAATTTAGAAAGGGTAGGGGAATTAATTGAGGACAAAAGCACTCCTATTTTCGTGCATTGCCAGAGCGGAGCCAGGAGCGCCCGTGCGGCGCATATGCTTAAGAATTTTGGCTATCGGCGTGTCAGCGATATCGGCGGACTGAACACATATAACGGGCGTCCGCAATAATTCTTGCATGAAAGGCGGTTTTTATTGTTAATTGTTTGAAAAGATGAGATAAAGATTAAGTTATAATTGACGAAATGCAGGATTGATGTTATCTTATACATATGCTTGGCGAATGCGTTCACCATTTTTAGATTTTATTTTCGCTTATGCAGCTAAAGGCTGCGTTTAGGGGTTATGTTCGCATTTTAACGGCAGGAGCAAAGCGCAGCCGATGGCCGTGCGGCTGTGAAGCGCGTTCTTCATTGACGCGGGCGGCATTAAATTAAAGGCGGGTATATGTATATGCTATCATTCTCAGATTTTATCCAGCAGGTATTTTCTAATCCGGTTTTATTGATAACGGTGCTGCTTACCCTTGGAGTAATTTTTGTCAACGGCTGGACGGACGCTCCCAACGCCATAGCCACATGTATAGGCACCCGATGCATGGGGGCCAGGTCGGCTATAATGCTCAGCGCCGTGTTTAATTTTCTCGGCGTGCTTATAATGACACATATTAACAGCTCGGTAGCCTTTACCATCAGTAATATGGTAGATTTTGGAGGGAATTCGCAGGAGGCATTAATTGCTCTCTGTGCGGCCCTCTTTTCTATTGTGGTTTACAGCGTCGCCGCTTCCTGGTTCGGCATTCCTACCAGTGAGAGCCATAGTCTTATTGCTGGCCTTTCGGGCGCGGCAATAGCCATCCAGGACGGCATAGGCGGTATTAACGGAGCTGAGTGGATAAAGGTTATATATGGCCTGGTTATGAGTCTGCTGCTGGGCTTTATGATAGGCTGGATATTCTGCAAATTGATAACAATTATCTGTGCGCGCATGGACAGGCGCCGTACCGATGGCTTTTTTAAGGGCGCGCAGATATTTGGCGCTGCCGCAATGAGCTTTATGCACGGGGCACAGGACGGACAGAAATTTATCGGCGTTCTTTTTCTGGGCATCGCCTTTTGCAACGGTGAAAGCGGAGTGACCGGTTTGGCAATCCCTGTATGGCTTATGCTGCTGTGCTCCCTGGTTATGGGACTGGGCACAAGCGTAGGGGGCGAAAAGATAATAAAGTCGGTGGGAGTGGATTTGGTCCGGCTGGATAAGTATCAGGGTTTTGCCGCCGACCTTTCGGCTGCAACCTGCCTGCTGCTTTCCAGCCTTTTCGGTATTCCTGTTTCCACTACCCATACCAAGACCAGCGCTATAATGGGAGTAGGTGCGGTTAAACGCCTTTCGGCCATTAATTTCGGCGTTGTCAAGGACATGATGCTGACATGGGTATTCACGTTCCCTGGCTGCGGTTTAATAAGCTTTATTATGGCTAAGCTCTTTATGGCTATTTTTTAAACGGATAGCGGTGTATAATTTGGAGGTAGATTAAAAATGTCAAAAAAACAGGACGCATATTATTTTGAGAATTTTCTTACCTGTGCAGACTACGCATGTCAGGCGGCCCATTTGCTGGATAAGGTTTTAAGAGATTTTAACCCTGAACGCATAAAAGAAAAGCTGGACGAAATGCATAATGTCGAGCATGCGGCTGATGAAAAAAAGCATGATTTGCTTAATGTTCTCACTAAGGCGTTTATTACTCCTCTTGAGAGGGAGGACATAACTCTTCTGAGCCAGAATATAGATGAGGTTATAGATAAAATAGAGGATGTTCTGCTGCGCATTTACTGCAACAATATTCGCGTAATCAGGCCGGACGCGCTTAAGATGTGCGAGGCTATAATACGCTGCGGAGAGGCCGTGAAGAAACTGATAGCTGAGTTTGCTGATTTTAGGAAATCCAAGCAGCTGCACGATTATATAGTTACTATAAATACTCTTGAGGAAGAAGCGGATAAGCTCTTTATATCCAGTATGCGTATGCTGCATACTACCTGCAATGACGCTATTACTATTATAACCTGGCGGGAGATATATATTTATCTGGAGAAATGCGTGGATGCCTGCGAGCATGTAGCGGATACGGTTGAGGGAGTAATAATGAAAAATTCTTAAAAGTCTAATTTTGATTATATAGACATCAGCGTACAAAGGATAATGCTGTTTTCAAGAACTGCATTTGTGGCTTTGCTGTATTGCTTTCGTTCTATGCAATGCATGGTATATGCCGTTTCTATCCCTTGCGGGGAGGCATATCAGCAAATTTTTGACTCCGCGGCTTCAGCTCTTCAGTAATTTTCGGTTTTCAAGGCAGACGAGAAGGAAGGCACACGGGGGATGCTGGATAGGGATAATATAAGAACAAGCAAATTCCCCACTGCTGAAATGTATTCTTTCTTGTACAGCAATGTTTTGTTTGTTTTTGGACATTTATAAAAAGCGCTTGATTTTACTAATTGATTTTGCAATTTAGTGGTTGGGCGTTTTTTTATATTAAGGCGG